>JAABUK010004158.1_pt1 | contig 23814 bp, 30 predicted proteins | sample 5559141 | NCBI WGS metagenome assembly JAABUK01 (sample SAMN10711869, study PRJNA513367) | rock metagenome | isolation source: Antarctica rocks | place: Antarctica: Victoria Land, Pudding Butte nord | collected 2016-01-03
AGATGCAAGAGGGTGACTGCAGCTTCCTTGCAGCAGATCTGAAAAGTTTGTTAGAGACTGCTGGCAGAGGCAAAGATGAACAAGCAAAGGAAAGTGTGAAGCTGGAATACTTGATAGGTCTTGTGAAGGACATGTTTCTTGACTGGCAGCGATTCAGTGGCGTGACAACTTCCAAATCACGCTTGGGTCAGCTTACAGAGTTGCTGCATGACAATGCTTCATCATGTCAGCAAGTGATTGACTTAATGCTAAACACAAAATGAGAGGCTTTAATATAGTCTTGTGATGTAACTCAGCTTAGAATTAAAGGCGCTTTGATAGTGCCGGATCAGCTGTCAATCAATCAAAATACACAAGACAGACCAAAGTAACTAAGGACAGTAATGTTTTCCCATGTCTTGTGTTGGTCATCTCAAGCAAAAGCATATGGGTCCAGGGAAATAGGACCAAACAGGTCTTCAGCAGCAGTGCTGTTGGGGTCCTGCCTCATCTTCAGCTTGCCATTAGCAGGAAGTCTTTTGTTGGCAATGATGGTCTGCTTGGCTCTGGCTGAAATGGCTACATTGCGGTCAGCCTTGCTCCCCTTCCTGTGTCCATCAAACTAACAGTTGGACACAAGCTAAGTAGAACTTTCAGAACAGAAGATGGCAGCAAATCACACAGTCAGCAGTCGCCAGCGCAGCCCCTTTGCTGCAGCACTCAATAGAATTTAGCTGCATGGCATGAACTCGCAGATGTTATGCTTTGTTGCCAGCAGCAGTGTTAGACGTGAAGGCAACCAACCTTCTGTGCTGGTAGGTGTCACCATCATCATCCTCACTGGTCATTGTCTGAGCACTCATGGCTGTGAACTTGGACCTACGGCCTTGTGTCACAGCAGGCTTTTCTGACCTTCCCTTCTTGTTGATACGCTGCTTGGGGGCTCTGGAGGCAGCCCTCTTGCGCTTCTCCTTCTCTATCTGCAGAAGAATCAGCAAACAATGCAGACAGGAATAGACTGTGACAGCATTGACTTGTAAATAGTCTGCATGATCAACAAGATAAACCCCAGGAGAAGCCAAAATTGCAAGGCACTGAGACAATAGCTTCCAGCCATGGAGCATCAATCAACCAGTCAATCAATCTACGGTTTTTTCTTTAGGACTCATCAGGGGAATCAACAGACACTGACTGGGAAAACAACATACACTAAGCACATAATGTTCAAGGCGTTTGACAATAGAGCACCAAAGAAGTTGCTGGACTGATGCTGGAATGAAGGAGGGCGCTAGTACTGCGACGCCACACGCTCTACACTAATCTAGCTCCAAAAAGTTGAGAAGCCAAGCTAAAAGTGGACTGGCCAAAACAAAATTTTCTTTGAGCAAAAGAAGTCTGGAGGTAACTGCCTACCACATTGGATTGGTCAGTAGCCAGACAAGCTGCTGCTGAAGGTGGAGCCTGATGGAAAAGGTGGCTGTACTGCTGACGACTGTGACTGTATCAAGTGTAGGTGCTTATGAGGTGCAGGTGCATTGTATGCAAATGCAATTCAATCAGCATGATGAAATATTTATGTGGTGATATTACATACTCCCACATGCCGAGAGATTTGTGCCTTGATTGAAGCACATACCTGGTACACCCTCTCCTTCTCCTCTTCATCGTCACCCCCATCATCGCTGGATGCCTCCTGTTCTTCTTCCTCTGATGACTCGTGGGCTGCTTCTGGCTTCTTCTGTGCAGAGGCAAAGCGAGGTGGTGGGTTGGTGCGCCTGCGCTCTGGTGCTGTCTGGACCTCCCTCCTCCTGCTTCTGCCCTGCAGCACATCAATTCACATTCAGGGCTACAACTTGAGATCAGTACATGTGATGCTGCAGTCCAACTCCTCCTTGTAGCTGACACTTGCAACACCGCCCGTATGTATATTACTGGACAGCAATGTGACTCTGACTACTCACGTCGCTGGTAGGGAATTTACAGCTGTTTCAGTGCAGCCTTGCTTGAGTTGTCAAGCTTGCATGAGCAGTCTAAGCAGCCTACACAGCATTTGAAGCCAGCTTACCTTGTCACAGTACTCCTCATCCACCTGCTCATCTTCCTCCTGAGGCACAGCGCTCTGCATGAACACAACACGAAGTTCTGTAAAGTCAGTTGCCATCCTGCCTTCAATGACTGGCAAGAACTGCAGGCACTATCTGTATGCTATCAGCACTACAAAAACAGTACTGATTACCTTGTGAGTGCGCTTGGATGCTGTGTTGCTCTCGTGCACAGGGCTCCTCTTGGTCTCCGACCCTTTCTTGCGGCCAGAAGGGCTTTCTTTGGCAGCTGGAGATTGCCCTGTAGCACCGTAGCAGCAAAGGGTATGCAGTGTGCCATGAGTTTTGATCGGATCTGGATACTTCTAACATCAGTGTGACACACTAGCCTGAACAAACCAACTGGCAGCTCAAGCAAAAGAGTGTAGTGCTAGGATCACCTATTGGCTTGGCATGCTGGTTTGCAGCCCTTGAGATGTCACCAAGCAGAGCCTGGTTGGCCTGCAGCTGCTCATGTAGGCCAACAATGACATCATCTTGCTCTCTGACATGAGCCTTCAGGTTGTCCAGTTCAAGCTGAGCAGCATTCACAGACAGCTCACTGCGCTGCAGCTTTGAGGAGGTTGCCTGCACCACATTGTCACGTCCTAAGTCAACAATGGCGGGAGCAGACCCAAAGCAAGTCCCGTAGCTCAAATATTGTCAACAGTGGATCTGCAGCACCGCCCTGCATGCTTGCTCATGCGATCATTGACAGTCCGCACAAGTGGGCACCAACTGATGCTGAAGATGATGCAGAACATGAGCCAGGTCATGATCTGGACAGTGACCATACCTCCAGAATCCTCTGGCCTTCTGACAGGTCACCAAGTAGATCCTTCACCCTGGCATCCATAGCCGCCTCAATTGCCTACAACGCAGCAATACATTGTCAGGTACTATGCAAATATATAAAAGGGTTTATCACCTGCACAGTATCACAATGTTAGGTGCTTCACAAATCTGCCTTCCATGAATGGCAAGAGTGGTCGCGTAAGGTGCAAAATAATACCTTCACTGCAGTATTCTTTGCTTCTTCAGCTTCCTTCAATGATGATTCTGTTTCCAGTGTGTGCTTATGGATCAGCTGCTCGTTGTCAACCTTGAGCTGGGTCATGAGCTTGTCCAAATTGGCAATGGACTCTTGCTGTTTGGCACCAGCATCCCTTGCTTGCTGCAGCTCGAGCTGCTGCTTCTCTGTGAGCACTCCTGTCTCCTTGGCATGTGTCACCTACAAGACACTCCCTCATCAGGTAAATGCAGTGTTGTTTGCTAGCCTGTCAAGGCTGCTGAAGAGCTCTGCAATGATGCCTGTCCAACGCACCACCCAGCAGGTTACATTTGGTCTGTGCAAACAACACGGAGGGTGGAAGGCCAGCTGCTGCTCGTGACTGCAAACAGATAGTCATTACGCATGCAAGCCAGACAGCAGGAGTGTGCATAGCAGTTGCGCACAGCACTGATGATAATGACAGAGCGCCTGCTTTCACCTGAAGCTCAGCTATCTTCTGCTCTGCTTTGGTGACCTCATCTTTGCACTTCTGCTCCAGGGAAGTGGTCACTTGCTGGATCTTATCAGACAAGACCTTGTGTAGGGCAGTGGCAGCTTCAAGCTGCTCATGCTCCTGAACCACCCTGGCATCAAGGGCCTTCTTCTCTTCTTCTAGGACCAGTACTTGTGACTGCATCTGCAGCAGCATGGGGCAAGCTCTCATTGGAAGTAGCCTGCATTTCTTCTGTAGCAGCAAACTTGTAGCTCACTTAAGTTCAGTAGCAGCAGTAATGTGCAAATACCTTCTTTTGCTCCTTCTCTGCTTCAGCCTTGCACTTTCTGCGGAAATCCTCAAGTTCCTACAATCACGCTCACATGATCAGTTCAAAGAGCATAGGTCGACAAATACTACCCTGAGGAAAAGCTTGTGTGTAAGCTTGACCTGCTGTCGTATAAAAAGAAGCAACTTGCCTTGGCAGTTCTCTCAGTCAGGCGCTGAACCTTCTTATCTGCACCCACAACAGCCTCCTTCACAGAGAAGTCACCATCTGCTTTGGCAGACAGTGTCTCCTGCTTGCTGACAGCTAGCTCTGCATGTAAAGCTATGACAGCAGCACTGTGGGACTCCTGCATGAATGCGCAGCTGTGTGTCAAATCCAAGCTTAGCTGAAAGAAAGTTTCTGTTGGCACAGATGTGACAATCAGCATGTCAGCACAGGCATACCTGAGCTTTTGCTGCAACTTCTCCAGCAGAGGTGATCAAGCTCTGCAGCTCGGCCACCTGCCTGACTACCTGTTCATGCTCTCCTGAAAGGCTTTCCTGCAAATAGACAAATCCACGGTCAGAGGATAAGAAGTGAGCACAGCTGCACACCTGCGGCAGTCACATACCTTGAGAACCCTCTCAGCCTCAAGAGTACTCACAACCTGCTCAAAGTCAGCAACTTTGGCTTGCAATGCTTCCTCAGATTGCTGCAGACTGGCGGACAGCTCATGACATCTTTCAAGACTCATTCTATGCTCTTCTACCAGAGCATCGTGCTCAGCAACCTTAGCCAGCAGGTCAGATCTCAGAGATTCTGCTTGCTGTGAGCCAGCATGTAGCTGGGTTTTGAGATCATCGATGGTGTGGTTGAGCAAGACACCTGTCTCCTCAGCTGTGCTTGCTCTCGCCAGGGTGGCCTTCAGATCAGACTCAATGGTGATGATGTGCAGCCTTGCAGCCTGAATCTCGTCCTCCTGTCCAGATATCTGCTTGCTGTACTGTTTGGTCTGAGCGGCATGGCTGGTCTGCAAGGCTGACAGGTCATGCAAGGTCTTAGAGAGCTCAGCCTTCAGACTTTCACCAACTTGACGGTGCTCTGCCACAGATACCTCAGCCTCATGAAGGTCTTTTGCCTGAGAAGGGGTGCATGTATCAGCTACAGCACAAGCTCACACTGACAAGAAGAGCACTGACCATGGGACTTGACTCACCAATTGTTCGCTCTCGTGTTGATGCTGTAGGCTGTTGTGCTCCATAGATGCAGTCAGCTGCGCAGTGTGCTCTTTCAGCTCCTCACAGTGTTGTACAGCTGCAAACAGCACAAATGGAAGAGTGCCGCCATGTACATCTGTCTGCAGTCATGCAGTGTAGCCCAGGCCATACAAGCACTAATCTAAAATGCGTTTCACCTGAGGTGAGCTTCTCATGAGCATTAGCGTTGGCAGCTTGCAGCTGCTCAATCTTGTTGCCAAAAGCCTGCATCCAATAGCAGAAGTCACTTTGCATTCGTGTCTGACTGTGACACATCAGCACAGGCAAGCAACAGCATCGGGCCCTCAATATCTGGCAGCAGCTATGAGTCACCTCACAGTCTGAAAATCTTCTGTCAAATCTGCAAGACAGCTTGTGACGATATGACTCAGCTGCAAATTGCAGCACCCTCTCAGTTGTAATTATGGCACATTTGGGACAACGACATCCAGTTCATAGCAGGTCATACCATCCTGAACATCTGTGCGCAGACCAGACATTGCCATGCGCAGTCCATCATGCATTGTCTCAACCATAGACACCTTGGATGTGACATACTCAATCTGTTGCTGATCTGCACATCACAAAACAAAGTGTAAAATATGTTAAGTGCACTGCACGCATTACAAAATGAGTTTACCATCTTTTATCTTGGCCTTAAGCTGTGTATTCTCTGTCTTCTCTCGTGTGTAAAATTGCTGCATCTCTGCCAGCTGCCTCTGGACCTCTTGCAATTTCAAACGCTGCAAACAGACGAGGCAGCAGTCACAAAAGTAGAGGTGGAGATGTTGTCTTGCAAGCAGTTTCTGAACTTACATAAGCCTCTGTTGCGTGCTTTGTAGACTGCTGCTCTTCGACCATCCGGTCAGCCTGCAGAGCCGTCCAAGCGTGGGTGAGTACTGAGTTCCAACCAGCGCAATGCGAGGACAGGCATTGCAAGCTCACGGTCTTCTTCAGCTGCTCCAAAGCTGGGCCAGCGCCCAGCGTCATCGAGCCTCCTGACAGGAAAGAGTTTTGCTTCAGACCTGAACCACTGCCAGGCTGAAGTCCGACCATTCTGTCACGACCTAGCGCCATACCGGCGCCTCAACAAACTGCAAGAAAGCGAGCCTGGCTGACGCCTCTCGGAGCAGCAAGCTGCGGCCGTCTTGGAGGTGCACGCTGGCGAGCGCAAGCTTCGTGCTGTGAGCGTTGGATTTGGCGGTCAAGTTCAATTTGATTGTAGTACGGTGTCAAATTACATAAGCTTGACGGCGTCTATGTGATTTTGTTGTACAAAGGGTTTCAAAATGTGATTTCAGCAACAAACAAGTCTCTCTGCGACATATACTCCCATATGCACGAGCGTGCAGGCACTGATGACCTTGATTGCATCAGGTGGGCGGCAGCTAAAGCGTGAGTCACAACAGCGTCATTCCATTCCTGCAAACTCGTCCTCTTCTTCTTCCTCCACCATTGGACCAGCTTCCTGAGCTTCCACCTGCAAGGCACGTGTTCATTTTGGCAACCATTTCATGGGAGCTGGCAGCTGCACATTTTTGATTGTCGTTGAACATTCAACACCATGCAGAAGCTTGCATGAGGCTGGTACCTGCTGAGTGGGTGTGTGTTGTTGCAAAAAAGCCTCTGACTGCTCATGAGTAGTTTCCACGGCTGATGATTCATCAGTGCTCACAAGGGTGATCTTGGCATCTGTAATCCTTCTCCAGAAGTCTGCTCGCAGTCTATCATGCTCATACTTGGCAGCCATCTGCTCCAAGAATGTATTGAAGGCCTGCCCTTGGCTGTGTTCTGTACACGCTTCCCGCAAGGCTGGTACGCAGTTGAACGCTTTGTTGTAAAACCTGCAGCATGCACATTATATGGAATGGACGACCTCCAGCAATTCAGAGTTCAACCAATGACAGCATGCATGCATAAGCTGTATGACCTTCATGCCTGGTGCGTAAGTCATGAGAAAATGATGACAGGTACAGGCCCCTTTGATTCCTGTTCATTCAATCGCAAGCACATAGCAAAGGTAGGCTACTGTCACATGTGCATGAGAGTTTCTCATCATGTCTACTTTGCATACAAGTTATGTGACACCTCATGTGTGCTGGGCACACACTCACCTGTTGAATCACACTGCTGGCTGTGAATCAACTGCATGTACCCGCAAGCAGCATGGAGTGTCAAATCGCAGGCAAGAGATTGTACCATGCAATACGTCCAAGCTGCCCAGTCCACTTTGAAATGCAGTTTTGCAAAGCAGGTTGCAGTACCTGTCCCCTAGGCTAGTGTCCACCAGGGTATAAACAGCCTTCTGCAGGCCCTCTACAGCATCACTCATCTGCCCCTGTTGTATCAAGGCCTTGAAGTCATCCACGGGGCTTTGTGTGGACACACTGTCTACACGAGAGCTGGCCGCCTCACCAATCCTGAACTCAGCCTCGGGATCACCCAACAGCTCAGGAGCTGCAGCTGCATCTGCATCTGCATCACCTAAATCTGGCAATGCCTGCAACAAACACGGTGAACCACATTGCTACACAGCCTGAATCACAACATTAAGACGCAAACAATTGCTTGTCAAGCTTGAGGACAGTGTTACACAACAATCAAGTCAAAAGCTGTGGATTTGGCTGACATAGGCAATTAGTGATGTTTGCAACATCTGACTGGACTGATAAGGCCACATGATGACATACCTGTTGCTGGACAGAAAATTGCTCTGAGAGCTGATTCAAGGCAGCCTGTGCCTGGTCCTTATGCCCAAAGGGGCAGCTGAGGGTGTGCTGCACTTGCAAGTCTTGAGCAGGCAGCTGAGCATCTGGGTCTAAAGCACGAGCTGCCATGAAGGCGAAGAAGCGATGCAGTGCAGGATTAGCTGTTGTTTCTGGCTTCAGATGCTCAGAACCATCTGCAGTAGCACAAGCAAGGCTTGCAGTAATTGACTGGTCATGCTGTGACTGATGCAGAGACAGACAAGGTTGAGCGCTGCAATATCACACACTTCAGAAGCTCCAGCCTGTCTGCTAACGCACAGATGATTCGGAGTGCAAGCAGAAGGAAAATTCAGGCTTCATATGTTTGCATTTTTTGCAAAATGGGAAATGATTTGCAGCACACACCTGTCTGTGAGCTCACGTGAGGTCATACACCAACATACAGGTCCACGCTCAATGTACCATTGCTGGACGAGTGTATACATCTTGCATAATCAGTTGACTTGCAATCAGGGTGACACGACAGTCAAAATTTTGCAATACAAACCTTCATCGTGTGAGGGCAGCATTGGCAATGTTGCGCACGCCGTCCTGCTGCAATGGGCCCAGTGGTTTTGCCATGATACCCTTTGAGCAATACCAAAGACAATCCAGCAGATGATTAAAGATGATCATGATGTTAGATGCAGCAAGGCAGGCTTACAAAGAGACAAATTTGCCCAACTGTACCATGAGATACCATATGGACAGTAAACCAATAGGCTATGGTGCACCCCAATGGAACACACCAATGCATAGGTTGTGTGCTGTGTCGGCATCTGTGCATACTAGCAGCAGCTGCAGCAAGCATCAGAGCCAGCCTAGCAGCAAGAGGGCACCAGACCTTGAGCAAGGTCAAGAGCGTCTACCAGATCCTCAGCTGCTCTCAACTGATCTTGAGTGGGTTGCAGCTCTTCTCTTGCGTTGAAGGCAGCAAATTTGTAGCTGCGCACATCCTCTGCAGAACAGGACAGCGTCAGGCAACACATCCTGAAGCCGCTGCTTGTCATGCCATGTGCAAACACGCACTCAGGGTAGGACGTGCTGTATTGGCGCGTCATCAGCTGCAGAGGCACAACCATGCAGACAATCAGAGCCAGACTAGTAGAGCTGAGTGATGTTTACCACGTTTATGGTAGAGCAGCACCCAAGCAAGATCCTAATGCAACAATACAATAATGCAACAATACAACAATGCAAACTCTGCATGGGCCAACAGCAGCTTCAGGGCAAAGTCACAAAACCTGTGCAAGGCACTCAGGTATGATACGGCTGCGACCAATAGGCAGCAGCTAGAGCTCACCTGTAAAAGGCAAGTTGTTCAGCACAAGACAATCTGGCCTCTCAGCGCCTCCTAACAGCGGAGTGGCACATCCCACAAACACTGCTTGGTTGGCTCTAGGCACAAAACGGATGATGCACGCCTTCTGCATCCTGTGAAGGGCCCTGGCTAAGGCAGACATAGCTACATGTGCTCTGGGATTCTCTTTTTCTGGAGCCACCAGCCAGCTGTCCTGCAGCAGAAGACATGCCAAGTACACAATATGCCATTTCTGCTGGTAATATGTGTCCCAGCAAATGCAGCAGCCAGCATGAAGCTGAAGCAGTAGACTGCCAATGAACCCTGAAGGAAATTTGGAGCACTGGCCCTGCACAAGTGCTGGAAGGCTTGATTTTAGGGCTGATACTGCAAGACATTGGGCAATGACAAGCTGGTGATCCAGGTGACAGCTGCTTGCTGTGAATTGTCTGCTCAGGTGAGGCTGCCTGGGTATCTTTACATCTTGAGTAGTAGCAAACTGAAACCAGGCAGTGCTGCATGTGCCAAAAGACTGCTTTGAAGGACAGTGAAAACTCAGTCAGACTGGGTTTGCGTGTATGCTGCAAAGGGAAGGCAGTCTCTGGCTTGTGCAGCAGAATGTGCAGCTCAAAAGCAGGACAAGTATAGATGAATTTAGCATGATTGCGCGCTGCAAAAGCAGGAAGAGCCTAATCAGCACAAACTTGTGTGCGCACAGCACATTGGACACACATTGGACACACTGATAGCAGCAGCATTTCAGTGTGCTGGCACAGAAAATGCCCACATGCACATTGTCATATTGGTCTCCACTGCACCTGGTACTCAGACAGACTACTGCGAGGATAGGTGTGCAGTGGGGCCATTCATGTTGGATTTGATTGCCTGTTTTTGCAGTCTGAATTGACTGAAGCTGAGGAACAAACAGAAAAGAAGCTGGTAGACAAGATAGCACCTTCATATACATGTGGCGGGGTATCTGGTCCAAGCTGACAAAACCAATAGCTTGCATGTCCTTCTCTGGCAAGTATTTGAGATGATTCTCCTCCTCACTGGAAATTGGAACTGTCTGCTTACCATACTGCATGGCAGACAGGCAATATGTCAGCAATCCATGAAGAAAGCAAAGGCCATGCAGTTAGCTCTGGCTCCTCCAGTAAGCAGGGCTGCTTGCCATCGTCTGGCATACTGTCCACAAGTTGCAACATATTCAGAGCTTGTCTATTGCACTACAATCGCCATTCTATTGCAAATGAGAAATCATGGTCTGTCTCTGATGTTTTTCCAAGGCTGAAGCATTGGAGTGCGCAGGCAAGTGGGTATTATGCCGAATCTCTGTACCATGTTGTCCTTGTCGACAACACTGCATGCTCACATGACTCTCTGAGGCAGTGATCCAGTACAAGCTGAGACACGCTACATTGTTCCGGATGCTGCGTTTTCATTTTGAAAGCCGGTCTCCATGCAGATGCAACTGACACACATACACTCTCTCATGCCGGTACCGCATTACCTTGTAAGCTTTGACCTTGTCTTCTGGAGGCACAACTTCATCAGGGTTGCTGACAGCTCTGAACTCGGTGTCCAGGCTAACAGTGTGGGTGGCATCATCTGACCTGCTCCTGTCTGAATACTTGGAGGTGGAAGGAAACTTCTCTGCAGAGCTCTTCTTTGTCACCTGATTAGTCAGCACACCATCTCAGCCCTGATGTCTGCTCTCATCTGTGCCATACACGTGTGATGCAAACAGGGATCATCCCAGCACAGCAGCAAATGCTACATGCAAAAAGTGAGCTGTGCTTCTGTCCTGAGTGGGTTTGGGTTGTGAATGAGGACCTTTGCTAGCAGCATTGTTTAGCAGCAAGGCGAAGCAAAGCTTTGCGTAGCAGCAAGTTACATGCATAGCATTTGGCTTGCTGACCATGCTACACAAAACAGAACACTCAGCTGCCAGCATTGGAAATCAGCAGATGGCATACCACCTTACAATCAGACATTGCTTGGGTGAGCAACAGCCGTATTCATGAGATACTACAGCTGAAAGGCATGCAGGCGGGACCACCTTGACTTTGATGGTCATTGTGTCTGCAATGCGGAATGGCCCTGAGTAGTAGGCAGTTGCGGAGTACTCCTTTGACTTGAAGGCTCCCAACAGGTCCAGTGGGTCTCCGACATGTCGAATGTTATGGGTCACACCCCCCAAAATTTTGTTCAGCAGCTCGAAGTTGGCCTTCTTGGCTGCTGCAAACTGACTGTCATACTGAGGCACATCAACTGAGATGACCTGCAAGTTTAGGTGAAAAGGCTGACAGCCTTTTGGTCTGCTGCTTCTCCAGCACTTTCACTTGCTTTGAACAGTACGGAGGCTGTCTGACCCAAATTGCAAGGAAGTTGTGCAGACATGCTTCAATGTGGCAGCTGGCTTATTTTCAAACTGGTTGTGGGTGCGTGGTGATTAAGTGCCAAAGCCAACGTTTGGACTAATCTCAGATGCATGACAGAGATGTCAAGTGTGCACAATATACCTCCATGCGAACCCCCTTGTCTTGCATGCGCTCCACCAGGATTGAACCAAAGGTGTCATCCGGATCTTCCTTTGCAGCATCCAGAAAATTTGAAATAAGCACGATCCGCTTCACAACATTGGCCTTGCCCAGGTCTGGCCTGTCATTGACTGTCCTGTGTACTCTGTCCACTGCAACCGTCAAAGCATCCACAAAGTCGCTTGAGCCTGATCCCTGCCAGCACGAGACAGCGCTGAGGCAACAATGTTGTGCAGCTTGAGATGGCTGCTGACAGAGTGGAGCAGACTTGCAAGGTGTTGCATTACTGTTGCAAGCCCCATACTGCTGCTTGATGTCAAGCTGCTGTGCATCAGCTTATTGTCAAGAGACACTTCAGCTACCTGTTCTGGGGATAACACTGAGGAGAGGAAAGAGGTGTCGGGGAATTTCAGCTCTTGCTCAACAGTGATGTTCATGTATTGGTCCTCTCCCATTTCGTCATTCAGTGGGTTGTCAGTTTCTGCAGATCAGCCACACCCAGTACCGGTGCCTCATTTAGGTCAACGACAGTGATCATATCTGCGTTATAGGTGGCAGCATGCGCTTACGCACACAATCGGCACCTGAATCACACCTGTTGTGCCATAGTAGACAACCTCAACTTCGTGAGTGGGTCTGTTCAGCATCTGCGACAGAGGCGCAAAGTGCTAAAAGGGTGTTCGCGAAGCAACAGCAGACAGACCAAGGTGGCAGCTGAGGCAGCAGACCTTCGACTGCAGAAAGCCGCATATCGCCTTTCCAGCGAATTGGCGGATGGGGCTCATTAGCGGGCCAACATCAAGCAGAACGACAGCAATCTCCTGCAGCATGCACGCGATGTCATCAGGCTGGCGACCAGTTGCTGGCCAGTCGAGGACGCATAGCGAATCCGATGCACCACCTTATTGCGAGCCATGATCCAAGTGCTGTCGCAGAATTCAACAGGAAGATATCGTTCCGTGTTGGTCAACAGGCAGGCATTTCATGGCATGCTATGCGTGATGAGCTGAGACCCTATACGTGCACATACATGCGGATGGCCCGTCATATGATGCTTGCTGACTTCTCGTGCTGAGCAATCAAGCAGCCCTGCCACGGTTTGCTGGCCTGGCTATGGCCTGTGCGGGCTCCTGCTAGGCTATCTGCTATCGAAGTCAACAAGCGTTGCATACATGCAGAGGCATAGCATAGCCTTGTTTGCGGCCATTCTTCGGTCCAGCGGTAGCGCAGTTGGCAGCGGAGCCATGCACAGCGTTCGAGCACTGCACACGCTGCCTTCCTTGGCGTCATGGGCGAATTCTCAGCAACCTATGCTGGTGCAAAAGCTTTGTGCAGAAGCAGTGCGTGCACAGCTCAAGCAGGCACCGTGTGCGGTCAATATTCACAGAGGGTTTGCAGCTCAGGCGCATGTTAGACCCCAGGTTAGGGGCCAGCAGCCAAAACAGCGGAAAATAGACCCTAGTGGCACCCAGGGGCTCTACCTTGTTGCCTTCACAGTGGCTATGATTGGGGTGACATATGCTTCTGTCCCCCTGTATCGGATGTTCTGTCAGGCCACTGGCTATGGAGGCACCGTGCAGCAAGGCTCAACAGGTATGTTTTGCCCTCAACCAGATGCCCTGCTGAAGTCTACATTGCTCTGTCTACAAAGGGAGATCCATGCAGAAGACTGCACCAAACATAGCTGCTGCCTGTCAGAAGCATGACTGTGTTGAACATATGTGCTGAAGACAGTCTGACAAGTCAATTCTAATGCAGTTGAGGACAAGCTGAAGCAGCGAGAGCTTGTGCACGACGCTGAGCTGGAGGCAGCAGCTGCAGCAAGGGACCTGACGGTCTTCTTCAACGCTGATGTGTCTGATAGCCTGCCTTGGAAGTTCACACCTACACAGCGCAGTGTCAGCATCAAACCTGGAGAAAGTACTTTGGCATTCTACACTGCACAGAATCTCAGTGACAAATCCATCACTGGAGTGTCCACCTACAATGTGACCCCACAACAAGCTGGTGTATACTTCAACAAGATTCAGTGTTTCTGTTTTGAGGAGCAGAAGCTGCGGCCTGGTGAAAAGATTGACATGCCAGTGTTCTTTTATGTTGACCCAGAGTTTGCTACAGACCCGAAGTTGAGAAGCTTCAATCAGTTGACATTGTCATACACATTTTTCAAGGTCAATGAGGAAGATGCAGAGGAAGATGATGATGCACCTGCTGAACAAGCTGCTGCCTAAATTCCCATATTTGTTCTCTGACTCCTTTTTTTCTGGGTCCAGCACTCGATATAGATCTGTCACCAATGGCTCAGAAGCTGTTGCCAGGGCGAATCCACTGCAATGCTGAGGGTGAATCCAGGCAAAAGAAACTTTACAAGTCGAAGCCTAAGAGCACATTTGCTGATTTTGCAGGTGCACCTCAAGGTTACTTGCTCGTCTGCATGGTCCAGAATAGACTGCTCGTTGCATGCATGGACTCTCAGTGGCCAATCTTCTTGATACTTCGCGCTCTCCTAGGAGGGCTTTGAGCAAAGACATATGTACACGCATATTTAGCATAAGTTTTCAACATTGCACATTTCACCATGCCATGCACCTTGTGATTGGCAAAGCACATCGCAGCCAACCTCACACAAAAGCAGAGCTTGATGCAACACACGAGCGCCACCACAACTCGACTGGTGCATGCAGTGACAAGATATGTCCTAGCAGGCCTACACACTGGTTAATTTTTCATAGCGCCACTTGCAATGCATGAAATGTTTGCAGACAAGCATTGTTCACTCTGTCCCAAGCACATACGTACTTCCTGACGCAGCATCCCATAACTGCGCCGGCACTCTGCTGCCACTGCTGTACAGAACAGATATCTAGCGCATACTGCATTACACTTGGAACCAGGTCATCTTTGATTTTGCTCCCGCTTGAGCCCGTTTTGATACTGGATAACAAAAAGAGCTGAAGCCCCAAACAAGCAACCCCAGAATATAGCCAGCCCAATCAAGTTCTGCACACCACAATGCACAATTTGGTGTGGTCCAAACAAACTGCAGTAATGTTTGACCATGCTCAGAACAGAACTCTTGAAAGACTTAATGGCATTGGCCCATCAAGTTGAACACCTGCCTGACCATAATGGCACAGGGCTACACAATTTTGACAAATGAGAGCAGAGCGGTGAGCCCCAATTACAAGCAGGCCAAATGCAAACTGATATGCCTCTCACAGGACTATGCAGACAGTGATGCTGCAGTATGTATCTGCAGAATGTGGACACACTGTGTACACAGGGCAAACTAGTGCAATAGTTTTGCCTTCAGACAAGGCAATGTACTGATTTCCTGTGTATGCTTATCAGCATACGGACGGTACCTCTTTGTATAGGCAGAAGGCTGTGCCAGCCACACCAGCGCCGCCCACTCCAATAATGGCAACTGTGAGTGTTGCTATTCTTGCAAAAGGGTCTACATTGGCAGGGGCGCCTGTTGTCTGGTCTGGAGCTGAGAATGGATCTGCAACCAAAAACATGGTTGCAAAATGGCGCTGAAATGTATCATGCCACCCTGTGCCAAATTCACAGTGACTCACTGTAACCACCTTCTGCCTCTGCATGATGTACACTTGGCAGTACGTCATTGTTGTGCTGTTGTAAAGGTACCAACCTGAAGGGTCCTGCCCTTGGATGTATGACTTGGGCTGAAGAGCGTAAACATTGTTTCTTTCTGCTGAAGAATCCGCGCCGCCTCGAGTGCTTTGGTAAGCCCTGCTGCTGGCAGCTGCCCCCACGTCAACATAGATTGCATCTTGCGTCAGCTTCACTGGGTAGATGTCCAGCGGCCGACACGTGTCCTGGGGTGTCAGCAGACGCAAGACAAAGTTGTTTGGGTACCTGCATTACGCATCGGGTAAGCCCATGCAGGCTGAAGTCACAGTGCGTTGACAGTTAGGTGTGGGTACATGACTGTAAATTGCAAATCACAATGGCAAACATTGCTGCATGTGGGCATTGCCTGGCAGCACGCAGTGCTCACGAACAACATCACAACTGGGTGAGGTTTCAGCCGAGCTGCACCCACCATGTGAGGATTTCCCCTGTTTTGAGAGAGAACACTGACTTGGTAGATGGGCACTCGATACCGTAGTCCTGCATGTGCATGCTGCAGTCAATTGGTGCAAGGCAATCATTACTTTGTGTCAAGTCCTTGGCAGCTGCTGTCAAGTGGATCCCTTGAGATAACGCGGTGATGGCATGAGGCAAAACATGCTGAAATGCTTGGTGTCAACATTTCACTGCATCAAACCAGGCAGTGCCGCATAAGGTTGTTGCTGCATTGCTTCACACTTGAGCCTGCCATTGTGCTTGTTCAAGGTTTGCATGAAAGCTTGTTGCAGAGGGTATTGATCAGTCTGCCCCTCACCTGCGTAAACTTTGCTGTGATAAAACCTTCGCTGTAGGCACCTTCTGCAGGAGACCTGTTAAGCAGTGTGCCAGTCAGCAAGAAGCATCAAGTGGTATGTGCGTGCTCCTATGTTGACAAACATACCTTGCTTCTATGGCATAAAGCTCATTTCTGTACCAGAACAGCAAAACGCCAATACCCTGAACTTTAACTTCCTTTCTGGCTCCTGTGCAGCAGATACAGCCTCTTCAGGTGTCAGATTGATTAAGATGATCAAAACCAATGCTCTTTAAGGACTAAGGGTTGTAGTGCAACCCTGACAGGGATGACTGGCTCTCCAAACAAAATCTTATCACAGGCAGTTTGAGCAAGCCAGAGGCTCACCTTTGACTAGGTCTTCTGGTTTCATGACAGGGATAAAGTTGCCTTCAACTGGTGCTGCTGCTCCACGCTGACCTTTGGTGTCCGCTGTGCGTCATATTCAGAGGTAAGCTCCACCTAACAAGCCTGGGAAACCACACACACAAAAGGAACTGGAAAAATACCTGCAGGTTCTGCTGCTGCCTGCACATTTCGCCTGCTATGCTTTCGCGCATTACGCAGCTGTGCTTGTTGCTGGCGTGGTGTGTATTTCTTGCTGTAAGCACGTTGAAAAGTGCAGCAAGGATGCCCACGCTGAGAGCTGACAGTTTGGTGCACCAGGTGAGCAGCACTTGTGCCGTGGGTAGACATAGCAGCCACACTTGTACGATGGACCTGACTCATCAACGCTTGCACCGAGATGTGAGCGCAGCTGGAGGTGAGCTAGGAAGCAAGGATGCGAGGCCGAGGTTTGACTGACTACAATCCACGTGACTTCAGAAAATCTGGTCGCTTTATGACTTCGGCTGATCGCCTGTTGATCTCAATATGTAATAAGCCGCAGCCGCTGCAACAGCTGGGATCAGCAACCGTATCTGCCCATACGTTCCGTATTGTGCGCACCAAGGCTGCCGGTAGTGTCGGCCACTTTAGGTCAGCATCGACAAGAGTGCAACTGCGGAACTCCGTTTGCCACGACAGCGCACATCTGCCGTCGTGGCGAGATCTTGCTGTCTTTTTCTTTTCCAGCACAAAATTTGCCGACTCACCCAGCCAGGCATCTTGTCGACGTTTAAGCTCCAGCTGTACTGTCCACAGCTGCACAGCGCAAGGTTCCGGCTGGACGTACCAGGTTCAGCTAATAACGTGGTTCAGTAGATTACACAGCACGCCCATCTCGGGTAGCGAACTGCATTTGCCTTCTACAGCCAGGCACCTTTCAGGGCAGGAAAAGGCCCCTTCCCTGGGGTGACCAGGCCTAAAATTGTGCCAGCATCCATCAGACTTGCAGGGTGGGAAACGGATGTAAAACTCGTTTCTTCAGAGAAGACATTTGCTCAACTTGGCGTTCACACACGTGCAGCAGCTTTGACTTGAGACCTGTCAGGCAACCATGGAGCCTGAAGAAGAAGTAGTGTCAATCAGGTGAGCTTGGTTGCCCCCATTGCCTCAGCACATCAAGCTTGTCTCCTGCATATGACTATGCATGCTGCAATTGCAGTTCTGACAGCTAGGCTGGCAAGTTTCTTGACTCTGCTGCATAGCCTTGTGTGGCAATCACTGCTGGCTCAGGAAGTCTTAAGATGCTGCAGCCATGTACACAGCAGTCAAGCATTCCTATGCTGTGCAGACTTGTATATGGAGCTGACAATGACATGGAGCGGGAAGTGCGCATCAGCTGCCCAGACGCAACTGGTCTTGGCTGTGACGTCACTCGAATGCTGCTGGATTTTGGCTTGAGAATAGTCCACGGAGACATGTCAACAGACGGCAAATGGTGCTTTCTTATATTCAGAGTAAGCAGTCTCTTTGTGATCTTGTGCAGAAGCATTCATATTTCACCGTCACTTCCAACTTTTTGGTTTCACCCAACTGAGGTGCACATGAACCTGGCAGACTGCTGTCCTTCTGCCTGATGTCAGATCTACTTTGTGGAAAGCACATTGCCAGGCTATGTTCATAAGCATCATTCACCCAGTCTGCTGTACGAAGTGCTGTGCAACATCCCTAGGCTGGCAGCTGTGGCATGCAAACCTGCACAGCAAGTACTGATACAATGCAACTGCCAAAAGCTCATCTCATGTCCAAGTTACACATCACGAATCTTCACATACGCCATATTTTCAGAGCATGTCAGCACTTTTGTGTTGGCCCTGGCCTTCCTACTACCTTTCTGGTTGAGATTAGGCAGCAAGCTCAATCTTGTACTCCGGAACATGATTGCTGACGTTACATGCATATTGCCATGTTGCATCCAGCCTTCCCCTCAGGACTTGCTGTGTAGCTGCCCATGCATTGCTTGCTGCTGTTGTTGCCGTCAGTGTTGCTGCAACCATAGCCGTTGCGTTGACTGCTGTAGTCTTACTCTGCAGGTAGCTCTTTGCTGTAGCGTGCCAGCTCACTGGCTGCTACTAAAGAGCAGATTGGAGAAGATCTGCCCACGAAGTCAGGGAGCGCAAGCCTTGTGGCGCTGGAACAGCCGGGGCTCAGAGCCCTTGCAGCACCCCTTCCTGTTACAAGTCACCTCTTACAACCGGGAGGGTGTTCTGCATGGTGTGTGACCAGCATAGCCTGTTGGAGCAAGCACCTCAAACCATCTTGCACATGAGTCATCTCTTGCCACATGTCTCTGCATAACTGCTGCATCTTGGCGGTGCATGTCGTCATGTTTACAGGATGCTTCTGCTGATGCTTGCTGGCGAATTGTTGATAGGGGTGTGGCTGACAGATTGACTAACCATCTCTGCCTGAGCACACTTTGCAAAGGCACATGCGTGCAACTTAAGGTGTTGTACATTGGGAGAGACTGAGGTTGCTATGCTGTCCAGCCTCTCTTGAACAGCTCTCAGCATAATTACATCACACCATAGCAGCACAGTCTGTCCCAAGCAATCACATCAGGCTGCAGTGCTCAGCACAATCGTACCTGCAAAGTCAATGACGTATCCACTCCTAACTTTAACAACAAAGCTTTGGCAATTTCATGGTGTGTACGTGCAGACTTGATGCATGTGCTTTGGGAGGCAGATGTTGCAGTCTTCAAGGCACACATCACCACCGGGCCCAGCGACAAAGTTCTTGACCTCTTTTGGATCTATGACAACAAGAAGGAGCTTCCTGAGAACCACCGGTGAGTCACACGGTCAACTTGTCGCAAGCACTACTCAGCACCCGTAGAGCAAGTCTTTACACTGAGAGCAGGAAGACCTTTCAGCGCAGCCTCGGGCAGCAGAAGCAGCAATCTGTTATCACAGAGCTTCTGGGCTTGGGGCTCACCTTCACTGAATGGTGCACTGTGTTGTCCCGTCTGGCTACACCAATCAATTTACATTTCCTGTCTTTAGGACTTATCAGGGGAGCCAACAGACAATAACTGGGAAAACAACATACACTAAGCACTACATGTTCAAGGCGTTCAACACCTGCCTTCTGTGCAAGTCCATGTGACATGCTACAAAGATGCCAGCTCTGGGCTACTGCCTTAGGAGCCTCCCGTTATGATCGCTGAAAAGCCTAAACTTTTCTGTTCTTTTTATTTCTTTTATTTTCGTTTCTTTCCTTTTCTATACAAGATGTCTGGCTGTTGCAGGGTGTTGCAGATCTGCGATCTGGTGCAAGATTGTGTGGGCCAGCCTGATGCAGACTGCAGCATTAATCCTGCCCCTCCAGACTCCTGTGCTGAGGATTCAACCTCCACCATACTGAAGCGCTGTGCATGCAAGGATGCAAAGCCAGCAGCTTCCCTGCGCAAGATCATGTCACATAGGAAGTCCAGCAACAGTGTGCAGAGCGATCTGAGCTCCTGGCAAGGCAGTCAGAGCGAGGAGTATGGAGGACTTGAAGATGTCCAGGTCGGATCCAATCAACTGTCACTGTTGAGGCAAAGATTGAGTCCTGTCATTCTGAGAAGAGACCACAACGCAATGACAGCATCATACAGAACGAATCGACTACCTGTGTTGAGGCAAACATCAAGTCCATAGCTAGAGTAGCTTTCATGCAGAGGCACACTGCTGCGCCTCAGCTTAAGACACAGCTACCAGGAATCCTCTGAAATCTGGAATGTGGTGTCAGCGTGCTTGATGTCATACAATGCCCACAAACTGTCTACTATGGTCTTGGCCTTTATCTGCTTGCCATGATACCCAGGTCATGGTCAGCTGTGTGTACTCTGTGATGCATATCTCATGCAGACTCATTCTGGTGCAGGTGACGATAGACAATAGCACCACCTCGGCATATTCCCTGATCAACATTGTATGTAGAGACCGCAAGGGTCTTGTCTACGATGTTATGCGTACGGTGAAGGACATCCACATCCGGGTCGCATACGGCAAGGTTCATGTGCGCCAGGATTACATGTGTGAAGCTGACCTCTTTGTACAGGAGGTCGACGGCCAGCAAATCACAGACCAGTAAGTAGATAATTTTTTTCCCCGGCTGGCTGCTGGGTTTCACCTGATGTGCAGATCATGTACCAACACGAATGTTGTGGGATGTGATCAGTGTATGCTGTTTGCTGCTGGCTGCTGGACCTCATGTGCAGTGTTGTGGATCATGACTAGCCCTTGAGGTCTGCCCATGTGTATGCATCACCCTTGTGTACCCTTGTGAAATAGCTTCTGCGACATTGGTTTTGCTTTTGAAATGCTGTTTTGTGGGGACTCTTGTGCACTGTGTGATACCTGGTGAGCATGCACATGCAGCTCATTGCTGCAACACTGGCCCAGCACCTTCTCTGACACAGGTGCACATAGTTCATCACGAATTTCGTTGAGACACATGGTAGCAGTCTTGAGCTCAGTTGAATGTACTGTCATGCACAGGGAAGCACAGGAAGAGTTGATTGAGCGTGTGAAGCAAGCCGCAGCTCTGCCAGTTGTCATCTCCATCAAAGACGTGTACGATGAGACCTGCACAGAGCTGCTAGTGCTGGCCAATCTGGACAGCGGAGCACGAGGTCGACCCAGAGTCACATATGATGTCACAGCTGCTTTGAATGCCATGCAACTCTGCGTCTTTATGGCAGATGTGTACATCGAGTCCCCTGTCGGTGATACAGAGCAACGGCCGCAGGAACTGCATCGCTTCCTGGTGCATTGTATAGATGGCTGTCGCCTTGGCTCATCTCAAGAAAAGAGGTGAGGACTGTGGTCTTCTGCAAAGTTTGCACAATAAACAGCAAAGTTTGATGTTGACTTTTGTTGCATGGGCTGCTGCATGATTGAGTGATAGCCAAAGCTTGGTGTGTCTTGCTGTGTGCCTGGCTTTCATCCAACACCTTTGTTTGTGTAATTGTGTGATGCACGCTTGCCTGAGAGCGTATAGGTCAGCACTAGCGCTACTTCTGTCAGGTAATGCTGGTGAGCTGTTGTGCAGGTCAATGTATGAGTGTGTGCATGCATCCCTGACTGGCACTGAGTTGGTGTCCACACCATTCCCTGCTCAGCCTTCCCAGCCGGCAAAGCCGGTAAAAGAGCAGCCTGCCCCATCTCAAAAATCAGTGGCACGCCAGTTCCGGCATTGGAAGTGGTGATGACCATTCTTCTACAGATGCTACATTCCTTTGCAGCCTCAGCTCTTCCAAAAAAAACATGGGCTCCCATTCATTTATGCTGTCTAGGATACAGTATTTTCTCTGCTCTGCGGATGCTTTGCCCTGCATAAGCTGTTGTGCATGAATGCCAATTGGCAGTCAGGAATGCAAAGCTTTGACTTGCAGTTGCAGAGCATAGCTACAGAGCTGGTGTGTCATTCAGTGTAATTGTTGCTCTGTACATTATGTCAGCATGAAAATCAGCATGTCACTTTGGGTAAGTGATTTACCTCTAGTTAGGCTCTCTTGCTTCCCCACACCGTCTTTGCATTATTTGTCTGTATTTTTGAGCCCAGGGTGGCCATGTTGGCACGTTTGATGTGTGCAAGTGTGATTTGGATAGATTCATGCAAGTGAGGAATTGTCATGCATGACTATTGCTGGACAGAATGGTGTTTGGTCATGTGCATCACTCATGTGGATCACGCCGTATCCATTTTACCATTGTATGCATGCTGGGATGTACAGGATGTGCACACCTGCGTAAGCCAAACAAGTGCAAGCAGATTCACGAGTCATACAACGTGCTGTGAGGAGTGTTGAAATCCAGATGAAGGCTCGTAAAGCTAGAGTGACAAGGCGAACGGGACGAGTGCAAAACACCTGTGGTACCAGTCTGGCACGTCAAGCATGCAACACTATGATGGCTGAGTATTGAGCGTCCAAATGCCAGACAACGCCGTGAAGGAAAAAAGTACGCACTGCCTCGAGATCGCTGCTGCTACCGACCTCTTATACCCAGGTGCTGACTTGTACCCAGATGCTCGCAGCCGCAGAAAGTACCCCTGGTCCCCACCAGAATGGGTATTGTCTCCCGTCATGCAATACCACAGTCCGCAGATCAGTATTGCTTTGGCGCCCTCCAGAGCCCAGCATCCGAAAGAGTGCCGAATCGCGTCAGGCTTCAATTGCACGCAACAATCAATCTGCACGTGGTTCGTTTTTACTTTAGTCATCACGCCCTGCTCAGTTATCGGAGTACCGGTTCGCGCCGCAAACGACATGAGACAACACAGGCTTGGAATTTACCGACACACCTGAACGTCTCGCACCCTTGATGCGCGTACATGTTAAGGCAAAGACACTGCTTGCGCGTGCATGCGGCCAGAGGGTGCGCTGTCGCCGGTTGCATACTGATTGAGCCATGCATCATCCCCTCGTGAAAGATTGTCAGCATCAGCAACTGCACGGGATGAGTGACCATTAGCAATTTCAGCACTGCGCATACCATGAACTTTTTCGACGCTTCGAGGCGCTTCGTCGTCACTATTTACTACTTGTCGTTATTGGGCTGCACCTGGCTTGCTATAACTGAGGCTCAGGTGTGCGGACTGTTGTCAACACAGCCCAGTTTGCATTTCTTCCATTTCTGGACTGCGCATATGCCAACATATGCTGCTGCTGGCCTTGCCGGCCCCACGTGCAATCTGCATATGAGGGCACAAGGCTCCAGGCAGCCTGCTGCAGTGTCCTCTTTGCTGATAACAAGCTGTTTGCAGGTATATGCTACGGACATAGAAATTGAACGGTTTGGGGCTCGCAGCTTACTACAGAGCAGTCCTACTTCTTGCAATAATAGTACGCTGCAAGCAATTGCAATGTGTACTGGTCTACACATTGTCTGCCATGTTTGGGGGAAGCTTGAAACGACATCCAGAGCATGTTGTGATTTGCTATTACTGTCATGACTTGTCTTGGTCTGGTGCTTCACTGTTCTGCTTTATCAGCACGTGTGTAACACTAACAGCCAACCTTGACCTGTCGGACAAGAGCCTATCCGGAACATGTGTAATGCAGGCTGTACTGCGTTTCTTGTTGAGACAAGCCCGAACGTGTATACCCAACACTGCTCTTGCCCCCCACCCCCGCCTATTTCACCCCCACCGCCATCACCACCTCCATCGCCCCCACCGCCCTCACCACCCCCATCCCCTCCACCACCCTCACCAAGTCCGCCTCCTGTTACTACTGTTGCTGCTCATTCTCCACCTCCGCCTAAGCAACCACCGCCACCTCCACGTTCACCCCCACCATCGCCCCCATCACCGCCCCCATCACCACCTGAATCACCACCCCCACCACCTGA
>JAABUK010004159.1_pt1 | contig 23814 bp, 22 predicted proteins | sample 5559141 | NCBI WGS metagenome assembly JAABUK01 (sample SAMN10711869, study PRJNA513367) | rock metagenome | isolation source: Antarctica rocks | place: Antarctica: Victoria Land, Pudding Butte nord | collected 2016-01-03
AGCCGAGGAGGGGAAGGTGGTGAAAAAGCAGGGTGGTCGGAAGGGTCTTGTAATCGATTACACGAGCGGCAGGACAAAATCGAGGTTAGCGAGCGGAAGTGCGGTTTAACTGATGGATTAACGAAAGACGCAGAAGCGCTTCTTGGGCGTTAGGGGGGATTGGAATCGAGATGGGGAGGGGGGAGTTGGGCAGGCTGGCTGGAGGGGCCCTTTTGGGAGTTGACTGCGCCTCTTTCGTTGTGTTGCCGGAGAGAGAGTATTTTTCGCTTTTCGCCTTTTTGGTGGCCACTCGGCCAGACGCATTCTGGACGAACAAGTGATGTTCCAGCAGTTGATTAGGCAGTGCCGGGGTATGAGGATGGGGGATCTTCGCTGGGCTGCACAGCCGCAAGGGCAGGGACAGGAAGGGCGGGTTAGAGTTCTGCACTTGGGCCGGAAGTGGACGGGCGAGGGTGGAAAGGGTCGGGATGAGAGACGGCGGGCGGAGGCGGACTGCAGCGAAGAGGATTAGGCTGTCGAGAGGAAGACGTTTGTCATGCAGTGAAGAATCACTCATCGCAGGCGATCACCATCCATGGAGCATGACGTCGAGCATCGACGGTGATTTGACCGCAAGCTCAGGCCTGTGATGCAGTCTGACCTATTTTTGACCTGGCAGTTTGTCTTGTCGCCCGTGTGCTGGTGGCCGGCTCCACCCCGGCGGCCCTTGTCTCTTCCCACCTAGCTTGGGAGCGGAACAGCATCCACTGCTCTCTGGATTCTCTAGATTCTCTAGATTCTCTCCGGCAAGTAGATTGCTTGCAGCTGACTATCGTTGACTGCAGCTGACTACAGTTGACTGCAGTTGACTGCAGTTGACTGCGTGCGCCGCTCACCGCGCAACCCTCCCGCTTTCGCTACTTGTCTTGTGCCCGGTTGCGCAGCCCTTGGGAACGAGCTTGGAGCAGCCGGTATGCGATCCAACATGCGATGTGATGCATCCCTTGCAATGAAGAACCCCTCCCGTTAGAGCATCCCTGCGGAGTCCTGACCTTGAACACTCCTGCCTCGGACCTGGTTCTTATCGTAACTTCAAGCCTCAGATTCAACACGATAAACATTGCATAGCTCGATAGTTCTAAGCCTCTGCCAGCCTCTGCAGCAGCTTCTTGTTTGCAAGGCTTAATCTTGGTCGAGGCACCGTAAGCCTCGCTTCCTGCCAGCTCAGACACTGCCATTTCTCGCTGGGGCACCTGGGTGTACCGTGTGTGCGGTTTCGGACCAACTCGACCAGACATGCTCATCACCATCGTCTCATCATCCTCGTCCTCGTCATCATCCATAGCAGGGCGAGTTGGCTCCATGCCCCCTGCAGTTGGAAAGATAGGCTTCGAGCAAGATCTGCTCCCTGCCAGGTTAGAGTTTTGTATAACCACAACATGCAAGCATCCAATGCTCCTTGCAGCTGGAATACGTGTACGTGTACAGCATTCGTTCCAAGCATGCCGGAGAGATCAATCTCGGCAGGATTCTTGCCGCTATGGAAAACGTCCGGTCCTTCGTTGTGGGCTATCGGTTATCATGCCAAGCATTGTGATGGGGATGCCGGATTCTTCCTGTCTCCTGCAAGGAACTCGAGACATTTCTGCACATCTTTTCTGGCTAACTTACACCCGCAAGATCTATGCCTGTTCCTGATATTGTCGGCTACGGCTCCCAATGGTGCGAGTAGTGTACCAGCGTTGCCTGAGATCAGTAGGTTGTGTTCGCAACCATCTGGGCAGGTAAGAGATCTTGGGTACTGCTGCGAGGCCTCCCACGACTTGCAAGACTCGTGCTCTCGCATTCATCATGGGCCTTCTCTTCAGGTGTTCTCGAGGCAGCCTGCTTCTGTCCATCGTGCGTCAACTATTGGGCCAAGCGTGCTATTTTCGAACACCTCCGCTGTTCTACAAGCACCGGTATCGTTTTTCCGCAGTAAGTGACGGTGTAATGCGGCCTGTCATGACCTGCCGATCCAAGGATGCGATGTGTCCTCGGCTGCTGAAAACTTCAATCCCTAACGATCTATTGACTTGACTTCGCCAACCAGGCCCACCATTGGTCATTTACGTAAGGCATCTGTTCGGGAGTCTTTCGACCTAGGAAAGCTCTCCCCGCCTGAGACGAACGGCTTGTCCCGACAGTGGGCAACAACGACAACAAGAACAAGTACTACTATGCAACGGGCACTGGTTACTCTGGATGAGCCCTGTTCATCGGTCGGACGTGGCAGACCAAACGATTCCACGGATGCACCCGGCACAGTTCTCATGTAGTGCGCTACTCAGGACACTCGCACAACATAAGCCACATATGCTGCATGCCTCTTCGATAGTCGGATAGCTGATAATGGAACATGTGGGTATCGCGAGCAACTTCACCCCCTTCGCATGCCACCAGGACTTCACTGCCCTATAATCAGTCCCGCAAAGTGGTGTGGCCACTGTCCAGAAAGAAGCTAGGTTTGGCTGCAGGTACGAGTTATCGATAAAAATGGCATCGCCACCATCCTTGTCCGCCAATCCGTCCCCAAGTTCTCGCTAATTGACCCCCAGCCCCCAAAACACCCCCACGTGTGGTTAGAAACAAACGTTGGCGTTTTCAAAATCTCTTCTAGCGCAATGTCAAGTAAATGCAGGCCTCATACGTTTCAAACTCTCCAAAGAATCTATTACCATACCCTGCCTTGCAGGTCTGCATGCATGTCTTCCATGTGTCTTGCCAACAAGAGCATATGCCTGCCGCGCTGTCTCCGTGTCTTGCCATGTGCCGCCCCTGTTTCATCGCCAGACATCCTGATGAGGCAACTTCACATCCGCCGCATAGAATTGCTGGGTCCATATCTCATATCTCTAATATTGCATGTGCTGCAGTCATGCATCCGTGTTGGACCCTACCTCCACCACTCAACAGTCAGCAATCAGAGTTCTGACAAAGCGCCCAGGTGCGTGGTAGGCAGTGACTCTGATGAGCACGACGCCATCTTCACTTCCCTGTCGGTGATGCTGCTGAACCGTCTGGTACTTGCGGCCCTTCCCCACGTTGGTGCAGGCACATGCACTCTCTCCTGATCAAGACGTGACGGCATGATCTCTTCTCTAATCCGCCTCAACGAAACATGGGTCTTTCATTCTCAAAAGGGCAAGACGAAGAATGCTATATCACGGTATGTGTAGCCCTCTGCGGAAGTGCCCTGCGTTGGCAAAAAAGCCTCTGTTCTGCGAACACTGAATGAAGATGCAGTAAGCACTCCGTCCCTAACAGTAGAAAAACCCAGCCAAGCCATCAAATACTTCCACAAGCTACGTCACATAAGTAGCTACATTTCGAAAATATGTATTCCTTTTGCACATCAGTCAGACGTCCAGCATGTACGAAAAGATCTACTAAGTACTTACTTCTTCCAAGAATCGAATGGCAGGATGCAGCCAGGAATTTAAACCTTCTTACTTATTGACCGACGTGGAAGTGGACGAGTGACCGCCAAGACCCTATCAAAATTGCAGATTTTGGGACCACAATCATCCTTACTTTGCATCACAATGAAGCTCGATGTTATCATGCTAGCTTTTCATGTCAGATTTGTGGGCTTTTGGATCTGCCCAATGCAGTATTTGCCGAAGGATTTGTGCGAGCAAGAGGGACGAGAAAGGAGACAGATCTGTTCTCGCTCTCAACCTTTCAAACTGGGTGACGGAGTTTCGGAAATACCCGAATGCAACAGGACCGAGAACGAACGAGGAGTAAGTACTTGTACTCCGTAGCTTTCAAGATCTGAATAGTACGTTGCAGTTCAACTCCCCCAGCGCCATGCTTTGCCAAAATCCCAATGGCTCAGATCCTTTCTTTCACCACTCACCCTTACCGCGTGTCATCTCAAGAAATGAATCACCAGCCAACAAAACAATACGAAGACCACAACTCCACCCCAAAAGATCCATTTGTCCTGCTTCGCCCTCCGCTCCACCATCCGTATCGTATCCCCACTGATCCCCAGCGTATTTGCCACACTATACAATCTCCTCTGTGTCCCCTTCAACATCTCTCGCTGCTGTCCCAGATCTCCCAGCACAGCGCGGCCTCGATCCAGGAATTCATCCAGCTGTGAATTCGTTTGCGCGAAGAACGACTGTTCACGTAGGGCGTGCGATTCACGAGTCTGGTCATTAGAACCAAACGCCAACCCCCCCTCGTTTTGCTGCCTCCCTGCAAACAGCGGATTCTGGCCACCACCACCCTGATGCCCGGAGGCAGACGAAGAAGGCTGCGCGTAAGGATTCTCTGGTGTCATCGAACCCCCATGATGCGGTCTCCGGCCCAACAGCTCATTCCTATTGCTCACCGTGACGGCATCCTCGCGATCTCGCTTCAGGGCGTCGAATTGCCCGCGGTAGGAGGTGAGGTCCCCGCGGAAGTTCCTGAGCCGCTCGGTGGCTTTCGCGGCTTTTTCGGGGTTGGGCTCTTGGCGGGAGAGGGTGGAGTAGGAGTCTAGGGTGCGGTTTAGGGAGGTGAGGGTTGTTGAGATTTGGCCTGGGGATTGTGCGTTAGTGAGACGGTGGGAGGGGGTTCAGACGGAGTATGGGTGGCACCTTGTAGGGCGGGAGATGCTGTAGCGGGTGATTCGGCAAAGGTGTCTAGGTCTCTTCGGAGGGCGGAGGATTGTTTGAGCGCGGAGTTGAAGAGAGAATTCTGCAATTTAGTGGTGTCAGTAGGATACCGCAGGTACAGGGAGCGTGCTGGCCTTACCATGGCGAGAAAGGCAGAGGGCGTTAAAGCTGCATCAAAACAGTTACAGATGTCGAGTTGTGACTCTCGAATTTTGGATATGCAGCCCGAATAGGCGACTTGTCCTCAGCTGGCCAGAATTCAAGTCTTCCACCGGGGCGAATGAGAGATCAGGACGGGTTGAACCCTTGCTCGAGATTTAGGTTGAGTCTGTGGCAAAGGGTCCATCGAGATGGTGCCTGACTTTACCCAACAGGACAATCATGGAAGAACCCCCTCAAATGAATAACTTATGGAGTACAGGTAGTTCTGAGTAGTCAGAACTACGGCAACACATGTCACGAAGCGTTCGCTCTAGGCGATCCTCTGTCTGCCCTCATAAATCATGGAATGGATCGCGCTCGTTCACCTAGCAAGGGTGACTTACGAGTAGCTGAGCCACTCGTTCCAAGCGAGAACCCCTCCAGGTGACGCGCTCGGCACCGATGAATGATCTCCATTGATTGGAATTGGGTTGATCAAAATCCCAAGGGTCCTGGGATTTCCAACTTTCCATGTGCATCATGTTTGCCTCAGAAGTTCTCGGACGCTCTGTGTGCTCTCTTGTGCGACATCCGAACGTCAAGGGCGCTTCATCCCTCGTTCACCCACTTTGATACTACTTTCTACCCTCTGATTGTGTCTTTCGACTCCTTCCTGTACCGTCATCCTCTCAAACATGGTAGACTAAACTTCTTCATCTCATCCTCAACGGATATCGTCTGGGGCCGAAAAACTCAACAAGCAACACCGACATCTCTACAATCGCCTGGGGCCTCTTTTCAGCGCTTCTCGTTTCCTCTTTCCTTCCTGCCTCCAGGATTGGCCTTGAACAATTACACCTCTCGATTGCCCGTAGGCTCATCTCCTCCGCCGCTCCGCCAAATATCAATTCCTACAACCAACTCTCAAAGAAACTACCCTCACAATGACGCGCCCAACAGTCAGCACGCTCTACCACTTGATCCTGCCCACGATCTTCCTCAACCCAGTCCTCTTCCTGCACAGCTTAAACACAATACTCACACAACTTCTACCCACCATGAATGGCCATGAAGGGAACAGTGCACAACCGCATCTCGACATCCACGCCTCGGAGTCTCTATGCTGGGGTTACACGGCTCTGATCGTGTGGGCGCAGATGGCGGCGTTTCTAAGATTCGACAGGTTAAGGGAGGAGCAAGAAAAGGCTAGGCTGAGGAAAGAGGGAAAGCAGCAGCAGCATAGGAGGGAAGACAGCGGATATGGTTGAATTGATAACTTGACTGAGTACTTGACCGAGTACTTGGAAGAGCCCGGGACTGTGTCATGTTGTGGCAAACTCTTGCTGCGAACAATGACGTCTACCAACCGCGAACGAGATTGGAACCAGAGTATTGTTGCTTGCTGGTTACGAATAAAGATGTTTGGAGGAACTTGGTCTCGAAACCACTCAAAACTTTCATTGGGCTCTCCAGAACGGCTGAGTCGCATACCCAGGATTTCGTCTCAACGTCACGGGCTACACAATGTCTTCAGCAAGCAAACAGAAGCCATAAATATGGTGCACATCCTGCGCAGGGCAACCACAACCAGAAGCAACCTCAATCCAGGTTCATATCTAGGGCTTCATCTTGCAGGCAGGCAGATAGATCGTGCATGGATGGACGTGCATCAAGATCACCAGTAGACATTTTGAGTTGAGCTAAGCAGAGACGCTCAAATGAATAAATAGATAGATAGACCAAAGATGGACACACATATGGGAGTAATAGAATCCGATCATCTGATGGGAAATCCAGCCTATTATCTAATGATCATGAGAATAATACTTTTATAATCAACTGAGCTTTAGGATCAAAATCTCCGAGCGGATCTTCACACTTAATATCTCGTCCCAATACCCCTCTCCACTAACCACCATAGCTATCCATTGCCAACATGGGATGTCCCAAGGTACATCGCGCTGGTCGACGTTGACTCAGTACGGCATCGGTAGCACATATTCACCAATTATTATCTCACATTGCGTCGATTGCACACGCCCCCCGGTTCCACACCACATTTTACACCATTGCTTGCCAAGGCTTGCTTGCAGCAGTCGCTCCCCTTCTTGACGGGGTGATAATAAAATATGCAGGGCTGGGGAATTTTCTCGGCGGTTTTAGCTGCAGGACTTGGAAAAAAAAGGAGGGAGGTATCGTGATGTCCGATGGTAAGTACATAAACATCCACTACTAGTACTACCACTAGTACTACTACTACTACCTTGATGCTTACCTCCGAACAAGCGGGCACCGCGATTCCTCAGTCGTGGTCGGACGGGACGACACGGCGACGGATGCGTTGAAGCAAGGGTTGAGAAAAGATTTCATTGGATGGGCTAGTCTGTGAAGACGAGAATGTAAAACACCACAAGTCGATACTGGAAACTGTTCTGTGAAGGTCATGGGAAATATATTGCGCCGGCGTATCAAGGGTGGTTGTCCGTGACGGTTAGCTATATCCCTTTGTTGTCACACGACGAATGGAAGGGAAGTCAGCGTTGGCACTCCCTTCGAGGTCCAACGACACATAAAGTACTGTAATGGGCCAGCACGGATATGAGTGGATAGTAGAAGAGCAGAAACGAGTAAATCGATTAGAGCAGAGAGTGCGTAACAGAGAGGGGTACTGCCACTCTTTGGTACCTAATCATGACTCAGCTTGATTGTGTCACCCTCAACGCAGTCGCCCATCCTCTATTTCGAATCGCGTTCGACTGCATCCGCCTTCGTCTTCAGGGTTGGCCATTGACGGAATTATTCCTTCGGAGGGTACTTGTTCTTGAAGAGCCATCTGTTGTGGTAAGAGTGTTAGCTTATTTTCGACCTTCTTTTTGCGCTTCGGGACTGACTGCTGATACATTGTCCGAGAGGAAGCAGCAAGGATAGCAAAGAGAGAACTCGAATGACTTACTGGCTCGCATAATAATCCGCCACCGCAAACGCACCCACCGCACCCGCCGTAATACCAGCAATCTTCCAATCCAAAGTCCCCTCACTGTACTTCTTATACGCACCCAACCCCAACGCCGCACTCCCCACCAACAGAATCACCCCATTCGCAATCACGACCGGATTCTCCTTATTGGCGTCTAGCTTCCTCCCTCCCTCCTTCGCCTTCCCCTTGGCCTTCTTCCCACCTAGCTTCACCTTTTCCTTCGCATCGGCGGCGGCGTCGAAAGCGCGCTTTCCGGCCTCGCGCGCCTTGTCCTCGGCTTCATGCTCCATGCGCGTGGCTTGCGAGGAGGTCTTTACGGGCTGGGATTCGTAGTCGGAGCGGACGGAGGAGACGTGTGGGGAGTCGACGTCGACGAGCGAGGCGGCCTCCGATTCGGTTTTCTCGATTTGTGGCAGTTCGGGGGCGCGGCTGGAATTGGGGAAGGGGGAGACGTTAGAATATATTGGTCTGGTCGACGCTTATGGTGCTGGTTTGGGGAGGATCATGCATACGCCTGCGAGCTGGGTGTTAGCTGCTACCACATCATTTGGTACCGGGCGCCCGCGATTATTGCCTTACTTCTTCAGGAGATTGTTTTGGTCCTTTGGCCGCTGCGTCCGCGTAACTCATTGCCGGAGAGCTTGTCGCGTGGGCTGGAGGTTGTTGATGGTGCACCGATGATCTTTGAACGAAAGTGCGGATCTGAATTCAATTCTCCTCAACCCGGGAAGAGTGTGTGACAGGTACGTGGACGTGCTTGCAATGGTACTCAGGTGTATTGGTTGTCAAGCAAAGGACACTGGGAGCAGAGCAGATCAGACGGCTATCGTCACCTCATGTGATGGAAGGGGTTGGCTAGTAGTAGTTCGGCGACCATTCTTAGTTAGCGGCTAGCCAAAACTTGGAATCGAAAAGCACATGTCGTTCCACCGCCACAATTTGTGGCGCAGGATTGTTCAGGAATCTAAGTAGCTTGGCGGAAAAGAGAATGCTATCCTACTATCCGTACTCTGCCCTTCTCTATCCCTCGTGTCACTGAATTGGTGTATTACGCTGTTGGTCGATTTTTTGGTGTTCCTTGTGCCAAGGCTGCACCAAATTTTGGCCAAGCCACTATTCCAACAGCATAATACACCAATTCAGTGACACAAGGGATAGAAGATAGAGAAGCTGTTTATATTGTCATACGAAGAATAATATCAAAAGTCCTGATTAGCGCCGCTTTTCAGACACGCTGGATCCTTGCGTTGTCAGGGAGGATTGGTCCAGCATCTATGGGCACAGATGGTCCCCTGTCAGCGTGGATCAGGACTTGTGATGTCATCCTCCGTACATTTCGCGCAGTCTAGTCTTGTTTCCTCAAAAGCCCCTCCGCCAAGACAAATTCAATATGCTGTTGACGCTGTTTTGAATCCTATCCTCGATACTTACCGTCGATAGTCTAATCAGGGCTATTCCCCTAGCCGTTTCGAGTTCTAAGATTCCGTGATGAAAATCACGAATATCTCACTTATAAGGGGTGGTAGTAGTCGTTTTTGATTATTAGTAAGTACGCGCCTTACTAGGCAGCCGATGTCAATGTAATTCATCGCGAGACTTGGCAGATGGTCAGTCTATCGCCAACCTCGTTTGAAATGCACCCTACATCAATGCGGACCTGGTTCATAATGAACTGGATTATTTTTCGATCCTTGGAATTGACAAATTGCTAGGACTCGCAATCAAAAGCGTCCTTCTTGGAGCGTCAGCCTCGTCCCGATATTCAAGGCTGCAATAGCCTTGTGGACTGATCACGCATTGAAGCCGTATTATTGATGGGCTTTCATGAGTCACCGTATCAAAGCCTTATCAACAAAATTGACCGCAGTATAACGCCAAGCCCTTGTGTGGACGGCGGTATAAGGAGCGCTCTACCATCAACCACAAAGGGCGAGGCTCTTTGACTCTTACTCCTCGTTGAAAGAAACACATAGAGTCCAAAGTACGGCAGGAACTCCAAACTTCTTGGCCATGATGTCCAACGCGACAGATCGAACCTCGGCTTTCGCTTCCTTGAATCTAGGTGGCGGCCTCATTGAGATTGCTGCTCTCACTGCTCTGATAGGATCAACGACGGCGGAGTCTCTAGTCCTTGGCAACAAAGGGGCCGTGGGCTTGTTGGTAAGCCACATTTTGACATATCTCCCCATATCTGCACGCCAAATTTCACGCTTCGAGCCTACTGTATTCATGATGCATGAAACATTCCAATGTTTTCGTGGCAGCGCTCTGGGTCTAATCTTGTCCAGTGGGGCACCATGAGTATATTTGGGGCCCTCTCGGTGATAAAAGCCTGCATTGCGGCCGCCACTCCTGACTGGCTGCGGGAGACGTTTGGAGTGAGGAGCCGTGAAGTTGATAATGCCATTGGGGTGAGCCTCGACCTGGACGGTAAAAGTCTGCAAAGTATACGGAAAGGCACTGGCGCTGCAGGTGTTGCTTGCAAGATTCGTGTGGTAGCTCAAATCCTGCTCAGATAACCCACGGGTTGGTGCACACCTGCTGATTACGTTGACAGGATGCTGATGAAAAGGCTCCCGATGGCGAATCTACAGAGCTATCCTGTCACGATGTTTATGCTTTCGACCGATGTACATCTGGAATCCTGGACCTGGTCCCCGAGATCGAAGCTTCGGGGATGTTTCAGACGCACGTACTCATCCAAGATGCCTACTCAAAAGAAAACAACACTCGTATTGCTTGGGTTGATTGGATCGGCATCATTTCTTCATCCGTCAAAATTCCGGAATTGTTTATCCTGTGGAAGTACAATGCCATTGATCTTGTACTTATTAGCGCATGCTGCTGGGGATTCTTCCTCATCTCATCAATGCTTCTACAGGTCCTTGGCCTCTCCCGCGAGTACTCAGACAGGATGAAAGAGCAAGAGATAGATCTTGTCGCGGGCATGTTGCCGACCCCCATAAAGGCTGGAGGCTCTCACAAGATCCTCCTCGGTGCGCCTCAGAATGTTCGACATAGTGTCATATGGAAGATCACATGGGGATGCGGAAGCATTGTGTCCGCTGCAGCTGTCATTGCGACCTACGCATTCCTCGGCAAGCAAGAGTTGAACGTATTTGCGATGTGGACTGGATTTCAATTTGCATGGCTAGCCTTGCGATCAGTGTTTTTTCATTTTGGCGAGGGAACAGATAGGGTCTTGCATCATCCCATTTTGATCAAGCATGAGTGGAGAGGGCTCTCGATGGAGTTCAGGACCCGTATACGACGACTCATTGCAACGCTATCAAAGTATCAAATCCATGTCCATCCTCGAGGGATCTACTGCTACGATGAAGATCTTCAAAGCCTGGACACTATATATGATATGGAGGCCTATTACCCGCTGTTGTCTGGTGATATTGATAGCGGCAATTGCGAGATCGATGTTGTCGCAATCATTGGAGACACTCTTCTGTCAAGCGCTTGCTGGATGTTTGGCTCCAAGCTATCGGGCCTGGACCTATACGACTCATGCGTCTTGATCCTCCACGTCAGAGGCAGCACTATAGCGATACCTGCGGCTCGTGTTCTTACTGACAAAACCGCAGCACCCAAGCTTGATGTTGAAGCTGGCATTAGCCCATTGTTTCCTCTCCGAGGCAACTCAAATACTGGAAGAGATATTTACTGGATGTACTGGATTCCTTGTGGAGAAGGCAGATGGTTACAAGTGAAAACCACGGATATGAAGTTCCTTGGCGTCCGATCTGCTGAAATACGATCAGATGCGCAGGTGACCCAGAAGCTTGCAAAGGGCGAATTGCTGGTTAGTTTGTCGGAGGTAAATCATGTGAAGGAAATTGTCCAGCATTCGAGGACAGGATTTGATATAGTGCAGAACCTGCTCCGCTGACGAGGAAGAGCCTTTCTTAGACCTCATCTCGATTGTCCAGGGACGTTCCTTGGATGAACATTATCTTGCCGAACACTCATGTAAAGACGTCTCGGAGAATATTGGTTGAGGTGGTTTCGACTGCCAAAGCGCCAATATAGCCGCACACTCCCTGCGAGTCGGCAACAGAAGCTCAAGGCATTGATGATATCGATTTTATCAGGCAGATAAGCTTTGGTCACGCTGCACTCAGTATTGCGAGATCCATTCCGACAGGCGGGAGACGTCTCCAGTGACGGCCACTCTTACCTCGGGTCATCGAGTGGAACAAATCAGAGGCAGAACTCCTGGCGCTGTTGGTTCATGAAAATCTCTGATCCTCATTCTCGGAAGAATTCCACACATTTCAGCCTTGTCCCGAGCCTCGATTATTTAAAGAAGTCTTCTTTCTTCCCTTCCTCCTTTCATCTCATCACTCTTGAGCCTATCCTCGTCTTGAAACGCCAGCCTCCAGTCACTCGGAGTCTGGCCACACTCATCTCGAGACATTACGTGTATTGAGACTACATTGCTGCTAGTGATTACCCGGTATCTCACGAACCTAGAGTTTGAAACCAAACCCAAGCTTTGTAATTAAAATTGAAAGTATCAGATAGATATATCAGTAGGCTTAGCACAAATCAAGACTCTCCAACCCCCATATTGATATTGAAAGATTCAATCATTGCACAAAAAGGCCACATATGATTGGGTTTTGAATGGGTGCTCCGCGCAGTCTCCTCGGCGACAGGCTCTCTGGAACATCCTCTGCTCCATGTGCTTCTCTGCCCGGAGAGAAGCACGCGGAGGGCTCTTGAGTAAATCAGTAATGCATAACGCGCTAGATCAGCTCCCGATGAAGCGAATGGCGCTCGGCAGCATGGACAGTATGTAAGTTTTCCGTCCCAACCGACGGGGTAATACACAAGGCAAGGCCAAGAGCTGGGGATGACTACTGTTGCGTTGGCCTCTCCGTCCTTACGCCATCACGCAAGATATTGAGAGAGCCGACTATATCGAGTCCTTAAAGCTCCGAGCGAAAGTGAGCACAAGCTATGTAGCGGCCAAGATCCAAAGTTGCCTGTATCTGCCAGCAGAGTGTCTGAAATGACCTTGGCACGCGTACGAGAGAAGCTGATCGAATTTTGGCCAGCAGAGGATGTTATCACGTCACGCAAAAGGCTAGAATAGCTCAAAATGCTTGTAATGAATCGGATTGAATTGATTGAATCGACAGAATCAACTGCCTAACTTCTATCTAGAATCGCTCTTGAAGATAGGGCTAAATATGAAGGAAATGGGGCCAAAAGAGGCTGGAGATTGGCTCAGAGGCCGATGGGCAGCCTGAGGCCCAGGCTGTCTGACATATCATCTTGTCGGAGATTTCCGGTAGACCTGGATGAGAGCTCCAGAGATCTGGAATGCATATTACTGTAGGTATAGACCCTCGGAGTCGGATGAGAGGCCAATCTATAGACCGGCTTACTCGTTTTCATAAGCTACGCTCGCGGAACTTTTCTGGGTTTTCCTCGCAAGGAATTTTCACCTTCTTACCTACCTTTCATCCGTTTCTTCTGCTTCCTTGCCTTTCCCCCTTGCTACTATCTCTCCTGTTGTATCCACATCAATAGCGTCCACCAATGAAACATCTAATCGTACGGTGTCTACTTGCAGATTGAGAATATCCGGTCCGTTCGACCAAAGGAGCGGCCTTCTTGAAGCGTACCGCCTGGTCCGGACCTTGCTCATCATGGTTCAAGGGTGGAAAGATTGAGGGTACTGCCGCCACATATCCTGGACGCAGGATACACTTCTTGAGGTTGCTGGAGAATCCAAGATATGAAGACTATGGTTATGTGTATGAGGATGAGAATGATATATTTGAATACATGGGAAGTGGGTTTCATGTCGGTGAAAAGGATGGGAGCGATATTACGTGGTATCTAGGGAGCATGAACGGTGATTTTGATGAAGAGCGTCTCAAGGAGGAGATGAGTGGCTTGAAGGGTAGGCAATTGAACCCATGAAACAGGTGTAGGTAGACATAGAGGGAGCAAACCAGGATTCTTCTCCTGGGTTGACCTCCGTGAGCAACTGGGCGCCACGTTTTTCCTCTTGAGGGTGACTGTCCGGTTATGACTGCTGGTGTCGATCGCATATTGACCTCATTCTTCGATGGGATGGTAGCGTCGATAGTATTTCGGAGCAGATGCTCACAGCTCTTGCTCCAAATCCTGTCTCCAACAAAACATACAACCTCTAGCTATCCTTGCCTGCTCCCTCGCTGGCAATTGCCACCCTGGCCAGGAATGGACGCAGCCCCTCTGATGGGATTAGGAAGCTTACCCACGCCTCCAATGAGTACCCGGAAGTACTCGTACGGCTTTATAGCGACGTTATTGAATCAACGGTAGAGCAACAGCCCGCGACGGAAGGAGACATTTCACTGATGCGGCTCTGCGACGGCGAACGCCACAACAGTCACAATGCGCCAGTGACAGTGGCGCTGAAAGGGGGCAAATGATCATCAGATCGCCATCTCTGCTTGTGTCTCCCCATTTGGATCTTGCACTTTCAAACCCCAACTCGTACAGATCAACTTGCTAACGAATGTCCATCACAAGGCAGTGCAGGAGCTTGAGCAACCATGAAGTGGGCAGAACTAGGAGAGGTGTCCCTGCGTTCAGCTAGCCACTGCGTTGTACGCCGTACCTCCGCTGCCCGCCGCCCCGTTATCATCCTCAAGAGGAGGTGTTAGTCCACAGGATAATGTGGGCCGCATAGCTACTTCAGAGCCTCATCTCACATACCTTGGGACACACGCGTACATCTTCTTCGATGTTTTTCAGTTGACGAACCCGCTTATTTCATTTCAATTGCCCGCCTAAGCAACAAATGACCCAGTCTTTCGCTTACTACGTCATTCGTTTCTTGTTTCCGCTGCTTGGTGCTCCCGCTTCTCTTCGATTTTTCCGCAGAGATGACCTCCAAAACCTGGTGCATTGTTGGTAGCAGCAGAGGTACGTCCTTCCTGCTCTTCTTCCTTGTACAGCCTACCAGGCTCAAAATGACTGCCTTGACCACTCTCCACCATGCCTAAGCTATTTCGAGACTAACCAGTCTCGCTTTTTCCTTGAACAGGTATTGGCCTCGAATTCGTACGACAGCTCCTGGCCCGGGGAGACCAAGTCATCGCCGCCGTGCGCGATCCTATGAGCGCATCGGAATTGTGGCAACTAGCCGCCAATTCCAATCGACCTGGTGCTTGCGAGATACACCAATGCGACGTCAAGTCGGAGCAGAGCATAGATGTAGGCCTTTCAGGGCACGGTCAATGCATGTGTAAGGCTGACGGAACTCGTTTTCATAGGCATTCGCTACTCGGCTGAGACAAGTGTTGACGACTGGCATCGACTACCTAGTACTGAACGCGGGGGTCCTGGACTATCCAAATGTACGTTCCTTTCAGTCATCGAACCTACCCTCTTCCGCATATTAAGGGTACAGAGAGCAACCGAGATATCCTACTCAAACTTCGCCCACCACCTCCACACCAACACCATCGGACCCATCATCACCGCTCAACGACTACTGGCCACTCGCCTTCCCATCGGCACCATCGTTTTCATGTCTAGCGACTCCGGATCAGCGCTCAACTTTCGTGATTTCGAAGATGGGTTTGGGGCGTACGCTGCTTCGAAAGCTGCTTTGAACCAGATGCTCAGGGTATGTATCTCCCGATCCCTGTCTTTCGGCGCAATGCTCGCCACTTCATCTCGACATCTCAGCTAATGAAATTTTCTTGAAACGGATCAGCATATGGCCGTAGAACTTCGCCGCAAATCCAGCCCCACCGTCGTTCTTGCCATGCACCCTGGCGAGGTATCTACGTACGTTCCCACTCTATCAATCCTGTTCTTCCTGTCCATCCCTTTTCTCTCCCAACCAATACTCTTAAGGCTGTTCCTTCCAACAGTACGTCCGGGACGCCTCTCCACTCCATCAACAACCTCTCTTTCACGATGGATCTACGTATACCCTGAATCCGTGCGCTAGAATGGTAGCACGCTAACAATTTCGCAAAAGAGACATGGCAGACATCGACCTAGGCTGGGACGTAGAAGGCATCCTCACGCCCCGAGAAAGCGTTGCGGCTATGTTGCGCGTCATTCCTACGAAGACCATCCAGCATAGCGGTACGTTCTGGACGTGGGAAGGAAGGGTGAGTCAGAACCTACTCATCGTGTTTTCCACTTGTGCTTCCTTTTTGGTCAACCTACCCTCCTCTTCTCCTTCTTCATCAACGTAGAGATGTGAATCACCTAGACTGTTGCTGGCCAACTTGTGGTTCCAATGCTAACAATGTGGGCTTTTCGTATTGACAGGAACATCCGTGGTGAGTTTCACCATGGGAGCGATCAAGCCCGGTAAAATCCGAATCATTTTCCCGCATGGTGTTCAGCTCAGCTGCGACCGGTTACGTACGGGGCAGTAGTATTGCAGAGGGCGACCTTATTCGGCGTGCGCTTGGCAACTGCAGGCAGCCATCTTGATGGAGGAAAAGGGGGTAAGTGACTTTGATTAGATGGAACCGGAGTGGGGTGTATATATACATACACACATCTACGAGATATACGGTAATCAGCCAAAATATGCCAATTGGAATGGAGGCTGGACAACACGCGGCCCCTGCAAGGCCCGGCTTGATATCTCCAGGCTTGAAATTCTCCAGGCTCGAAATTTTCAGGCTCGATTTCCACGAGCTTTGCTTGCTTTGACTTGGCTGCAATCAGCAGCGACGATGTGAAGGCTTCGTAGTAGTGTCAGACAGGAACAATGAGCGAAACAACTCTTTGGTCTGGCAATGCTTGCTCGACTGAGGCCAATGCGTGGTGGGATCGACGGATGACATGGATACATAGTCACATGCGTGCATGCTTGCTCATGGTCATCATCGAGACGATTCGACTCCAACATCGCTCATGCTGACGAGCGCGAGCAATGCATCGAATTTCAACACAGAAGGAAATACACCACACCACACCACACAAACGTCACCACTCTACACTTCACTCTCCTGAAAGGCTGCACAACATCGGCCCCCGGCACAAGTGATCACCTCTTCCCCTTCTTCTTAGCCGCCACCACCTTAAAAGCCGCCGAGCCCTCTTCCCCTCTGCCCGCTCCAGCAGGACCCTTCTTAGCGACCTCGCTCCAGCCTCCACCTCCTGCGCCAGCACTCTTGGCTCCCTCCGCGGCGCCAGCCGTAGCAGATCTAGGCGTCGCATTCGCATCCTGGAGGATACCCTTATCCGCCAACTTACGTCTACGGACGAAGTCCTCGGCGAACTGGCGTCCGTCGAGGGTCTGCGAGTTGGCGTAGACGGAGTCGGAAATGATTTCTGTTTCGGAGGGGAGGAGGAGGAGGGATTGGACGAAGTCGTCAACTATGATAACAAAATACGAGTCAGTAGTCATCTTCGGGGAGATTTGTTATGCCAAAGAGGATAAAGTGTGACTTTACTTACCATTGATATTGCTGTTCAGCCCCTTGCCCAGAGCGGTCTTCGCCCACCTTGTAAATTCCTCAGTTGCTTTGTTTTGATTCGTCACTACAGCAGAGGGTCGCGTCTGTGCTGAGGGACGCAATCGCGCTGCTGGTGCTGCCACAGACGGAGCAGTGCCACTGACGGTTCGAGCGCCAACTTGCGGCGTGGCGACAACAGTAGTCGGCGCCTTGGCTTTTCCGCTTGAGCCTACAGTCGTCCAAGCACCAGTTGGAGGTGATGGTCCGGCTGGGACAGCGGCTGCTTTGCTGGCTAGATCGGCATAGCGCTTACCTGCGGCAGCTGTTGGAGCGTTGATTGCCGCCTGCTGAGTCGCCGCCGCTGATTGACGCTGCTTGCGTGCCTCTTCCTCTCGCTGGATTTGAGCAAGCGTCTTCTTTGCAGCTGCGTTGGAAGTATTTGAGGTTACTTTCCCTACGGCAGGCTTCACCCAGGCGTTCGCGGCGGGAGTCGTTGGCGTGGTGGGTGTACCGACATTAGCCCAGGTCGAGGTGGATGGCAAGCCTGGCGCTGGAGCGACTGGTTGAACGAAACGTTCTTGCTCTGCTTGGGCGTTCCGAGCAGCTGCAGCAATTTCTTCTTGCTGCGCGGCCTTACGAGCTTCTGCATCTTGGATATCCTTGAGCGAAGGCCCCTTGGTGCTCTCAGAAGTTTTCTCAGCCCAAGGTGCGATGGAAGTGCTCGGGGTGTCCAACGGCGTTTGGGTCTGTGACCTGGATTCTGCCGCAAGATTGTCTGCAACATTCTGGCGGTTTCGTTGAGCTGATGGTGCTGGCAATGGGGAGGCAGTGGATGGTGGTGGGAGGAACGGTGGCAACCCCACGTCCGTTTCATTCCAGGCGGTATCCTCCGCAGCAAAGGCTCGCTGCTGGTCTACTGCAGCTGCAGTCTTCTGGACCTGCTGAGAGAGTGAAAGATCTTCTGTATCCGGTGGACTTGGTGGAGATTCTCTCGACGCCTTCTGTTGCTCTTGTTTCGCTTGTTGCTCCGTACTCCGCTGTCCCGGTGCACCAACTGACGGCGTAGTCATCGGTTCTCGGCTTACAATCATGTCATCCTCTTCCATTTGAGCTCTCAAGGCATTGAACTCTCTGAGACGTCCATTAGATCCTCGGCCTTCTCGAAACGCATCACTTTGCGATTTCGAATCAGCTTGCTGCTGTTCGATTTGAAGACGCCCTCGATCTTGAAGCATGGAAGCAATCTGCTGAGGTGGCTGACCACTGTCTTGATGTTGTCCGAAAGGGCCACTTACGAAGGGAAACGGCGGCCCTCGAGAGACGTTCATACGGTCGAGGAGATTGGGTAGATCTTCCTCCCTCGCCCCTCGAAAGTCTGCTCCAAACTGCGACGGTTGAGAGTGTCGCATGCTGCCTTCTATAAACCCTGGACCATTTTGCGGAGTTTGAATGGGTCCTTGAGCAGGCGACGGCTGATAAGCAGAGGGCGAGGTGATGCTACCGAAGCTCGGTTGGCTGTGAAGACTATGTGCGCTAGAGTGGTGCTGAAGGGAGTGTAGTGAGTGAGGTCCGCCTTGTAGCTGCATCTGTTTTAGAAGCACTTGTTGCTGAGCTAGATGCTCTTTCTGCCTTGCCATGAGATACTGCTCTTCCTGCTTTCTACGTTCGAGCGCATTCTGTTGTTCCGCTGTAAGCGTGGTCCCAAAACTTGGGAAGCTGCTAGCAAATGGCGGCGCTGCAGCTCCAGGCTGGGGGGGTCCAGTGCCGACTGCACTGGTACCACTCGGAGCAGCCCAGTGATTTCCTTGACTTGGTGCAGCCGGACCATGAGGAACGCCGATTTGAGGGACAAGAAAGGGCTCACGGGAATTTCCAATGCGGCGCACGAGCTGCGCGAGAGGCTCGTAGTCCGTATCTTCTAGCTTCTTCACCTGGAGCTCTGCGGTGAAGAAGCCGGCTTTAAACCAGTCATGCATTTCCAACCCGGACCAAGGGCCTTGCGTTGTCCCAGAAGGATCTCGATAAATCCACCGCATACGGTCTGGCATTACCATTTGTCTTTGCTGCTGAGCAGGCAATTGATTGGAGGATGGACTGTCACTTGGCTGGCTAAAATTCTGGCCAGCTTTCGCAGCAGCATCTCCAGGTGCAGAGACGTTTGTCGCTTGTGCCAGACCGCCGCTTGTAATGGTATTCTGTGAGGGCCCAAATCCTGAGACTTGAGCAAGCGAGCCCAGATCTTTGGCAAAGCCAGGATCTTCCGTCCCATGCATAGGACGCATGTTGGTATCTGGGCTGCCGATATCACCAAAGAAACCGCTTGTGCCTCGGAGAGGCGCCTCTTGCTCTCTCCTCGCAAACGAGCCGTCGAGACCGCTAACAACTCGGCTTCTTGTCGCAAAATCTGCCATTCTTTCCAGCCCCTCTCCTCCAGCTTTCTCCCCTCGTAATTGGTCTTGCATTGCTTGTGGGAAAATCGAGCCTATCTTGCTTGACCGATTAGCAGTAGCTGCACTTTTGACAGGAGGCGACCCAAAGAAGCTATTACTGCCTAGACCAGGAACATTTGGCGACTGCAGATCACCCATGCCGAAGACTGGGTCTCCAAAGCCAGAGGGAAAACCTCGTTCTTTGTTTGAGGTACTGGTAGCCCCAGACCATGCTGAGCTTCCAAATCCCGGAAAGCCACCAAGTCCACCAAGACCGCCAAAGGCTCGGTTCGGTCCCGCACTTGACGTTTGACTTCGGTCGTCCATAGCAGATGATACGCCTCTGCGGAGGGAGCCGAACGTATTGGCACCTGACTCGTCTCTGCCACCAAATGCAATATTACCGCGTTGCTGCATTGGGTTGCTGTCTTGATCGTGGTCGATATTATCGCTTCTATCAGCCTCTGGACTTTGATAAGGATTCGTGTTGGTTGGGCTCATGGGTTCTTGGCCTCTCTGGCGAGGTTGCGGAGTTTGATGATATGGTGAATCTTGATTCGAGGAGGACTGCATGAAATCTTGAGCTTCTATGTTTGGTGGCAGTCCAAAAGTCGAAAATCCAAGCTGGTCTATAACTTGACCGTTGTCCTGGGCGCCACCAAGTGCTGCACTTCCAGTCCTCGGCACATCGTCACCATACGGATTGGTGTCGCTCCGTCCTGGTCGAGTTCTTAGCGACTCATCCCAAGCCTGGTAGCCATCATCATTTTCCACTTCAGGTAGTCTCCCAAGATTGCCAGCTGAGGGATTTTCCTTGACAGCAGGAGACACATCCTCCGTGCTAGTCTTCGATAGTAAGCCTTTGAACCTGCTCTCCCCACGCATGCTCCCAAAGCCCGACCATTGTTCAGGAACCTCGTTGGAAGCAGAGGACGGTCCAAGTGCGAAACTGCCAAAAGTCCCCATCGGTCCAAAGCCCGCGCTAGGAGGTCCGACCGCCCAGGGAGAGGAAGGAACATTCAGGCCAGCGCTCAGTGGTCCAGTAGTGCTACGCTTTAGGCTGCCGAATGGACTACTGCTTTCTTCTCGACCATCCCTTGGCGCAGGGCCCTTTTCCTTCTGTTCACTCTTGACGTCGTCAGTACCTTCCTTGAAATCCGTCTTCCGTCGAAGTAGAGATGCAGGAGGTGTTGCGGCACTTGGTTCGTCGCGAAAGAACCTCCCACCTCCGGTCGGAGACAGAGGATTATTTCCGTTATAAGAATCACTAGTGTCTCGCCGTCGAGCGCCTGGCCGTCCAGTTCCTGGGGAAGCAGTATTGAAGGAGCCTACCTGGTTCTGAGAAACGGAGGTCGACGTCTTGCGGCCTAAATTAACATTCCCAGTGTTGTCCTTGGAAGCATTCTGAGGCGGCTTAATTGGTGAATTGACCGATGAGGAGAACAGCTGCATCCGAGTCAATGAAAAGGGACAGCAGATATTTGATCGTCAAGAGCGAACCTCGCTTTCTTCACCGCTCATCTGAATCAACGCCAGAGGCTCGGCCCTGGCATTGTGATCCCAGCATATCTCCGGTCCAACGCTTAACTCTTTCCCTTCGTCCCTTCTGGCCCATGCAGAACTTACGCATTCCCGGCCATCGAGGGGATTCCAGCCACCAGTGAAAATAGCCGACAGATTCTGATCTAAAGTTCCTGTCTCTCGTTGTTGCTTGTACAACGAAAGCAATTGATCCTTGGTATAACGTGCTTCTCCCGCTGAACCATTATGCAGGGAATTGGTTTGATAAGTCGCAGTCAGGTGTGGTGGAACATAAAAGCCTGAGGTTGGTGTAGAATTTCCCTGCCCAACATAGTTACTTTCTCGAATATTGGAAGCACTTGTTGCCAGTGAAGGTCGGCGAAAGGTCTGAGTTGCACCGTTTGCGCGGTTGCGAGCCCTGCAATATGGCCAAGTGTGTTAGCCAGAGCTCATTTGCATTCCACAGTGGTCGGGTATGCAAATCCATATGACCATGAAGCCGAGAGAAAGCAGAAAGACATGCGCGTTGCTGCAACCATGGTTTGGGGGTCAGTTTACCAATCACCGCTAGCATCCCCTCTCCTGCCATCCTGGTTATTGTTGGCTGCCGCGGAGGCAAAGCTTGATGTAAGAGGCGAAGGCATGTTGTGGAAGGTCTTGAATTAGTTCGAGCGGCCTATTCAGTGTGAAGACTCTGTTCTTGACCCAATGGTGCGCTTCGGAGAGAGGTACCAAACGAGGTCTGGCAGCGGTCTGGAGCGCGTGAAATCTGAATCGTCGGCGAAGGAAATCTGCTCCTAATGCAGAAGCCGGAGTAGCCTGAAGTTCTAGCTTCGTATGTAGTCGTAAGGTTTCAGGAAGAAAAGACAAACGCCGGCCTTGCGGAGTAGCAGAAGAGAAGAAGCATTGCAGAGATCTCGTTGTTCCACCTGACTTGGCGCAGTTGAGGGTCGGAAAAGTGACGCCAAATGCAGTTGGCGCGTTCGAGTTTAAACTGAGTCAGCGCATCGTCCTCCTGCCAAGCATCTTGCCAAGCATCTTGGGAGCTTCTGTCCACCGACACCCAAGTACCAGGTAGGGAGTACAAGAACACGGACAAGGAGTACCATCACTGCCTAGGGCTCACCACTCAGGGTCTGGCGAGGTCCTTTCGCTCTTGGTGTTCACAGGAACAAGCACCACCATCAGGTAAGTCGGCCGCAATCTGAAAGACGTCCACCATTGCCTCCCCGCCTTCCAGCTGCCTTCGGGGACTTCCACATGTCTCCATCACCAGAGGCTCTGGAGCTTCAAGGTTACACTCTGCTGTGCTTTTGGCATCGCCTCTGCGTGAGTGCTTAGTGATGACGTTTGTCTCCTGTAATCGCACGTCCCGCTGCACCCTGTTTGCCAGTAATTTGATATGGAACTTCAGGTGACCTGGGCTGGATTGCGTTGGGCTAAACACCTCCTGTTTGTGAGGGATTGTATGCAACCAGCCGCTTTTAGTGCTGTGTGACAGTCTATCCTAAGCATCAATCTGGCAGCTTCTCGCTTGATGTCTAGTCGATCAGCAGATTCTCGAATGACCTAGTCTGATGAGTCTCTGAGTACTTACTCCTATGACTTACGTCTTCTGCTTCACTGAGATAGCTAGGCCCTACTCTTGTCCTCGCCTTAGACCGTCGTTCAAGCTCTGGTCTAGATATCATGGGTTTGTTCGGGAGTTCCAGAAAGAAACCACGCGACTCATTTCATGCTGCAGTCGAACAGCATCGAAGAAGAGCTCCTACAGCTATGCTCAGGGAAAGGGAGTCGGAGTCGCTGCGCCAACGTAACGCAGGCTATTTCCGTTCTGGTGGTCCATTCGCATGGCAAGAGAGCACGGATCCGCATCCATACGGACAGCCAGCCTTCGGCTTTTACAGTGGCGAGAACCTGGCTGCTGGCAGACCACGGCAACAGCACCCGAAGAGATCTAGGAGTGTGGATGAAGAATTCAGAAATACACCATACGCATTTCCTTTGGACCCAGCAGCGCGAGATCTCCCTTTCTCGCCAAAGAACGGTCATCTAGGGCCGAGCAGCGCTGCAGGATGGAGTCCCTGGCTAGGTCTTGACCCCCGGGCAGCTTTAGGACGGGACTTTCTGCCTTACAATCGTCCCGAAGAGCAAAGCCGTTACCTGGAATATCCCGAATTTGATGAATACGCTCCAACCTCGAGGATGGCTCCTCTTAGTAGATCAATGTCAGCAAACGGCCGACGATTGGCCCCGCAAAGCACATCATTAGGCACGTCGACCTACCCAGACCGCCCAATCTTTGATCGCTTTCGACCGTTCAACAGTTCGCCTGTGCCGAATCCGTACGGAGCTTCAATGTTCAATCGAGATATTCCATCACACAATCATCCCACCTGGAACGGGTTTGCCGATCGGCGAAAAGACCCATTTTCAGGCCTTGGGAGGGCGAATAGGCCAGCGCGTCCACCCGGAAGCTATGAACGTCTACGACCTCCCCATCTGCAACCAGGAAACAATCGAGCGGAAAGTGGAAGAGGTACATATAGCAGCAGTTCTGGCATTGGAGAGACGTGATATTCTCGTCACTGGGAGATGCATCACGACGTTCTCTTGGTGACCTGCGTCAACAGCGATGTCATCCATCTTTTGGGGGGGGGGGGGGGGGGGATCTG
>JAABUK010004160.1_pt1 | contig 23813 bp, 5 predicted proteins | sample 5559141 | NCBI WGS metagenome assembly JAABUK01 (sample SAMN10711869, study PRJNA513367) | rock metagenome | isolation source: Antarctica rocks | place: Antarctica: Victoria Land, Pudding Butte nord | collected 2016-01-03
CTGCCCCCATATTTGGCCATGTATGCGTGCATGCATGCCCCATTGCTGCCCCATTGCTGCCCCATTGCTGCCCCCATATATGGCCATATATGCGCGTATGTATGCCCCATTGCTGCTCCCATGGGGCCCATGTATGCCCCCATATATGGCCATGTATGCGCGTATGCATGCCCCATTGCTGCTCCCATGGGGCCCATGTATGCCCCCATATATGGCCATGTATGCGCGTATACATGCCCCATTACTGCTCCCATGTGGCCTATGGATGCGCGCATACATACCCCATTAAGTGGTACAAAGATTAGGATAATTAGGAAAGCGGTAAAACGCCAAGCCTTATACCTAATTTGGACTAGCGCAGCAATAGGCCATGTTTTGGAGCAGTAATAAGCCATATTTAGGAGCAGTAATGGGCATATACATGGGCCATATATGAGAGTATCAATGGGGTATGCATGCGCGCATATATGGCCCATTGTTACTCTTGTATAGGGCCCATTCCTGCCCCCATATATGGCCCGTTGCTACTCATATATATGGCCCATTCCTGCCCCCATATATGGCCCGTTACTACTCTTATATATGGCCCATTCTTGCCCCTATAAGCTATGTATAGCTAGTGCTAAGAGGCTAGTCCAAATCAGACATAAAGCTTGGCGTTTCTTGACCGCTTTCCTAATTGTCCTAATCTTTATACCACTTAATAGGGTATGTATACGCGTATTCATAGGCCACATGGGAGCAGTAATGGGGCATGTATACGCGCATACATGGCCATATATGGGGGCATACATGGGCCCCATGGGAGCAGCAATGGGGTATACATACGCGCATACATGGCCAGCCCTATAGGGAGGGTAGGGATAGGGAATAATAAGTAATCCCTTCCCTTCCCTATTTTCTCTTAGTATTCCCTTCCCTTCCCTATCCATTCCCTTCCTTACTCCGGGGAAGGGAATAGGGGTTAGTTTTATCCCTTCTCTTCTCTATTCCGCGGCGTAGAACGAATTTATAATATATATATATTTATATCCTATTTTACTTAATATTAGTAGTTATTTTATATAAATTTTAGTGCGTGAGTTATTCATTTAGCGCTTCCGCCCGTGGTTCTACAATTAACTGAAATAGGGTTATAGACCAGTATATAGGAGATTTAGAGTAGGACTATAGATGGAGGTAAAATAGAGTTATAATATGTAGGGTAAATATCAGGACCGTATACGGCGTATACGGGATATACTATGGAGTAATAATAGGGTATACCATGGAGCAACAATAGGGCATGCCAGGGAGCAACAATGGGGCATGCCAGGGAGCAGCAATGGGGCATGCCAGGGAGCAGCAATGGGGCATGCCATGGAGCAACAATGGGGCATACTTTGGAGTAATAACTGGGCATGCTAGGGAGTAATAATGGAGCAACAATGGGCTATACTAGGAAGCAACAATGGGGCATGCTATGGAGCATGTTATGGAGCAGCAATGGAGCATACCAGGGAGCAATAGCAGGGTATACCAGGGAGCAACAATGGGGCATACTAGGGAGCAACATTTGGGCATACCAGGGAGCAATAATGGGGCATGCTATGGAGCAGTAATGGGCTATACTTTGGAGTGATAATTGAGCATGCTAGGGAGTAATAATGAGGGTATATATCGTTGATATTTAGAATGAATGTTGTTGTTGTTTAGGAAGGTCTATGGAGTTGAGACTATTTGACCCCCTTGCCAAGAGCCACTAGGCCCAAATCCAACGTATATAACCCCATTATATTTCAATATCTAGCCCTGTAATAGCTCTGCTCCACCCTTGTATATGACTCTATAGCATGCTCTATAGTATACCCTATCATTGCTCTATAGTATTACCTGCTGTTGCTCCCTAGTATGCCCTGCTGTTGCTCCATGGCATGCCTTGCTGTTGCTCCATGGCATGCCCTGCTGTTTACTCCATGGTATGCTCCATGGCTGCTCCATGGCTGCTCCACGGCATGCTCCATTGCTGCTCCCCGGCATGCCCCATTGCTGCTCCATGGCGTGCTCCATAGCTGCTCCATAGTATGCCCCACTGTTGCTCCACAGTATGCTCGATAGTATGCCCGGCCTATCATTGCTCCATAGCCTATTCTAGCCGTATTTGGCGCTAACATTTACCCTAGTATAGCTTATTACACCCCTATCCAAAAGATTCTGTACCCTTGAAGAAAGGGTGCCAAGCGGCAAAACATTTCTCCATTAGGTTTAGTTTTAGGAGCCCGAGATTCCACTCCGCGTACACTCCGCGCACACACGCGGAGTGGAATCTTACGCAGAGTGGAAAAATATATTCCAACGCACAACCTTTGACGTCTCCACAAGATAAAGCCCAACACCTTCGAAGTCGGAACCATTTCAAAAGATGTTGCGATTCCTGGTCAACTTAATCTGGGTCGTTGGGCTTTCTTTGGCCGTTGGGGTTTGTCTAGACCAAGGAATTTCTGTTTTCATCACTTACTACTACTGGGAAACCGAACCGTATGCCTCATTCGACGCCCCAACATTTCAAAGCTGGAAGGAACCAATACACAGTTGGCTTTTGCTTTGTAATTGGGTGGCAATCTCTATCGTAATCATTATATGGAGGTACGTAGAAGAACTAGCATCAATTGAACTCTTCCAACTTTTGCTATGCTGTGACTCCTCCATTAACCATTCGATAAGATTCTTCGCTGTCTCCTATCAGCCTAGCGAGCTACCATTCATGGTAAAAGGGAAGAATACGGATCACCACACAAACAAGGAAACGCAGACGGAGGCAGACGACACCAATAAAGATCGGTACATAAATAAGGAAACCCAGACGGAGGCAGATAACCCCAACAAAGATCGGTACATAAACAAGGAAACGCAGACGGAGGCAGACAACTCCAACAAAGATCATTCCATAAAACAGGAAACGCAGACGGAGGAAGATTGTCACTCGCTTCAAACACGGACGGATGAGAACCAATGTACAGAGAGGAAGGACCTTTCTGCGCCGTCAAAGATCGCCAGCCCGGATCTCTCTACAAGCCGGGGTAAGAAAGCCCTAGGGGTCCAAAGGGGTACCTCTTCAGACTCCTTTATGAGCTTGCAGTCTTCAACTAGAGAGCATAAGGGCTATGATGTCCTATCGCCAGCATTCTCTACCAGGACAACACGCACCAATTCGAACCCTTTTGTAAGCGAGCAGCTTCTGAGGGGTGCCAATGGAGACTATTTCCCGGGCTGGAAGCCTCCAAGCCGAGGGAATTGGGACTTCATTAGCCCTGTATCTTCTACCCAGGCGTCACCAACGTCAGAATACAATGAGAGCCTACCCTGCACCCCGACCAGACGCAATTTCACACATGAGGGCTTGAATGCCCCGATGCCTTCATCATCAACTTTAGAAAATTATGAGAGGCCACCCATCATCTCGACTGGACGTTTACGACCACGTTCGGGAACTATTCGAAGTCTTTCTGACGCCACAATCACAACTGCAGAAGATTATAAGACTCCACCCTCCACTCCGACTGGACGTTTACCATCACGTTCAAAACGCTCTCGAAGTCTTTCCGAAATCCCAATCAGTCCTGACCCAGGTTTCCCAGACATTCGATCTTGCTCGAATACCAGAGCTACTACAGAGTCTGAAGATTCGCCATTGAAGTCGAGGTCAAGCCGTAGCGCTGTCAGGGCGGTGACACCTCCTCGTACCATAGGGTTAACGGCTCCTCTCAGTCCTTCTGCGTCTATGTTCTCGAGGGCACCGTTGCCAATAGTATGTAGCTTCGATGCTGAAAACAACGAAGAGCCAATCGGATGGCATTTGAGGCAAGAAATTGAGTCATGGGGGAAACTCGTCCCAGAACGCTGGGAGGACTATCTCGTGTTCAGGCCGCTGTCAGAGCGTTCTCCTAAAGAGCTCGCAAAAGAACGGCGAAGGCTAGAGGAGGTTTGCGCTGAAAAACGAGTCTTGGATGTCCAACCCTTCCGAGTCTATGGTACACGTGAATCATTTGACTATGATCGGCTGAAATGTTGGGTCTTGTTCAATCAGCACCTCCACGACGACGATTGGCCAAAGGGTTACGTACAGGCACCTATGGAGGAATTGTCTGATGGTAATTACAAAGAAGAGGATGAGATATCAAACGCTGAATCAGACGCTACTTTCTGGTGAGTGTATGACCGAGCAAAGCGAGTACAGAGCTCGCTTGAGCAAGCCTGTTCTGATCTTCCAGCCTCGCTACCGATGTGCGCTTTCACTTCTTGTACATATCTCTAGCTCGATTAGCCGATGACTACCTAATGGAGGAATTGTCTGATGGTAATCATAAAGAAGAGGATGAGGAATCTAACGCTACTTTCTTTTGAATTTATGACCGATTAAAGCGAGTACAGAGCTCGCTTGAGCAAGCCTATCCTGATCTTCCAGCCTCGCTACCGATGTGCGCTCTCACTTCTTGTACATATCTCTAGCTCGATTGGCCGATGACCTCCTATCGTAGATATTCAGGCACCGGTGTAGCGCGCAGAAAGTCTTGATATACACTCGCCGCAAGCCTAGCCATGTACTCGTATTCAGCGCCGATTTCCTTTTCGTACCGGCGTATTGCTTCTAGCCGTTCTAAAACCCAGCTTCTCTGTACACCTCCTAACAGGTCACTGTCAAGCTCTGATATTATCATCGCGTAATTCCAGATGTTGCAAATCATGTACAGAGAGCCAGAAATCATGTTATGATTCGTACGCTCCCTACACAATTGTGCAATTGCCGACCTCAGGCTTGAGATGTCGATATCACCAACCATATCAAGGTTGTATTGATGAATGTTGGAAGCGGTAGTAATATTATCAAGGCCGCTGCGACTCCTCTCGTGACCTTCGCCCCAGCTCGACCTAAGCCAAGAAAAGGGAGGGAGTCGTATTTGCGCTTGCAATGTTGCTGGAACTGCTATCAGACCTTGGGATGAGATTTCGAAGGAGGCGACGTAATTGAAGCTGGTGCGCAAATGGTGGAGTTCGGTTTTCAGTTTCGCGGAATCGATTTCATACATTGGGATTATTTCTATTAGTGCGCGAATCCGACTCCGCATACGGTTGCCGCGTGCGTAATGTTCATTGAGCGTTCGGAGCTCTTTCCGCTCAAAGTAGATGTGCGAGAGGATTTGCTGAAGAAGGGAAACGTCCTTGAAAACGTCTATGGTCTGGTTGAGCTTGGATTGATATAGATCGATTGCCTCACTTGCTGCCTCGAGTCGTTGAAACAAGGGACCTGAGCCATGCGCGGGTTGCATCGTAGAAAAGCTGACTTCGATTCTATCCAACGCCGCTAGAGATTCATCAGTGAACCGTCTCGCTTGGAAGCGAATTTCGGATTTGACTTGAAGGCTGTAGAGCTTGGGATCCGGTAGCCAGGGAATGAGGGCATAGTGATTGAGGAACCTCAAGGTGTGATCCCACATCGGCCAGATCAAGGTTGATGAAATCGAGAACTCCACATAGTCCGATCTGCTAATGGCTCTCGTATATGCATTGACAAAAGTGCGGAATTCGTGATTCATAATGTCTTTCTCTTGACAGAAGGATCGGGAAAAGTTTTCGAAATGAGGATAAAGGTCCGTTGCTGTTGCTTCGACTCGGCCTAATTCGTAAATGAACGTAAGTTTATAAGATACAGTAAATCAGGTACGATGTTCGACTCACTTAGATTATTCAACATTTCATATGTTACGAAGCCTGGGGCCATCTGTTCCGTTTTCGATATCTGATGACTCAAGGCCATTGCAGTATCACGTAGTCTCATGTGACCAGTCATGATACTTTCAAGATACGAAGGAGTATGGACCTTCGAATGGTTGACAGGAACTCCTTGCGGATCCCAAAGATCCAAGTACCACGGGACTCCGTTCTCAGGGCTTAAGTAAGGCCCAGTGCAAATCTCTTCTAAAAGTCCTCTTGCCGTAACTGATGTGCAACCTTGGACTATGATGATATACCAGATTGAGAGGAATATCCACGGAATGACCCAGCAGATGATAGCCACGATTCTGGTATACCAGTAGAGCTTCGTGAGGTGGTGGTATTGTAGCCCTTGTCTTCTTCCTATCAAGAGTGGCTTCTTGTAGAAGATCCAATAGCAGAGATTACAAAGCCATTTCCAGATGTTTAGGATAACATTCCAGAGTGTAGTCCAGGTATCGGTTGTCATGGTGCGAAATCTATTCCAGATATTCATGGTGGTAGATTACGTGATGATAGCGAGCAGTCGTGAGTAGAGGTAGGTCGCTGGAGACAAGCACGTCGTTATGGCGTCGATATTTTGTGTTGATGTGTATGGAAGAATAGTGAGGGTGGAAGTATGTTGGCTGATTGGGAAGAAATCTATGGCTAGGATGGATTTTAATATTTGTGTAACATGCTGAATGCTAGGATCTGTAAGCTTGGGCTGCGCTAAGCCCAATGTAGTAAGCATCAGGTAGAATCTGCAACACATTCGAGCATATGGAAAGAGATAGTTGATTCAGATACGATTCTTACATCAATCAGACCCCAATCGAGTCCCTGACATCTTTTCAAATTTCAAACACTAACTTGTTTATCATACCGATCAAAATTGACAATGGCAGACGCGACTCAGCCTGATGATAGGATATCCGGCGATTCTGGTGAAGCAGATTTTGCTGTAGGCTGCGACCATGGCTCGATAGAAGAATTGTTCATTGACTCATTAATTAGGCATTATTGGACTTTGGAGCTTCTAAGCTCAGTCCAGAAGGTGCGTGGGATCATATTCTCTTTATGTTAGTTACCATCCTCTTGGCCACTTAACACTAGGGACACTGCAAACCCTGAGCCTTTCTTCGATCTTCCCACCGTTGGCCGTAAAGTCTGTCCAATACCACTTATTTGCCAGTCATTCTCATCCTAACCTTCTAACTCGAATGGCTTACAGGCAATGTCCAACCTGATGGTGAACCGGATATCAGAGGTCCGCTTCTCACGTCAGATGGGTTGTTTGGATTCTGGCAGGCCAATAGGGTCTGGAATGGGGGCATATTATTAATCATTATACTCCTCATCGCCCTCGCAGTCCACATTACCGGTAGGAGCAAGTCTTTGGTCTCCCCTACCCTACCAGAGTGTATCTCCGCCGGGAGTCGTACCGGCCTTACGGAAGTTGTGCCGCTGCCATATGATGTTAATCAAATAGCCCACAAACCGATCCTTGACGAGCTCCACGACTTTGAAAAACTTCCCAGCCTAACAAACACCCAGTCGAGTGTTTACTCATCTGTGAGGGCTACAAATCGAGAGCTCACCGAGCGTCTTGCCTGCGCGCTGAAGAGATATTCTCGTGCTGATAGCAACGACAAGGAAGCGAGATCCGCCCTTCTCAACGAAATCATCCTTGTCCTCAAGCAAACAAACTACATGGCCCTCAATGCTTCTCGCCTGTACGATCTTTATTCCTCTTTCAAACCGGCCTATGATGAGTACAAGTTGACTGTCGCCAAAGCTCTTGAGGCTGTGCAATTGGATGATCGCAAGGCTTTTTGGGTCAGCGCCCAGCCCCTTATCAACAAATGGCTAGGCTTTGACTATAAAGAAATGTATTGGGATCCATGGATAGAGAAGGGGGAAAACTCCAAGAAGATACAATCTGCTATGATCGCGTTAGAAAAGGAATTAGGAAGATTGGAAAAGATAAAGCAGGTAACCCAGGAAGTCGACCGCAATCTTTGGGACTTAGCTTTTACTTTGTTTCGAAAGGATACCCAGATGATTCCCGATGGTGGCAGCCTTCTGAGGGGAGGATACGCCTCGATGGAAAAGGGCTGGGAACAGCAGTTGGAAGGCGGCGAGTCGTGGGAGAAAGGGCCGAAGGTTTGGTTCCGGCAACACGTTGCCCGGTACGTCGTCCAAGATGAAGGACCTTTGACCGAAAGCCAATTTGACACGTGGTGGATCGATTTGGATTGCTGGTGTAATGCTTGAAGTACGACAGATAGCATAGTTATCATAGATAATATGCCATCACCCACTACCTGAGCGAAGCAACCATTGGGTTGGACTACAGTAGAACTGGAAACCATTGGCGGAAGCGCTAAACGGATGGCCCGCGCACCAACATTTGTATGGGGCAACCACCAACGTCAACTAGAATAGAATATAGACGTAGATATACTATAGACCTGCCCTAAATAGTTAGATTTTAAAGCTATATAAATAGCGTAGCTTAATAGAGCCTTACTTTATCGTCCCTCCTTTATCGTTATTAATAGTTATTATTATTCTAATCGTAATTCGCTCCCTAATCTAGTATAAATTCGAGCTAGGATATAATATTCATATTATCGCCGTTAATTTTTATAATATTAATCTATATACCCTATATAGAATAGGGAAGATATAGAGTCTTTATAATATTATTTATATATTAAATAAAGACCTAGGCGGGCGCTCTAGGATAATTAAATTTTTTCTAAAATATCTAGAGTAACGATTAATAATTTATCTAAATAAAATATTTTACTTTCTACTCGACGAGTATAATATTACTATTAGTAAGGATATTATTCGAGAGTTACTCTACCGGCGAAATTAATTATAAAAGATTTAATATAAATTCATTAACTAATATAATTAAATTTGAAAAAATATTTAGTTTATAAAATTAAAAAACCAACGAGTTAATTAATTAATTTTTTTGAATATAAGTATTATTATAAATATATTAATATACTCTAAACTTTTATATATAACGTCGATATAATTAATTATAATAGATAATTAAAAAGTATAATTAAATCTTTATTAATATTATATTATTAATTATTTAGAGTTTATATAAGAGTGAGAGATAGAGTCTATTATATATATATATTATTAATAGTTATCTCGACTAGATTATTTACTAAAAGTTAATAACGGCGGCGATATTTAATAAATTTATCGAATATAATATTCTCTTTTACTACGAATCTTTTAAAGTCGATAATACTCTTTTAATAATAATTTATAATAATATTAATATATATTATAATATAATTCTTACTAGGATATATTCTAATACTAGTATTTAATTTAAATACTTTTTAATTTATTTACCCGATTTTAACTTTATTAAGATATTATTCGTAATTTTAATAAATTAATTAAAACGAAACTTTAAATTAATTCAAAGATTTATAAACGAGTAATAATATAATTATTTTCTCGACCTCGTAATAAGATTATAAGTTAATAACGGCGACCCTAGTAATTTATATCGAAAATCGAGTATTAATTATAAAGATAAAATAAGTCTTTAGAGAAAATAAAAACTTAAATAATAATATCGATAATAAATTAGAGTAAAGAAAGAGTATATATATATAATTCTATAAATAATTTATAGAATAAATATATAATACTAGTTTTTTTATTTTATTATAATTTAAATATTAAAAATAGTATTTAGTTTATTTAATTTATTAAAATTATTATCCTCTCTATATCTACCGCTATAACTCTTAGGAAAATTATTATTTAATTTAATAAAGTTAATTATATATTTTTTAATTATAGGCCTAGGTTTTAAAGTATTTAAAATATAAATAATTAGAAACTAGCGAACTTTTTATAGAAATATTCGAGAGATATTTAAGATTAATAATATTTCTAATTTAACTTTACTTCTTTTTATATTTAAAGTAAATAATAAAATAAATAAATAAATATTTAATTCTAGATATAACCTCTAGCTTCTTTTATTTTCATTTAAAAATATTATTCTTCTACTTCTATATATCTCTTAAATTATAACTCTTATTTTAGAATTTATTCTTTACGTTATTTAAGATATTCTTATTACGAGAGTATAGTTTAAATTTAATTTATTTAATATATTTTACTATATTATTATTAATCGAGTTACTATCGCGGGGAGAAATAATAAATATAATAAAACAAAATTAAAAAAATTAGGGATAGGATTATAATTTCTTTCGTTTTAAGAATTTTTTAATATATAATTTAACTTCTAATTAGGAGGTTCGAATACTCGATGAAAAAAAGAGAGAAATATTATAAATTAAATAAATAAAAGTAATATATTAATAACTAGAGACAAGCTCTAGCCTAGATTATAATTTACTAATAATACTAGGTTAAATAATATAAATCTATCTGTTTTCTCTCGTCTCTTCTTTAATATTATATTATATTTTGATTTTATTTAATTTATAGTAATACTAGTAATATCTTAATATTTAGTTATTTCGAGTTATTTTTCTCGATACTAGCCTACTAAACCTTAGTATCCTCTATATTTAATATATAATATTATCTCTTATTATTTATCTAGTAATAGTAAAGATAATTCGAATAAATATATATCTTATATATTTAGTAGTCTAGGGTTTTCAAATTAAAATTAAATCGAGATTTAGTATATTTACTTTCTCTAAAATAATAAATTAATAACTTATAGAATTATTCTAACTAGTTACTCCGTATAAAGAGAAAATAAAGATTTTTATATTAATTCTAGTACTAGAGCTAGTAATATTTAGAGAAATATTTAGAGAAATAATAATTATTTAATTTATAAAAATAGAGTTTTAATAGAAGACTAATTCTATTTTAATTCTATTTTTACTATTTTAGAAAACTCATTATATTTATACCTCGACTATATTCTACTTATTAATATCGTCTATAAATTATTTATAACGTCTTATTATTAATAGTTTCTTATAGTATAAAGTCGTCGTTATAGATATTTAATAGATAAGTATAGAATATTCAAGAATATATTTACTAGTCTTTTTAATATACTCTCGAAAGATCTTTTTTATTAAAATTAGATTATAATTATTAATATAAGTATCTTTTAATTTCTTATATATAATATACTACTTCTTTAACTAGAAAGATAGAATACGAATTTAATAAAATATTATTATCCGTTTTTCTTTAATAATAAATACTAGAGTTTTAATTTTAATAATTATTATTCTAGTTATTATTTGAATTACCTAGATAGTAATAATTCAGATATTAACTTTAATAGTAGTTAATTTAGTAATTTTAATAATAGTCTCTATACGAGGCTCGCGAGTCTTAACGATTTTAATAATAATAAATTCAATATACCTAACTTTAATAATATATCTGATTTTTATAAATTTAATTTTAATATATTTATTTTTAATATATTTAATTTTAATATATTTAATTTTAATGATTAATATTAGGTTATATATTATAAATAGAATACTTTAATATAATTTCATTACTAGTATTAATTAAAGATAGTCTCGATTAAATAGCCCGTTAAGATCTAATATATTTAGTTTTAGTTATATTAATAATACGTTTAATATTAATATTTAAATAGAATCTCTACTATAGTTTAATTTAGTTAGATCTAGCGTTATTTAATAAACTAACTTTATATATTAAATTTATAGTAGTAATAATATTATAGATAATAATTAATTCCTCAATCTCTATTATTATTTATAATTAGATATATATTCTAAAAGGTTATAAACCCGAGTTTAGTATTTACTACTCTTTAATAAATATATTTAAAGAAGTCTTTAAACCGCGTATATAACGATTTTAATACTATTTTTAAATCTATCTCTAGATCCTAGTTTATATAGTAGTAAATAATAACTATAACGGATTACTAGGAATTTAAGATTAAGAAATTAAATAAATCGAAAAATTAATATAAATTTAAGGGCGAAATAGTTAGTAAATACGTCCTCGATAATATTAATTAAATAATATTAGGTAAAGAATTTGGATTTATTACTTCTATAGAATAAAACCCTTTTATTAAAGAGGAAAAAGAGGATTATAAAAAAGAGTTAATAAATTAATAAAAGACGGTAAAGACCTAGGATAGAAAGAATATTAGAGTTATAATTAAAATAATATTCTCTATTAAAGAAGGCCTATAGAGGTATATAAAAGATATCGAGTTAATTATTAATTAATAAACTATATTTATAAAGTTATATAACGAGAGTAATCTAGGTACTAGAGATAAAATAATATTTGAAGTTTTAAGAGTCGACTCGTTAAAATATATTATTATCGAGGTTTATATTTTAGTAATTAAAATAATATACTAAATTTTAATTAAAATAGAATTATTACTATTTAAATAAATATTTAATATCTTTTCTTATATAGGTTTAAAGGAGAGTATAGCTCCCTTATTAATTAATTTAATTTAAGGTATTAAAGAGAAATAAGAATCTAATATTAATAATATAATTACTACTCTCGATTAACGTAATCGGATAATTAAGAATAAAGAAGAAAATTATTATATTTATATAATTAGATTTAGTAGATAGGATAAACTTAGAAAAGAGAAACCTCCTACTATTAATAATAATAATAATAAAGACGAGAAAAATAAAAAGAATAACGAGAAACCTCTCTACTCTTATTATAAATCACTCTATTATAATAAAAATAAATACTATTATCTTTACTCTAAAATATATTTATAGGACTAGAAGTTATTTAAAGTTAAAGAAAACTATATAAAAAAAAATATCGATAAGAAATCGAATAAAGCTACGATTTAAAACTAGGATAATAATAATTCTAAAGGTATATAAATTAAATTGTTTATAACTAAATAAAAATCTATTAATACCGATATCGTATATAATAATAAAGAAGATATAATCTATATAAATACTACCTCTAACGTATATATACTATAGGATAGAATTAAATTTATTTTTTATAAATTATATAACGATTTCCTTAATAAGATTAATAGTTAATATCTTCGTATAAAAGATACCGAATTTATATATTATCTAATAATTATTAATAATAAACTAGATTGAAATTATCTTTATTAATATATATTATATACTTAATATAGATTATAATTTACTTTTAATTACTACTCTCGAATAAAAGGGATATTCTACTACTATTATAATTAATAGATTCGATATTATAGATTCTAATAATAAGAACGTCGATAAAACGAAAAGTGGCTCGATTATAGTTTAAGGCGCTCGACGGGCGCCCCGGGAGTCTTAAAGACGATATTTATCTACTAACTCGATATACGCTAGAGGTATATAGTTAAACGCCCTAGAGTTACTCGAGTATATATTAAATAAACCTAAAACGGGCGATAAATTAATAGTATATTATTAATTTTAACCCCCGTTTAAGACCCCTATTTATAGTTATAACTCTAAATTATTTATAATTATAATTTTAATTTATCTATAATTATAACCCTATCGCTATCGTATTTTTATAATTATCGTTATCGTATTTTTACAGCTATCGCTATCGTACCTCTATAACTATTATTATATACTCTAGTATATACCCTAGTATATACCTTAGCGTATAGCCTACGTATTACCCCCGCGAGGATTTCGCTTAAATCGATCGATTCCGGGGATTAAAATTTACTAGTATTAAAGATTATTCTAGGGAGTCGCTATCGTCGATAAAAGTAATTATAAAATATTAAAATATTAAGTAATAAATTATATAATTTTTTAAAATTAAGGCCTCTAAAGTTTTAGGTTTAAATTATACTCGTTAAAAGCGCGATATATATTTTATAATAACCTCGGGCGCCCGTCGAGCGCCCGTCGAGTAATTTAATACTTGAAGGGTATTTAACGGGCGCTCGACGGGTATTTAAAACTATTTAGGTATTTTAAATTTATTTTAAATATTTAAGATAATTTACTTAATAACCCCGAGCCGTTAAAGCTAGTTTTTAATTCACCGACGAAGGTATTATTAGAAATATATATTAATATTAACTATTTATTATATTTAAAATATTCGAAAATATTATATATATTAAAATTATTATATAACTACCTCGAAAATTATTACTTTTAGGATAAATAATACTAGTATTTAATATATCTAAATATATAGGATATTAAGAAACTAGTTATTATAAATAAAAGAATTAATATTAACGAAGTAAATCGTTTTTCAGAAATTAATTCTAGATTATAAACTATATAAATTATATTTAATAAGAAAATAGATTAAAGAATTATTTTATTAACTTTATCGCTAGAATTTTAATAAAGGAGAAATAATAAAGGGTATATTTAATACTCTAATCTCGTAGAGAGAGGATTAATTAAATAAATAATAAAGAGATACTTTTATACTAAATTCTTGATAAATAATATTATTAATATAATGTTTTTATTTTATTAAAGAGGAAATCCGATATATTAATTATTATTAGGAATTATTTAAATTAAATATCGATTTAAAATTACCTAGTAAAACGATTTAATATTAATAATAAAGTTAATTATATTAATTATAAAGTTTAGAACTTTCTAAAAGAATATAGGATTTAATAAAATTTATCTACTCTTTATTATACGACGGTAGAGGTAAAGTAAGAGTTAGAGAAGGTAATTAAATAAATAAAGAGTATTAACCCCTCGGTGAGAGTACTAAGATAAATTTATATAGTAATAGTATATAGCGTAAAGAAGGAGGCCGTCGATATAAATAATTAAAAAGCGGTAATAAAGATATTAAGGAAAGATAATTATAAACTATACCTAAGATTAAATATTATAAATATAAAATAACTAGGATTCGCCTTTAAGCTAGACGAATACGGTTATAAAAGAAAGTATTTAATACTCTTTCTTAAGATCCTGGACCTAGATATAATAAATAAATTAATAACGAACGGGTTCCTAGAAAGCGAATAACTATTATTATATAAAAAGTAAAAGAGAATAAATAACCCGAGGTAATATTTTAACTACTAGGGGTACGGTTATATAGCCCTAATTTATAAAAACTAGCCTAAATACGGGATATATATAGAACTCTATTAATTATACGAATATAATACTGAAAGCCCGAAGGAAAAGCGCTATACAGTCTACTCCGGGTATTATAAATCCTAGAGTAGAGCGTACCTAATTAAATAAAAAGAGATATACCGAATCCGATAAAGATTAAAGAATAAACTTAGGTAGTTTGCGGTATTATTAAAAATAATAGCCTTAAGCTCTTAGGTATAATTAACTAGTAATAAATTTATACTAATACTAGCTAAGGGTATAAAGAAGAGGAAAGTAATAACGGATATAATTAATAAAGTCTAAAACGCGGTTACTATACCTAGGAAGGTAGAGAGGCCGAGATAAAATAATAAACTAATAATAATATTTAGGTAAATAATTCTCTAAGTCTTAAATAACCTCTTAATAATAATATTTAATTAATTAAACGAAAACCGGCCAGAATTAATACTATTAGATAGTTAAGAAATAGACGTAGAACTTATAAATATAATATTAATATATAATAAATTATAGTACTTAATTTAAAGTCGTATAGTATAATATTAAAAAGGAATCGAAGTTAATAATAGGGTTACTCTAAAACGAGTAAATTAAAGATATTAATATTATAATTATTTAAGAGCCTAGTTAGAATCTTATTACCTAGGCGCTATATAACGATAGTATTAATTATTTCTATTTAATATATAAAGGAGGCCTAAAGGCCCGTATATATTTCTATATAAATAAAAGGATCGATATAAATAATTAAGAGTTAGTTTATTATAAAGGCGACTTATACTTTATAAAGATTATATTAAACGAGCGAAGAAATAAAAAAGAATTTTAATCGGATAAAGTCGGAGAGAAGGAGGTTACTAGTCGAGGAATCCTTTATTATAAAGAGGTATAAATTTATAATATATATAATTTATTACCGATATAATATACTTTAATTAATAATTCGTTAATATTATTACTACTAGAGAAAGTATTAGCGGAGGAAAACGAATATATCCTTTTAAAGAATTTTAACCTTTATTACCCTAAATAGAATAATACTAGGCGATATATATATTATATTATAATTAATTATCTCTTAAGAATAATAAAGTCGAGGGAAATAAAACTAGGGTTATTAAAAGCGTCTATTATATAAAAAACCCGAGGATACGAAAGTATAATTAATTTATTATTTTTTACGAGAGGAGTATACTAGGCTATAAATAACTTTATAGTCCGCGAAGATTTATATTATAACTCCGATTATAGGCTAGTAGTAATAGAATTCGAGTAAATATAAAAAGAAGTAATATTATATACTCGATATATTTAAAAAAAGATTAAGGATAACGCTACCCGAGAGGAAATATAATAAGATATAAAGTCTCTTTACTAGGCGCTAAAGAAGTTAAAACTCGAGAGTAAAGAAAATATTAATTAATATCTAAATAAAATAATAGGAGGGTTCTAAAAAATTATTAAATTTATAATTTTATAGGCCCGCTTATACTAAGGAGCTAAATCTTATTAGAACTCCCGTTATATTAATATTACGTTAAAGATAAAGAAATATATAAAGGAGTACGAGCGAAGTCGAAATATTAAAACGGAGGAGGCCCTAGATATAGTAAATAACGAGAGAATATATATAATTTAAAGAACGAAAACGTTCTCTTAATAAGAGAGTATATATAAAGTTTTATTAAAGTCGACGGGAGTATAAAAGCTTATAAAATAAAGAAGGGAGAAGAATAATTATTTAAAAAAACTCCTTTAATTCCTAGTTATTAAAAATAATAAAGGAGGAAAAACTAAAGACTTCGAGGGTAAAATAGAAATTTTATAAAGAGTATTATTTCCCCTCTACGGACGGTAGATTTAAATAATATTAATAGAACGAGGTACCCGGAGCCCGTTAGAATAAACTAGGAGATAATTAGGATAAAAATACGTAAAGTAATATAAGACCTAGCTATTAATAAAATACTAGGAATAACTAGAATCCTAAACCGATTTTTAAAAATTATAATAAAAACGGAAGTAATAGACGTTATTATCTATTTATTCTAGGTCTACCTTAAATAGAGATACTACCCGAGGTACTTTAAAGAGATTAATATAATAATTTTTAAGAAATTAAAGAAAGGCGATTATTTAAAGCTAAAGTCGTATAAGTTTATTATACTCCTCGATATATTTAATAAAGCGCTAGAAGTAGTTATCTCTAGAAGGTTAAATAATATAGTAGAGGAGTACAAATTATTATTACTATAATAAATAGGGGTTAAATAAAAGCGTTTAATAGGAACCGCGCTAGAGACCTTTATAAATATAGTATATATTATATAAAATTATAGTAGGAATAAGAAGGGAAAGGTAATAAACCTATTATTATTAAATATAACGGGAGTATTCGATAACGTTTTATATAAAAGATTATTACACGACCTATAAATAAAAGGTATACCGAGTTTAATTATCGACTAGATAATAAGTTTTCTATCGGATAAGGTTATATCTATAATATTTAAAAGAAGAACGAGTATAATAAAGGAGGTAATAACGGGTATTTTATAAGAATCGCCTATTTTACCGGTACTCTTTTTATTCTTTAATATATTATTAATCGAGGAGTATATTAAAATTAATTTATTAATATAGGTCGGAGGATTTATAGACGACGTTAATTTACTCGCCTATAACGAGAGTATAAAGAAGAATTATACGAATTTAGGATAAACCTACGATATTTATTTAAAATAAATAGTTATTTATAAAACGTTATTTACCCCCTAAAAGTACGAGCTAGTTTATATATCTCGAATACCGAAGAAGTTTAATATAGAAATAGTAATAAACTTTAAGAACGTAGTTATCGAATTTAAAGCGAGTATTAAGATCTTAAAACTATATATCGATTTAAAATTAAAATAAAGATTATACCTAGCCTAAATTAAAATTAAAACGGTTAATTAAAGCCGCGCTATAAAATATTTAACTAGTTCGATATAGAGCGCTACTTTCGCGAAGTATAAAACGGTATATAATATAATAATTAAACCGATATTAATATTTACGGCTCCGATATAATATTAATTAAAGAGAACGATAAAAGTTATAAAGAGATATTTAAAGAAACTAGTAATTATTTGAAATAACTACTTTAGGACGGTCCTAAAAGTATTTAAAACTACCCTAATTTTAATATTTAAGGGCGAGTTAATATTTATATTAATCGACCTCTAGTTAAACCGCCTAATAATATAATATTAAATAAATCGAGGGACCTACTTAATTATAATTATAGGAAATATACGAATTTAGAATAAACTCTAGCGTAGAGGAGGGAGGTAATAATAAATACCTCCGATATTAATAATAGAAAAGAAAGCCTAAATAATTCGCGCCCTAGAATTTAAAGAATAATATAAAGTAGTTATAACTATAAAGAGGAGAAAAGACTAGATAAATTTAATCGAAAATATTAAAGAATATTAAGATATTAAGGTTATTAATTAAAGAGTAAAAAACTAGGCCCGTTAATAATAACTAGATAAATAAAAGAGTTATAAAATAACGATCTTTATATAAATTATTAACCCGGCTTAAAAGGGAGTCTTATTCGGGGACTAGTTCGATTATTATAATTAATTAAAGAAGACTAAAAACTCTATAATAATATAATTAAAATATAATAAAATCGGATTAAATAAATTTCTATACCAAATAAAAGTACTTATAATCTATAGCGCTAGTTATTAATATAAATAAAGGAAATAAAGTATAAAGTATATATTATTATTTTACCCGGAACTAGCTAGGGATAAAGCGGAGTTTATAAAATAAATAAATATATATAACTTTAAGAAGATATTAACCTAGGCCTAAAATATATATATAACCGCGCGGTAAATAATAAAGACGGGGTAACTCGGCTAATTCTCCTTTATTAAAGAATAATTAATATAATCTAAATTATTATTAGGACCTAGCGATATATTTAGGCCTATAAAAAAAAGAAAGAAAAAAAAAAGCCGCCGGCCGGAGGGCCGTAGGTATCGATTATTTAATAAATATATAATAAAGCGGCCTATAGGCCTACGAGATAAATAAATAAAATTAAGAAAATTAAAATAAAAGAGAAATAGAGGGAAGGGATAAATAATATTTTAAAATAATTATAATTATCGGCTACTAGCTAGTAAAAAGAGGAGATAAATTATCGATAAATTAAAGTTTTTAACTAATAAAGTTTCTTTAACGACTAGTAGGAACTACTAATAACCCTACTAAGAAAGTATTCGCGGAACTCCTTTATTAGTAAAGTAGTTTTACTAAAGTAAATATATAAATTAATTAATTAATTAATCTACTCTCTATAATTTAAATTAAAACTTTATTACGGAATATATTTTCCGTATTTTATTTAAAAGAGTAAAAAGTATTCTAAATAACGCCGGTATATTTTAATCTATATAGGGCGAAGTCTTAAATTTTATAATTTATTATAAAAACCGTTCGTCTATTAAAGTATTTAATAAAATTATTTCTTTTAAAACCTAAAACGGCTATAAACCTCGACACGATTATATATATACTTTCGGCTATATTATTTATATATATAATATAGATCCGGTATTTAAGAAGCTAGATAATAAAAATAGAAAATATAAATTCCTTAACTATAAAGGATTAAATTAATTTTTATAATTCAAATTATTTATTTAAAAAATAGAAGTATTAAATAATAAACTAATTTTTTAACTAAGAGTTAATAGAAACTAGGACAAAATTAATTATCGCGAACTCTATAATACTAGGTAATATATCAAGCGCGAATTTATACTAAAACTTAATAAAGTTAAACTAGATAATATTCCTACTATCCCGTTAATTATATAAAAAGTACTAAATAAACCCGATAAGGAGAAATAATATATAGTATTTATCGAAGAAGTAAATAATATTATAAATAATAGAGCTTTATTCAAGCTCTCTATTTCTATATTTTAATATAACGTTAATAAGACCTAAGTTAATACTTTTAAGAAGGAGTATTAAGAATTAATAAATAATAATCTTTATATAAATAATTAAATATAGTTAAATAAATTTAATAAACTTAATTAATAATTTAATAAATATTTATATTTAGAATCTATAATTAAAAGTTTTAAGGAAAGTTAAATATAAAGTTTCTATTTATTAAAAAATATACCGTCTATATAATAAAAAGAAATTATATTAAGAATAATATATTTACTTTATTTACTCCTCGAGTATAATAAATAATAACCTATTTACCCTATTTACTCTCCGTTTATAATAAATAGTTTTATTATTAATATTTATTTTACTCTCTCGCCGGGTAATTCTAACATTATATAATATTTATAATATTAGGTTTCCCTCCCGAAACTTTTATCTCGGAAGTAAATTATTTAATTATAATAAATATCGAGCCTTATTTCTTCTTTATTTTATCGTTATAAATATTAATTTTATAAATCTCTTTTTAATCTAAAGTTAGCTATATTTACTTACTAGTATTATATCGAAAAGCGGTATTTTAAGAAATATAAAATTAAAAGTCACTCGGATAAATATATAAAATATATTCGTATTAAGTGAGAATATAATCTAGTATTCTTTTCGCCTATAAAGTAGGCCCGTCTTTAAACGTTATAAAAGAAAAAATAAAAAAATATTAAAAGTAATATTAGCGAAGTAGACTCGTTTTTAGATTAAAATTAAATTATTTAAAAAAAAAGAAAAATAACTCGTCGAGGGCGAGTTAAAATATATTATTAAATTAAAAAAGAATAAAGAGGTCCACGGGGTTAATTTAAGACTTAACGATTTTTTATTTAATATATCTTTAAAATAGTTATAATTTAAGGATAAATTCGATTAATTAATTATATTTTTTATTTTAAATAGAATCTTTATAGGAGATTTAAACAATTTTTAAAGATTATATTTAACTCTTAAATATTCTCCGACTCGTTATAATCTTTTTATTTAATAAAGTAGTCTTAACCTCGTTATTTTAAAATTCTTTTAATTTCGAACTCCGTTTCCTTTTTTATTTAAAAATAAAAAGTATTTTATAAAAATATTAAAGAATCTATTAACTCTAGTAAAGAGATATAAAATATTAAATATACTTTAACGTCGGTTAGAAGATTTAGTTCGTAATTAATTAATCTTCTATTTCTTTTAATTAAAAATAGTTTAATTTTAATATAATCTAGTTTCTTATTTAGTCTCCTACTCTTTATATCTTCTATTAAAAAATATACTTTATCCTCCTCCTTTAATTAAGGATACCCTTTTCGATATTTATTAACTATTATTTTAATTCGAGTATTCGTCGATTCGATCTAGGCCTATAAGTTTTTATATAAAGTCTTTATATTAATTATATAAATTAGAGCTTTCTAAATATTTAGTTCGTCTTTTAATTATAGGAATATATTTATATATTTCTCGTAGTTAGTAAAGAATAGTATAAGTTTAATTATATTAAATTAGTCGCTATTGAATACTAGCTAAATTATTAGTAAAAGTTTTATCTAGTTATTTTATTTCTTATTAACGTAATATCTTAAATATATCTTTATTATTTAGTTTTATTCGTTCGGTTTAACTATTTATTTACGGGTAATATACGGTTAATATTCGTAATTTAATCCTAATAGTATTAATAAGTATTTATTAATAAATAAAAGTAAATTATTTATCTCGATTAAAAATTATCGATTTTAAGATATTATAATCCCGAATTAATTAATTAAATAGTATAAAGATAATTTATTCTACTTTATATTTTTTTTATCGGTATTATTATAATATATTTATTATTTTATTATAAATAATTTTAATTAAGTCAAAGGCCTCGTTTATAATAGGATTCTTTAACTTTAATAATTTAATAATAAAATTTATAATAATATCGTTTTATAATATATTCAGTATTAGAGCGAATTAGATTTAACTATATTTAATATACTTAATAAATTTATTTTATTAATACTAGATATATTCTTTAATATATTTCTTAATATATAATTATAATCCTAGTACGTCGTATTCTTTATAAATTAATTCTATAATTTTAACAATTTTAAAGTATCCTTAAACTAGATTATTATAATAATCGTAGATAATTTCCTTAAGATATTCTTTAAGAAGATAGATTTTTTTATTATATTCTAATAATTTAATTTATAATTTATAATTTCTTAATATTTTAATTAAAGTATTATTCTTATATTTCCCTCGGATGATATTAATAATCTCGTGGATTAAGATATATAATATTACTACTAATTATTATATTATAACTAGTAATTTATTTTATTATTAAATAAAGATTAATTATATTATTATATTATTTCCCTCTATATAGTTTTCTCGTTTATTAAATATATCGACGCGACCGTTTTTTTTCCTAGGGTATAGAAGATTTTCAATTTATATTATTTCAATAATTCTAACTATCTAATTCATCTCTATTTTAATTATTTAGTAGTAGTAAAATTAAGAAAGTTTTTATAATCTATAAAATTAATAAGGTTTAAATAACGTTTTATATATACTCTTTATTATTCTAATATAGATACTACGACTAGTAACTATTTATTATAAATATTATAATTCTATTCTATTAATAATATCTTTCGTGAATAATATATAATAGGGTATTATTTATTATCTCTTTATTAGAGTATATTAATTCTTATCGCGAAGTCTAAAATATTAATTTCGATTCGGGCTAATTTATTATTTTAAAAGAAATATAGTATTAATAGTCTTTTATAGGCCTCTTTAAATATATTAAAAAATTATTACTATTCTTCTCTCTACTAGAAAATAAAATTTTTCTTTATAATATTCGTTAATAGTAAAACTTTTTTAAAAGAGTCTATAATAAACTTTTTATTAAAATTTATAAATCCTAAAAAACTCTATACCGTTATAATATTATATAATATAGGTTATTCTTCGCTACTTTTAATCTTTTTAGAGTTTATATAAATACCTTTAATATTAATTATAAAATTAAGAAATTCGATTAATACTTTATAAAACTCGTATTTCTTTAATTTAAAGAGAAACCTAGCTAGTAATAAATAAATTAAGATATTTTATATATATTAAATATATTCTTCCTTATTAGTAGAGTAAATTAAAATATTATCGAGGTAAATAATTACCGTTATATCTAAATATATTTATATAATATTATTAGTTAATATTTAATAGGTTATTAGTACGTTAATAAATTCGAAAAATATTATTAAATATTTATAATAATCTTATTTAGTTCTAAAAATTATTTTTTCTCCCTCGCCTTTTTTTATTTAAATTAAATTATACGCGCCTCGAAGATTTAATTATATAAAGATTTTTATTATTATAAATTAATTTATAACTCCTTAATATTTAATAGAGGGTACCGATTCTTTATTATAATATTATTTAATTTTGGGTAGTTTATATATAATCGTAATCTCCTATCTTTTTTTATTATAAAAAAGATTAGATAATTTACTAGTAATTTAAATTCTCGAATAAATTCTTTTTTAAGATTTTTATTAATATACCCGCGAAGTACTCCGAGTTCTTTTTCTAATGAAATATAAATAGGTCTAAATATAAATTATTTATTTAATTCGAGTTCGATTTTATAATCTTATAACTAATATTTAAATAATACTTTTATAGTTATTTTTTCCTAAAAAAAATACTTCTATTATTAATACTTTTTAAGGATATTAAGAGGTTTATTTTTATCTTTAAAAACTATAATTTATTTACTTCATTAACCTCTTTAATTAATATATATCGAGTCGGATTCTTATATAAAGTTATTTTTATTCGAAGATAAAAGTATTATTCGAAGATAAAAGTATTATATATTTCGACTAAATTACGGTTCGATTTTTTATTTATAATTATTCTTTATAA
>JAABUK010004162.1_pt1 | contig 23798 bp, 3 predicted proteins | sample 5559141 | NCBI WGS metagenome assembly JAABUK01 (sample SAMN10711869, study PRJNA513367) | rock metagenome | isolation source: Antarctica rocks | place: Antarctica: Victoria Land, Pudding Butte nord | collected 2016-01-03
TCTTAGATATCGCTTTATTACTTCTATTAGCTTAGAAAATTAATACAATTTTTAAATTAATTATAATATCTTTAATTCTTTTATATATTCAATCTCTTAACTCTTATAAATCTATTAAATTACTTATATTCACAGATCTTCTAACTTTATAAAAATTATTAATCTATTTTAAAAGTAAATCAAATCTTCTCACTTCTCACACAAACTTATCTAATATTTATTATAGATATTCTCAATCTTATTTCATAAGATCTTACAAATCTCTTACAAATTCTAATTATTTCTATTCATCTGCTTAATATTCTTATCTAACGTGCGAATCTCTTATATAATATATATTATCTTACAATCCTTCTAAACTTCTTTAAACAGCATCTCTAATATTAATAATATCTAATATAAATTAGAATTGTTCTTTGCTCTAAAAATGTTCTTCTCTTATTAAATTAAGATATTAATCTTTTTATTAATTATCTCTAATTAATAAATAACTTTAAAGTTGAATTGCGTTAAGAACTCTACTTATCTCATTTATTATCTTATTAACTTCTTTATTAATATGAAATACTTCAGAATCTTATAATTTATAAGCACTTAAATAATATCTTCTTTAATACTTTATAGCTCTGATCTTTATTCTTTAAAATATCAAATTATTATTAATAATTTCTTATTATATATAGTATAATTTCTCTCGATTAAACTTATATTACTTAAGTAATAAGCAATTAAATATAATTCTTTATTTAATTCTTTCTATAATAGAATTTCTTCAGTAATATAATCACTCGCATTATATTTTACGTAAGTTTTCTTTCTCAAATTAAAATACTGAAGAATTAAATCAGATGTTATTAATCTCTTCAACTTCTTAAATATCTCTATATAAGATTCATTCTATTAATGAAATATCTTTTCTTAAAAGATTATTTAATGATCTCGCTATCTGATTAAAATCCTTGCAAAATCGTTAATAATAATTAATAAATTTAAGGAATTATTATATTATATATATATCTTCTGATTTAAACATCTCTCACTTTTAAATTATCTTGATTTAAGCTGAATTTAATCATATTTTATTCATATTTATTAACAGATTTAAGAATTTAATCTTTATAACATAGAAATTATATTTCTTAATATTTATTTAAAGTTCTACTTTCTTTAAAATCTTTAATATCTTCTTAATATACTATTTATATTCTTCTTATATATTACTAAATATTAAAATATTGTTTTAATATAATATTATAAATCGTTTTAATATATTTAGAAACATATCATTTATATATCTCTAATTAATTAAGAGTGTTAAGCTCAATCTAAAAGATATTACTAAATAGCGATAGTTTTTATATATTATATTAAATATCGTTAAATTACTATCTTTAATTATAATCATTCTAATATAATAAAACGCTTAATAAATATTCATCTTTATCAGAAACTTCGCGTTTGTAAGCTGTCTTAATATCTTATTAATTCTGAATATTAGATATTCATTCTTCTTTGTAAGAGTGTTCAGATCTCGATAATTTATATAGAATTGAAGTTCTTTATTCGGCTTTCGAATTAATAGAATCGGAAATGCAAATAATATATTACTTGACTTAATGAATCTCTTTCTGAGATTCTTCTTAATATATCTCTTAATCATATTAAGCTTTATAGAATTTATGCATTAATAAGATTATTGTTTAGATAATTCTACATTATTCTATAGTTTTATTTAATGATTATATTGATCTTAATATGATGAAAGAGTGTTCGATATCTTTTTCGAAAAGATATAAATATATTCTCAAAATTTAGGCGGAATTATCTTTTATAAATTCTTCTTTATCTTCTCATTATTTCTCTTTTACTTCTTAATATTCTCGGGAGTGATTATAATGATCTTCGCTTTAGATTTCTTAACTAACTCTTTAAAAGTTGTTAAACTCATTATCTCAGTATTCTTTAATTTAGAAGAGATTAAGTTTATATTTAAACTTATATTATCTCTTCACTTTTAAGATCTTTAAAACTTCTTTCTCTTTATAAAGAATATTCTCTTATCTTCTATCTCTTTATATCTCAGAATTTTAGTAAACTGCTGTTTTATCTTCTATTCAGATCTATTTAAATCTGAGTAGATCTATTTAGAATTATCTTTATATATCTGCTTATAATTAGATATATTTCTTTTTGTTCGAAAATAATTAGATATATTCTTATTTAACTTCTTCTCATTTCTCAATATTTTGTTATATCGCACGTACGATAAAATAGTTGGATTTCTATCATTATATTAATAATATTCCGACTCGAAATTTATAATGTTAGTAATAAGATTGAATATATAATCATGCAATCTCATTCACTTCTTCTCTAAAATAATAGAGTATATTATCTGAATCACGTAAAAGATCTGCGATATTTATTAATATTTCATAATTATTATAAATATATAAATCATCTGTATTATAACAGAATACTTTCTTTTTACAAAATCTATTAATAGAATCTTCTTAATTAGATTTACTAGCTCGATTTGCAGTCTTTTATATAAATTCTTAGTTAGTTAATAATTCATTATTATTATAAGTTGATAATTAGTATTTATTAATATAAATATGTTTAAAGAACCCGTCTTTTCTTCGCTCAATAAAGTATTTATTAGAAATAAAGACTCTATTTAATCTTTAATCATTATAAAGATAATAGTTGGCGGCGTCTATAATTAATATTTCTATTTTAACTTATTCACAACTATTTCTGCGCTCGCAAATCTATTCATAATATCTTTATAATAAACTACTCTTTTTCCGATTTTCTTAAGATATTAAAATTATCTTTTTTAATAGTTATTAAGCTTAAGCAGTTTCTGATTATATATTCTAATTATTAATATTTATAATATCGAAACTTCTCACAATTAATTTTTGATATATAAATGAATATTATCTTCGTGAGCTGAGCTCTATTCTTTAACTTCTCGATCGATCTTCTCTTTCGAGATTTTGAATCTATTTAAATAGATTAAAGATCTTTCGCGTATCTATCAACTTTTCATAAATTCAACTTAAGAAATTGCAAATTTTTCACAATCTCTTTAATAGTTATATATCTCTTTAAAATTATAATCAACTTTAGATTATTAAATATTTTTAATCTAATACCTCTAATTTAATTCTTCTCTAATATATTTATCTTTATAATATATTAAAAGAACTCTTTAAGAGAATTAAACAAATTCTTATTTAATTAATGTAGATAATAATAATTATCTCGCGCAGTATCTCTTTAAAAGTAATCTTCAAAGCAATTTAATAATATTTATAATAGACTCTTAATTATAATCGTCTGAGATATCTTTAAATATAACTTTAATAAATTATTAGTCTCTCTCTTAATTCTTAATCTTATATAGATTACATGATCTATTTCCGTGAGATATCAATCTTTATTCACGAGCAACTTCAGCTTCAAACTGATAATCATACCGCGAACTGTTATAAAGTTCTTATCTTAAAGATTTCCAAATCTAATAACTTCTTACTCTTATTATATTGATTACTTATCTGCGCATTAAAGACTGCTTCCAACATTTCTTGAATACTTTCCGCATTATTCTAATAAGTAAGAGAAGTTATAAACATTATTAATCTCACTAATAAATTTTTCATTAATATCTTTTTATCTCTCAGCATTTCTATTAAAATCTAATTCTTTTAAATCAGTTATTTTTATTTAATTATTTAAATATCTCTTTCTTTCTATTAATAATTTTGTAACTTCTAAATTATTTAATAATTTTCTATTATCTTATTAATCTCTTTATTATAAGTCTTGACTATCTCATTATATAAATCATAGAATTTCTTAAATATGCGCAGTATTAGACTGCGTAATAATTCGGTCCGATCCGATCTCAGCTCATCTAAGATCGGACCATCCGATCTTTAATCTCAAGGTTTCAAAGATCAGATCGGATCGGATTAGATCCGGTTCAGTCCGATCTCTTAATTAGGCTGTTAAGAATATCAAGAAATATTTTTGCTAATCTAATTAGAAAGGAGTAAATATTATAGTGTAGAGATTTTAGATTTATAAGAAGAATATATATAGTTATATTAATTATTATAATAATCAAAGACTTTTATAAGTTAAGATATTCTATAATATCTCTATTAGCTATATAATCTGCAACTAATTAATTGTTAATAACTATTCTAAGTATTATCTTCTCTCTCTCAGTCTTTTAATTAATTACATATTCTTGCTTTAAATAATAATTCTTTTAGCATGAATTGCGCAAAAATTTATATCTTAAATTATTAGTTGTGCTAATTATTATTATAATTTAGAAACAGAATAATTATATCTTTAAAGAAAGATATTAAATATACTTTTATAGATTTCTGTATTGCGTTAATTACAAAAGCTTATTATCTTTAGACTTAAGATTTAGTCTTACTGAAAGTGATTTCTCTTATTAATCTTTAAAATAATATTTTAAGAATAAGTAACTTATTACTTTTTTAATAACGTCTAATCTCTCTTAATGCTTTCACTAAATATTTATTAATATATTTTTATATTATACTAATTATTATTATAACTTACTTTCTAACTTTACACGATAAGTTCTTAAAGAGTTTATAATCTTTTTATTATTTATCTTTAAGATCTTTTTAATAACTCTTTTAACGCGAGATTTGAGATCTCTTCTATTATTTAACTTTCTAATAATGCTCTTCTTAGAATCTAAAGCTTTAACATCTATCTTTCTAAGTTGTTTTGTAGTAATAATGATAAGTCTTTCTCTCGCTATTATTTTATCTTTCTTAGAGTGTGATTTCTTCTTATAATTATTTCCAGTATTAATTATTATTTTAGAACTGAGAAGTTGTATTTATTTAGTATTATAAATTAAAGATATTTATTAACTTACTTAAATTTTATTATCTGCGTCTATTATCTCTAACTTTGAGAAGTGATGAACTGTAATTCTGTAGTATTAAGATAGCTATTATTAAAATAAGTTAGTATTATAATAATGATTAATATAAAAGATAAGTAAAATATAAGTAAAGTGAAATTTTCATTATTTTCTTACTTTTAATTTAGAAGATAAATATAAAAGTATGAAGATTAATAGATTCTGAATAGTAGATTAAGACATTGATTGTACTAATTATTATTATAAGTAAAAGGGACTTATCAAAGTCAGTGTAACAGCTAAATAAAGTTGCGTTATAAAAGAAAAAGTGAGTAGAATGTAAATAGAAAAAATAGAATGAAAGATTTAGTAAGATATATTAAGTATTTATTAAAGTCTTAATATAAAAAACAGTGAATTTTTAAAAAAAGTAAATAAAAAAGTCTTAACATAGATTAATTAATATATATCTTACTACTTTTTCATTATTCTCTTATAATATAAATATTCATTAACTTTTCAACTTTAATTACTACTAATTAATATAATAATTAGTATATCTCACATTTTTATTAAGATATGTGCATAATATCTTTATACTGAGAGATGAAAAAGTTAGAGTTTTAATATTAGAATAATGTAAAATAATAGAAAATTAAGGTAGTATTGAAAATTCTATTAATCTTAAGAAGAGTGATGCTGAGATAATAAATATTTTCGATTCTTATTTTATAGAATTTATGAAGATGATAGAAATATTAATAATATAAGAGAATACTTATACTAAATAAAAAATACTTTATATTAATTTTTATTATAATCGTCAGCTTACATTAATTATAAAGTAAAAGTTAAGTTATTCTTTATCACTTATTCTTCACTCTCTTCCAATCTTTCAATAAAATTTTAATAGATATATTAATATTTCAAGAGTAATACTGATTCTTTTATACTAATCATTATTATAGCTCTGAAATATAATTTTTAAACATGAAAAGTAAGACTGATATTAAGCTGAAAACATTATTTATATCTTAAGATATTAAAGCAGATCTGTAGTAAGTATCTATAATTTATAAGATTCTATCTCTTGTGTTACTGAAATGATAATATTATCTGATTGAGCGTAATGACTTGACAAAATTTTGCTGCAGTCTTGACAAAAGGAACACCAAAAATCAGAACTTTTTAATGTTTCTTTTGCCAAGGCTGCAGCAAAATTTTGTCAAGCCACTACACTCAATTAGGTAATATTACCATTTCAGTGATACAAGGAATAGTAGCTAATATATTAAAGAGCTGTAATATATAATTGAATGACTGATCGATCTTTTAATAATAATCGCGATAAGAAATGAAAGTCTGTTAAAAGCTATTTAATAAACTTAAATATTAGAAAGATGTGTTAAAGATATAAAGTTATGAGCTCTAATGAAAAATTAATATATACAGTTAATGCTGCTGATAATAAAGTAAGATTAAGATTGAAGAAGAAATTATAATAGTAAAGTGAATGAGAGTATATAAATAAAGAAGAGTAGAATGCTTATCTTATAATAAAACTTTAGAATTTATAAATAAAGCGATAAGATATCTAATTTACTTATATTAATATTTATATTAATCTTAAATAGAATTAACGCAGAATGAAGTGAAAAGATAATTAAAAATAAAATGAAGACACTATTAGATTATATTTAAGAAGAAGAGAAGAAATATATTATTAAATATGAGAATTCAGACTTTGATAATATTAATAATGATGTTTATTAGACTGATATTAATGAATATAATATAAAGAAACTTACAAAAAACGACTTTAAAGAAGAAGACTATAATTAGAATATTAATCTTCTTATTATTATTTAAGATTGTATTATTAAAGATAATCAAGTCTTTAATAATAATATAAAGCGCGTTCTTATTATTGAAGAAGTTAAGATTATTATGAATATAGCTTAAGCCCGAAAAAGATATATGAATCTGAAGTTATTATATTAATTATTGTATTAAGATGATTAATCTTCTTATTAAGAATATAATTAATAACTTTAACTTTAAATTATTTAAGCGTGAATTTCATAATTGAATTAATCAGCTTATTAGAAACTGTTAAGATTAGTTATGATAAGATTCAGATATTAGAGAATTGTGAATAGAAATCACTGTTCTCACAAAAATAAGTTAAAGATAAATTGCAATTAATAATATAAATTGATTACGGAAGAGAAACAAGATTATAGAATTATAAGATAAACAATTGTTTATATAGTTATTATTAATAAGTCGTGCACAATACTTCTAAATACTTCTCTTAAGCACTTTCGAGCATTTACTTTTAAGTACTCTTCTCGAGCATTTTCAAGCACTTATCTTAGCATTCATCTTTAATTATCTCAATCAGACGTAGCTTTTTAAGTCTGATCTATTATAATTTTAGAAGATATTCGTCTGCAAAGCTTTCTATTATATTCTCGATAGTTAGAGTTAAGTTTATTAATTACTAATTCATAATTATAATATTATATTCTCTTAAATTAACTTAATCTCTTAAATTATTTAAATCTATCTTTATAATTTTAATAATTTCTACTTCCTTCTTTCTTTATTATATCTCAGTATTATATTAATAAATCTTTCTCTTATAAACAATATTAGATTTAGATGAAAAAGATAACTTTATTAAGAGTGTTGATTATAATTATATATTCTATTTACGCTAAACGAGATTATCTCTATATATTTTTCAAAGACATCTTAAAGTGTTCGAAGTATATTTATTATAATATTTATTATAATAATAACTTCTTAGAAGTCAACTTTTAAAGATTATAATAAAAAGAGTTATATTTAAAGACTGCGCGAAAGATAACTCTTCTTCATCTTTAATAGAATACTGCGAAGATAATAAGTTTAAACTCTTATATTAAGTCTCTTTAAATAATTTAGAATAAGATAATTACTCGGAAGATTAAGTTTCTAAAAGAGCTTAATTAGGAAAAGAGATATTTAGAGAAGAAAGAGTTATTAATTAGTGCGAGATTGCACGTCATTTTTAACGAAGAGTAGCTAACTACTTTCTTTGATTCTTCTTATATTAAGGATTTCGGCGGTGATAATTCTTAAGAATCGCGGAACTGAGATTTATTTCTAATTCTTATATATTTTCTGATATATTATATTCTGATTATTTTATTAGATAATAAATTTTATTTTTGATCTCTTAATTATTAAGCACTTTTTTCATCTCGTACTTCTAATCTTAATTGTTTAGTTGAATTGAAGTCTGTTAAACGTTCTTTAATGCAGATTTCAAAAGAGAAATGTTGAATATAAAGTGAATTCTTATAATATCTAAAAGCTTAAGTCTATAAATTAACTTATTTAAGACTTTTTAAATTAAATAAGAATTAAGTTTCATGTAATTCAGTTTTATATTAAGTCTTTTGATTTTAATATTTCAGCGAAATAAATATACTAAATTCTCCTCTTTAAGATTTAATTCATTAATTCTCTTAGAGTTATAATATATATCAGATCTTTGACTGATAAACTTAAGATCTTCTGTTAATTCTTAATACAGATTAATTAACAGTTATACACTAATAACTGATTTTTGTGTAAGTTATTTCATTTCTCTTAATTATTTATATAGAATTGATTCTCATTTATAATTAGTATAGAAGAATAATACTTTAGTTATTATTAAGACACTATTATATACGAACTATACTAATAATAAGAGTATTATTTAGTTATTCTGATAATAGTTTATATAGCATTGTAAATATTGTTTTAATATCTAATTAATTCTTTCAGTTTATTTATTTATTTGTGAGTGATAAGTTATAAACAGCTTATATTTGATTTTGAGTTGATTTATTAATAACTTTTAAAATTTGAAAGTGAACAGTTTATTCTAATCAGAGATAATCTTTATTAATATATTGTGATTTGCGAATATTATTTATAAAAATGTGTAGATCAAGTCTTTAACATTTAATACTTTTATATAATTGATAAAATAGATATATTTAATTAATCTATTAATAATAATTAAAATACTATTATATCTAACATTAATTATTGAGTTCTTAGATAATAATAGCTTAATAATAAAGTTCAGTGTAATGGATTTTTATACTTCTTTAAATTATTTTGAAGACTGCATCTTTCTATATAATTTATATTAAGAGTGCTTGATTTTCTAATAAGTATCGCAGTTAATAATTTATTATTAAATCGCTTTATTTATTTCTGAGAAATAATAGAATCTAGAAATATGTTTTAAAATCTTCTTTATTTCTTGATATTTATAAGATGTCTTCTCATAATATTATTAAATGATTATTTTCTTTACTTAATTTATAATATATATCAGTTCTTTATATAAGATCAGCCCGCTATCTTGTTTTTAAAAGACTAAATATTTTTCGGAATTCTTTTAAATTTCGCGGGATAAATGATTATTTAAATATGATTTAATAATTCGGTCTTTCTAATCTTGATTAGAGATCTAAAATATTAAAGCGATTACAGCGTGATTATATATTATAAATCTATTCTTATTCTCGCGTAAAACTGATTATAAAACAAATTTAATATCTCGAGCGTGATTTGCTTAATAACTTAAAGCGTCAGCTTTAACATTATTATTTCTCTTTTAATAGAAAATTTTAAAGTTATAAATTAATAATAGCTCAGATCATTATATTTAATATCTATTTAACATCTTAATAGTGATGAAATATAACAGATTTTTATAATCTATATATACTTTCACAAAATACTTAAATTCTTTTAAGTATACTCTTTATTTATTAAACGCGATAATTATAACTAGAAGTTCTTTATTATAAATCTCATAATTAAGTTCCGCTAAAATTATCTTTCTAAAATAGAAGACGATAAGTCTTAATCATTCTTCATTATCTAATTGACTTATACATATATTAATGATATAGTCTGATACATTCATCTTAAATATGATTTATCTTTCGAAATTAAATATTGCGAGAATAGAAACTGTTATAAATTTCTATTTCAGCTTTTAAAATAAAGACTTTACTTTTATTTCTTAAATAAAGAATATTTTCTTTCAAGTTATTTATATTAATAGAACGGTTATTTTTATGTAATCTATAATAAATCTTCAATAAAAGTTGGTGAATTCGAGAAATGATTGTAATTTCTTTATCGATATAAATTATAATTATTCAAGTATGATTATTATTTTAGATTTATTTATCTAAATTCTTATAATTATTAAGATGAATTCAAGAAACTTAATACTTTACTTATAAAACTCGCACTTCTCAATCTTTATTAATAGATTTTTCGCCTAAAGAGCGTGAAGCATCTTTCGAATATATTCAATATATTATTTCTTATTTTTTAAGTATATAAAAATGTCATTTAAGTAGGCGATATAAAACTAATCTAGATATTCTCTCAGAATATCATTTATTAAAGATTAAAAGAAGACGGAGATGTTTATTAATTTAAAGAGCATAATTAGATACTCATAATAATTATAATAAGTTCGAAATGCAATTTTCCACTTCTCTCCTTTCTTTATTCTCACTAAGTTATACGCTTCTCATAAGTCGAGCGTAATAAATCACTTTACTTCACGAATGCGATTATATAATTCCGAGATCAATAATAATGCATATCAATTTTTTATCATAATATTGTTTAATTATTAATAATTAATATATAGATATATTTTATTATTGAATTTTAGAACGAATAGAACTGAATATTTTATAGATGAAGTTGAAGATTGAATAAATTCTTTCTTCTAATTCTTATCAAGATACTTTCGTAGAATCTTAAGTTCTTTCTCAGAAAGAGAATAAATAGATTTATAAATAGATTTCTTATTGAATTTTAAAGAAATCTTGTGATCTTAGAATTGATACTCAGATAGTATTAATATGCTTTTATTCTCAATAAACAAATGTTTAAATTCATTATATTCAAATAAATACTCGAAGAAACTCTTTATTATTTCTATTAAATATTTATTATTAAATTTTATTTATACTGCTTTTATAAATAGTATTATAATTGTGTTTGATTTGTAAATATAATTAAGAAAGCTGATAGTTTATTATTTTTAATTAACTACTGAATTATAAGCTTTTAATCATGAAATGTTTAAAATGATATTATATTTAATTTTCATAATATTCAATATTACTTATTTTATATATTACTAAATATTAAGTTTTAGTAAGTAAGTTTCTACTTTCATTCATTCTTAATCTTATTTAATAGAACTCTTATCTATTAATATTAATTAATAAAGTTTGTTTTTTTCTTATATAAGCAGACGGGATTGAATTATATATATTAGAGAGATATAGTTTTCAGTGACTTTAAAATTGATTATAATTTTAATCTGATATTATTTTGCTTGAGTCTGTATAATTAGATATTGTGCGTAATTAATATTAATTACTATTACTTTCTGAGATCTAAAAGTAGATTCTTTATTATATCTCGAACTTAAAAAGTCTTCTTATTTTTTAACTTCTTTAATCTAAAGTTTCTAAAATAAATATATTCTTCTTTCGCGAAGTAATATTCTGATTTATCGCATAGAAAATGTGCGTATAACTTATAAGGAATATAATATTCTTTATCGCAGATCACTCTTATTATTTCTAATTTCTTAGATTTTTAGATTTATATTATACTTGCGCTTTATATCTTCTTAAAATAAGCGGGAATATTAATTTTATATAAGTTAATCGCTTCTTAAAGATTACTACTTTAATAATAATAAATTTATTCTTAATTTTAATTTAAATAGCTCTCTATATAATATATTCTTAATTATAATTTTAACTTAATTCTTTATAATATTTTTTCGGGCGCATATACTTTATATTAATATTGAGACTTTAACTTATAATTTATATTTATATATAACGCTAATTCTTAGAACTTAATAATTATTTTCACGTAATCTTTATTATACTTAAGATTACTTAATATTCATTTCTGAGATATCTTAAAGATAATACTTAATGATTATTAAGCTTTCTTTTATTTAAGTTTCTTAGAATATCATTTCGTGTCATTCTTATCTATTCTGTAAATGGCGCATTAATTATTATAATAAGCAGTTCAGAATATATAAATATAAGATGATTCTATAAGTTTTTAATTGCGAATCTATTCGAGCGGTTTAATAATCGTTTCTAATATTGATGTTATGATATTAGCGCAGTTAATATCTCACGTGTTATCTGATTTTTCTGTTATCTATTCTTTTAATTTGCTCGAGATAGCGTGTAATTATTACTTATTTAGATAATTATTAATTTGATATTCAGATTTTCCGCAATAGAGATATAAATTCTTTTTCATTCTCTCTTTTTATTAAGTTAGAGAGAGTTTATCTTAATTGAATTTCTTTTTAAATCTTTTATGATTCGTGATATTTAAATTCATTTCTCGCGAGTAACGAACTTATTTCACTTAATATTTACTTTTCTAATATTTATTAGAAATGAAGATTTAAGAGCGTTCTTACTCTTTTTCTATCTATCTTTTATATAGACAATTATCTATTTTAATAAATATATCAATCAGACTTTCTAATTTATCTAATCTCTCAATTCGAGTCAGTTTATTCTTAACTGAATCTTTCAGTCTTAAATAATATTTTATTATGAGTGCTGCGTTATTCTATTTAATTCTTAATATAATCTATTAAAACTTAAACGCATACTCTATTATTAAGTCTATTTATCAAAGTTTCTGAACTTCTTATTTAGCAATTCATTCTTCATTTACTTCTTTATATACCCGTCTAATATACTCCTTAAAATAGAAATAATTAACGAAGATTCTTTTTATTTTCATTTTCTTATCTTCAATTATTTTCTTTAAGTAATCTATTAAATATAATTTAAATCAATTAAAAACTTTATCTTAAAGATACGTGATTACAAATATTATCTTAGCTTCAGTCATTCTCAACTTCTGAATATTGAATCGAATATATATATTAATTTAAATCAAGAAAATCTGAAGTTTCTTTCTATCTTTATAAAACGTGTTAGAGATATTAATTTTTAAGAAGACGTAATTTATATCAGCGATTTCTTCTTAAGATTATTCTCATTTAGAATGTAATATATTTATTTTAATAAGACTTATTATAATAGAGTGACTGATATTTGATAATAAATAATTAAAGTATTAGAAACTATTAAGACTAACTATAACAAGATTTAGATATTAGAGAGTTATGAATAGAAATCACTATTCTTATAAAAATAAATTAAAAACAGATTGTAATTAATAATATAAGTTGATTATGAAAGAGAAACAAGATTATAAAACTATAGAATAAATGATTATTTATATAGTCATTATTAATAAGCTGTGCACAGTGCTTCTAAATACTTCTCTCGAGTACTTTTAAGCACTTACTTCTAAATGCTCTTCTTAAGCACTTTCGAGTACTTATCTTAATATTCATCTTTAATTATTTTGATTGAACATAGCTTTCTAAGTCTAATCTGTTGTAGTTCTAAAAGATGTTCGCCTGCGGGACTTTCTATTATATTCTTGATAGTTAAAGTCAAGTCTGCCGACTGCTAATTCATAACTGTAACACAGCTTTCGAAAATTAAGATAATATTAGCATCTTTAAATTTAATTTTTTATTTTGAGAAAAGAATGAAGATTAATAATATAAAATACTAGTTTCTAATTAATATTAATGATTATTAGATTGAGCAGTTAAAAGATAAGTTTATTAGATTATGATAATGATTATAATAATATAGATATTAACAGTTTTCTAGTAAATCATTATAAATCTCATCTATTTTTTAATGAGAAAATTCGAGATCTCTTATATTATGTGTGAGTTATATAGAATAAGAAATAGATTGATCTTTCTAAATCTGCTAAGTAATAGTCTGATAATAGAATCTATTATATTAAGTATGAATTTGAAGTTCATTTAAATTAGAAAGCTAATTATTAAAAGACTCTGAAAATGCTGACTATTAAAAAGACTTTATAAGAGTGAATGAAGGCTTATATTTATAAGAAGAATCTAAATAATCTTATTTAAAATCATCTATTTTAAATGAGTCTTTAAGTAGAAATCAGATTTTTTAATAAGTTAAAGCTTACTAAAATGATTTAATATCAATTAATATAATAATTAGTATAATTAGTGCAATTAAAATTACTTAATATTAATAATCACCCTCTTTTATTATTATAATAATAAAATTATGAGATTTTTAGATATATTTTAATTTATTATTATAATTATGATAAAACTAATATTAATATTAAATTTATTATATTTTAAGTATTATTATTTATAATTATTTAAGTATTTAATAAGTAGTCTTTCTAAATCTCTTGTAAAACTCTGAGCTGATTATTATAATTATTAATATAACTCATATTATAAAATCTATCTTTAAGTACTTCTTAAGAATTTAATATTAGTAAGATTAATACTAGATCTTTATTTATTTCTTATATCTTTTTTTAAACTTATGATTTAAAGTATTATAAGAATGAGTATATTCTCTTTAATAAAGCTTACTTAATAGAATAGAATTAATGATAAGCTACTATATTCTGACGGAAAGAGTATTCTAAGTTATAAATTCAATTTAATATTACTAAATTAAAGACTTCTATTTAAGAGCATTTATAGTTATATATATTACTTAGTAATGAATTATCAGTAGTTTAATATAAGAGATGTGAAGCAATTCTAGTACATTCTTATATTAAGAATGCTGAAACTTTTACTCTTACTTAATATCTTCAGACTGAAGAATATAAAAAATAAGCTAAGAGATCGGGTAAGCAAAATATTGATATATTTCTTTAAAAAAAAGAGATATTTTCTTTATAATTATAATAATTATTAGAACAAAGCTTATTATTTTTAGAAATTAAAAAAGATAATATTAACTAATATTTAAGAATTTAATTAAGCATTATTTGATTAATAAATTATTAGAATGATTGCAGCTTTATAACTATTATTTTGTTTAGTAAAGTATATTAAATTTAAGAAATGAATTTATATAATCTCTTACGCAACTATCTTATCTAAAATACTTACTTCTCATTAACTTCAAAACTCTTTAGAGTAATAGACTGAAAAAGCTCGTGAATCAATTCTCAGCCGAATTTTATTAAACGCGATAATATTAATAGCACTTGATTACTAATAAAGTCTAAATAAGCTTATCTTTATAATTATTACTGAATAAGATTATATAATTAGAATAATGATTAGTATTACAGCTAATATTATAATAGATATTTTATTAATACTAACTAAAAATATATTAAAGTTCTTCTTAATTTTGAACATTTTTAGAATAAGTATAATGAAGCTAATTTGACTTAAACATTACTCGATACTTTTAAGTAATATAATATTATTAAAGAGCGAGTTCTAATAGTAATAAGTAATAATATAATTATTAATAATAAGCTTATAAAGCATTTTATTGATGTTTTGAATATTTTAAGAGAAGAACTTAATATTTTATTACGAGTATCTTATCTTTTACATATTATTTAACTGACTTTAAAGGATATTATTACACACATTAAAATCAAATCATAAAATAACAAAATCATTATAGAATAAAATAATGATTCTACTTAACGTAAGAGATATTCTGATACTTATGAGCAGAATAATATATTATAAATTTTGAAAAAGATACTTATTATTCTAATTATTAAATTATATTAATTTTTGTTTTAATCTTATTTATAAGTTCGAGATCTTATTATTTACATTAATACAAGTATATAATAACGTGAGAGATTTACAGATATTTAGAATAATTATTAATGATCTCTTAATTTGATATAAGATATTATTATAAGATGGAATTTAATATATTAAATACTTATATGAGCTCGAAATCTTAAAGATTTAATCAAGATCTTTACTTTAAATAAATAAAGAATGTGTTAAGAACTGTTAAGACTAACTTATAATAAGATTCAGATATTAAAGAATTGTGAATAGAAATCACTGTTCTTATAAAGAAGGATTAAAGATAGATTATAATTAATAATATAAATTAACTATAAAAGAAGAATAAGATTATAAAATTATGAGATAAATGATTACTTATATAATCGTTACTAATAGATCGTGCACAGTACTTTTAAGTACTTCTTGTGAGCACTCTTAAGCACTTACTTTTAAGTGCTTCTTTTAAGCACTCTCGAGCACTTCTCTTAATATTCATTATTAATTATTTTAATCAGACATAACTTTCTAAGTCAGATCTATTATAATTTTAGAAGATGTTCGTCTATTATATTTTTAATAGTTAGTGTTAAGTTTGTCGACTACTAATTTATAGCTGTAACACTATATTCTTTCGAATTAACTTAATCTCTTAAGCTACTTAAACTTATCTTCGTAATTTTAGTAACTTTTACTTTCTTATTTCTTTATCATATCTTAATATCGTGTTAATAAATCTTTCTCTTATAAATAATATTAGATTTAAACGAAAAAAATAACTTTATTAAGAGTGTTAATCATAATTACATGTTTTATTTACGCTAAATGAAATTATCTTTATATATTTTCTAAAGACATCTTAAAGTATTTAAAGTATATCTGTTATAATATTTATTATAATAATAATTTCTTGAAGATCAACTTTCAGAGATTGCGATAAAAAGAGTTGCGTCTAAAGACTGCGCGAAAGATAACTCTTCTTCATCTTTAATAAAATACTGCGGAGATAATAAGCTTAAACTCTTATATTAAGTCTCTTTAAGTAACTTAAAGTAAGATAATTACTTAAAAGATTAAATCTCTAAAAGAACTTAATCGGAAAGAGAGATATTTAAAGAAGAAAGAGTTATTAATTAGTGCGGAATTACATATTATTTTTAACAAAGAACAGCTAACTACTTTCTTTAATTCTTCTCATATTAAGAGTTTCAGCGATAATAATTCTTAAAAATCGCGAGACTGAGATTTGTTTCTGATTCTTATATATTTTCTAATATATTATATTCTAATTATTTTATTAGATAATAAATTTTATCTCTAACCTCTTAATCATCAAGCACTTTTTCTATTTTATACTTCTAATCTTAATTATTTAGTTAAATCGAAATCTATTTAATATTCTTTAATATAAATTTCAGAAGAGAAATGTTAAATACAGAATGAATTCTTATAATATCTGAAAGTTTAAGTTTATAAATTGACTTATTTAAGACTTTCTAAATTAAATAAAAGTTAAGTTTTATGTAATTCAATTTTATACTAAATCTTTTAATCTTAATATTTCAGCGGAATAAGTATATTAAGTTTTCTTCTTTAAGATTTAGTTCATTAATTCTCTTAGAATTATAATATATATTAGCTCTTTAACTAATAAATTTAAGATCTTTTATAAATTCTTAATATAAATTGATTAATAATTACATACTAATAACTGATTTTTGTGTTAATTGTTTCATTTCTCTTAATTATCTATACAAGATTGATTCTCATTCGTAATTAATATAAAATAGTGACACTTCAGTTGCTGTTGAGATACTATTATATGCGAACTGTATTAGTAATAGAAGTATTACTCAATTATTCTGACGATAATTTATATAGTATTATAGATTTTGTTCAAAAGTCTAATTAATTCTTTTAATTTGTTTATCTATTTATAAATGATAAGTTGTAAATAGCTTATATTTAATTTCAAGTTAATTTATTAATAACTTTTAGAATTTAGAAGTGAACAGTTTATTCTAATTAAAGATGATCTTTACTAATATATTATAATTTGTGAATATTGTTTATAAAAATATATAAATCAAGTCTTCGATGTTTAACGCTTCTATATAATTAATAAAGTAAATATATTTAATCAATTTATTAATAATAATCAAAATACTGTTGTATCTGATATTAGTTATTAAGTTCTTAAATAATAATAGCTTAATAATAAAGTTCAGTATAATAAATTTCCATACTTCTTCAGATTATTTTAAAGATTATATCTCCTTATATAATTTATATCAGAAGTGCTTAATCTTTTAATAAGTATCGCAGTTAACAATTCACTATCAAATCACTTTATTTATTTCTAAAAAATAATAAAATCTAAAAATATATTTCAGAATCTTCTCTATTTCTTAATATTTATAAGATATCTTCTTATAATATTGTCGAATAATCGTTTTCTTTACTTAATTTGTAATATATATTAGTTCTTTATACAAGATCAGTTCATTATTTTGTTTTTAAAAGATTGAGTATTTTTTAAGACTTTTTCAAATTTCACGAAATAAACAATCATTTAAATATAATCTAATAATTCAATCTTTCTAATCTTAATCAGAGATCTGAAATGTTGAAGTAATTATAACATGATTATATATTATGAATTCGTTCTTATTCTCACGTAAAACTGATTATGAAGCGAATTTAATATCTCAAATATGATCTACTTAACAACTTAAAACGTTAACTTTAATATTATTATTTCTCTTTTAATAAAAAATTTTAAAGTTATAAATTAATAACAGCTCAGATTATTATATCTAACATCTGTTTAATATTTTAGTAGTGATGAAGTATAACAGATTTTTATAATTTATATATATTTTTATAAAATACTTAAATTCTTTTAAATATACTCTTTATTCGTTAAATACAATAATTATAACTAAAAGTTTCTTATCGTGAATCTCGTAATTAAGTTTCGCTGAAATTATCTTTCTAGAATAGAAGGCGATGAGTCTTAATTGTTCTTCGTTATCTAATTAACTTATATATATATTAATAATATAATCTAATATATTCGTCTTAAGCATAATTTATCTTTTAAAATCAAATATTATAAGAATAAAAACTGTTATAAATTTCTATTTCAGCTTTTAAAACGAAGACTTTACTTCTACTTTTCAGATAAAGAATACTTTCTTCTAAGTTATTTATATTAATGAAATAATTATCTTTGAGTAATTTGTAATAAATCTTTAATAGAAGTTGATAAATTTAAGAAATGATTATAATTTCTTTATCGATATAAATTATAATCATTCGAGTATAATTGTTATCTTGAATTTATTCATCTAAATCTTTATAACTGTTAAAATAAATTTAAGAAACTTAACACTCTACTTATAAAACTCGCACTTCTTAATCTTCACTAATAGATTTTTTATTTAAAGAGCGCGAAATATCTTTCGAACATATTTAATATATTATTTCTTAATTTTCAAATATATAAAAATGTCGTCTAAGTAAATAATACAGAACTAATCTAAATATTCTCTTAAAACATTATTCATTAGAGTTTAAAAGAAAATAAAAGTGTTTATTAACTTAAAAGATATAATTAGATATTTATAATAATTATAACGAGTTCAAAACACAGTTTTTCATTTCTCTCTCTTCTTTATTCTCACTAAATTATATGCTACTCGTAAATCGAGCGTAATAAATCATTTTGCTTTATAAATATAATCATATAATTCCGAGATTAATAATAATATGTATCGATTCTTTATTATAATATTATTTAGTTATTAATAATCAATATATAAATATATCTCATTATTGAGTTTTAAAACAAACAGAATTAAGTATTCTACAGATAAAGTTGAAGATTGAATAAATTCTTTCTTTTAATTCTTATTAAGATACTTCCGTAAAATCTTAAGTTCTTTTTTAGAAAGAGAATAAATAGATTTGTAAATAAATTTCTTATTAAATTTCAAAGAAATCTTATGATTTTAGAATTAATACTCAGATAATATTAATGCGCTTTTATTCTTAATAAACAAATGTTTAAATTCATTATATTTAGATAAGTACTCGAGAAAACTTTTTATTGTTTTCGTTAAACATTTATTATCGAGTTTTATTTATACTGCTTTTATAAACAATATCACAACCGTGTTTATTTTATAGATATAATTAAAAAAGCTGATAATTCATTATTTCTAGCTAATTATTGAGTTATAAGTTTTCAGTTATGAAATGTTTAGAATGATATTGTATTTAATTTTCATGATATTTAATATTACTTATTTTATATATTACTGAATATTAAGTTTTAGTGAGCAAGTTTCTACTTTTACTTATTCTTAATCTTATTTAATAGAACTCTCATTTATTAATATTAATCGATAGAATTTATTTTTTTCTTATATAAATAGACGGAATCAAATCACGTATATTAGAGAAACATAATTCTCAGTGATTTTGAAATCAATTATAATTTTAATTTAATGATATTCTGTCTGAATCTATATAACTAAATATCGTGTGTAACTAATGTTAATTACTGCTACTTTCTGAGATCTGAAAGTAGATTCTTTATTATATTTTAAATTTAAAGAATCTTCTCATTTTTTAACTTCTTTAATTTAAAGTTTCTAAAATGAGTATATTCTTTTTTCGCGAAATAATATTCTAATTTATCGCATAAAAAGTGTGTATATAACTTATAAGAAATGCGATATTCTTTATCGCAGATCACTCTTATCATTTCTAATTTCTTAAATTCTTGAATTTATATCATACTTACACTTTATATCTTTTTAAGATAAGTAAAAGTGTTAATCTCATATAAGTTAATCGCTTCTTGAAGATTATTACTTTAATAATAATGAATTTATTCTTAATTTTAATCTAAACAGCTCTCTATATAATATATCTTTAATTGTAACTTTAACTTAATTCTTTATAATATTTTTTCGGGCGTATACACTTTATATTAATATTATAATTCTAACTCGCAATTTATATCTTTACACGATATTAATTCTTAAAATTTAATAATCATTTTTATATAATTCTTATTATATTTGAGATTGTTTAATACTCGTTTCTGAAATATTTTGAAGATAACACTTAACAATTATTAAGCTTTCTTCTATTAAGATTTCTTAAGATATTATTTCGAGTTATTCTTATCTAATCTATAAATAACGCATTAATTATTATAATAAGCAGTTCAGAATATATAGATATAAGATAATTCTGTGAATTTTTAATTGCGAATCTGCTCGAGCGATTTAATAATTGTTTCTAACACCGATATTACAGTATTAGCGCAATTGATATCTTACATATTGTCTGATTTTTCTATTATCTATTCTTTTAGTTCGCCCGAGATAGCGTGTAATTATTACTTATTTAAGTAATTATTTACTCGATGTTCAGATTTTCCGTAATAAAGATATAAATTCTTTTTCATTCTCTCTTTTTATTAAATTAAAGAGAGTTTATCTCAATTAAGTTTCTTTCCGAATCTCTTATAATTTGTGATATCTAAATTCATTTCTTAAGAATAATAAACTTATTTTGCTTAATATTCATCTTTCTAATATTTATTAGAAATGAAGATCTGAGAGTGTTCTTATTCTTTTTCCATCTATCTTTCATACAGATAATTATCTATCTTAATAAATATATTAATCAGACTTTCTAATTTATCTAATCTCTCTATTCAAGCTAGTTCATCTTTAACTAAATCCTTCAGTTCTAAATAATACTTTATTATAAGTGCTGTATTATTCTATTCAATTCTTAATATAATCTATTAAAACTTAAACGCATACTCTATTATTAAGTCTATTTATTAAAGTTTTTGAACTTCTTATTCAGCAATTCATTCTTTATTTACTTCTTTATACACCCGTCTAATACACTTCTTAAAATAGAAATAACTGATGAAGATTCTTTTTATTTTTACTTTCTTATCTTTAATTATCTTCTTTAAATAATTTATTAAATGCGATTAAAATTAATTAAAGACTTTATCTTAAAGATATATAACTATAAATATTATCTTAACTTTAATCATCTTCAACTTCTGAATATTAAATCGAATATATATATTAACTTAAGTTAAGAAGACTTGAAGTTTCTTTCTATCTTTATAAAATGTATTAGAGATGTTAACTTTTAAGAAGATGTGATCTATATTAACAATCTCTTCTTAAAATTATTCTTATTTAGAATATAATATATTTGCTTTAATAAAACTTATTATGATAGAGTGACTAATATTTAATGATAAATAGTTAAAGTATTAAGAACTGTCAAGATTAGCTTATAATAAGATTTAGATATTAGAGAATTATAGATAGAAATCATTATTCTTATAAAGAAAAGTTAAAGATAGATTGTAATTAATAATATAAGTTAATTATAAAAGAAGAATAAGATTATAAAACTATAAAATAAATAATTACTTATATAATTATTATTAATGGGCCGTGCACAGTACTTTTAAGTACTTCTCGCGAGCACTCTTAAGCACTTACTTTTAAGTGCTTCTTTTAAGCACTCTCGAGCACTTCTCTTAATATTTATTACTAATTATTCTAATCAAATGTAATTTTCTGAGTCAGATCTATTATAGTTCTAGAAGATGTTTGTCTGTCATATTCTTAATAGTCAGCATCAAGTTTGCCGACTACTGATTCGTAACTGTAATAGAATGAAAGATTTTACTTCTGAGAAATGAAAATATGTCGATTATTTGATTAAATTATTATATTCTTTTTATTTATTTATTAATGTTATAGAAAATTTAAATAATAGATTAATAATTTAGAAAGTATTTCAGATTTATAAGAAACTGTTTAATCATCTTAATAAATAGATATCTAAGTTATAACGAAAACGACTATTTTAAAAGATTGTATTATAAATAATATTGAATAATAGAAAGTCAAAGCTTTAATAATATTACAGTAATATTAAAGATAATCTTGAGAATATTTACAGAATAGCTATTATCTTAGTTTCTGAGTATAAACTTGATATATTTAATAATAATAATTAGTAATATAATAACGCAGATAACTGAGTAAATATAATTCTTAGAATAAGTATTAATATAATTATTAATAACTTTCTTTAGTATAAGATTTATTATTAGATCTTGAGAGATATCTTTCAGAAATACTTATATATATTAAATCTTTATCAGTCTATATTAATAGATTTTTTCTCTCTATAATTATTCTTCAGCTCTTTTATAATAGTTTCTGCAGTATTCTCTACTTCATTATCTTATTAATAAAGCTCAATTTCTTCTTAAAAATAAAAAGCGTTAGATTTAAAAATCTTATTAAAAAAGAAACGCAGAATAGCTTCTTCTTCAGAAGAAGAAGAAATATCATAATATTTAATAGACTTATATAATGAGTATTAGTATAATAATTAATATAATAATTAATTAATAATCTTTACAATCTTTAATCTTGATTTATAAGATATTCTTGAATATTAGAAACGAGCTGAACGAATATAATCTATTTTAGTATTAATCGCGCGAGACTACTTAGCAATTTTAGCTGTTAATATTGAAGTTAAACGACTTTTTAATTAGGCTCGCGATATCTATTTATATTAATAATATAATCTTTAATTTAATATTATTCAAGCATTAATAATGCTAATATATAGTAATCGCTTTAATATGTGTGAGAAATTTCAATATATTTAAGTAATATCTAAATTAAAAGAAGAGAAAAAGAAGAAGGAAATAAAAGATAATAAGATAAATTCTGATTTAATAGACTTTATTAGTAAGGATGATGAGGAAGAAGATGAGTAGAAGTTTAATAAAAGTTAATAATTATTATTACAGTCTACTGATTCTTCACATATAAGATTAAGAGGAATTATTAATGCTAGGAACTTTAGATTAGCACATGTGATAAGTAAAAGAAAGTAGTTAATATTTATTGTAATCTAGAAAATATAGAGTTAGAATAACGATTAGAATAAATAGATTTTAAAGAGATTAATTATAAATAGAATAATGTTAAGATATATTTAAGCTCTTAATATTTA
>JAABUK010004163.1_pt1 | contig 23783 bp, 23 predicted proteins | sample 5559141 | NCBI WGS metagenome assembly JAABUK01 (sample SAMN10711869, study PRJNA513367) | rock metagenome | isolation source: Antarctica rocks | place: Antarctica: Victoria Land, Pudding Butte nord | collected 2016-01-03
GACAGAAGCAGTTTTTGCACTCTGCTAAATAGTCTGCCATCAAACCTGTCCCAAAAGAAGGGCTGAAACAGGAATTTCATTTGGAGCGATGGCACACGTGAGATGAATTTTGCTCTATAAAGGACCGCCGTACGTCCCAAGTGAACGCAGGCACAATTCTTGACAAGAGGCTCGCGAATGCGACTAATAAGTCGGAGAATGGCAGGTGAATGATGGGATTTGCCTTGCAACAGGGGCTGCGCCTGAGTGATAAAAGTGCCATGCAACAGTGGCTTAAGCCAGAATGTGCGCCCAGCGCGCTTCTTGACCAGGACCGCGCTTTTAGATAGACAAGTGGGACGGTTAGGCAATGTCGAACCTCCCTACTCTGGGAACAGCGTGGAGGGAGACTGAAAAGCCCAAAGAGGAACGCTGTCGTGTAGTGTAATGGTGCAGCTTCAGGGAGCCAAGAAAGCCCCCCTAAACCCCCTTTTTGACTTGAGCGGGAACGCAATATAAATATAGCTCTTTTTGGCTTTTGCGTCAACCTCCAAGAGAGTCCTCTGAATTCGTGTAGCTGTGCGTAATCAGTGCTTGTGGTGATGGCCTTTTTGTCCTCAATACCATATCCAACTCTTTATCGTTTGTGATTCTGTACGTCAGAAGAAGTGCAAAGAGACGGAGAGTATCAATGAAAAGCACGACCTCACAGCCGCAGGACTTTGGGTGAAGGTGTCGATGGGCCATCTTGAATGAAATGTGTGTAGAGCCGCTTTGCGCACTCACCTCAACTGCGGTGTTGCGGCCTGCCAAAACACCACCAAGGAACACTTCTATATTGCCAGATCGCGGTAGGCGGTCAACAGGTAAACACAGCGCGCGACTTCTTGTGCTTAATGTACCGCCTAACGGTCCTGCTATCTCATGAAATCAACCTCCACGACACTGTTCCCATAAAACATTTTCAATCTCACTACTTCCGCAAACACGATACTCAGATTTCTCCTCCATCGTGTTTGAAGCGTGAGATTGTGATATACTAAGCTCGCTTTCTCCTTTCTAAACTCTTTCGCGGTCGTGGACCGCAGTGTCACTCATCTCTCAACATCGTGATTGATAGTAGCTCTTTCTTTTGCGGTAAATCGGTGGCATCATGCCTGATCTAGGGGCCTTTGAGCTTCTCGGTCACCGCGAGCCTGCTGAAGGAACAGCCTTTTATGAGACCACTTCTCTTGCTGGTGAAAAGCGACAACATAGTGATGATTGTGACGAGGTGAGAGAACCGTCAGTCACTGACCACAACTTGATGCTGATACCTCTGAACAGGGTGATTTCACTGATCCGGTTGACTCCGCATTTGACAACACTCAATTCCAACAATTCAGCGAAGATGACAATGTAGGAAATATCGGTGACACAGGAGACAATGACACAACCACAACACACGAGGACGGGCAAGGCACGGTCAAGAAGACAAGTAGCATACCTGAGCACAATTTCCTAGCATCCTTCTCGCTAATATCCGAAGTAGCAACGGTCAACAACTCGATCACGACGAACACAGTCCACATGACTAATGTCGGTCCAGAAATCTATATAAATGACAATTGGTGTAAGTATCAGCAAGCTTCTCGGATCGGACAAGTTGCTAACAAACCCAGACCCAGCCATTTACCACAACGAGTATGTGGATCATCTTGGAAAAGCTCAGCTTTACACTCCCGAATACAGTGAGGTGCCCATTCATGAATGTGGTCTGAAGCGAGCTAATAGCCCACAGCGTACGGCAGAAAGTCTGCTCTGGTCAATGCAAGTGATTATGACAAGACAGCATATCTTGACCAACAAAAGGACTGGGCCAAAGATCGTGCTCATAGACCTGCGATTTTGTTCGAGTTCAAAAAGCCAGACAATGCCTATCCTGCCACAGAGCCACCGGAGCTTGTCCGCTGGGTTGAAGGCATACCCACATATGTCATCGATGTCATAAACAACAAGCCTTTGAGAGACTTCCCGCATATACCAATGACGATTTCCACCCAAGTTGAGGGCTGGCTCCAAGAAGCATGGTTCCGCCAAGACCCCAGCCTCCAAGCAGAAGACTTGATCCAACGTATGCCGTATACGACAAAGGATGAGGTGTACAAGGACAGAAAGATCATCAATCGCTTGGTACGAAGAAGAGAGCTTTTCCGCAAGGAAGGAAGATGCCTTTCTTGGAAGAAGGCGACATGGAGCAGTAAATGGGATCGACACCTCCTTGACGAAATGGATAAGAATCCCGACCCGGCCAACCCAAACAGTACCGGTCACCTCGAAGACCTCACGTCAGATGAGAATTGGGAATTCAAGGACATGACGTACATGACTAAAGAAAACAAGGCCAAGGGTGGTTCACGTACACTGCAAGGCAAGAGGAGAGAGGAAAAGGATCGTGGAGTTGAAGAAAGAGAGGCAGCCCGTCCAGCCAAGAAACCCAAGATAGCTTCGACCAAGGAAGACAATGGTGGTTTGGTTCTGGCAAAGACACAGAAGAAGACTAGGAAGTCTAAGGGGACGAAGATGCAAGGACTCCGCAACACTGACACCTCGCAGCCACAAGAACAAGTTAGTCTGTCCCCTGCATTGAATCATGCAAGTCAGATGTCACATCAGGACAGCCCCAGCGTCAGTTGTCCAGAAACGGCACGCAGTCTGAATCGTACGCAGACGCACACTGAGCTCTCTGGAGGATATCCTGACAACCGTGCGACGAGTGCACAGCCACAGACCGTCGGATACCCAAATGGGTCTCTGATGAACGGAAACACGCCGAATGTTCAGCAAGCATTCCCTACAGCAATAGAATACCATGGCATGCAACAACTAGGCCATCAGTCGATGAACAATGGGAATTTGGCTCACCACAATAACGCTCAGCCGAACATGGCTCCGCACAGTATGAGAGCGCACAACGCGGCTCCGCACAACACGGCTCCTCGTCATGTGGCTCCGCAGAATATGACAGGATATTTCGCAGAACTCCAGCAAGACCAAGCCCTGTATGGATATAATGGGCTTGGTAGCGCCTTCGATGGCTTATCTAGTCTGTCAAATCGAACATCCAGTTCATCTGGTGGAACGCGATCAGCACCTTTCATGCCACGAAGCTCCGATTTTGCAAGAGGTCCATCGAACAACGATATTCAGTCGCGGTCCTATCTGGTCGATCAAAGCATCCAACAGAACTCGATTGCCAGTGAGTTTGGATCGCACTTCTCTTCGGTAGGCCCAGAGTTGACCGATGCTGGAAACGTGGGCGAATTCGTGTATGATCGTTCGAGCTATGATGATCTTGAGCAACTCCAATATTTTGATCTTTGGGGGCTCGATTTCGCTCATGATGGGTCGCGCCAGAATCATCACCATGTTATCTATGCCGATCCCGTTGAATCGGCTCCAAGTGCGAGCCAGGGAGTGTTGACAGGCGAAAATCATCAGCCGGCTGACTATCTCGGTGGTGCAGGAAGCAGCGTCACTGCAGGAAGCGGTGGAAACTCATCTCGGAAGCGAGGAGCTGAGGATGAGCTTGACAGTGACCTGGTCGGTTTGTCAAGGAAGTCTCGCAAGTTGAATTGATAGGTACTGCATGGAGGGTGTCTGTGAAGAACACCAAGGCTGGTGAACCTCACTAAGGAGGTATCTTCGGCAGGGTTTCTTTCTTTCTTGTCCAGCTTTTGTGGATTGGTTGAGGTCATCGTGTGGCCGGTTTTTCTTCCTCATTACCTGATTTCATGTCCGGCTTTTGTGGCTTGGTCGAGGCCCTCGTGTGGCCCTTTTATTTCCTCATCACCTGTTTTCATGTTCTCTTTAGGGTTGTTTCTTGATCAGATAGCCAAAGGCATCTGAGCGTCCAAGAGTGAAGTGGAAACGACGGATCTGCGTCAATAGCAGACAAAGACCTATGTATGCATAGACATAGAAGTCAATCTGTTGCCACCACCCATTGATTGCATCGTGAGCACAGATTGAAGTCTATTGTTTATTCACGCTGCAGCCTTTGATTTCTCTAAGAATCTTTCGGGCTTCCCACAAGTGAAGGAGCGCTGCTTCAATGGACGCCATCTGCATGTCTGCATGATATGATAGGATCCACATCTGGACCATCAGGGAGGTGAAAAGATGTGATAAATAGTGCCATGCCAGCCTCACTTGTAGAAGCCATCGTAAGAAACATTGGTAGCAGATAGAGAGGAGAGAAGGCTCAGAGAGAAAGATCCCCAGAAAGAGAAAAACTACGGGAACTGCTGACACCATGATGGCACTTCTTAGATAATACACTGAAGTTGGACTGGACCGTGTAGAGAACTGATGCACATTACCTCATTAGCAGTCTCTACCTCTGTCCGTTTCTATGAATTGTATGGACACACACTCTAAGGCATAGCGCTCACATTTTGAGAATGCCCCTTTGTTGAAGCAATTGTTATTGACCCGATGTGACCAAGAGACACGAGGCCTTGTTTTCCAGACAGGAATCTGGGTAAAGATCAACAAGAAGAGACGATGGATAATAATCTGGAAAGTCACAGAAAACAAAGACTACCGATATGTTTATTCGCACGGGAAGTACCCTTGGCCTCCACTAAATGGACCCTGTTCGAGCACGAGGACCTGAGAGCCAGTGATGTACCCTGTCCTGTTCAACGGTCCTCCTGGGACTCAAGTCTTTCAGCCTTCAGTCGTGTGATAAATGACTATTGCTCCGAGGCATTTTTGAGTCTACTGAAGCCCTGCGGACAATCCGATGTTGTGGTAGAGTCATCTTCCCGGAAAGCCCAACAGGTGGAGCGGTACTTCCGGCTTGTGATCCAGGTCAGGAGCATGAAGAAAAGGAGCAGAAGGACGAGAAGGCTCGAGAGAATTCGTAGCTGGAAGGCCGGGAAGGGACGTAGCAAAATGACACCGAACTTCAAATATCAATTGATTGATCCACTATCCAAGTCGTTCTTCCAATTTCCAATAATATACAGTGTTCTTCAGATCGTAGATCATCATTAGTCCATACGATAAATCGGTTCATTGCAACTATATGTTCGGATATCAAAAATCGCTGTCCCAAGCCTCTTAAAAATGTTTCAAATCGTAACAGTCGTTCCACTAAACTTCGGCCTCGCAGTGAACATCGCTCTGTTTAATGGCTGGTCAGGAGGATTCAAATTTGCATGGAAGACCATGAGTTTGCCATCAGCAGAGATATCGGCGCCACCGGGGCCGTTCAACCTCGGGCCATCACCAGACCTGAGCAGCGACTCAGATGTTTTCGTATAGGGTCCAGTGATATTAGCAGCTGTAGCATACTTGACGTCGTAGCTGGAGCTGGTGTAGCAACCCGACGAGAAGAAGAGGAAATATGTGCCCTCCACGCTTCGATACAACGATGGCGCCTCGACCAAAGGTCCGTCGCTCGCATTACGGTCGAGAATGGTCGATGCCTCCTCAATCGGCGACACGCCGTCTGAGCCAACCTGTTGCAGTTTGATCGGTGTCGGCACAATAGGCTCGACAGTGTTCGTGCAGTCGCCACCGTGACCATTGTGATTGCCATCAACTTTGTAAATGACATATCGAAGTCCGGTGGCCGGGTCTTGGTAGCCACTAGCATCGATAGCGCCACCTTCGTGGATCTGACACGTGAATGGCTGATCAGCAGCCTTATAAGGTCCAGCTATAGTCTTGGAAGTGGCCGTCCCAACGCAATGATAACCGGGATTGCTAGTGGGAGGTGCACTATAATACATAACGAACGTGCCGTCGTCCTTCTCTCATCAGCTTGGGTTTTCGATGGAACCATTTCCAGCCACTCACCAATTGAACCACATCAGGTGCCCAAATGTCCTTTCCAGTGGACCAAGCCCCTGGCGCTGGAAGTGCGTCAGTACCACCGATAGCCCATTTCCCATCCCCTGCTGTTCTCGCCCATGGCACTTTCATCGTCCCCGAGCTAGTCGAAAAGGCATAATAATATCCATCAACGGAGATGACTGCAGGGTCAGGGAAGTTGCTTGCAATGACCGGGCCTGATGTCGAGCTTTGCACTCCGGCCATTCCGCCTGGACGACTTCCCCATGAAAGTAAGCCACTGTCTAAGAAATCAGAAGAGTGCACAAGCGGAGCGGCTCGAGACAGGGACATTAGGGCTCCGACGAGAGATAGCGAGGAAATAAGCATAGCGGAATGTTGTGATAATGAGACTGAAAGAGACTGAGATCGCAAAAACAATGGTGGACGCAAATCAAGAACGCAGGTGAGAGAGCGTTGAGTGTTTACATCGTTTTCCTTTTCCAGATTCTCCAGTGCAACTTATGGATCAGAACTGCTCGGCTGTGTCTGTTTGACCAATGCTGCATCCTGCTGATTCGTTATCCTAGTCTTGGGGCTCTTAAGGAAGCGGTCAGACGCTAGTTTAGCAGATGGGGACATCGTCGTGGGTTAGCACTGACAACGCCAACATATTCTTCCCACGACTGCTGTCGCACGAGAAGACTCTATTGGCGGTTGATGGAAAGGTTTATTTAGCAAGTTGGATCGTGGCTTAGTGAAACCGTGACCAGGCTATTTTGAGAGGCGGAGAGAGCCTCAATGCCAAGCGAAACGTGCCTTGGCCAAGCCTTGTAGATTCATGGATCAGGATCCCTGACCGTCAGCTCTATCTTGCTCGCTCGGTTGTTTGAGCGTTCCAAGACGCGGTTTCCTGTGCATTGTTGCAGCATCTACGGAGTATACGGAGTAGACAGGTGCTGTACCTCGGTCAGGCTCGTCAAATCCATGGTGATGCTGGAGGATGGGCCAATCGGGTGATCGACGTCTCAGCTGAGTATTAGCTAGCTTAAGCAGGACTTCTTGCTGTGGCCGCAAGGAACCAATCTGTGGCCGACTTGCAGGACGCATTCCATCTGGCGCCGCATCCATCCGCTCGAAAGGGACTTGTAGACCACTGTTACTCAAAGGACCCCAAGCGCATCAGGGCTGGCGGCGGTGGCGGTCGGCAGGAGGATAGCTTGCTTCTTCTTGGTCTTTGACTCACAAGGATTGTATCGCAACTTTTGCACCAGCGCCTGGCCAGATGCGCCTCAACATCGTGTTATGCGATACAGGGTCGTAGTTCTTCGACCTTACTGATGTCCAAAAAAGACGCTAAACATCCGTTTTGCAAACAGATAGCAATGTCTGCCATCGCCAATCACCAAAAGACCTTCTTCGTCCTCATCTGGGGGTCGTAATGGCCAAAGAGTTGCTTGAATAGGTGGGAGAGATCGGAGACGAGAAGTTCATGATCCTATCCGTTTCTGAAGCAGCGCACGAAACGGCAAATGCGGAACGCTTCGCGAAAATCAGATTGTTCGGGTCAGACTTACATTGCACAAGTGTCCCGCATGAATGATCAGGCGGAGCCAATCTCCTTCTTGACCCATCTCTCCAGACCGCCTTGAGCAATAATCTCCTGCACGTTTGGCGGTAGTTCGCCGACTTTCTCTATCCACTTTCTCCCACCTGCTCCTTCTTGCACCTCGATCTGACTCTTCTTGACGTCCCAGAGGAGCTTCCAGCCAGTTCGACGGGACAGAACCTTTTCCAGAGAGTGTGTGGGAGCAGATGGTGGCGAGTCGAGGCTCTGGCGATTCTCTTTCGGCTCGAAGATTTCTTCATTCCTCGCTAGAGACGCTTTGGCAGAGAAATGTTCGCGCAGCCTCCTGACTAGGTTTGGCACTTCCAATCCCATCAATGCATTATTGATACTGTTGCGTGAGAAAATATTTCCGAAGCTACCAGCAACCACGAGGGGTATCCTTTTTGCCAATATGGCCGTTGCGGCCTGCTCTCGCGAACTCCCACACCCGAAGTTGAAAGCAGAAACCAAAATGTCACCTTCTTTTGCCAGGCTCGAGAATTTAGGATCATAGTTCTCCATGCACACTTTCGCCATCGTGTCAACTGAGACATTATCCTGATACGTGTATCGGCCAGGATAGATACCATCAGTATTGATGTTGTCAGCATCGCAGAAAATGATTTCACCTTCCACCTTCTCAGGAAACCCAGGATAGACTTCAGTAGCTTTCTCGCTTGCTGCATCGTCGCCCTCAAAAGTCTGCTCTGCGGACTCCACCATGTCGTCCAGCTGGCCGATGATCTTTTCAAGCGCTTCTTCTGCATTGATCATCCTATCCTCCTCTCTGATGCCATCACCTTCTCCTCTGAGCACGCCTTGCCAGGAATCGGGTCGTTCATACCACCCTGGGCCGCTGATTGTTCCTTTCAATGCGCTTGCTGCAACTACTTCAGGACTTGCGAGATAAGCCTTGGCAGCGGTACTGCCCATTCTGCCTTTGAAATTGCGGTTTGTGGCACTGATGCCAACCTCTCCAGGTTCGAGCAAACCAATCCCTAGTCCAATACATGGACCACAGCCAGCTGGCAATGGTTGAGCACCAGCTTGGAGTAGAGCTTGCCAGTCACCAGCCTCCTCTGCTACCTGTTGCTCGGGAGCTGAAGCGGCAGCAATATAGAACTTGACGCCTTCTGCGATAGTAGGGATTTTACCGTCTTTGTCCTTTGCCGCGTCCTTGAATACCTTTGCAGCCGCCGCGATGTCGGACGCGCGAGAATTGGTGCAAGATAATAGATAGGCTTTATCCACCTTGATTGACTGAGACTCTAGCTCGTTCAAGGGCGTTGCAACCTTGACAGAATTTGGTCCCGAGACATACGGCGCCAGCGTCGACAGGTTAAGATGCAACACTTTGGAATATTTGGCTCCTTTGTCGGCAGAAAGCTGGTTTGCAAAGAGGTGGTCCAGAGCCTCATGTGTGAACCTGTCATTAGTATTCCGACCTGCTGACTTGTCGATGGCGGCCATGGTGGCCTTCGATCTCAACCATCCTTCAAGCAGGTCGTCCATGGGGAATAGTCCACTCAGAGCACCCCACTCAGTCGTCATGTTCGCAATGGTCAGTCGAGCGTCTATGGGTAAATTACGCATCGTCTCTTCCGATCCAGTAAACTCGATTGAATGGTTCAGCACTTCATCCTTATCGAACAAACCGCACAGCGCTACAATAACATCTTTGCCGGTGACACCTTTTGGGAGCACTCCAGTCAGTTGTAATCTTGCGATCTGTGGGACTTGCCACCAAGTTTTGCCAGTTGCCCAAATGCTTGCTGCATCTGTGCGTACAACTGGAGTTCCAAGACAGCCGATTCCACCGTACATGTTGGTGTGGCTATCACTGGCGACTACAAGAGTGCCCGGCCAGGCGTAGCCTTCTTCGACCATAATCTGATGTCCAATACCCCGGCCGGCCGGATAGAAAGAATCCACTCCTTGTTGTTTCGCAAACTCCTCGATCTGGCGGTATTTGAGGAGATTCTTCTCAGACTTATTCTGCACGTCGTGATCAAGGGTCATCACTATTTGCTTGGGATCTTTCAATCTTGAAGCACCAATGGACATGAATTTGGTAGCCACCGGCCATGAATTATCGTGTGTCATACACCGGTGTGGTGATATTGTTACATAGTCCCCAGCCTTCACATATTTGTCTCTTGCCAAACCGACTGCATACTCCTGAACGATCTTCTCCGTGAGGGTCTGCGGTACGGTGGGAGAGGTTTTCAAGGAGGATAGGATTGTAGATGATGTTGGATCTTCGAGTTGAGCATGAAAGACCTCGTGTGGTCGTGACGAAGAAGAGCCAAATGGTCTCGAAGCGCTGGCGATGAGACAGTGACTTCTGGGTGGCAACGAGACCTGTATCCTGTTGAGAAGGAATGGCTTGGATCTCAGTCTCATCTGCAAGACAGCAGCATGACGGACTGACGGCACACGTAGCACCATACTGGCCCTTGCAGCCAAAAGATACTGCTCGGATTGCCTGCCCGGATTTGCGAACTTCAGCGACAAAATCCGAATTGGAGAAATCTTTGAAAGTGACAAATTGGGCAAGCGTGCCAAGTTCTCGCGTTCTCCCCACAGTCTTTTGAACTCCCCACAGTCTTTTGAACATGCCTTAATTAATTATCGCTCGTTCGCCAGTTCAGAAGCCATTCCCATCTCCCTTCCGTTCCGCCGTTTCAGAGAAATTGTGCGGAGGACTCTATTGACAGTAGTGTTCAAATTTGTCGTATGAAAATTTGAGACGACCTGGAAGATTGTGGCATGTAGAGAAGCGCTACCCCATCATTGATCTGGAGTGGAAGAATGCCATTGGGAGAGGAGGTTACCAATATGGGGGGGGAACAGTCTACAAGCCCGCGGATGCACATCCAGAAGTCTATCAAGGCCTATCTGACAAACGTGTGCGAAGTCGAGCGCATACCGCTTTCTGCTATGTAGGTGCTCAGAGGGGAGGCCAGAAAGGAAAAGGCATTCCCAGCTGGGGACACAACTGTGAGTCTGACAGGGTTGAAAGGGCATCGCGAACTGGTCTGTGGAGGAACTGGGGGCCAGCAAGGAATACTGCCAACCGCAGCATGAGAGAAAGTATGAGAGCTGGTCAGGGTGATGGAGTACGATCGCACTCCATCACCAGAACTTACACTTCAGTCTTGACGCGAGATACTCAACGAGATTGTCAACCGTATGAAGTATCGTGAGACAGTGAGATGGGAGAAGGTCGCCTCGGTCGCCTCGGTCTTTGGATGCGTCGAAGGTTTGCCGGCGCTTACTACGTAGCTCATGCAAGATCAGCGGCGTCTCCACCAAGGCTTGCTTGCGTGGCTGGCTTCGTACGCGACGACATCTGCTTCACCGATCGGCGAAGTAATCATAGTCGCCGTCTGGAGTGGTACCGACAGAGGCACGAACCTGCTCGGTCGACTCTCGCTCAGCAGGCCTCGACTCGGTAAGCAAACGTCCGCATATTGGACAAGCCGCCCGCGACGGGACCTTGCAGCATTGCAGCAAAGTTGCTCCGGCCAAGGCGGGGGAACTGCAACAACAAATGTGTGCGGTCGGAGCTTACGTTGACCTTGACGTTGACCTTGACGCTGACCTTGACGCTGACCTTGACGCTGACGCTGACCTTGACCTTGACCTGCACCGTCATGCTCCGTCCGCGCGAGATGTGACGACTGGGTGGCCTCCGGTGGCCTCCAGTGGCCTCAGATATCCAGAAGTGCTGTACATCAGCCAGACCCTCACACATTTCTCGCACACTGGGGCCCCCCCGGCATGAATTGCTTGCCCTGAATTGCTTGCCCCGAATTGCTTGCCCCGGTAGGTGAGTGCTGCGCAAACAAAAGAATGTGCCACTGTGACAGCCTCCAGTGCTGTCAAAACAACAGGAGGGCCAGTGAATCTCAAATTGCAGTGAACGGAGTGTTTGCTGCAGCCGCGTAATCCCATGACAAAGACATCACTTGCAAAATAGTTGACTCCGACTGCTTCACTACGCACCCGATACCGACAAATTCTACTCCAGCCTTCCCCCCCCACGCCTTTGGAACCTTACATCACCATACCACTGCCACTACCACTCCCACTTCACCAACGTGAGCCTCTCGCGAGCAGCTCGAACATGTTGCTGTTAGGGCTGGCCTTGGTTGCGCTGGCGGCCGCTGGCTCCCTCGGGATCGTCGGTCTAGACATCCAAAGAAGAGACAATGTTGACTTTCTACTTCATGACAGACGCCACCTGGACCGACGACATATCTCAGAAACGCTTGACAATCTCCAGAGTCTCTACTTCGCCAACATCACCCTGGGAACGCCTCCGCAGAGGCTGAGAATGCACCTCGATACCGGCAGCAGCGACCTGTGGTGCAATTCGCCACAGTCCAACCTCTGCAGCTCCAGATTCCGTAACTGCGCAGTCTCGGGCACCTACGATTCCACTGCCTCCTCCACGTACAAACTCGTCAACCACGGTTTCAACATAAGCTACGTGGACGGGACCGGAGCGGTGGGTGACTACGTGACCGACACCCTCGATATTGGTGGACAGACCATCACAGATTTCCAATTCGGGGTGGGCACCAGGTCTAGCTCACCAGAGGGCGTTCTCGGAATAGGATATGCCCTCAACGAAGTCCAGGTGAATCGTGGTGGTGGATCTCCTTACGCCAATCTTCCCCAACATATGGTAAACAACGGCTTGATCAAGTCAAATGCATATAGTGAGTCTGACCTGTATTGCATGACTTGTGGCCTCCTCGATCTCTGATTCTTCACAGGCTTGTGGCTAAACGATCTCGATGCCAATACGGGACAGATTCTCTTCGGTGGTGTCAACACCGACAAGTATCACGGCTCTCTGCAAACCGTCCCGATCTTGACAGTTCAAGGCCAATTTCCCGAACTTCTCATTGCCCTGAGTGGCATTTCTTTGAATGGCACTACCATTCGTTCATCAAGTTTGCCTGCTGCAGTCCTGCTGGATTCTGGTACTACCCTGATGTATCTCCCCAGCGGCATTACCACTTCGATCTACAATGAAGTGCATGCGGCCATCGACACGAGCTCAGGCAGTGTCACCGCCTATGTTCCTTGCGCTCTTGCCAACCAAGACAAGACGATCGACTTCACGTTCAGCGGAATCAAGATCTCAGTCCCTTTCAACGAAATTGTGCTGCCGTCCAGCACCAGTGCCGGGTCAAATCTCCAATTTGACGATGGAACGTCTGCTTGCGTATTTGGCATCGCGCCAAGTGATGGAGGAACCGCTGTCCTCGGCGATACCTTTCTGCGGTCTGCTTACGTCGTCTACGATCTGGCGAACAACCAAATCTCACTGGCGCAGACGAACTTCAACTCTACGACCGACAACATCAAAGAGATACAGGTGGGCTCCACCGGCGTGCCGGATGCAACCGTGGTCCCCAGCCCTATCACAAGCGCCAAGGGCATTGCAACGGGCGGCGCAAGGCTTGCGGCAGTAGCGACCCCGACAGGGAACGTTGTCTCAGGCGCATCGACACCAGCAACGATGCCTGCAGGTATCTGCTTCACACTCGTCGCTCTGCTGGCAATCGGTTTATCTGCGTGAATGGCCGATGGTTAGCATCTCTTACCCGGGAATGGGCTTATTTTGCATCTGGTTTGGCGCTCACCGCGGGCATACAGGCGGACTTCTTATCCCCTTGATGGAGAGAATGCTGCAAGCTTCAATAGAGCCTAATCACAAAGGGTGACTGTTCACTGTGAACCCCATCCGCACAGCTGATGCCGTGACTCTAGCGTCTCCACTTTGCTGGTGGGAATTTCTTGCGGAGAGAAGTGAGGGGAGAAGAGGCGATTGGAACCGAGGCTCCAGGGTTGCCGAACCGTCGGTCTGCCTCCTCCAACGTCTTCCCTCCACCACGCACTGCTACTCGTCCATCGCCCATGGTTCCGCCATCATCGGCACCGTCTACGCCTTTCTCGCTTGCCTCTACCCATTAGCCCCCTCTGACTCGTAATACTCTCCACAGATGCGCCATGTTGGTGGAGCAATGCAATGCCGCTGCAAGGGCTTTCACCAGATCTCCATGCGGAGGATTCTACCAAAGCGGAAAGAGTGGCACAAGAGGATCCCACCAAGGGACCAACGCCGAGGAAGCCTTCGAGGTAACATCTAATGCTGTGACGGACGATCTTCCGTGTCACCGTACCCCTCCCCTCTGTGTTTGCTAAGATACCGGTCAGTTCCACATTCCATTGCTATCATATGCTGAGTGATCGCTCTATTCAACGCTTCACTTTCTCTCATTCAGCGTATCCCTCGTGATCTTGTGTACAAATGGATTCCATCGACAAAGCTACAGCCAGGCCTAAGGGCAAAGAATTCGATTTCTCGGGAGGAGAAAGCTCCTCAAGCTCACCTCCACTGAGCGGCGACCCCACAGTCTCACACGTAGAGGATGCCTGGCGTCCGCATGCCGAGCATGGTCCGCCCATCGACAACGACTTTGCTGCAGAGCAATATGAGGAGGACTACAAACATCAATCCAACCTCTGGTGGAGCCGAATGCGACATCACTTTCGAGACCCAGCTGCGGAGTTCTTCGGAACATTCACCATGATTGTATTTGGCGATGGATCCGTTGCACAGGTTGTGCTTAGCCAGAATCCAAACCTTCCACTCTCTTCGCAGAACAAGGGGGGGTATCAATCAATAACCTGGGGGTAAGCTCCAGCCTCTCCCATCTGGTGCAAAGCTGATCAGCAGAATAGTTGGGGATTAGGGGTCATGCTCGGTATATATGTCGCAGGGTGCGCCGGGGGTCACCTCAATCCTGCCATCACTTTCGTCAATTGCATGTTCCGCGGCTTTCCTTGGAAGAAATGGCCAGCATATGCATGCGCGCAGGTAGCTGGCTGCTTCTGTGGTGCAGTAAGCCTCCGCTCCCCGCCCCGCCGTGATGGTGCTGATGCTGACCCGAACCTAGGCCGTGATATACGGCAATTATAAATCTGCTATCGATCAGTACGAGGGCGGCGTTGGCATCAGAACAGTGCCAGGATACTCCAAGACAGCCACCGCCGGCGTCTTTTGCACTTATCCTCAACCTTTCCTCACGACGACAGGCATGTTCTTCTCAGAGTTCATTGCAAGCGCGATGCTGGTCTTCGTCATTTTTGCCCTGAAGGACGACGCGAATCTAGGCGCTGGCAATCTTGTTCCTTTGGGTCTTTTCTTCTTGATCTTTGGCTTGGGTGCGACTCTCGGTTGGGAGACAGGTTATGCCATCAATCTGGCTCGAGATTTTGGTCCACGTTTGTTCACTTATTTTGTTGGTTATGGGCACGAAGTGTGGTCGGCGGGCAACTACTACTTCTGGGTATGTGACTTGAACGTGCTCACCACGCCCCTACTGACATGGCTAGATTCCCATGATCGCACCATTTTTCGGATGTACGTTTGGGGGATTCCTGTACGACACTTTCATTTTTACTGGCCAAAGTCCAATCAATACACCTTGGATGGGGTTGAAGAGAATTATCCGACCGGATCTAAAAAAGATTCGGAAGCCATCAAAACGACCATCCAACACTGACAAACAAACGGAGGTGGTTTCTGAACGAGTTTGAACTGTGCAGACCTACCGATAGGGATCTCAGAACCTATCGAGGGCGTCCAGAGTCATTGATTTTGGATCACGATCATGGGCTGTACACAGTCAGTCCTTTTCACGTGGAAAACGCTTCGTGAGGAAAAAGTGATGCATCGCTCAAGGGTGGCTTGTTTCGGTGATATTTTACGCAATGGCAAAAAATATCATGCCTAAAAGAGTCAGCAGAGTGTATGTGTAGATTGTTAATAGTTATTACACATGGAACAAGTGTCTTCGACATACATGATACTGCCCGGCCTTTTCAGCTCAAACAGGTTAGATCCATCTTTGTCTCTTCAGACACAAAAGAACACCTCTCCCTACAGTAGACTATACACCCGCTTGTGCGATTCAACTCCTCCAACCATAGTGATCGACTCGTTCTGCCCCACCTCTGCTTTTCTCCATCAGCAAGCCATCGCAATTCTCTATTCCCGGAGCACAATTGCAATCTAGCCCACCATGGCAACCGCAGCCAGCGACATGGATCTCGACACCTACACCCACCTGCCCCTCCAGATCGATCCAGCCTCCAAAACCCTCTCCCTACCCCCTTCAACCTCCGCCGACACATCCTTGCAAGAAGCCCTCACCATCATCAATCAACTCCACACCACTCTCAAAACCCTCGACACTCCCAACTCGATCCCTCCACCTCCCGTCCCCAGCAACGTTCCTACCCAAAAACGCACCGCCCAGATCTCCAAGCTCCGCGAAGCCGCCTCGACCGCATACCGAAAATCCCAGTTCCCGGAATCGATCAGGTTGTATACCTTCGCGATCGACATGGCTGCCGGACGACCGTCCTGGGAGCCGGTGGGATTGATAAGGGAGGAGTTAAGTGGGTTGTATCGGGACAGGGCGCAGGCGCATATGGGGATTAGGGAGTGGGTTGAGGGGTGGAAGGACTGTGAGGCGAGCGTTGAGTGTAAGAGGCCGCAGGGGGAGAAGGGGAAGGTGTGGTGGAGGGGTGGGAAGTGTCTACTGGAGATGGGGAGGTATGGGGAGGCGGTGGATTGGTTGGAGAGAGGGGTGGATTGTGAGGCGGGGTTGCAGGGGGAGGATGGGAGGGAGATGAGGGGGCTGCTGGCGGAGGCTAAGAAGAAGGCAGGGCAGTTCAGTGGATGAAGATTAGATCCGGTCAGGAGGGTGTTCGCTGCCTGTGGCAACAGTATGGTGACTCGAGGAGGGTGTCTCCATGCTCGCGACCATTTGCGCCTCAACTAAGGATCTTAGTCCATCATGAACCGTGTGGAGGTGTCGAAGGTCACGTCTAAGGAAGCAAGATGCCAGACCCTCCATCTATTGTTCACATCGAAAGCGCCATTCCTCCACCCCATCCCCCGACCCGACCCGAGTATTCCACGTCAAGGACATGTCAATCCACCTGCCCGACCCGCCGACCTCAACTCTCCAGCCATCGACTCTTGATCCCTTGTTGCCATGCGTCAGCCACAACTCGGACCGGCTCACCCACTGCGCGACCGGGAGGGATCGACCGCTATTATGCAGAGTGGCCATGACTGCCTTGCAGAGTGGCCATGGGTGCAGAACTCGCTTCTCTCCCGGACGGGTGGACAACGTACAGGTGGTCATCTGATCTCAAAGCGTACTGAGCGAGTAAGATCAACATGGTTTCTCGTTGATGGATGTCCTCGTGGACGACGAATAGACTCTCCTGTCACTCTTTTTCTGTGGACCGCATATCTTGTTTCTTTGCCGTGCTACAGTATGTATGTCCTTGTTACGCTAGAAGCAGAAGGAGCCACGATCATTATGCGGATACCCTGCTCAAGTCATGGTGTTCATTGGGTATGTTCATCTGCAATCATATCGTATCGTATCGTATCGTATCTCTGGCTAATTCAACCCCAGCAAGCCCACTCCAGGTTATGGGTTGCACGATAACGCCCTTGCTATGCTCATCTGAACCTCGCTATATGCAACCAGCAGCAGCAGCACCACCACCATCCTAACATCCCACCCACCACTCATGATACCTCATTTATAATCAATCAACCCCACATCCTCCGGTTCATTGCCCTTCTCCTCCTCAAGTCCTCCAAATCCTCCACCTCATCCTCAAGCTCATCGCTGTCCCACTCATCCTCCTGATCTTGTTCCGCGAGCTGCAGGAAGCGATCAATCCCCATATGTCTCAGCATGGCCGGTTGCTGCTGGCCGTCGTTACCTTGGCCTGGTGCTGGTGCCGGTGCCGGTGCCGGTGCGGCGCGGGGAAAGCGGAGGGGCACTTCGTCCTCTGTATCAGAGCTGTCGGAGCTGTTGTTGTCGACGCGGTGGTCTTCTGCTGGGAAGGCGGCGTGGGGGATTGGTTCAGGTGCTGGTCGTAGGGGGCCAGCTTTTGGGTGGGCGGGTTGGGCAGGACGAACGCCACCGCGGCCACGACCTCGGCCTTGACCTCGACCTTGGTTCTGATTTGGATTTTGGTGTTGGCCACCACGGCCACGTACAGCGCCTCTACCGCGAGGTGGGTGGCGTAAAGGGCCGCCGCCACGGCGTGGTGGAGCTGGCGCGGGTGGAGGCGGGACTTGGTGGGGAGGGAGCGGCGCTTGGACAATTCGCTGGATTCGCTGGTTCGCCATGCCTTCGCGTGCGAAATTGACAATCTCAATTCGTAGGTCTGCTGGTGCTGGAGGATTATCTCGGCCTCTCTGCAAAGGCTCTTGGCCAACTTCATCTTCGTCTGAGAAGTGGGCAGCGTCGTCACGATGCCTCTCTGGCCAATTTATGTCTCGCTCGTCTTCCGAAGAATCGGTGTCGGAATCGGAGTCAAAATCTTCGCCGTCGGGTGGGATGTCCCAAGCAACGACCTGTGCATTCTCGTCATCACCGCCTTCTAATTCCCACAGGCGCATGTAGCATTGATTGTGGCTGTCGTTGAAATGTTGGTAGGGATTCGCTTCCATGAGGTAGCTACTGCAGAGGTAGCAGAAGTGGGTGCGGCATTTAAAGCAGATCATGTGGTTGCAACCCATTGTCTTCTGACAAGGAGCATCACAGGTTGGACAAGGCGTCGAATGAAGGGCAAGATATTCTGCGGTTGCCTTTTCCTCCTCATTGAGCTCCTTCTCTGAACGAGGGTTGCAGAGAGCGTAGGGAGTCAACTCGCCGTGCCATCCTTTTCTACACACAGAGCAGAAGGCGTAACCGCAGTCTTCGCAGATGCAGAGACGTTCTGACATCGTGGTCTCCTTGGTCTTTGACCGTTTCGAATTCTTGGTTAAAGTGTCCTGCATATCGGCATCTGACTCTGAAGTGATCTCTTCAAAATCATGCATGGGATCAATCGGTTTGGGGTGTTTCTTGGATCGAGCAGCACCCTGACACCATTGTCGCGGACAGTATACCGTGTTTTTGTCTGACTCGAGCTTCTTCTTGCGTTTGAGATGGACATAACGTTGAACGACTTCTTCAGCAAGTGGTATCTGCAACAGCTCGCTCGGGCTCAATGTTGGATCGCGTTTTCTTCTCCGCTTTGCCGCCACGTGCTCTGGGTCAGCCTGTTCATTTGCAGGAGGTGTTTTGGATTCTTTCGCGCAGCCCGGATCCAGGCATTTTACATTGTCCACGTCGCCTTCAGAAATGCATTTATTGTAGCACTCCTGTAAGCATCCAACGCAGAACACGTGTGGGCAGAGCAAAAGTCGATGGCAGACAGTGCCTTTCTTAGGCTCTAGGCAAATACCGCATTCAAAGGTCTCCCTGTCAAACGATTCACGTTCCGCTTTCAGGTCGTAATCGAGCAGAGCGATCTTCAAGTCGCCTGGTAGGGTTACATCCCCGACCAAGTGGTGGGCTAGATCGAAGCCTGCTTCCGCAACTTGTTGCAGATGATCGATGTACGTGAAGATAACTTGATCTCTTCCAAGTTCCTCCCACAGTCTAGCTGCGTCTTCTGTCAACCGGTGCAACGTGCCTTCAGGTATCCAAGTGGGAGACGATGAGAGCTCAAAGATTGGTGGTCTCTCAGCCGGGTATCCTTCAGGTAAGTGTATTTTCAAATTGAGTGGCGGCAGGTGAGCCAGCTTGTATACGTCTAGTGGCACCTCGTCCCTTCTTTTTACGCCTTCTTTCACAGCGGCATTCTGGTCGTCTGCTTCGGGCTCAGTCGAAGTAGGAGGGGTGGGAAGATTGGGAAGACAGTACTCGGCAAGACGTTGGAATTGAATCTTCAGAGGTGTAGCTGGTGAGACAGGAAGCTCGAGCGATGCTTGGTAGGGCAAATTAGGATCGAGAACTATTTCAGGAAAAATTGCCGCGATAGATGAGAGTTCGATCGTCCTCTCATCGTCCGCGGCGCCAGGGTCATCTTCCATTCCACGGAGGATCTATGGTGGCGGTCAAAGGAGAGGGCAAGGTTTTTTGGGTCAGACAAGACGAGGACTTCCGCCCGCTTAGCTTTCAGCAGAAACGTATCTCAGGTGAGTATAGTAAGGTTGCGAAAGGCGTAAAAGGTCAGGATATATGTTGCATGACTGTGCCTGACAAGAGGACAAGAGATCGGGGATCGCCTCAGCTTCTTCTCCAATCACTTTTCCAACCTCCCGCCGTCAACCATCGCGTACAACCCACAACATACAACCCTGCAAACAGGAACCGTGAGGATGGAAGAGGCACCTCTTGCTTCGCTATCACTAACTCACGTTCATTACGTCCGTCTCCCTCCTGCTCCCTGATTCCTCAGTCAAGGTTGGGCCACTGATTTACTCTTCAAGAATCCACATGATCCACTTTCCTACTTGTCCGCATGGCTTGCGCTCGTTCCCCAGGCATTGTGTGTCATCTACGTGACTTTGATATGGGCGTCGAGGGAGATGGAGATCTTGACGATGTTTGCTGGACAGATGGCTTGTGAGGCTTTCAACTTTCTACTGAAACGGTGGATCAAAGAAGAGCGGCCGAAACGTACTGGCGCCGACACCCAGTCTTCTCGTCTTGTATACTTTAGCTTACGCGAGACCAGAGATGTATGGCAAAGGTTACGGCATGCCCTCGTCCCATTCGCAGTTCGTGACGTTCTTCTCAATCTTCCTCAGCCTGTTCCTGCTTTTGCGACATGTTCCCAGCCCGTCGACGGCGCATTCGCCGACTTCATTCCTCGAGCGATTATTGCTATCGTTTGTGGCCTGCCTCTGTGCCGCAGCAGTTGCTGTCAGTCGAGTATACCTCAGTTACCATACACCGAAGCAAGTGATGGTCGGTTGTGCTGCTGGTGCGTTCTCCGCTATCGCCTGGTTCCTGGTGACCACTTACCTTCGACGTTCTGGCTGGATCGACTGGGCCCTCGACACTCGGCTAGCTGAGATATTCAGAGTCCGAGATCTCGTCGTTACAGAAGACCTCGTGGATGCAGGATGGGGCAGATGGAAGGAAAGAAGGAAGGGTGAACGTCGCAAGAATGGCGGCTTTAGGGAAAAGGCTCAATGACGGACGACGCGCCCTTTGCTTCCCCAGCATATCTTTGGCCCGGGATCGTTTGATGATGAGGTCTCCGAAGGAACATTCTCCGTAGATAGGGATAGATCTGATACCTTTGAAAGGGGGCTTCAATCTCATATCTTTCTACTGCGTATTTGCCTGACGGTTGCTCAGGAGCTTGGCACGCGACACAGCTTAGCAGTACACCCAATGGTTACCAAATCGTGCCACCAGCAATGTTAGAAGCATCTGCTGTAGTCTGATCCAGCCAACCTAACTTAACGTTGTGGTGAGGTCGATCACCAAATCACAGGATGAGTGCTGCGAGACACTACTGTTTGTTTTTTCGTAACATGTCTCGAGAATATCTGCTACCCAAGAAGGAAATGACGCTCAATGCTATGAAGACGCTTGACTGATAGCTTCTGTTCATCATGGAGGACCCGAAGAATCACCCTGCTGTTGGCCGGCGGCTGATTGTGAAGGCCGACGAGGTTGACCAGGAGGGAACTGCCATTCAGTCCCCGAGCAAGCAGCTCCCACTAAGTGCCCTCGACCAAAGGGATGGTGCGGCGCCTGCGACAAGCAGAACGACTCAAGCGAAGAATACACGACCGGTCTTAAGAAGAGATGGCTCAGCACCTCCTCCACCATCCCAGCCACCTCCTCCAGCACCGCCTCTGGACGAGAATCATGATGTTCCACCAGACTCTCTCAGCTTACCACAATTGAAGCAGCTTGTCAGTCAATTTCCAAAGGTGGAACAAAGAGCGTACGCGTTTCAGTATGCTGACGCTCAACCGTTCGCCGAAGAAATTGAAGAATGGTTCCAATACTCGAAGCAGGATGGAAACATGATCTTAAGTGCCAAGGATACTTTCGAACAGAAATGGCGGTCATTCTCCGAAACTCACAGAGGGCTTGCTGAACAAGATGTATCGTGGCTTGACGTCAGTGAGCAACTACGGAGGAACATCCTCTTGTCAGCTCTCTCCAGTCTGGACCACTCTGACAGGTTTACGCGGGTCGAGTCACTGGAAGTCATCTTCTACATATTGGCAGGGGTGTGGGCCACGACCGCAGGTCTGGAAAGGCACGAAGAGACCGAGAAGCAGTCAGTTGACGAGGATTCTGACAGTCCGATCAACCCGGTGCAGCTAGAATGGATGCACAAGGGCGCAGATCTCCTCTTAGAGTGCTCTGGCCTGCAAAGACTCCAGGACTACATCAAGAGGGTGTTTGCTGAGGGTAATGATGAGAGGTACGCGCTACTTGTAAAGTTCTCCGCCACCTGGTTGACATATCATAGCTTGACTTCCTCTGAAGCTGTTCGAGAGAGTAACGGAGACGCCTCCGAGGGATCGGAAGACTCTAGCACGCGTGAGCAAGTGTTGCTGCTCTCTTGTTGGTATTTCATCGTCGAATCAGCTCGAAGTAGGGCTGGTTCAAGGATGGGCAAATCGATACGCAGTGCGATACGTAAGTGGTCAAAATCCCTCTCATCAAACCTGCCAAATTGACCTTCTCACAGTACAGTTGAAGTCCAATTTTCTCGTCTACTGTGTAGATATCCTGGCCCGACAAAGATGGGAAGACATAGCCGGCATCTCGTTGATCACAAGGGTAAGCCAGCCTTTTGACTGCAAGGCTCTGCTAACGTGTTCCAGTTTCTAAGCCTCTTCTGGAAGTCCGTCTTGCTTCTTTTTGGCGACACCAGAGATGCATTGGAGCGCGCAAGGAATGTGCTTCAACCCAAAGTCGAACGATTCTCTACAGACGTATCACACCCTGTGCTGACAGCATCGCCCCTTGATTACCATCTTTTCCGGCAGGAGATCACGTCCAAGTATCCTGCGTACAATCCACCGCTACCATTGGTGCCATTCGAAACCGAACACAAATCGATACTTCCTCCATTGCCCCATCATCCAAGTCGAGTAAACCCAGTCACGGGGTCAACCACTGGCTTCGGTAAACCTGATGGAAATATCAGCGGCTCCATTCTACACCAGCCAGTCCATATCGCGACCCCTGCTCCATCTCCTCCACCATCGCCTGTTGGGCCTGGTGGTAAGGCAGGAAAAAAGCAGAATTTCCAGACTAACCAGAACTTTCCTTTTCTGTACCCACCGTTAGACGGCAGCAGCAACAACATCGGTGGGAAGGGCAGCACAGAGTTCCAAGATCTGATGGTTGGTAAACAATGGGAGGGTAGCGACATACCTGCTTCCATAATTGAAGCGGGTCAACTTTTTGCAAGCAGAATGCGAATGACCCGAGCGATGCGACAGCTTTGGAAGGAACGAGAACACTTCTTGAAAGATGCCAGAGGATGGGAAGAGGAGACTCCAATATCCGAGGACGGGAGAGCTGGTAAGGATTGTCAGAGCGACTGGAAAGAGCCCATAGAGGCCGCCTTGCAATCAGGTGGTGACAAAGCAGCTCTTGAAGACCTTGAAAGCCGATTGTCTGCTGTTGAGGATTTCTACGTAAGTCTTCGTGGGGTATCATGGTTTACGACTGACATTGGTTAGCACTTTGCCCTTCCGAACCTCCAGTCCCTTGTTATTGTGATGATGAAGACCATCTTGTTCAACGTTCAGAATATTGCGATCCAGAACGGCTCGATCAACGACAATGGGCAAACAAATGGGCTACCCAGAACCAAATCAAACCTGAACGTGCCACAAACGAACAACTCTCCCAACCCTCCGGCTCCGCCTCAAGCCTCGGAGCTTAGTACGGAAGAGCTTAATGAAACTCGCCTTCGAGAAGTCTGTCACAAAGCCATATCTGGGTCTTTGTTTCTCCTGTTAAAGTGGTTCAAGACATCCCACGTCCTGAAGTTTGAATATCTGACCCAACTCCTCCTTGACTCGAATTATATCCCTCTGGTGTTGAAGTACTTTGCCCACCAAAACCTTGAGGATTTAGTCGCCATCAAATATGACCGAGATGACCTGAGCTTCTTCCACTTCTGCCATCTCAATTCAGATCATCCACCTCTCTCGCCTACCTCGCCTGCCGCCGAGTCCTCCCGAGCTTCCAGTCCGGACGAAGCAATGCCCCCCCCAATCCTCCGCCATCGCCGTTCGCCAACCTCCGAATTCTCCCACGACCCCTTACAAACCTTCGCCTCCCCCGAAAAGATCGACGAATCATCCTCATCCAGCGACCACTACAACACCACTACCAACCCACCACCCCGCCCCTCCGTCGACGAACTCGGCAACCCCCTCGCCCCCATCCCCCAAACTCCCATAACGACCTTCTCATTCCGCCAATTCCAAACC
>JAABUK010004164.1_pt1 | contig 23780 bp, 30 predicted proteins | sample 5559141 | NCBI WGS metagenome assembly JAABUK01 (sample SAMN10711869, study PRJNA513367) | rock metagenome | isolation source: Antarctica rocks | place: Antarctica: Victoria Land, Pudding Butte nord | collected 2016-01-03
CGAATATGGTGCTCCTCTGCTCGACGTCATGATCAAGCTGCTGGAGCAACTGAACATAGACACTAGTGCGCTTGAGCCTCAGCAAACGAGCGAAGCTGGATCTGAAAACGACGAGGATGCTGCTTCCGAGGGCAACTTCAGCGACACCGGTCAGGATATGGCCGAAACTGACAATCAGGTATTGATGTTCGCCTACGTCTTTGCAGTCTAGCACCTGGTCATTCCTCACCGTCTCCTTAGTCTCCTGCAGGAGCTATTGGAAGCCGTGCTGAAAAAGGTCAGCACCTGGGACCGGGCAGAGAAGGATGTGCAAGCTGCTGAGGATGATGCCCTTGCTGCTGAAACGAGCCTGGGTACAGCCCAGGGCTTGTCCATGGAAGAGCAGCTGGCACAGAAACGTCAGATCTTTGCTCCTCAGGAGGCATATAAGATGCTTGCCAGGGAGCTGAAAGATATGATGCTGGAGCCAAGCAGCGGAGTAACTGTTGACGCTATCGGCAACTCAGTGTGGCACTGGGACATGAAGCTGACAGAGTTTGACTCCTCCACACCCATTTCTCAGGTGACCGCTTAGTGCAAGTGACAACTGGCACATCACTAGATTTGCTGCTTGTTTACCCTGAGCATGCAAGCTGTCCTGGCTGCAGCTCTGTGCTATAGGTTCTTTTTATAACATTCTCGAGGCACAAGGCCTGACAGAACTCCCTGATGATATGCAAAGTGCTTTGACCACGTGTTGTATACAAACTCATTCCTGAACACGACAGGGATTGCGCGCTATCCATCGCCAGCATGAGTGCGACTATGTGCATCTGCGGCTCTCCTTCAAAAGGGGTCTTCACCCCTTCTACCCCCCTCTGTTGGACCTGCTGCACCCACGTTTCAAAGGGCCAGTCAGTGGAGCCCTTGCCAGCCACCCAGTGGCCCAGCTGCAGCATTGGGACCCTTGGGGAACACAGAGAGAGCTGGCCGCAAAGCTGAAGGCGTTTCTGCAGGTCATGTCTTCATCTTCCCCCTGCTAGAAAGGAGGCAATCCACCTAGCTCTGTATCATGTCAACACCACACATGCTGTCTGCTGTGGGTGTTGCTCTTCATCCTTACCCTGCAGTCCCACTGTTGCTTGAAGCTTTGCAGCATTACTCAAATTACTCAACCAGATAGCACAGCTTCTGCGAAACAGCTTTTGTGAGATTATAGCTTGCACCTGTACTAAGCTCCAGAAGGCAGACATCAGCCTGAACAGTTAACAACACTCCTGCTGTAGGCATGGTGTCCATTTTTCTGCAAATACCACAAATGCTAAAAAGGACGCATATCACAAAGCCTGACTAGTGTGTTGTGTGCCTTAGGCTGTGGCAGCAGTGAATGTGGAGGCCACCATCAGCAGCCTGGAGCAGCATCAGCCTGCTTACCTGCCTGTAGAGCAACAGCTGGCTCGCTTGGAAGGCCTTTGTGCCCAGACAGTTCTGCCCCTGTGTTACGATCAATACGAGAGTCTGTACAGGTACACCCACCACAACTGCACATCTTTGTGCGCGCTTAAGTCATCATTGTGCAAGCAGATGAAAAGAAAAGACTGCGTTTCTCGGCGTCCATTCAATGAGAAGCCAAGCGTTATACCGGGTTGCCCAGGATGCAAGCAGATGCACATGCATGAATGTTGGTCCCTCGTGCTGCTGGTGGGTACATTCAGCGCTGCATGCATGTTTGCTGCTCAGTATCTCACACTTCATTGCACTTTCCGTCACACCTGATGCACTTGTGATTGCATCAGGTTCCTTTGACGTGTGTCTGCACGACTTCGCACTCGTGTAGTGTCAAGGACACAGCCTGTACACCATGTATCCCATGGCATGGACCCCACTTGGGTAGTGTGGATGTGCACAGCCTGAAGATGCATCCCACTGAGATAGTGTGGACGTGCAGTGCAAGGGGAACAGGCGTGGATGCACTTCGCATGGAGGCTCTGGAGGTTCCCTCAGCCAAGCGCAGCAAAACTGCAGGAGATGCTGGTGAACAGCAGCAGACCGCCGGCAAGAAGTAAGCTCCACATGCCAACTCTCTGGTCTCTTTTGCTCCCATTCAAGGCCTTCAAAGTGGCGGCCATCTGGCATACACTTATCCAGAAACAACAAAAACCTGCTGGGCTGTGCAGACAGACCTGGAAAGGCTTGTCGCAACCCAACCCAGCGTGTATGCTGAAGCTGTGGCAGCTTTGAGCTACAGTGCTTCAATGTGTGCCCTGATATAGCCTGCCTGATATAGCCTGCGTAACACATATGTGCACACATGTCCGGTCAGGCTGTGCGTAAACAGGCTACAAGCCTATATAGGCTAGAAGCTGTTGAGTATACAATGGGCTGTTGGCATTGCAGGGCATCCTGGGCTGCAGGCACGGGGTATGGGACTGACTACAGCCGGGGGGGGCCCTCCCCCATCTGGGATGCCAAGCATGCTGAGGCTTCTCAGGCGGCTCAAGATGCTGAGCTTGAGAAACTCCTTACTGATCTTGCTGAGAGTGAGTTGCACCTGATGTGTCAGAAAGTCCTCTTTTTTGCAGTGACTGTGTCCTTTGTAGGTGCTAGCATGGCTTGGAATGCCTGCTGGACTTGCCCAGATTACTAAGCCATGCATCTTCTGCAGCATGTGGTAGTGAATGTCAAGCTGCATGAGCAGCTTTATGCCCTTGACCACTCATGTGTTATGCGTCTTCAGGCAAGAACCCATCGTTGACTTGTCTACCTGTAGGTTTGAGACATCAGCTGGCAGAAGAGTCTGAGGAGGAGGCAGCCTCAAGCTCAGCTGGCGAGCCCATGATGGCGAGTCCATCTCACCAAGGTGTGCAACCTAGCTTCAGCAGCACGTGTTTGCCTGACAGTTGCCCTAACTGCTTTTTACAGCACAACTATTTGAAAGTGTGACAACCTGACACAAGTCGTAGATTAACAGCTCAGCCAAGAATCCACGTTGAGCACTAGCTCGCAGGTCAAGGTTGCGGTCAGGAACCTTAGCAACCTGACGCAATAGCTTGTGTTTTCTTGTTGTTGCACAGCAGTGCACAGTGGTGGTCCGTGCACCAATATGCAAGATCCCTTGACAACCTTGGTCCCTCCCACTGTGCGCTGTCCTGTATCCTTTGATTTGCTGGAATCGGCTGTTCACGTGTCATCCGGCTGTGCTTACTGGTAGGCATGGAACCAATGACAGCATCATCTGTTGTGATGGGTGCAGAAAGACAGCAGGCAGAGGCTAGCACCAGTGGTGCACACCATGCTACAGATGCCTTGAGGGATGCTGCTAGCATAGCTCTGTGCATTCAGGCTGTGCAGAGCTCCTGTCTGCTGCCCTTCTTGGACAGGCAGCTGGAGAATGCTTCCTTCAATGACATGGCTTCTAGGTGAGCCTCTCCAACTATTGTCACTTGAGTGTTACTGTCAACATTAGTGTCCAGCACACTTTGTGCGAGGCTGCATGTAGGTGCAACCACCTGGCCACCTTGGCGCTTGTTCTGTTTGCATATCAACTTTTGTTGGAATTTGAGGTGTTCGCAGCTGTAGCTGGTCTTTGGGCTGGTCTCTGTTTGCAGGCATGACAGTGATCGGAGCATAGATGCACTTTGCTTGGACATGTTGCCAGCACAAACAAGCTGGTTACAGGCTGCTTGCGCACTTGAAAGGCTATGACTGCCCCAGCATGTATGCAAGACTTCGTACTGTACAGTGACGTAACTGCAGCGCTGCTGCTGCACATTGGTAGCAATGTCATAGATACTCAATGGGTCACACATATCACAAGTCTGACGTGTTCTGCCACTGTAATATATTCATTTCACTGATGATGTCATTCCACATTATTTTGTCATTCCACTGACGATTGGTGTGTACGCTTGTCAATGCAGGGCGTCCTACTATACAACTTTGTTTAGGGTCATATGGCAGCTGTGCAGTCCGCAGACAGCTCACATCCTGACGCTGCCCATGCAGGCATCCATTGATGGGAGTGCACCTCGTGAGTCATCACAACATGCATACAGACGTGTCGTGCACTACATCAGTCATCACACACATGCGCATTATAGTGGCAGGCAGGTTGCACAGGGCCGTGGTAGACTCAATGCGCGTCAGAGTCTTGCTTGAAAATCACAAGACCGACGCATGCAATGTTACTGCTATGGTTACTTTTACGTTGTCCATTGTTGCAGCAAAGCAGCTGTCTGGCATTCCTGTGGGGAATTGCCAAGACAGTCCCCAGCGCAGACTGTGATTGTATGTACACCTGCAGTGAGCTGTTGCTGTGGTGGTGTTGCGGAGTCAAAGCGCATCCAGAATCTCATGATTGCATCAGAAAAAAGCTTTCGGTGCGCTTCAGGTTGTGATGTTGTTGCAGGTTCGAAGAGCATACAGGACCTGATGGTTGCGCTGAAGCGGTCTGCAGCACGCTTCAGGCAGGTGATGGGTCCCCAGGCACAGCGGCCCTTCCCCCCACCCAATGTCACAGGCAAGTTCCTGGGCAGCCCAGTCTAATACTTAGCTCTCATTAAATTGACGCCGAAAGGTGTAGTCTTTTCTTTTCTTTTCTCACAGGCAAGTCGGTCATGCTGTTGGCCCTACTCCTGCCCCCAGCTCAGTGAGTCAAATACTTGCTTGATTGTTGTTCACAATTTGCACAATGTCTTGGGTAGGTATGCAGGAATAGTACACTCCTGTATGACCGCCTTGAGCTGTTTCACTATGCTGCAAAATATCACCGGTCATTGGTATGTGCACAGTTTCTGAGTGCCCACTCAGAATTTGATGTTTCATCGATGTCATAGAGCAGGTTGTAAGTGTATTGTGACTGGCCATGCCCTTTGCTATGTCAGCAGAATATTCCTTGTAATTCCCTTAGTCAACAGCCAGCACAATGTTTCCTGTCAGCAATGAGACGCACGACTGTCGTAAAGCAAAGGCACCACATCAGGGAAACAGGAATCCTTTGAGCTAACAGGAGGGCCTGTCACTAGGGACCCTGTCATAAGTCATAAAGAATGCCCCCCACCACCACTATCGTGTCAGTGGTTTTATCATGTCTTATGCGCCATGCCTTGCATCGACTGTCGCATGTTGGTATTGCAGCTGGAGGGTTTGTCACTAGGCAGCCGGTCATAGGTCATACAGGAAACCCCGCAATACCATGTCAATGTATTCGTCATGGCTTGCATTGACTGTTGCCTGTTGGTAATGCAGCTGCTGAAATGGCTGAGGAGCAGGCTTGCCTGGATTTGGCAGATCTCATCCTGGAGACTGCCCAAAAAGTGGATTGCGTTGTCCAGGCTAGCTTAGCTCCTGGTGCGTTGCATACTCAAATAAATCAATCAATTTACATTCTCTGTCTTTAGGACTCTTCAGGGGAGTCAACAGGTAATCATTGGGAAAATGACGTACACTACACACTAAAATGTGCAAGGCGTTCGACCACAGAGCACCAAAGGAATTGCTGTGGTAATGCTGTAATGATGTGCAGTCGCTCTGAACATCATGTGGTCAGTCGATTCCCCATATTTTTGCTGCGAAGTGCACTGTCACTGCTCATCGCCTGTCTCAGTGCGCAATGCACGCATTGTGGAAAAGTAGTCAAGTGTTGCAGTAGTCAAGCACACAATGATGTCTTCTGAGGTTAGCCAACATATCATCTGAGCTTTCACACATGTTGCATGCACATCAATTCACATGTGAGCTTGACACAATTGACCTATTGACTCAAGCAACATGACAAGGACAGTGTGAAGGTGTTCCTGGGCATGATGCAGGTCCTAGCAACAGAGCGCAAGCCATGCAGACTCAGACTGATACAGATGTGAACCAGACATATATCAGGGAGATGCACAGCCAAGACCAGGTCAGATTACGTTTATTCTGTATAGCTTGTTGATGTCTGTCTGGTCCTGGCATCTTGGCATTGCCGACACCATGTGCATGGCAAAGACACCACAAAGCATGCACAGGTGGCATGCAATAGGCGTTGCTGGCCACCAGCAAGCTGTATACACTTGTGTCCAACTATGCAGTTACTTGACCGGCAAGCACGGACTAATTCAACCATTTGCTACTTCAACCATATGACAGCATCAAGGAGCACTCCGGGGGATGTAATTGATGAGACAAGACGTGTCTTGCATGAACCTGGCTCATCATGAGCTGGAAAACGGTTTAAAAATGATTATTTATCATTATTATTATTATTATTATTATTGTTGTTGTTATTATTATTGTCACTTTTGTTTTTACTTTCAATTCTATCATTAATGGATGCTTGATGATTTTGCAGGTCGATTTGGCAGACAATGTGGCTGGTGGGCACTGTTACAAGGACAAGGCAGGGCAGGAAGGGGCAGCCCCGCGCAGCAGGCAAGCCAGGGTGGGTAAGGAGCTGGCAGGCATGGCCGCCGACCTCCCCCTCAATGCCTCCTCGTCTGTCTTCCTCAGAGTGGATGAGAAGCAAATGATGCTGTGGAAAGCACTCATCACAGGTACGAAACTGTCGAATTGATAGACCTCTTGGATGCGCAAGACAGACTGCTTTGGAGAGACAAGACTTGTCCTGCATGTACCTAGCTCGACAAGAGCTGGAAAGCGTTTTTATCATTAGGAATTGTAGTTATAATAATTGTTGTTGTTGTTTTTGTTGTTGTCACTGTTGACACTGTTATAGTCCATTACTAATATTGTTGTTACAGGTACAGAAGCCCACCTTGTGACCCTGACTTGTGTTATGTGTCTGAACAGCTACAGCTTATTCACAGACAAGAATCTTTGCACGTGCTTAATGACAAACAGGGCCATCTGTCACAAATACCCCTGCCTTGAGGTTCAAATTGCAACATGTGGGAAGGACAATGTTTTTGTCCATGTCGTAAACGCTGCTGATATCCTGTATAGCTTAAACAACAAGTTGCTTGTGCAACATCCACAAGTATGCCCTGTGTTCTTGGGACCCCCAAGATTTCCAGCGCCTAGAACGCCTGTCCCTAGAGCACCTGCAGCACCAATCCCAGTTGACAGGCGCAACAGAGATGGAAATGTCATCTCTCAGATTTAGGACATGCCGTGCAAAACGACAGCGGGGCAGATGTTCAAAATAGCACCTGGACCCAGGCAGGAGTTTGTTTCAGCGTCTGCAAGGCATACAAATCCAGGCAGGCCAGAGGTGTCCTGTCCGGCCTGCCGGGGTTTTGTATGCCTTGCAGACGCTGAAAGAAACTCCTGCCAAGGTCCAGGTGCAGTTCTGAACATCTATAGGGCACAACAGACTGCACCAGCACACATTGCAGCACAAAGTCTCGGCAGCCCAACCATTGTGAGCTGAAGTGCAAAGAGCAGCCCTCATTTTGTGCGTCACTGCAGTAATGAACAGTTTGAGATGGTGCTTGCAGGGCCTGAAGACACGCCATACTCAGGCGGCTGCTTTGAGTTCGACATCTATTTCCCTCCCACCTACCCTAATGTGCCCATGAATGTGCAGCTCAAGACTACAGGTAGCTCACCATCCATCCAACTGTCACAATCCAACTGCCTAAAAGCAGTGTTCAGGCTCAAGTCGGCAGCCTGCCAGCACATGTTGCATCCTTGCATGACAGCCTTTGTCCAACACAAGGCAGCATCCTTCTACATTAGCACTTCATCTTCCACAGCAACCATGTGATGACCCCAGCAGTCAACAATCTCCAGTGTCAGCAGTGTCAAACAAGAACACTGTAGTGTTGACAGGTTGCAACCTTGAGGGGCGTGCCTGCAGGTGGGACCACAGTGCGGTTCAACCCCAACCTGTACAACTGTGGGAAGGTGTGTCTGTCGCTGCTGGGGACGTGGTCAGGAGCCAAGGGGGAGACCTGGGACCCCAGTGCCTCCTCTACCCTGCAGGTACCCGCATTGCTTCTAAGACAGCTTTGTGTCTACCTTGTGATCTGGTGCATCAGAGACACTGCCTTATGGCCAGCTTTGAAAACCCCACTTGCAAAAGTTTGGAAGAATGCATGTGACACATATTGGTGCAAGCTGCAGCCAACGAACCTTTTTTAAAAAGAAAACTTGTGTTTCAAGTCATAAGTTGTGATTAAAGTCATAAGTTGTGTTTAAAGTCATGTTTGTTCTTCTATCAGTACAATGTAAGCGGAAAATCGGAAAAATAGTGCATTCATCAGATCGACCTGAAGCAGTTGCAGGGTTCACAAGCTGGCATCACTGAATCGCATTTCTGGTGCAGATGCTGATATCCATCCAGTCTCTGATCTTTGTGGACGAGCCATACTTCAATGAACCAGGGTACGAGGGCACCATGCACACCCCTGAGGGGGACCGAGCAAGCCGGGCTTACAATCAGAATATCAGGTGGGCTTACAACACACATTCCATTCAACATGCACGGTTGGCCATGTGCATTCTGCAGCACCGTAGAACATAAATTGGCTGCTTGTTAAGCTTCTTGTGCTCTGGATCATGCAAGCTTGTTTTCACACTGCATGATGTCAATACCATGTATGCAAGACGCGCCCTCTGAAAGTACCTATGCCCCCCTGTTGCCTGGGCAGCCTGGTATAATACTTGGCTTCTCATTAAATTGGCGCCGAAAGGCGCAGTCTTTTCTTTTCACTCTGCTCCTCTGTTGATGCTAAGGCTGTGTTGTTTGCATTACAGAGAAAACACACCTCTGAAAGTAGCTATGCCCCTCTGTTGATTCTGAGGCTGTGTTGTTTGCGTTACAGAGAGAACACACTTCATTGGGCCATCTTCCAGGCGCTGAAGAGCCCACCTCCATGCTTTGCAAAGCTCGTCAAGCGACACTTTCAACTGAGGAAAGATAGCATTACAGCGACATGCCGGCAATGGATACAGGATGCTAAGAGTGATGGTGCATCTCAATGTGCTGCAAGAATGGAAAACTATCTTGCCGAGTGGTTGAAGCTTCTTGCTAGGTAGCTTGCAATGCTTGTGTGCACTTGTGTGCGTGAAGGGTCTATAGCTATCTGGAACTTCGGTCAGTCTGTAGGCTTATTAATGCACTCCATACATTGTTCATGCATGCTTTTTTGATGGAGTGTCAGAAGCGAGTAGTGTCATGTTCACTGCAATGTCCTGTGGCTGTGGTTGTGAGTAGCAGAGATGGTGGCCTGTCGGCATGATCATGACCTTGCTGACTGCCAGGTCTGCATTGATTTCAATTTGTATGATGAGGTTGCTTGTATTGTATGACCACCTCTGAATGAATGCTGCATGCAGTTGGCAGAGCCACATTCATTGATTGTAGCACTGCACGATGGCTCGAAAGAAAGCCTGGTTCGCAAAGACGGTCTGCTACTGTGACATCCCAGATGACTGTCATCGTGACCCTCGAGGTCTTGACTGCTGCATAGACTAGGCAGGCACCTCAACAAGCCTTTTTATGTACGTTTGGGGTACAAGCTTCAACGGTCACGATCAAGTTTGGTGGTCTGCGTAGGTTGGCATTGCTGCATTATGTGGTGAGCTGTAAAATAAATATCTTTGACCTCTGAGCCATGGATTTGCTATGCACAAATTTCTTACACATCAAATTGCCACGGCTGAGCTGGGCCAACCAGTGCCTGAGCTGGGTCCACTAGTGCATCCTCTACTGTACTACATGTAACATATCATCTTGAAAAAGTTCCATGTATCAATACAAGCATATCAAAGGTACAGTATAAGGAAACAAGGATACTCTGAGCACAGCCTGGCAGTATAAGCATTTGCATAAAAATTTGTATCAGCGTATGTGATGTACAAACAACACCTTTAGATGGAAGTATTTCCTGCCTGTGAATAGTGGACCTGGCCAGATTGGTAAAGATACAAGCCAGGCATGTGACAGAAGCAATACCATGAAAATGACATTTCAATGTGCTGCAGCTCATCATGCACCATCTTGGACCAAGCGATGTGACGCGGAAAATGAACAAGCGTCTGACCTGAAATTTGTATACTCAGGAAACAAAGCTGCATAACTTCTAGATGATATGGTTGGGTCATGCCCAATCAAAGTACTGGGTGCAGGAACACCGCCTGTCTTGGCTAAGGTGCATAGCATTTGATATCTCAGTTCTTGGCCAAGATACCTTTGTTGGTTGCATACTTGACAAGGACAACACCTGCTGTTGCCTTGATGGCCCCAATATCATCCATCACTGACTCCCAGAAGTCTGCAGGTGCTGACTCATACAAGTTCTGAGTGAATTGGTTGGTCTCCTCCATGAGACTGGCAGGCACGTCTTTGCCTTGGATCACATGCGTATTGCAGCTTGACGCACTTACTGATTCAAGAGCAGCCTGGACAGCCCTTGCAACAGCTGTGGCTGCACGAAGGATGTTTAGGGTCCTAATACTTTCCTGTGACTTGAATTCTGACTCAGCGTCCTTGCATGCCATGTGCAGGTGTTCTGTCTTGGTTTGAGTTGATTTGCTAACGGAAGCAAGGCAATCAAAAAGGTCTTCCTGCTGGGCAGCTGCTGTGCTCAGAAGAGTGAGGACAGACAAGTCTTGTGGAGTTAGTTGCTTAGCTGCAATTACAGATTCAGACTTTTCCAGAAGCAGCGCGCTATGAAGGCGTCCGTCAAGCGCACAGACAGGCACAGGGAGTTTGGGTATTACCGTTTTGAGCACGCATGGCTTTGGCTTTAAGCTATCGAACTCACGCCTGATCTAACATGTTTCAGAGGCTACAATGGCACCATGGAACCGTGAAGCCCGACTTTATGGGTGTACGAGCTGGGACGACTGGGGCATGCGGAGCACCCAGAGCGGCTGGGGCGATGATCCGGCAAGCGCGGCAGCAGAGCAGAGCTTTAAGTATGTCAAGCTCGACCAGGTGCGCCGTCTGCCATTGCTTGTTTGCACCGCTGTGTAGGGCCTTGCAGTCCTTGCGAAGCTTGACCCATACTCGTGTGGGCATGGAGGTTACTCATATTCGTAAACGCGATTTTATTAATTCAGCCGAAGTTGTACCGTCGAGGCATTAAAGCCAGGCTTGTGTTGACGGACACGATGCATACTGGTGCAGCCGACGATACTTCAGCACGGTATCGAACGCAAGGGACTGGACGCCAGTTGAGAGAGACCGGTCCCCGGTGATGCAACTCTCTACAACAACTCCTAGAGTTAGGTGTTTAGGTGAGCCGGTGCGCTGGCTCATCCACCGACCTCCAAGGGGGGCCGCCGCCTCTCAGGTTGGCCCTCATGTGGTGTCCTGGCAGCAGCTTTTTCCAATAAACACTTTACATCATATTTCATCCTTTCCCAATATCTTACTCTACACCACTTTAAAAAATCCTTTTGCCGTATCACAATCACTATCGGCAGGCATTTCAATGTGCATGGGCTTGTAACAGACCTATGACACCAACCGATTCTTACCTCAGGTTCATCAAGAATTGCTCATGAGCCTGCTAGCAATGAAGTGATCATGAATCAAAATTTGGATCATTATAGCACAACTAATTGTTTGCATTACATCACTCTGAGCAACCTCTGGTTGCAAGTTCATAGTACCGTCTCATAGCATGGCAGAAAGCAGATATCACCATGCAACTATGTCAATAATACTGTAAGTGACATCCTTGACCCTGCGTTGTGCAATGTCTCAAACTGCATCATTCAGACTTTTGAGCAGAACTGCCCATCGCTCTTTATTCGCCACTTCATTTTTCTGCCAAACAGACATGCTGCTCTTCAGCGCAGCCACAGAAGCTGCCAGGTGCTCCTTCAGCTGCAGCACTGCTGCATGGTGTCCCCTGACAGCAGCAACATAACATGGCGTCTCAAAACCGCTGACAATCTCTTCTGTCATTGGTCCCTCTGTAGCAGCAGGCGCCTTCTTTTCTGCACTGGCTGGCTTTTTTGCAGCAGCTGCCGCTTTGCCTTTGGGCGCACTTGCTGCGTCAGCTGCTGGTTGGGCAAGTGCTGGGCAAAGTCCCTCTGTATCACTGGCACTCCAGCCAAGGTCCTGCCATACGCAGCAAAAGCCTTTTACATGAACTGTGCTTTCTGCTGGCTGAGGCAATGCAAGAGAAAACGAAGGTGGGAGTTGTGGCATGTTGCATTGGCTGCCAAACTGCAGCTCTTGCGCATGCGCTTCAAGTCAGGCAGGCTGGGCTTGATCTGACTTGCAATGAAAGTGCAATGGGCACATGGCATTAGCAGTTGCACAGCAACAGTGTGCTGAGTAGGTCTACAAGTATGTCAAGCTATGCGTGGTGGAGATCACTGCAAGGTACATGTGTCATGAAGCAAGCACAGTTTTACCTGCAGGGTGAGCAGCGGTGGAGGTAGGTGCCATTGGCAAGCCACATAGGAGCGGCTGCTATCTGCTGCAGCATCCTTTGCAGAACCCTACATGCCACCAACAAGTATCACTGCACAGCTTGTTGCACAACTCCCCATTGCAGTCGACAGGTCCTTTGCGCAATTCAGCTCAAATGACAATGTCTTGGTCATTTGCTGTTGCAGCAGTGCTAGCAAATGGCAAGGCTGGCTTGACTTGAGAGCAGTTGTGCTGATTGTCAATTTTGCATGCACATCAAAAGAGCTCCTGGGTGTGCTACCCAAGTGAGGCATCAGACGTGACATTCAACATGCTTATCATGCACAGTGTTGCATGCTGTCATAGCAGCAATCAAATGCTGCTGAGATTCATTCTGAGCGGACCTTTGGAGCTGCCTTGCCAGCTGCCGCTGGCTTGGCCCCTGCAGCAGGGGCTTTGCCTGCAGGGCTGCCCTGAACAGCCTCGCCCCCAGCTTCGGCTGCCGCTAATGCCAAGGCCTGAAGCTGCTTCAAGCTCCGCCTCTGAGGACTGCATGCAGTGTGACACGTTGAGAGGTGCTGAGACCCATTTGATAAAATCATTGACATGCACGAGACACAGTGCAATAGCACTGTAATAGACATTCAGTATGTTTGCAAGTACACTGGGGATTTTTGAAGACCGAAATTGGCATCAAGCAAATTGCTGCGGTGCAAGGGTGCTGTCTGGCACCAAATGTCTGATGCTGTGTGACTATTGACGACAGCACTTTACCTTGAGAGGTCAGCTGTTGCAGAAGATGCCATGGTAACAGACCTACTGCTTTGGCCTCGTGCCAGGGCCTCCCTTAGATTTTCTGCAGACCCTGTCAGATCAGCTGGCATAATGAACCCATCCAGAAGCCGCAACATCAGCTGAGTGAGCTGCACCAACTTGGCTCGCATGGCAGGGCCCTGCAGAGACATGAGCTGCAGGGCTGCTTGGGTGTGGCCCTGCCCTAGTTGAACCGCCTGAGCGCTGCGTTCCTGCTCAGCTGAGCTCAATGCTGTCACCTCACTCTGCCTGCAAAAATGTGTTCACAATGTGACAGGGCTCGTCAGCAGAGCCTAGACAGTAACATCAGTGTTCATGAGATATCAAAATGACCTTCAGGTGAGCGTCACCAAACCATCTGTAACAGCAGGGTTGGTACAGTGGTGCCACCATAGCACTGCCTACAGCATGTTGTGTGGCTTGCAGCATCTGTTGGAAATGCCATGCTTGTATGACAGCCTAAACCGTGGGTCTGACAACCTCTGCTGGTTAACCTGGTACCAAATCATGGTAGTGGGAAACCAGTTGGTGCATCCATGCACAGCAAAAGCTGGCAAGGAAGAATGCTAACCTGACTACCTGCTATTTCACGAAGCTAATGTGCAGTAACACAAGGCATGCACAGCTACCTGCTAGGCTGCGCCATACTAGGCTGAAGTGCCTTCTTGTGGCCATCAAACTGCTGCAGCAGCTGCTGGTGCTGCTGCTCAATGGGCGCTGCCAGTGCCTGTTGTGCTGCTGCAGCTGCCACAAGCTCATGCTGAGTGAAGGCAGCCGTGACAACTGGTGGCACTAGCTCCAACAGTCTGTAGACTGTCACCACCTGAAACAGGACACAGCAACTTTAGACAGCAACCATACAGGGTTGGTCAAGTGGCAGCATGAACAAGATGAGTCCTTGTGCCAGATGTGCTCTGCTCAAAACATGTTGAACACAAGATGGATATTCCTGCAGATGTGCTCAGCTAACTTCTTGCTGATCACAAGCAGGGCAGGTCCTTGCCCTGCTCGGTCACATTCCTTGAGCATTGTTGCTAGCATTTGAAGGTCGTGAACCAGCAACATGTTGCCAGAATCAGACCATGAGATACAACATGCACTGACAAGCAGAGACTTGCTATGCATGTCCAGTCGCCAGCAATTGCAAGTGACATTGACGCTTGCAGGAAAATTGCAAGTTCAGTCAAAAGATTGGGCTGACTTTGGTTGACCAGTTCACAAGGACAAGCCAAACAATGAGGGTCTCAACAGTACAACTTGAGTTGCATGCACCCACTGCTTGCTAAGCATGCACAAGGAAGTACCAGGAAATATGGCATATGCTGCCAATCTAGTCATTTCAGGAGATGCGCATCACCTGAGCACGGAGTTGCTTGTGGGAGGCAGCAAGGTGGTCTTGCAGCTGCTGCTGCAGGTCCTGTAGGATCTTGCTGTTCAGCTCCTGTAGAGCAGTCAAGGTGGCAGGAATCCGCTCTGGCCTGGTGCTTCTGCCCTGTACGCCCCACACACTATTTCTGTACTTTGACATTGGGCATAGAGCAGATGCTGGGTCTACCTATCATCAGGAAGTGTTACTGGTGGATCATTTGTTGCCTTGCTGACTCAGTGCAGAGCGTTGTGTGTCAACCATGTGGTTGCATGATGCAGATGCTCCAAATCCCTCTGGGTGGATGTCTCATATGTAAAGCACAAGGCAGCATGTCTGTGAGCATGCAGCAGCATGCATCGTGGGTGCTATGCAAGTTTGCAGCTGTGGCGTGGAAAGCCAGCCCCGAGGGCCCTGAAACATGCTGACGCTGCAAGCCAGTCCCCATCTATCAATAGCCTTCTCATCCCTGCTACACTGGCAAGCTCTGTAGTGACTCTTGCATTTTTCAAGGTGAAATACCTCAGCAGGTGCAGCAGGCTCCTCTTTTGTAGACTTTCCCTTGGCAGGGGCAGGGCTTTTCCCAGCAGCAGGGCCCTTTGCAGCTGTAGGGCTGGATGCAGACAGGGCGGAATAGTAATCCTGGCCAACCCTGGCTGTCTCTGCCTCACACGCCTTGACTGCTGCTTCTATCTGAGCTGAAATAGATACAGTGCCTGTAGGCAGATACACAACACTGTTTCATCATCTGTCCAAGCACGATTTTTTTGTCTGTCTAAATATGCTTTCTCATTTGTTCAAGCATGCTTTTGTTGTTCTTTTTTGTGATGTCCACAGAAACCATGTGAAGACTGTCCTCATGGGCTCAAAAGGGCGTTGATGCAATTCTGCTACAAGCAGGTGGGATAGTGGCAGGTGTGCAGAGAGATGGCATGCAGAACACAGCCACCAATGTGAACAGCTGAGTGCCACGCATAAAGCAGCTCATGCATCACAATCAACCTGTTGCATTGACATGCAGTAGTGATCTATGTGCAGGGGTACAACGGTACAAAGCCATTGACCCCACAGACCACAGCACGATGTGGCGAGCATCACACAGCACACCTGAATCTATGATACTGGCTGGGACTGGGGCCGAGGCTGTCACTTGCGCGTCTAGTGACTGGTTGAGCAAGCTCAGGTCAACAGGATCGCAAGCAACGATGGGTGCTTTGACCAGCTGTAGGACTTGGGCTCTTGTGTGCAGCCCAGCACGCAGAGCAACTGCAGCCTCCATGACTTGCTTGCAGAATGCCAGATCATTCCTTTCAGCAGCCTGCATAAGACAAAAGAAAACAGAATACACAATGGAAGCTTGGCATGTTTAGGAAGAGGCTTTGCCTGTGCGTCATCCCTTGCTACACAAGGACCTAAGAAAGATTCTGCTAACACTTCTTTCCAGTTGTTACATGCTCTAATCCAGAATATAATGTCTGTGCTTCCTTCCCTTGCTTGCCTCTGATATAAACGCTCTTGGCATTGATGTTTATAGGATATCATCACTGACTGCATTATACAACAGAAGTGTCTGCCGCCCATGTGGCCTGTCAAGCAGACCCTGGGGTGTATGCATACAAGGCAACACAAGCTGCCAAGAGCAGGGAACAATGTTGCAACCTGCTAGACATTGCACGAAGGCAAAATTTAGGTAAGCTGCGGCAGAATAATCTTGTAACCAGTGACGTGATTTACAACAGCTCACCTGGGATCTCCAGCTCAGCAGGGACAGTTCAGCAAGCGGTGTTGGTCAGCACAAAAGCACAAACAAATGAGCTCCCTTTACCAAGTGGCAAAGAGGTTCAAGTAGAAGGCTACACACTGAAGAGGGTCAATTCAAAGGTCATGTCATGAAAAGAGTCGAGTAGAAGGTCACGCAGGGTCCAACCTGAGGCTGCAACAGCTGCTGCAAATTGGCAATGTTCGCTGTAATCACACCAGCTGCTGCATTGCTTTCGCTGAACCTCTTCTGAGACAGCCTCTTTGCGCCTTCAAGGGCTTTGTCAAGCGCTTCCAAGAGGGTGAGGTCCTGGCGGTGCCTTGGCACAGCAGCCAGGACTGCCTCTAGAGCTGCTGCCGCTGCTTTCTCTGTCTCCTCCTTTGCGGCTTCAGTGCTGCTCACCTGCTGCTGCCTGCATAGACCAATGTCAGCAGTCTCCAAATAGTGTTCAAGTACGGCAAGACCGGTCAAGACAAATGCTCAAAGCAGCTGTGACCGCCCTTTTGTCTCTGCTGTTGCTATTTCAACGCTGCTGGCTTGTTGCAGTCTGCACAGTTTGTTATCAGAACTTGCTGTATAGCCATCACCAGAAGTGGTTGTGTATAGCATCGCATTTGCAGGTGCCGACAAAAGCATTTGTCCTGCAATGCATTGTTGCTACATTTCACCACACCATGCGGCATTGTTCAATGCCGTGCATAACAAGACACTCTGTAACTGGAGCACAAACAGCAACAGTCACCTGACAGTCATGACAGCTGTCTCCACCTGCTGCAGCTGCTGCTGTGCTTGTTGCACAGTGGCTGCAGCATATTTGCCGCCCTGCTCAAAGCCCTTCAAATGATCCTCTGCAAACTTGGTGTTCAAGTCCAGCACCTTCTGACTCGAGGCTGTGACAGTCTCAGTCAACTTGACCGTTTGGGCAGCCAGGTCTCTCCCCAGCTTCTCCTGCACGTCATAACTGACAGAATATTGCAGAGATGAGCAGGGTGATGATGCCGCTGCAACATGTGACAGCAAGCAATGATTGCACAAACTTCCAAGCATGCTCTTCCTGTTCCGCTGTCACTCCACCTTGTGAGCAGCAAACACAGATTTGTGGCACCATTGGCACTATTTTCTGCCGTGTATAAATGCCAGGAAACTCAAGGGATGAAAGAAAACTGCTGTGTCACAGGACAGTCAGCCCATGAGAAAGTGGTTGTCTGATGTCTTGCTTTTTGACGCTATCAGTACAAGCACAAGCAGCCCATGACCATGCTCAGAGTAGAGGGTTTTAGTTGTTGAATCCACCTCAACAAGTAGCTGCCATCCTCCTGTATGATAGTGCTTGTATCACAGCAAACGTTCTAGTGTCAGATCAGGAAAGGCTTCTACTGTCAGGGCTTGAACAGTGCACACCTTGAAGGCCTCAGCCTCGCGCTTCCTGATGTCCAGGAACTGAGCACTCTGAGCACTGTACAGCAACTGCTCCATGCCTGCCAACTTAGCTAGCCACTGCCTACGTACTTCTGCAGCTGCTGCCACTGCCGCTGCCACTTCCTGTTGCTGCCTCCCCAGCGCCTTGCCCTGCACTCACATACTGTTCACACTCAATCGCTGTATCTGACAGCCAATTGGCTATACATGTTGAGGCGCTGTTGGAGGTTTGCCAGCTTCTGCTGCTGCAATCATCTCCGCCTGAGCCACCTCTTGCTGCTGCTGCTGAAATTGAGAGCTGTGCCTTGCAGCAAAGTGCTCTACTTGTTGCTGATGATAGTACACACATGACTTTAGTCATGAGGACTCATGCAGAGATCTAGGTAGTCCTCAGTCTTGAGATCTGAGTGCCAATTGAAGCCTTGTTGTTGACTGCAAGGCGAATGCAACATGGGGAGCCTTGTCGTGACTTACCCATCATCGTGGCAACTTGTTATTGCCAAACACTTTGCCCATGCACCAACAATCTTGCAGAGTGTTTTTCTCTGCATGTTTTGGCGCAGCTCTTGTGTTGTGAGTGTAGATGCAGTCGCTGACTGTGACAAGTGTAAAAAGTTGCACAACAAGAAGTGGTCATGAACATGCACATGCACAGGGATACAGCAGTCAGGCTGGACAAACCAAAAGCATGCCACCCCTGTTTGTGTATGCAAGCTATGCACACTGGGCGATTTCCATTGCCTGGATGAACAGTGCAATGACATGTGTTCAACTCATGACAACAGACAACTGGCTGTGACAAACTCCGATTGTGCATGAAACAAATCGTGGCAACTGGCACAGACCTGAGAGCGCATGTGGAGGTCCAGCAGCCTTTTCTGAGCAATGAGCTCCACAGCCCGGGCCTGCCTCACCTCTTCCTCTACCCTTCCTGCCCTGGGCCTGCAACACATTTCCCTTTTTTCCCTGTGTGTTGTTTTAAAGCAAGTCAACAGGAGTCCCAGGGTCACCAGAGTGAGCACTAGTTCTAATGCAAGCAGCATGGGTAGTCACGTCCCAGCTATAAAGATGTCAATAGAGCCATCTCCCGTTTTCTCTGTGTGTCAACATGTTTTGTTGCTGTACCCGGACCACGCTGCCTTCCAAGCATCACAAGTCAAAACATAGGCTGCAAACTAGCTGCAACATAAAGTGGCTGAAGGAAAAGTTCTAACGATGAAGTGAGACAACAGTATTTGTTGCACTGCAGGCCAGTACACTTGTCAAAGACGCAGACAGTATTTCTGAACAGTACAGGCCTGTAAAGTATGCTTTGGCAGTCCCAGTGACCTGTGTGATCTCAGTCGAGCTTCCAACTCCTCAGTTGTTGCCACCTCCTCCTCGCCAGCCCAGCTGCGGCCGCTGCTCTCAGCCTCCTCACAGAAGGTGACCATGTCTTCCAGGAACTGCATCTGAAAGGTTTGCAAGACCTGCTTGATAGCAAGCTCAGGCAGACTGTCCTCCAGACACAGCGCAGCTCCCTGTCTGTCCAAGGGCACCTTTACCCCTCCAAATTCAAACGCTGCAACCGGTGGTTCAGCTGCGGCTGCAGCTGCCTCTGCTGCTGCTTTGTCAGCTGCTGCCTTTTTGCCACCTTTCCCACCCTTGTCTGCTGCAGTGCTGGCTTCCTTGGCCTTGGGCGCTGCTGCAGCAGGCTTGCCTTTAGCATCCTTGCCGCCTTTGCTGGCCTTGGCCTCAGCAGCTGCAGCAGCAGCCGCGGCTGTTGCTGCGGCTTCTGCTGCTGCAGCTTCAGCAGCGGCTGCTTCTGAAGCTGCCTTCAGGACAGCAGCTGCTGCCTCTGCCTTGACAGCGGCCACAGCCTTTGCAGCTGCAGCCGCCTTCTGCTCAGCAGTGGCCACTGCTGCTCCAACAGGTTCTTCAACATAGTGCCTGAATAGGTCAAGCTGAGCAACAAACTCTACACCAGCGGCCACGACAGTAGCTGCTGGAGTTTGCAGCTGGCCTGCCATGGCTGCAGTACTAGCCGCTGAAGCATCATGCACAACAGTTGGCACAGACTGAGCTGCAGCATTGATTGCAGCACTTGAGTCTGCTGCAACAGCTGTTGCTGGCAGTACTGCTGGGTTGGCTGGATCTTGGACACACGTTCTTGAGCATAGCTGCTGCTGATAGGCAGCATTGGCTGTGGATATGCTGTGGGGATGCTGCCGCAGCAGGCTGAGCACGGTGGCATGATATGCACGATATCCTGCTTCAATCCTGCGTTTCAAGACACTTGTTGACCCTTGGCTTTAGCAATGGCCATTACAGCACATCAGGCTGAACGAAGTGATGCTGCATGCAGGCTCTGCTGTAATGAATGCCAAGTACAAGTTCATTGCAGCTGCAGCTGGCCAAAGATCTCACTGTAGCAGGACTGCTGGCTGATTTGCAGTTGATCCTGCCTACAGAAGCAGTGGTAGAGAGAGCTCACGAGTCAAGGTCGCCCAGTGCTACTGAGACTCGCTCATCCAGTTCCTGCTCAGATGCTGCCTGCTGCACAGCTGTCACAGCAGCCTGAAAGGCTGTCTCCTGGGACATGTTTCCACTCTGAAACTCCTGCATATGCCATGCACACACATCACAAATCTGTGCATTGGCTCAAGCTCAGGAACACTGCACTGCAATCAGTGTGTGCTTGTAAACAGTCACACATGCATTTGGCAATACATACATTGCGCAGCATGGGACAAAAATCAGCTTCAAAAGCAACTTTCAGCACCTGCTTAGTTGTCTCTAGCGATTTCATAATTCCTGTTGTCAATGCCACGTGGCCCTCCTTATGCCTGTCATGTGCCTCACTGAGCTGAGTCAACAGCTGCCCTATAGCTGCACAAGCTGCCTTCCATGCTGCTCCCTGCTTGTCCAGCACAGCCTGAGTACTGGCTATCAGCTCTAGTGCGTTCTCCTTCCTTTGCTGCAAACTGCTGCTGCATTGTTCCTTCAGAAGCTTCTGCAGCTCAGGTGCTGAGTAGCCACCGCAGGCTTGTGCCTGTTTGGTCAGCACACTCATTAGTTACACAAAGACATGTTACGTGTATCTGATGCATGACTTGTACCATGTGATCGCAGCATGCAATGTCTTGATTGTTTACTCTTGACGTGGTAAGTGCATATGCCGGGCATGGTCTGGACAGAATGAATCGTGCAACTTGCAGCAATATGCATTCATGAGGTCATGGTCACACGTGACTGGCTAGATCAGTTTCTGGCATCTCTCAAGAGTTGCGGATGGCAAAATATGGTCTGCGCCTGTCAAAGCCAACAGAAACCTTGCACCCAGGCACATGTACTGAGAGCGTGAAATGGTGACTGTAAGCCAGTCAGCACACCCATACAGTGACTTGTGTGCATAATAATAATAATAATAATAATAATAATAATAATAATAATAATAATAATAATAATGTATTTAGCCAGCAGGCATCAGGTACGTGCGACGCAAGTCAGACTTGTGTGCATCATGCAGGGTTGATGATGATCGGCATGTGTCCTGATCAGCATGAGCACTATGCAAGCTGTTGCTGCTGACGCACAAAGTATAAGTATGCTTTGCTGCAGTCAAGTGGTACCTAAAATATTGGTCAGAGATCTTACCTGCTGCTGCAGATCGGCAAAAGCAGTCTGAACAATTTCTTCCACCTGCTGCTCACACTGCTGCAGCGCTGCTATATGCTTGGCCCTGAAGGCATCTGACTGCTCCATGAGCTCATCCGCTGCTGCAACCCACTTTTGGGCAGCTGCTGATGATGCTCTTGGCGGCACAAGCTCAGCAGCACTCGCAAAGTGGGCAGTCAGGCTCTGCAGTGGTCACACAGCAACAGGTCATCACAGAACAATGCAAGTCCACATGAAAACATGGCTTGGGCTACAACACTTTGAGGCACAAATGACAAATGCTGACATTGCTAAGCAGCAACCAGATCTGCAGTTCCCAAACAGCAAGAGCAATCTGATCATGGGCGCAGCCAGTGTGACCTCAGAGAAACTTGCTTTCAGCTGAGCTAAAACTAGCTGTCCATGTTTTTAACGCACACCTGAGTCAGGACAACCCTACAGGGGAGCCATATGTACCTGGTAAGCTAGAGTCTGATCGTGAGTGAGCTGTCTGAAAATTGCCAGGCAAGGCTCTGGCTCTGCCAGCTCGCCAGCCAAGCGCTCGTTAAAGAGACGCACAGCATGCTGAGTGCGCAGCGTGCGCCAGCTGGCAAGGCCAGCTTCAAAGCGTGAATGCCACGCCTCTTCAGCCTTGACTTCAGCTATCATCAGCTGCTGCGTCAAGGTTGTGTACACCTTCCTGCAGTAATTGAACTGCATCTCCTCTGACACAGCTGATTGACTCTGATGACAATGTTGAAGGCGTCAAATGTGCTTGGTCAGATGCCTCGGAATGTTGTTGATTCAGCATGAGTTAAGTCTTTGAACCAGGCACACAGCTACAGTGCTGCAAACCACACACAGATGTTTCTGTCTAGGCAAGTGCTCAGCAGGACAAGCAAATTTGCCACAAGCTCACATGTATGCCACTGTTTTCTGAAGCAGTGATATGCTATGGCCAGTCACCAGCTACTGCATCTGTCTGCCCAGACCTGCTTATCAACAGGACAACACGACACAAATTTGTATCACCCAGGACATTTGTCTGCATCAAGATGAGGACCTGGCCTCACCTGTTGTCCAGCATACTCAGATTGAGCTCGATTGCTTGTTGCTCTATAAGGCGTTCCACCTCCCCAGGGCTCAGGTGTGCTATGTCATTCATGGCGTGAGTCAGCACCAGCAGTGCCCTGTCAATTGCGCCCTTCCGAAGCTGCTCAGCAGCCTGCACAGCCACCCCAACTTCATGAAATACGAACCACACTATGTTTCAGAACAGGCACATGTACCACATTTGCAGGATTGTGCATGAAGCCCCATGTTCCCGAGAGGAAACAGGCCCCTCCTAATGCTTGAGCTTTGTGCATTGACACCCAGCAAACAAGCCATGCAGCAAAGAGATGTTGTCATGTCAGAAGCATGGCCACTGGTGTGGAATACAAACATGTCAGCCTTGACGATGAACCTTGACGCTTAATAGTGGATTTGCACCTCAGCAGACTGACCCAGTTGGGATACAATCTCAGCTCTTGCAGGCATCTGTTGCAACACGTCCTCCCACACCTGCAGAGAGCAAAAGTATGTTTGCTTGAAGGATCTTTCGTTCTCTGCCAATGCAGGCTGAATTGAGGGGTCAAAGGACAAAACTGTACAGTGTTAGTTGCTGCACTTGTAGCACCATGCATCAGTCATGCAGACAGTCAAGGAAATGATACATGTTGAAAAAGAAAGGCATGGTACAGAATGCTGCTGTACCTTGTGGACATCAGTTTCCTCAAGTTGCATGACATTGTCATCTGAAATGTTGCTGAGCATTGCCTCAATGTTTGTAGTGCTGACACCCAGCTGCTGCTTGCAATCAGATGCGTGCTCGGCTACAGTGGCATGAAGGTCTGCATCAGCTTTGTTCCTGCAGATGGTACAGGTCCAAGGCTAAGACTGCACAGCATGCAGTCTTGATCGGAACAGCGCTGTTGTTGCTATGTGAACCTCCAGCCAGCACAAACTGTAACATGTTCATGCTACACAATAGTCTGACATAATGCTGAATTTTCTGAAAAGTAAGAAACCCCTGCCAGCACCAAAACCTTGCCAGCACAGGGTTCAGTGCTGTTGGCGGCGCACCTGACAGCAAAAAATGCCTGGAGAGCCGCATCATGCCTTTGCTGCCGTCCAGCCAACATCTGCTGAATCCCAAGTGAACATTTGTCAGACCAGTGATAGTGCCCTGCTTTTACCCTTGCAGACTCAAAAGGCAGGTTTTCCACTTCTTGTATTTCTGGGTCGCTGTTGCCTGAAAGCTGATGTTCAAGCTGGTCCTTGCGAGGGCTGCTAGCCTATTGCAAGTAGCCAGAAGTCAGCAGGGCAAAGCCTCAGGATGGCCGTAGGGTGTAGATGCCAAGTGCAACATTGGCAAACCTTGTGAAGAGCCTTGTGACGTGGCGTAGCTTTGTCAGGACTATGCATCTGGCCTGCGTGCAAAGCTGCTTCTGCTGCTT
>JAABUK010004165.1_pt1 | contig 23778 bp, 30 predicted proteins | sample 5559141 | NCBI WGS metagenome assembly JAABUK01 (sample SAMN10711869, study PRJNA513367) | rock metagenome | isolation source: Antarctica rocks | place: Antarctica: Victoria Land, Pudding Butte nord | collected 2016-01-03
GTGGTCCCCCGCGGGGGTGGTTTGGGTGGGGGGGGGGGGGGGGGGGGGGTGAGGGAGGTGGTGAGGGAGGTTGAGGGGAGAGGTGAGGTGGGTAGCGAGGTGGGATCCATGTTAAGGATGGGGTGGAGGGTGTGGTGGATGTGATGGGAGGGTGGTGGATGGTGTATTGGATGATATGGTGGATGGTGAGGAGGTTGAGGGATTTCGGAGAGGTGAGGAGGTGATAGGGTTTTCGAAGAGTGGAGAAGACCGCTGGATTGGCGACCGTTATATGTCAGTGATTGGGTCTTAGTAGGGCAGGTGGAGCCTTTTTCCTCGTTGATTCATTGTGGGGATTTTCTTACCTTTTTTCTTCCTTTTTTTTCATCCCTTTTCTCTTCCTCGATATATTTATATATATGAAAATTCGTATACGCATTGAAAGGGAAGCGGTGGGAGTTCAGTTGCATCGAACGACAAAGCTGACGAAGATCTAAGACCATAGCTAGGCCTCGTTTCCTATCTGAACTTGACCTTTCGATTCATATACTTTCAAGTCGATCGACAGCTCTCACAATGCCGAGCTTCTTTAGACGTCTCAGTTGCAAGCGCCCTCGAGAGGATCAGCAAGAACATGTGAGCATAAAATCGTACAGAACATGTTCCGGTCGAATACGCCGCTCGACCCCATCGCCAGAGCACGATACGAGCCACCTCCAACAGGTCCACGTCCAGGAAAGCCCTTCATCGACGCTAGCAGAACTTCCACCAGAGCTTGCCGACCTGCGCGAAGTTTTGGAGAGAGTTCAGCATGCGAATCGACGCCCCAATCGGCAAAGAGCATTGCACATAGAGATCACGGCGCGGCCTCAGCGAATGAAGGACACATACCCCAGTCATGCTGGAGAGCGCAGCCATCGCACCGGGAATGCGAGTGTGACCGTCTTCCCACCTATACCGTTCCATAGCGTCGACAAAGCTTTCGACAAAAAGCTGGCAGAGCTAGCCAAGCTACGATCTGACTGTCTCGCTTTCCTGTGTAGTGTGCACGGCAAAGAGAAAGACCCGGATGGATACGTGATGCTGCAAACACAAGGAGGCTATTCTCTGATGCCGGGTCAGTACAATTCCGAATATGTCCCCGTCACGAGCTACAAACTCGTTAGAACCGACAGTCTGGCGTTGTCGGAGCAGAACATGCATTATGAGACTGCGTTGTCAAGAGCTGTCTCGGTGGCGGAGGTCAGGGCGCAGTATGAAATGCACATGTGTCGGCTTGAGTATTTGAGGGCGGAGATTGCGGAGAGGGAGGAGACTTGTAGGGGCATGCGGAGATTAGGGAATAAGAATTATGATGCTTGGTTCAACGTTGAGGCGGAGCAACCTGAGGGGACAACGGCGATAGAGGACAAAGCTGAGATAGCTTATCAGGCAGGACGAAGAGCCTTTGAGCTGAGGCTTGCTGATGCAGTAGCTGAGAGAGGTATCGTGCGCTTGCTCGTGCGATGCGAGGTGGTATTGACACAGGCGGATCCGATCTTTGTCCCAGTCGTTTGGGTGCGTGATTCGAAGAGTCGATGGGCGAATGCGAGGCCGGGGTGGACCGGATTGGACCTGTAAGAGTCAAGCTGCAACTCTGCCAAGGATGACAAGAACGTGGCTACCAGGCCTTGAAGCACAGCAACCAAACTTTTGCCTCACAATTCGCCCTGGCGATGTACATTTGCGTCAAGAATCAGTCGAGTCCTTCGAAACATCGGAGCCCTGTGCGTCCATGGAAGGGATTTGATTCGAGTATCTGCAATCGACACATCAAGTATCCCTGCGGATTCTCAAGGGAAGGGCATGAGGGAGGCAAGTATGTGCGGCGTCCAAGAAAGAGATGCAACGACACATCACGAACGGTTGAGGAGGGTCAATCACTCCTTAAGGCCGCTCGAAAAGTCCTGGACGGGCAGCCGGCAGAGGCTCATCAGGTCTCAAGAATTGGAGAAGGGGGTGATTAATGGCTCCAGACATGGAAGGGCTTGGCCGACTGGGACGAGGACATTTGTTCACACGCATTAGTAGAGATCAATTGTATGGCCATACCGGGTTGGGTATATGTGTCATACATTGTCGAGTGGAGTCTCGTAAAAATGGTAGCGAGGCCTTTTAGAGTACTTCTAGCGCTCATCCTCGAAGACGTTCTATAGATGCATTTAAAGGTTGGCCTCTGCTTGTTGTAATTTGCGATGGGTACGGTCGCTCAATCGCATTCTGAGTATCACCTTCATCCCGGAGCTGTGACAAAATGTGAATGACCGCTTGTAGCCTGTTTACTTCGATCTCAAGCACCTGGGTGACCATTCATTCCACGCTCAGCTTGTAATTCAGCACGGATTCGTTTTTCAAGCTCAGGACGCATGCTTGCTTTAATCTCCGCACGAATCTTCTCCTTCATCGTGTCAAGATTGTCCTGATTTTGCTCCGTTTTGTGCTCTTGCTTGGCTTCGTTGTCAACGTCTTCCTTGGCGACTAGAAAGGGTCAGTCTCCATTATGCTTGGAATGTCTTACTACACTTACATCTCAAATCCCAACCGATCTTGGGCCCTATAGTCGGTAGCTCATCAGCTACGCTCTGAACATCCTTGTCCCCTCTTCCACTGAGACAGATCACGATATTTTCATCCTTCTTCATTGTCTTCGCGAGCTCAATTGCACCCCAGATGGCATGTGCTGTTTCCAGTGCCGGGATGATACCCTCAAGCTCCGACAGAATCTTGAAACCCAGGAAAGCATCGGCGTCTGTAGCGGCAATGAAATGAGCTCGCCCACTGTCTTTCCAGAAGCTTAATTCTGGGCCGACACCTGGATAATCTAGACCTGCTGAAATGGAGTGTGTCTCTGATATTTGACCGTGCTCATTCTGCAGGACATAGGTCCTTACACCATGTAAGACGCCTATCGTGCCTCCCGTCAAGGTTGCGCTATGTCGGTCCGTGCCCAAGCCATCGCCACCAGCTTCGACACCAAGCAGTTTCACACTTCGATCTTCAGCGAATGGGGAGAACATACCCGTCGCATTGCTTCCACCACCAACGCATGCAATAAGAGCATCTGGGAGTTTGCCTATCAGCTTCTGCATTTGCTCTTTCGTTTCATGCCCAATGACTGATTGAAATGTTCGCACGATCGTAGGGAAAGGATGAGGTCCAATGGCTGAGCCAATAATGTAGTGTGTTGTAGCGAGATCCACGACCCAGGCACGCATAGCTTCATTAACGGCATCGCGTAAGGTCATGGCTCCAGCCTTGACAGCAACTACTTTGGCCCCAAGAAGTCTTATGCGGAAGACGTTCAGGCCCTGTCTTCGAACGTCTTCTGCACCCATATAGATTGTGCACTTCATACCAAATTTAGCACAAACTGTAGCTGTAGCGACACCATGCTGTCCCGCGCCTGTCTCTGCTATTATTTGCGTCTTACCCAGTCTCCTGGCAAGCAAAATCTGACCAAGAGCGTTGTTGATTTTGTGGCTCCCCTAGCTTAATTAACTCCCTATTATATATAAGTATTGTATATGAGCTACTTACTGTATGGTTCAGGTCCTCTCGTTTTAACCAGATGTTTGCACCACCCGCGTGCTTCGTCAGCCCCTCTGCCAGGTGGAGCTGGCCTGGTCGTCCCATGAACGGATAGTACGAGCGATACTCTTCCCAGAACGCAGGATCATTCTTAATTTTGTTGAACCCGGCTTGGAGCTCCGCGAGACAGTCCATGAGTGATTCCCTGATGATGGTCGCCAGTCAGTAATTGCGTTCCTGAGAAATCCTCAGGATGTGTAATATACTAGAACGGCAAATGCTCTCGAATGGTCTCGCGACACCAAAATTTTGGTACAGATTAGAACAGTACGGGCTGGAAATCACCTACGGGACGTATTGGCCACCAAACTCGCCGAAACGTGATGGTACCGCCGCATGCTTACCACCCGGCATGTTGAGAGCTTCAAGCTGTGTTGCAAGTCCAGGTCCAGTGCCATTCTGTCCTGGCGAGATCACTTCGTCCACTTGGACAGACTCTTCGTTTTCTCCATGCCCGTTCTCCAGCAACTGGCCACCGTTGACCGTTGGTTCACCATTGGTCACTCGCTGTTCCTGTGCTTGTGTTTGCTTTACCCCATTTGTGACAGGATGCATCCCAGACTTTCTACCTGTAATCTCGCAACAGTACTCCCTCACCCTTTGAGCACCCAAGCCAGCAGGTGCGTTGGCCAATGTCGTAACGATCTGGCTTCCAATAACAACACCCTCCGCTACTGACGCAACATCTAGAAAATGCTGTCTTGTGCTGACACCAAATCCTACTGCGGCTGGTACTCCATTAGAATATGAATGTACACGGTCGACAAGCTCCCGGATTCCTGCGCTGAGACTTCCAGTAGCACCAGTAACGCCCATGCGCGAAACCACGTATATGAATGAGTCTGCAATGCTGCATAGAAGTCTCATGCGGTCCTCCGAGGTTGCCGGTGCAATGAGCGGTATATAGGAAAGTCTACATGTCACCGTGTTAGTAAGTTAGTACTTGAAGTCTTTGGGTCGATTCGTAAGCCTACCCTCCCTCCGTACAGAAGTTTCTGAACCTCACAGCCTCCTCAGGCGGCAAGTCAACGACAATGAATCCATTGACGCCAGCCTCTCTGGCATCGTGTAGGACTTTTTCCTCTCCGTAGCTGAGAAGAGGATTGTAGTAGCCCATAAAGAGCACTGGTGCTTTTAACCCTTGTTTCCTTGCTCTTCGTACTGTCTCTAGTGTTGACGCCACGGTTATACCATTTCGTAATGCCTGAGTATTCGACATTTGTATTGTCGGACCGTCTGCAATTGGATCTGTGAAAGGCAAACCAAGTTCAATGAGATCTATGGTACGCTTAGCTATCGAGCTGACGAGGTTGGGCTTTGGCTCTGACCAGCACCGCCAGCTTCCATGCCCAGCAGTATGTCGACAGTTTCCTCTGCTGTTGGGTATCCAGCAGTCACATATGTGACTAACGCTGAGCGGTTTTCCCTCCTGCATCGCGCAAACGTTTCCTTAATGTGCTCCATGGTATGGGAAATAGATGAAATTTGATGAGCCACAGGGAACGACAAAGGTCAGTTGAAAGAAGGGTTCATGTATGGTGTGGAAATGTGACTCAGATACATCGAGTTAGTCGTGTGGAGCAATGAATTTATGCACTAGATTAATGCGTTTTGCCGCCTCTCCACAATCCGTGTTTGATAATTCTACTTTTTCATCAGATATGTTGTAGATGATCCTGCGTTTGGTGGTTAATCGCGATGGACTGTACCTTGGACTCGAATGATGCAAAGCAGTGAGTGGCTTTCAACGCCATTCGTTATTATCACAACTGGTCTGCGTAGAGATCAAAATGGTGAGCCTTGGCCAATTGTTACAGTCGACTGTTTGAGGAAAACCGCTCGCAATAGTCATTGATTCGCTCTGCGCCATACTACTGAGTAGTTTCTCGAGCAGCTAAATACTGGTCTGGGACAATTGTCCCTTTCGCATATTATTTCAGTCCCCAATCACACGCATCTCAAAAGTCCGTAACCCTGCCGTTATAGCTCCAGTCAACTCCTCCACCCCATCTCAGAGGCTCGTTCTTCGGTCCTCCCACCTCGCCTGTCTTCGGGTTCCTTTCCCCCTCGAACTCTGGCTGAACTCCTCTCCTTACATCGGGATGTAGCTGTTCTCCATCACCTTTGGCTTGAACTTTTGCGTTAATATTCTCAAGCTTCTGCTCTGTCGTGGGCTCGGCCTCTATTTCTCTGTGTGGAGACTGATTTATTTGTGGTCTCGATCGCGGTTGTGAAACCAAAGATGCAGAGGATTGGTTGATGACCACAGAAGGCTTTGGGGTACTAAAAGCGCCTGTTGATGAGCGCTGTAATTGTTCATATAGTGCCTGGTCTTCTTTGGGTAGGCGTGGAGGTGCCGGTCCTGTGGCGAAAGGAGGAGGCGTACGGACGGCAGAGGTGGAGGTAAATAGGCGGCGGGTGAGTTGCGGTCTAAAAGCAGCAGAGCGAATTGACTGCATTGTGTAAGGTGCTCACGATGTTAACTTATGTCTAGGAATGCGAACAGTGTCAGAAATATCTTCGTGAGGGGATCATTTGCCTGCATAATGACGCTTTGCCGGCACGCCGGGTGCCGGCCGAGAACTATCTTCTAGAGCCGGATAACAATCGATAAGCTAGTGCGATCAAAAAAAAGTGGTAGAGGGGCTAAGGGCCGGATATTCTTTGATGCTGAATAGGTTGACGAGAGGTATTCTACAAGCAAATTACTATAACACCGGTATGGTACTACGTGTGGCTACTCGTCGCTCACTTGCGCTTTGCAACTTGAAGGGTCCTACGCGAGTAGCCACAAGACGCAATGCGTCTGCAATGGCTGTCCCCACTTCGAGTTCACCGGATGAGACTCGAAGTGATATCTCAGTACGTATCTTACGATTTTAGATCATCCATCGAGATTTACCGGCACCAAATGCTTAACCGTGAATAGAAAGAAGCCTCCCTACCGACCCCTGACCCGGCCTCCGACTCCCAAACCGCTGCCATTGTTGGGGAACACTCCCATTATATGGTCGCTACCTACGTTCGCCCACCGCCCATGATGGTGAAGGGACAGGGCTGCTACCTCTGGGATATTGAGAACCGAAAGTACCTAGATTTCACAGCTGGCATTGCGGTCAATGCGTTGGGCCACTGTGACCCAGAGATGTCAAAATTGATCGGCCAACAAGCTCGGACTCTCATCCACACCTCCAACCTCTATCACAATCCCTGGATCGGTGCCCTCTCCCAACTCCTCGTTCAAAAGACATGCGCATCAGGCTCCATGTCCTCTGCATCCAAAGTCTTCGTCTGTAACTCCGGCAGCGAAGCCAACGAAGCCGCCATAAAATTCGCCCGAAAGGTTGGGAAGATACGGCAGCCCGACGGGGAAAAGCACGAGATAGTCAGCTTCAATAATTCATTCCATGGGAGAACAATGGGCAGTCTATCAGCGACGCCGAATCCGAAATATCAGAAGCCGTTCGGACCCATGATTCCTGGGTTTAGATATGGAACATATAACGATGTGGAGGGAGTAAGGGAGCTGGTGACGGAGAAGACGTGTGGAGTTATCGTTGAGCCGATACAAGGTGAAGGTGGTGTCAACGTTGCCACGGTCGAGTTTCTACAAGCGTTACGAGATCGATGCAACGAAGTCGGCGCGGTCCTAGTCTACGACGAGATCCAGTGTGGTCTCTCAAGAACGGGTCAACTCTGGGCACACGCCAGTCTTCCACCTTCGGCACATCCGGATATCCTCACCACTGCGAAAGCGTTAGGCAATGGATTCCCGATAGGAGCGACCATGGTCACCGAGGAAATCGCAGAGTGCATTGTTACTGGTGACCATGGCACCACGTTCGGCGGCAATCCACTCGCGTGTCGATTAGCACACTACATTATATCTCGATTGTCAGATCCGGAGTTGCAGAACGGGGTCTTGGAAAAAGAGCAGACTTTTCGAAAGGGCTTTGAGAGGTTACAAAATCGGTTTCCAGAAGCTATCAAAGAAGTTAGAGGAAAGGGGTTGATCCTAGGCTTGCAATTAACACAAAATCCAACACCCATTGTCACAGCGGCGAGAGAGAGGGGCCTACTCATCATCACGTGCGGAACGAATACGTTGAGATTTGTTCCTCCACTGATTATCAGTGATGAAGAGATTGAGGAAGGGTTGGGGATACTAGAGCAAGCGATGGATGTTGCCCTCAATCAGAGTGGAGTTGAGGGGACGAAGGGGCAACAGGAGATGGCTCCAACGGGGCGATGACCTTGGATATTGAAGACCCATAGGGAACGAGAGTCATGACACATACCCTCTATAGCGACATAGTATCTCATATATGACCCAAGTGCTGCCAAGACCTTCACAATTGCTTACACCAATTCTTCCCATGTCTCACTTGCCACCCACACAAGCCCACTTCCAACGCCATGCCAATAAACCCAGCAACACAAACCCCCCCACTATCACTAACAGTCACAGCACCCAGACTGAACTCCCTCTCCTCCCTAGCAACCCTATCGCTGATCTCCGCAAACGTATTCACATACACCGCACCCCCCAACAATCCCTCCCAGAACACAATCGCAAAGACGATCCAAACGCTCGGTATAAAGTCGAATAGACTCTGCATGATCAAGACAGCGAGATTTACGCATTGTAACAGGGAAGGCAGGTAGAGCTTGTGTATTCGAAGGAAGGGCGTGGAGGAGCGAGAGATGAAGACGCCAGATTGGTAGATGGCGTTGTATGTGGGATAGAAGGCGCGATAGTGTTTGAAAGGGGTTGAGGCGAGGGGAAAGAGGAGGGTAGGTGAGACGCCTTGGTTTATGGTGTATTCGGCTATGTAGACGAGAAGTAGGGGAAGCATGCTACGATTGTGTGTCAGCAGTTTGAATTGGCCAGGAGGGAAGCGGGAGCAGTACTAGGGAAAGAAGAGCGAGCGTGAGCGGCGGAGGTTTTGCAGGAATGCTGAGGTCCGGCTTTTCTCAGCTCGGGTGGATGATCGCGATGATTTGGTGCTGCGCGTTTCGTGATTTGATTCTTGCAGTCTGTCTGACCAAGATAGCAGCCCTTCTTCCTCACGGACCTCCCGGGTGTCGGTGTGGTCTCCAACGTCGTCGGCTTCATCATTGTTGTCGCTCTCGCCTGCTTTTACTGCGGTAGTCTCTTTCCTGGATAGAGGACCTCGTGGTAGGATGACGAAGAAGCTGATCAAAAGGACGATCGGCAAAAAGGCTGACGCAAAGAGTGTATTCTTGCTACTCAATCCAAGCGTCGTCGTAGCCACCACATATGCACCTGCGCCGACCAGTCCTGCTCCTCCAGTCCCACTTGCCCACGCAGCCAAGCTGAACGGTCCATAGTAATGCGTCAGGCTGATGAAGCTCAATTCCCCACCCCCCGAGCTCAAGCTTGCCAGTATTACTCCCGCCATCTTTGTAAGTATATGATTCCCATTCGTATATGCAGGTGTCAATGCAATCAGTAGCATTCCCAAGGCAGATATCATTGATAGCAGAATGACTCGAGTGCTGTATGGTATGGATTGGATGAAGTAAGGCGCGAGTAGCTTGGTGAGGAACGAGGGGATGACATCGCAGAGAAGGACGGCACCTTTGGGCACAGATGGACCAACAAGATCAAGGGCGGCCGACAAGATGATTACATAGAGGACGTTGTTTATTAGCCCTAGGACTGATGAGCATTGTTTATGCAGTGTGACGGGGAATGGGTTGGGTACCGAAGAGCCAAAAGGCTGCACAGACTCGGGGGTCAGCGCCCTGAAAGATGGCCTTTATTCTTGCTTTGTACATGGCCCAAGATGATGCTGGTGAGCCGGGAAGAGGAAGCATGTTATCGTTGCGCTGAGGTGGAGCAGTCCGTGATCGAGGTGCCCATGTTCAAGGCCACGTGCCATTCAGTGAAGAGATGAAGAAGAGACCCGAGAGGAGCTAGGGGAGGAGAGTCTTGACTGGCATCAGCATACCACCCTTACATGGGACTTCGCACCATGAACACATCCCGGGATGTTATAAAGCGTCGTCGAAGTTGTACCCAATGCGAATGCATTTACTCGGCATCAGCCATCGAGTGCCTCCAACGCGCTTGTGTTCCAGGCTACGGGCGGGCGGCATAGCTCCGTTAGTTCTAGTGGGCAGGGGTAAAAAGTGGTAAAAGCAAGCCTCAACAGTTAGCGCCGAAGCCCGATCTACCTTCATGACCGCTCATTTCTGCACCCGCCACTTTCACCTTCATGACGGTGGCCGAGTATCTCCCAACGAGGGCTCATCACTTCCTTCCCACCTCTTCATGATGCCAGAGTCTTGCTGAGCCCCTTCTTCATAATATTCATAAGCTTGTGACGCTGCGACCATCGCTGCAGCAAGATGGATCCTCGAAACATCCCACAGAATCCGTTCGCTCGACCACCCTCTGAGACCAGTACGCGCGATCCTCGAGGCCCTCCTATCCCTCCGCCCCCTTATACTCTCCAAGCTCCCGTACGACAGCCGCAACCTACATTCACCAATGATCCTTTTCTCCCACGCCGAAACGATCTTGACGGATCTCGTCAAGAAATACATAGGACGGTCTCGCAGAGCCCTTTCAGTCTAGAAAAGTATGCAGCAGGCTTGCCTCGTGAGCCACCAGGGTCTGCGACAGTATCAGCAGAAGGAAAATTACGGGACACCAATGGATCTTGGAGCTTGGGGGATAGAATAATGAATGGGTATAGATCTCAGGACATGAAAGGTGAGCCTGTTCATTGGTCTACATTGCCTTCTTTGGGATCCGGCAGTCGTCGTGCAATTTGGGCTTTCCCAAGAAAGATTTCAGATTCAAATAGCTTATCAGCGTTATTCACACAACTTCCGGCTATTCTGTTCTCTCCTTCGTGCACCCCTCGGTGCCTTCAAAAACTGCATAACATTTTTTCGCTTTAAAATCTGCGTTTCAGCTCGGTGCGCTTCTCTTTCTCTCTTGAAACATTTCTCGTAAAATAAGCCTGGGGGCGCGCGGATCCTGGCATCACTTCTACTCATGGTGCCTACATCTCGAACTCTGGGTCTCTGCTCCAAATCGATCTCAAAACTTCTGTCCATCGATGGCTACATGTCGCTTTATGTCTTGTCCTCGTTCATGTTGTTCGCAATTGTCCAACGGCATATGTCATTTCGTCGATCTGCTTTTCCTTTTTCCCCACAAATCCCTTCCGGGTGATTTAGAGTTAGCGTGCATGACGGCCGCTAGTCGCTGGCCAAACCTTAAATTTGTTTTCCTAACGCCAGATTGTAGGACCGGGATCAGCATCATCGAGCTCGCCGTTGCCTCCGCCTCCCCCACCGCCGCCTTCGTCTTTTGCATCTTCGATTCATGGTGCGTCTACTTTACGGGACGTAATACGTCTGCGAGATCATCGACGAGATTCACCCAGGATGTATGGAGGTCTGTATTCCCTAGGCGCATATCTAACCCCTCATCTTGCTCACGGGACCCTTTTAATATTTCTATAGAAGACTTGCAGCTATCTAGAGAACAAGCGTTGCTGACAAGTGCTGGTGCATCTAGCAGCTCAAGAACACCCACCACCTCCTCCACCGCCCTTCACCGGGCGTCCGATGCTCCCTCCTTCTCCTCAATACAATCCACCCGCATCCATGTCGAGAGTGCCCCCTCCACCACCACCCTTTTCTGGTGGACGAGACTTACCAGTCTTGTCCTCAGGGAACCGCCCTGGAAGTAGCATGTCAATATCCTCTATGCTTGACTCCGCGCCCGTTGGAAGACCACCTCGCGAACCTGGCACTGCTACCACATTGAACGGCGCGTCTCCCACTGGCTCTCACTCTTCCTTAGCGCAACAACAGCAACAATCACTTCCTACTTCATCACCCACAAATTTCAGCAATGGTAATGGCTTTTTCCGTCGAAGTTCACCAGAGAAGCCTCAGACCTCGCAAGCTTCTACAAATCGTCCCTTTCGCGCTTATTCAGGGGGAGCCACACATCTCTCTTATGCCTCTGTAAAGGCCAGCTCCCCAGAAGCGTCCAGGTTTGGCCCCTTATCTGCAACTTCCATGCCACAGTACTCCCCAAGGTCTGACTCTGGTGGACAACATGAGTGGAGATTCCAGCATAGCAAGAATTCGACCGTAGGACGGATAATAGATCGGCCAAGCAGTCAGCCAAATGGCTATACTACGTCGCCACTCGATATCGATAGAAAAAGGGCGGTGATGGATGCTCAGGCATTGGGGAAAGCAAACCAAGAAGAGAATGATCTGAGGGAGGCGAGCTTACGGCAAGCGAACAGTGACGGTGTCTCTTCTTTTGACTTTTTGGGACGGCAAGCCCAGCTTGATCGTCAACGGGAGCTGGAAAATGTTGAGTATGAACGGCAAAAGAGACTGGAACAAGAGCAGAGATCTGCAAGCCAGAGCAGCCCTCGAGAGGAACGAATGAGCGTCATGAACTATCCTTTCCTGACTCAGTCTTCGGTATTCTCTGAGCCCTCCATCACCACCTCTCGGCCAGGAAAGGAATCCGTGATAGATCGCCTTCTCGAACGCAGCTATCAGCCACGACGAAGCGCACACAACGGACCTCTCCCGGAAGAATCGCTTCGGCAACTTCGTGAAGAGCGCCAGAAGCAAACTCAGCAGACCACAAAGTATTCTCCTACGGCTTCGCGGCATTCTTTCCTTGGAAACGTGGACGAGCGACAAGTGCAGACATACCCATATAACACCACCTCTGCCCCACCGGGTCGAGAGGTTAGGGTAAATAACGATGGCACTGGTCAACAGCATCGCCCTACGGATGATGGTAGTCAAGGTCATAGGACTATGCTTGCGCTGATCAACGATAACAGCAAGCGTGCCGGTCGCATCTCGCCATTGCCCCAAGCCGTCCAGGGTGCTCAAGGCCAGAAGAGGGGACCATCTAGCGACCCAAGCATCAAGAATGAGTTCTCACGCATGTTTGCAGGCATTGGAAGCGGTGTTGGTAGCGCTGGGCTCAACAGTGGAGCCTCTACACCGTTTCCCCCTCCTAGTCCGAAACAGTATTCCGAAGCAAATCAGCAAACTGCATTCACTGGTCGCAATGATCCATTCGAGGCTAGGGCTCGCAATGGGTCCAGGATAGGAAAAAGGGCTAAGAAGGTGAAGGACGCCGCAAAGGACGTCGAATCCGTTGACGATCGGGTGATGGCGGGTCCCGGAGGCGTCAAGAGGCAGAAACATGGTCATCATCACCCTCTCAATCAGTGAGTCACATTTTCATCTGATGTTGTGATGTTGAGTAGTGCTAACACTGACAGCCGTCACCATCACCACCAACGCCAAGATGAGCATAGTGGCACGCCGTCACACCGCGCCGGTGACTCAACAACGCCCATACCTCGCGGTCATCTACATCATCAGCATCGTGTGGATGGTACCGTCCATTATTACCCATGCTCCTCGAAACCACCCACGACACACCACAAAGCTCCTCGCGTCCCCTCTACCACCATCAACAACGACTCCGCCCTCAACCTCGTCCGCGACCTTCCACGACGTCATCTTGGCTCCACACTTTACTCACCTCGCCTCGAATCACCTGCCTCACCAGCCGCCTACGATACAAAGCTGCCATACGCAACAGCACCCTACACCATACCACGCTGCGAAGGCAAAGAGAACTGCACACTAACAATCCGCATCCCCCGCTTCTACCTCAGCAAAGCCGAGCGCGAACAAGTCTGCGCCCTCCGCGCGGTATGGGGCACAGACATCTACAGCGACGACTCCGACCCCCTCGCGGCCGCCATCCACGCCGGTTGGATCCGCGGCGAGTGGGGCGACGGCATCGACGTCTCCATGCTCGAAATCAACCCCCCGGGTGCTGGCGACTCATCCGATAACAAGCAGACTGTCTTCACAACCGCGCCTGCATCGCCCATGCTCCCCCTTCCAGGAAAAGACCTTCATCTCACCTTACTCATCCTTCCCACGTTGCAAAAGTACGCTTCGCGCGTCGCGCACGGCGTCAAGTCTCGCGCTTGGGGCGACGATCATGATGGTTTGAGCTTTCGGGTTGTGAAGATGGCGTGGGTGGATGAGAAGGGTGGGCGGGGGGAGGAGCGTGGTGGGGGGTCGAGACGGAGGAGGCTGAAGCTTGCTGCGGGGAGTAGGAGTGTGGCGCCGCCTTTGAGGGTGGGTGTTTGTTGGTAGAGGAGTGGGGAAATTGGGGGATGGAATTGTGAAGGGATATTCATCGTTTTTTGCTTGGGGCATGCGCCGCGGATGGGTGGGTGTAGGGCATTTGTAACGATGGGTGTTGATATTTGAGTCAGGGATTAGAACATGTAATCCACGGGTATCTAGGTATTTGGGCTGGGATGGTAGGAACGAACCATGAAATTGCTCGATACAAGTCGAGCCAACGTTCTACTCGGCAAGCTGTAATATCATTCTACTCTGAGTCACAAATATATCTATCCTATTCACACCCAATTTTCCATTCGCATTAGACTCGACTAGCATGCACATGATTAGCAATAACGGTGTAGACAGTCTAACCTCCGTGGCTTCACCCATCCATACGCTCCTAGTGAGGGTGGGGGAATGACACGTCAATCAGTATTCAGTATCAACCGTATCCACAACACAATCAGCCTGCTCGATGAGTCTACTCAACAGCCAACGACTCCTCAAGCTTATCGCCCGCACCGCTATCAGCATCCTATTCGCCGTTGGTGACGGTACCGATTGAGTGATTAGGCTTATTAGATACCTTCGCCCATACTCCGCGTCTACATGCCCCTATGTTTCTCGCCGTGGATACCTAGATGGATGGACTCGGAGGCACCTATGGGGACTCTGGGTTTGGAGAGCTGGGAAGCTGGGAAGCTACCAGCAACGTCTGTATTGAAAGGGCTGAGCGCGGTGGCGAAGAGTCGTGTGGTGTGTAGTATACTTATTCGGGTGTTTTGCTTTGCCAGGGGCTGGTGAAAGACGCCAGGACGAGTCGATGCAATTTGAGCGGTGATGATCGTTCCACAGAGATATATGGATACCTGGATTGCTCCCTGTGAAAAATCAGGTTGGATAGTACGTTCTCGTCCAATTCACTGGTAGACATTCCACGAGTCCGTGTCGAAGATCGACTTCTGGTTCGCTATTACACCTAGCGCTGTGCCAAATGTTATGCGTGAATTTCTGACTTCGTTCGCCCTCATGCAGCGCACCATGGACCGCATCCCCGGTCAAGACTGCATGGCCGGTCCTGCAACATTCTCAACGTCAGCTAGAGTCCCTTCACACATGGTATAAAATTTAGGGGACTCGCCACCGCTGATGATGAAACACCTCCGGCGCAACAGCCCCACACCACAAATCCTCATTGTTGTTACATTGATCGGCGACCAGCAAATCCCACGGCCCATCCCTGTCTTCCAAATTCGCAATCAGCTTCTCCGCCCCTTTGCGGGTGACAGCGTAAGCATAAGTGCAGACAGCGCCGTTTGTCTCGTAGACCAGCCGTCCATGTTCGGGTACATCGTGCCCAGGATCTCTGAGCTTAGAGTATAGTGGCGGGGGCAAAGCGGTGGAGTCGTTGACGACGAGGAAGGGTGAGGTGCGCCCGGCACCGCAGTGGCCGAGGGCGAGAAGGTCGTAGTTCATGCCCCAGGGGTACGCATGTGTATCCGTGTTATTTGCGTGAGTGAGGTTACGGATTGCGGATGCGATGGCGGGGGTTTGCGATTTTATTTCTACGCCCCAGTCACCGTCGTTTTCCATTATAATTGCCGTGCTGATGTTCGCGTCCAACATCCCGTGTAGCACATTAAGATGGCCCAATCTGGACATCAATTGCCCATTGTGCAACAAGCCGTCCTCGCCAGTATCCTCTTTTATCTTGGCCTCGAGCACTGGGGTAAGCCACGGAGTTGAGTTGAGGGAGAGGGGAAAGTTAGGCTGGGATGGGATGTGGATGGTAAGGCCAGTGAGATTGGCTGCGCGATTCATGCCTTCTTGGCGCCATACTGTTTCGCCACCGAGCGATTTGTTTGGCGAGACGACGAAGATGGATTCGAACTACATCATGGTCAGTAGGATACTTTGGTCAGTATAGCTTCTGCCAGGACTACTAACGCCTAGGGTCGAATTGGAAGCTCCGGAGAAATTGGTGACACCATTGATAACTGGCGATTTGGCCTGGTCCTTCAACAGAGAAAATAGGGTGATGTGAAGCGAAGAGGTTTGGGAAGAGTAGAAGGAGAAGCACTCATATGTAAGGACGACGAGTCCAAACAACGAGATTGACAGACAAATACTGAATTTATTCCGTGAGGAGAGAGCGTCGAGCAGCATCGCAGCAGCTCGACATGCACAAGAAGCGTGTCATGGCAGCAAGGATAGGCGACCTTCAAGACCATTTCCCTTGCCGTGGTCTGAGCTTCAGGGTGGGGGAATGCGGAAGCGCCAGAGTGTTTCGCAAACTGAATCTGCGACACGCGAAGCAGACGACGGCTTCAAAAAAGGAAGTTTCAGAACAGTTTGGAGCTCGATGATCCAAGATATTATGATATAGGAAACTGTAGAGGAGCGAGAAAGGCAACAATGCTCCGCTCTGCTCGTTTGCGAGACAAGCCACGTCCTTGCCTGGAAAGACGTGGCCAGGGATGCTACACCTTTTCCATACCAACGCTTGCGAACATCTTCTCTTTGTAGCCTGCCAGCACCAACATGGATAGTGAAATTTCACCTAGCATGATAACGCTGTCTATAGATCGGCAGTAGTCAACGAGATGCCAGCTCTAATTATAGATCAGAGGAATCCAGCTCGATTAGGTTTAGGACACTTTTAATATGAAACTCTTCAACCAGCCGTGCCAGCCTCCGTTCTCAAACGTTGGGGGCGGAGGCAATTAGGGTGCTAAGAAAGGCGTAAGTCGTCACTCGCAAAGCTTCAGCCCTAGGCTGATAGAAGTAGTCCGGAGCCACGACTCGCCGAGCCCTCGGAGTGATGACGCCGCCTTCCAGCTTCGACGGTCATACTACAAGAACTGAATCGTCGTGCCCTCGGTATGGTGTAAGTATTGTCAACATACGCACGTACTGGTCACTTCCTGGCACTTATGGAGATGCCATAGTTCTCGAACCTCAGATTTCTTACCCTACTTGGCCTAAAATCTTACCCCTCAATGTCCTATCCCAGCCGCTCATCTCCCAAAATACTTTAACGAAATTATCGTTGTCCGTAAGACTGACTAAGAATAATCGTTATCTTCCATTTGCGACTGGAATTATCTCCCTAAACATATCTTTGGCTGATTTGTACTCGTCTTGAGATATCTTTCGCTCGAGTCGCACATTATATAAATACGTGCAACGTCAATCTCTAGCAAGGAACGCGGAAGCCAAAGGGAGCAGCTGGTCTGGTTGCCATCATGTCCAAACGAACGCTTTTCACCACAGTGACCGCTCTCCCGGCTGGCATTTCACGAGAGACCGTCCTCGAGACGCTTCACAACCACCTAGAGATGATCGACCTGAATCCACTGGTCACAGAACGTCATCCCATAAACCCTCCACCAGAAGCCAGCCCGGAAGAGTTTCACGCGCAATGGTATTCTGTGACCGATAAAGTCAACTATCTACCAGGCGGTCTGTACTCAGGCGCCGTCACTTTCAACGGATGCTTTCACGATCTTCCTGATGGTCTGCAAACTCACATCTACGCTCCCATGGGCCTCAACATGAAGGGGAGATGGACCCTTGGCGGTACTCTGCCGGGAGAACCAAGGCAGCCCGTCGAATTGGGTTTGGGAGTCCCGAAGACTGGATTGTGGTTGCGAGAAGATGTTGATATGAAATGCAACTTCGTCATGACCAAATTCGTCAAAGGAACCACCAAGAAGGCGCATACGACATTGGTGCAAAGGCTAGTGGAGAAAGCGCATTTGGTCGAGGCCCAGGTTCATAACAGTGCGCTAGAGGAGCAACAGTCCATCCACGAATCGTACCCACCCGATTATCACGCTGGCATGGTGTCGCCTTCGCAACCCCAAAATTTCGACGGAAAGCCGTTAAATGTCCGACATAGTTCACGTCTCTCTAGTAGTTCCAACACTATGAACCAGAGCCCACCACTAGCCGGACGTCCAACTCCTCAGGGACTGAACCATTCCTACTTTAATTCGCATGGACAGCAGACGGTACCACAGGACCCAAGGTTTTCGTACACCAGCCGTGTCTCCTATCCAGAATCCAGTGATTCGTACGCGCATGATACGACCCCAAGTTATCAAAATGCGAATCGATTGAATACGAACAGTTTTGCTGTGGAGCTACCCTCTCATGATACGAGGACACCAACGGAACTCGACACCACTAGGAGATATTGAGTAGCCAGAAATGGGAGAAAATCTTATCTGCTCCGTCCAAAATCCCTGGCTTGCCAATCTAAAATTCTGTGCGGATTGCGGAAAGTTGGAAGGTGAAAGAGAACGGCGCGTATGGTCAATTGGGATCGCGTCCAGAGTCAATCTATCTCGAAATCACATCGGTAGAAGACTGCAAGGCTGGCCTTGTTGTAGAATCGAGAGTGGCTGCACGAGTTATGTTTTCTTATGTCGCAGTAGGCGATTTGCCAAGATTGTTTTGATACCCAGGATATGCAGCTCGATGATGACCGCTTGTTGATATTGAAAAGGGCGAGATTATATGACTGCGGAGACGCTGGGTGGAGTACCAGCAGGGGAAATATTGGACATAGCCGCAAAGAGAATTGAAATACTTGCGTGCATATATGTTTGAACGAATGGAGCCTACGGAAATCAACAAGCTGAAGCCCTTTAAAGGAAATAATTATCACTTCATCATTCCGGTGTATCCCATACCCAGGCTGTCGCAATGTAAAACCTTTGCTTTTGACACTCTATAGCTTACCGATAAAGTTGGAATACATAGTAGACAAGGCCACGCAATTGACCGTGGGGGATTCATTTGAAGGGCACTAGTGCTCAACCGAGGCTACGACTTGGGTCCACGCGACTCGCCGGTTGCATCCCACCATGAAGGAAGGACATGCACTTCTTCACGTGCTGAGCAGCTAAAATCCTCTATGCGATCTTCGACTTGCCCATGTTGTGTGTTTCCCCATCCCTAACGACCCCTTACGGTGACCTCATGGCAGACTTGGACCACGGATGAGTTCGCCCGTTGCATTGGGTCTATCTTCGGCCACATGATCGGCTTAGTTAATATTTACTTCTGGATTCGGGACTGTCAAGAAAGTCGTCCTCAGGGACATCCCTCCCCACCTCGAACGGCTGCCATCGAAGTTTGTAGCACTCCACGGGCTTGCCTACTCAGCCAGTGCAGCTGCGTCTCTCCACAGGATTCGACATCCACCGGATACCCCTACTCTGTTCGCCGTTAGCTCTGCGTACCAGCCTTCGAGACATGATAGGTATGAGCAACGCAATGAGAGACAAGATCGTCATGGAGTCTCCGTCTGACCATTGCCAGACCATGTACTGGGCCGACCTTCGGTCCAATTTCGCAAGATCCAAGTATTCGCTGTTGTATCCTTCTGGTCTTTGTATCTGCTTCGGTGGGCGCCGACTTTCCTACTATACGTTTCCCTCTTACTGAATGATTGTAGGGGCAACCACCATGGTCCACCATTCCTCAGCAACATCTCCTCCCGCCTCTCGAAGCGCCTCACCGCTTGGCAGACCGTGGTTATCACCCTCCTCTACCTATACATATGCCGAAACTTTGCCAAAATATTCGGGCTCGAGAGCCCTGAACCCTTGGCGAACCTGTACAGCAGAGCCTACTTTCGAGCGACGTGGATCACGACAGCTTTGGATGCAGGCTTCTGGACGGCGATGAAGATCCGGAGAAAATGGCTGAGAGATTTGGCTTCGATAGTATTCACCGTACACTACTTGATTGCAGCTGAGCAAGCGGATGAGAAAGTTCGAAAAGTCAGAGGAACGCTCACCGTGGAACATTTGAGATGCTCCTGGAACAAGACTACCACACCATACCTCTCATTCCTCACCAGACTGATGAGACCGAAGCTGACTCGTTATCCGCCACGCGCTATTCGCATCCCAAGACCCGCAGAATCATCATATAAAGAGCCAGTCAATGCGTGGCTGTACTTCGATGGCCCGTTATCAGCGCTGAAGAACCATACCAAGGTCGTCCTGGACTTTCCTGGAGGTGGGTATGTGGCTATGACACCAAGGCACCATGATGACAAGCTTTTTGCATGGGCTGGAAGGACTGGACTACCCGTACTCAGTTTGGAATACAGGAAGGCGCCGGAGTACCCCTATCCCTACGCTCTGAACGAGTGTTACGACGTGTACCACTCGCTTGTAGTGACCCAGGGTCGTTGTATTGGACTAGCAGGGCATGTCGCACCACGTATAATACTCACTGGGGACAGCGCTGGCGGCAACTTTGCTACTGGTGTGGTACTAATGATCTTGCAATCTGCTGGTACTGATCCCCAGCGATGGCATGGTCAGGAATCATTGCCTGTACCCGAAGGCCTAATCCTGATCTACCCAAGCCTAGATATGAATATTGGGAACTGGATGACAGAGGATCAAATGTCACTCATAAGAGACCAACGCACTCGGAAAACGAATCGTAATGTGCTACGAAGGAAGAGTGATGATTACTACAGGCTCACACCTGCGACCCCGCATCCTTCAGACGACGAAGCAGCAGACGGTGATGATCTGGTTGGTAGAGACGAGAAGCCTACATCGCCGCCCGTAAAGGCTCCCACGAAAGAAGAGGCTGTTGCTACGGTGGCCCACCATACAGCCAGCCTAGCTGTTTCCAAGCCCAAACAGCTCAAAACCCGCCTTGCTGTGTCCTCGATGATCTCCTATTTCAACGACCGAATTCTCACGCCAGAGATGATGCGAGCGATGATCATCCTCTACGTTGGGCCGCATATCCGTCCAGACTTTGCAACGGATTACCTGCTGTCCCCATTGCTTGCCCCTGAAGCTTTATTGGCGAATTTCCCCAAAACTTTCTTCCTCACTGGCGAACGAGACCCACTAGTCGATGACACCGTTATATTTGCTGGTCGTATCCGCCAAGCGAAACACAACCAATTCGTACAACGGAAAGAACTTGGCCTCCTTTCGACGAAGGAGGTTTTTGATGAGAGAGACCATGTCGAGGTCACACTCATTCCTGGCATCTCACACGGATTTTTGCAATTCGTCGGCATCTTCCCAGAAGCTTGGAAGCACGTCTTCCGTTGTACCGTATGGATGGAGGAGATTTTCGACGCAACAGAAAATGTCGATAGCCCTTATATCACTCGTCCGTCTTCACCCACTCGCCAAGCTTCTAGCATTCAGCGCCACCATCGTCGTAGGCCGACGGACAGCTCTGGCGATGAAGATAACCCGTTGATGATGAGCTCTATGAATGAGAATGGTCCTGCTCCTCGGACTTCTAGAAGAGGTAGGGGAAAGAGGGTGAGGCATCAGGATGGCAGGAATCTATCTTTGGTTAGTTTGGCGAGTGAGGACGATTTGATGGGAAGGCGGATGAGAGGGCTAGCTGGAGGTCTGATGGGGATGACAGCTGACGGGACCGCTACCCCTTGAGCTGGCTTAAGCTGTCTCGACGCCGTCATCAACTTCTTGTACAAAGTTGGGTATATGGCATTGCTTTGTAGCGACTTAGCGACGACTTGTATTCTGTACCTAGATGGAGATGAGTATCCCGATATACTGGTGAGAAACTGTTGGCACTAACTTTCAGTGGCCCTTTCAAAGCAAAACGAAGTCGTAGGACGATCTGCTCCAGTTCTTATAGCCCATGATGGTGGTGAAACGTACCTCGGCTGGCTTGATGAGGCAAGGTCAGTTCGCGCGTTTTGATACCAAACAGAGTGCCCTTCTCAAGATCCTGGAAAACGCTCTCTGTCTTTCCTCGCGGCCAAGCTGACCATCTGAGTCCCTCCCCAATCTTCACAATCTCCCTTACTACCTCTATGGCATCATGGCGGTCCAATCCAAACTACTCCTCTCCTCCGGCCCATCCGAATCCCAAATCAAAGCCGTGATCTCCCACCTCACAAACCTCTACCTCACGCACCGCACCAAGATCTCCCGCACTGTCTACGTAACTCTCACGCTCGCCCTCATCAACCGCGTTCTCAATGCTGTTTCCGAGCAGAAGGCCGCTTCATTACACCAGGCTCAGATACGCGAGCAGCGCAAAGGGACTGCTGCCCCTCCTCAAGGCGCCGCAAATGCGAGGAAGAGGGTGGAGTTGAATAGCGAGTTCTTTCGCAATCTATGGAGGTTGTTGAAGATCGTCATACCGGGCTGGAAGAGTAAAGAGCTCAGGCTAGTCATAAGCCATAGTTTCTTCCTGGTGATACGGACGTTGATAAGTCTGTATGTTGCGGAGCTGGATGGGAAGCTGGTCAGCAGCCTTGTTCGAGGAAAGGGCAAGGAGTTCCTGAGGGGTATCGTCTGGTGGATGATTGTTGCTGTGCCGGCTACATTCACAAACTCCATGCTCTCATACCACCAGTGTAAGCTGGCGCTGCGGTATCGAAGTCGACTCACGGCGTATTTGCACCAGAGATACCTTTCCCATATGACCTTCTACAGCCTCTCGGCCCTGGACGATCGAATAAAGAATGCGGATCAGCTTATTACGGTGGATGTATCAAGGTTTGCCAACAGTCTTGCGGAGCTGTACTCGAATTTGGCAAAACCGACACTGGATATCATTATATACAATTGGTCCTTATCACGATCTGTGGGTGGAGAAGGACTTTTTGCTATGAGCCTGCTTGTTCAGCTCTCCGCAAACGTTATGCGAGCACTGACACCTCCGTTTGGGAAATATGTGGCAGAAGAAGCTCGCTTGGAGGGCGAGTTCAGATTTCAGCACTCGAGGCTGATCGATAACAGCGAAGAAATTGCGCTGTATAATGGGCATGAAGCGGAGAAAGATACGCTGGATAAGGGATACTTCACACTCATAAAGCATGTTAATCGAATACTACGGCGGCGGCTCTATCATGGCGTGATGGAAGACTTCGTGATCAAGTATTTCTGGGGTGCGCTGGGGCTCATGCTATGTAGCGTCCCTGTCTTCTTCAAGATACCGGGGCAGACACTGCATGGTATGGGCGATCGGACAGAAAGTATGCACTTCCCTGTTCCCCCCTTTGCCCACGTTGAGGACTGACGACCTAGGCTTTGTAACGAACCGCCGCATGCTCCTCTCCTCCTCCGACGCAGTCGGCCGCGTAATGTTTTCCTACAAGGAAATCACCGAATTAGCCGGCTACACATCAAGAGTAGCCTCCTTACTCAACGTAATGGACGACATACAAGCCGGCCGTTTCGAGAAAAAGCTAGTCTCCTCAGCAGAAACAGCCGAGCACGCATCCATACTCTCCTCCCGCGGCACCACGGTCGAAAGCTCCAGCATAGAATTCATCTCCGTCCCCATCGTCTCCCCCAACGGCGACATCCTCGTCAAATCCCTCTCCTTCACCGTCCGCCCCGGCCAACACCTCCTCATCGTCGGCCCCAACGGCTGCGGCAAAAGCAGCCTCTTCCGCATCCTCGGCGGCCTGTGGCCCGTCTACGGCGGCACCGTGCACAAACCACCCTACAGCAACATCTTCTACATCCCGCAACGGCCCTACCTCAGCCGCGGTACCCTCCGCCAACAGATCATCTACCCCGACAGCCTGCGCCAAATGCGCGCCAAGCACATCACCGACGCCGATCTGCTCCGCTGGCTCGACGCCGTCGACATCGCTCACATCGTCGACAGGCCCGGCGGCTGGGACGCCGAGGACGAATGGCGCGACGTCCTCTCCATCGGCCTCCAGCAGCGCGTCGCCATGGCGCGGCTCTTCTACCACGCGCCCCAATACGCCATCCTGGACGAATGCACCAGCAGCGTCACGCTCGAGGTCGAACGCAAAATGTACGATACGGCTAAATCGCTGGGCGTGACGCTGATGACTGTCAGTCATCGTAGAAGTCTGTGGCGGTATCATGGCTGGATTTTGCAGTTTGATGGACAAGGGGGTTATGTGTTTACGGAGCTGGATGCTGAGAGGAGGTTGGGGTTGGAGGATGAGAGGGAGGAGTTGGAGGTTAGGCTTAG
>JAABUK010004166.1_pt1 | contig 23775 bp, 18 predicted proteins | sample 5559141 | NCBI WGS metagenome assembly JAABUK01 (sample SAMN10711869, study PRJNA513367) | rock metagenome | isolation source: Antarctica rocks | place: Antarctica: Victoria Land, Pudding Butte nord | collected 2016-01-03
TCGTCCGCAAAATGCCCGAACCACCCGCCGTGCCGACCGCTACCTGGATCAACCCACCCCAGAAACCGGCTAACAACCAAGCCTAATCCAAGACTTCGGCCGTCTCATAGTCGTTGACAGGTTCCGTCGTGGTTGCCCGGAACCGCGTGCACCGGCCCCGGCAGCGCCCTAAAACTTGCCGCCGCGAACTCCAGGTCGGCGTCGTGATCGGCGCCGTCTAAGGAAAGGTCCCCGGTCGCGACAACCAAGTCGGGCCGTAGCTCTGTCAGCATAGCGGCCACACGGTCGAAGTTGGACCGGAACAGGAGGGTGCGCGCGCCCAGATGGGTGTCCGATACCTGCGCTACGGTGAATGGCATGAGCGCTGCCATAGGGGCACTCTGTTACCCAACGATGACAGAACGGAGAAGCTTGGAAGTCAAAGCACACCGGTCATGAAGTTAGGCAAAACCCAAATCCGATTTACGCCGCAAGCCTTCGCCCGTCTTACTCGTCGCGCGAAGCGTGTCATTGCCGATGGCTTTCGAGACGCGACGGAACCGGACCGGCGTCAAGGCGGGATCATGTTCCTTTGTCATATTCTTGTCGTTAGACGCCCTGCAGGCTTCCCGGCATGAAATCAGAGTTGTCGGTTGCGGAGGACTCAATGATGAAATCAGTGCTTGTTGCAGGCTTGTTCTTGTCAGCGCCGCTGACCCGTTCCTGGGCTGGCCAGCCGTCACCGCCCGAAGTCCTAATCGCTTTGAACGCCACCAGCCATGATGGGGATGGCTGGAAAACCGACGCCCTTAAAGCACTCGATCTCGAGATCGACGGAACTGCCTCCGAAATCAGGCGCAGCGTTGCGGTCATGATTGATGGCGGAGCAATGCTAGCGAAGTTGCCGCTGCTGCAGAAGCACGGCGCGCTTTCGGAAAGCATCACGGATGAGGAGGTAGCACGGCAGCCAGCATCCTACACAAACGCGCTCTCCTTGCTGCTGACGTCCTATGTGGTCCGAAACCTATACGGGGCTCATCCCGAACTTGGCCGAACTCATTGGAAGGTGTCTTTGAAAGGTCCGGCTGACGCGGGCGGCCAGGAGGCAAGGGAGATCTACTCTTTTGCGTTCGACCGATCACTCTACCAGAACACGGCATGGGATCGGCTCCCGTTTACCGAGTTCCCGAAGGTCGCCGACAAGTTCAGCTACAACCTGCGGTTCACGTTGGACATGTCGCGTGAGGCTTCGGGCAGCATCGACGACGACTGAACTGGTGGAACAAGGGGACAGTGTCTTGGCCTACCCATTGATGTGTGCAGTCCAGGCGTGGTAACGGACGCCGAACACGCCGATGCCAGGCGCGGAGCCATTGCCCGCGCCCGGCGTTCGAGGGGTTACTGCAATCCGACCGTGCGGCCCGGGTAGCCGGCGGCGTCGAAGTAGTAGGTCGTGCCCAGCACCTGGAAGGCCAGCCGGGTGATGTTGCCGGTGGCGTCCGATTCGGAGTTCAGCACTTTCCGGCTGGACTTCGGCACCGGGCCGCCGCCCTTGAGCGCCTCGGACAGCACGCGGCCGACCAGCTTACCCTTCGCGGCGATGTCGAGCTGAAGCAGGCTCGCAATCGTCATGCCGAGATCCGCATTGCTGGCCGGCGCCGGGTCCGTGAAGCCGCGGCGGAAGTCGGGTCCGATCGCGCCCATCGTGTTCGTCGTGTCAGCGCGGCCAAACGTGCCATGCATGCCCTGGCCCTGCTGCAGCCCGCTATCGGCGACTTCGACGCCGCACGCCATGGGGTTGCCGCATCCCGTGTCACTGGTTGCAAAGCTGATCGCGATCGAGGGCTGCGGGCTCACCGCCGAACCCTTGAGGCCGATCGCACTCATCGGCAGCGTGCCCGGCACGGCGCCGAACGCGTCATCCACGAACAGCCCGCTGGTGTAGTCCTGCGCGGCCAGGATGCTGACGACCTTGGCGAGCGTTTCGCTGTCGCCCTGGCGCACGTAGATCAGGTCCGACCCGCCATTTGCCGCAACGACGACGAGGGGGTTGTTCGGGTCGTTGCCGATGACGGCATTGCCGTTGGCGGGGTAGGCGGCAACTGGGTTGACCTGGGCGTAGTTGCTGTCGGGGTCATAGAGCGACTGGCTGAGCCCGATCGCGAGGTCGATGCCGACGAAGCCGCGCGGCAACAGCCCGGCCGGCACCCCAGGGTAGCTGTATCGGATCGCGTAACTGGTCGCGCTCTGCTTCGAGATCGTCGAGAAGCCGTGGTCCGAGGTGAGGATCACGTCCGTCGTCGCGCTGAGGCCGAGCTCATACAGCGCCGCCATGAGCTGTTGAAGGTCATTGTCAGAATTGCGCACGGCCGCCCTCGATGTCGGGCCGTTGATGCCCGGCGTGAGGCTGAGCAGGCTGTCACCCTGGTTGTGCTGCGTGCCGTCCGGGTCGCGCGACCAGAACACCATCGCGAACGGCTTGGAGCGCTGGGCCAACAACGGCAGGACCACCTGCGTCGCGGCGCTGGCGAAGTATTGCTGCTGGACGGTGTTGGCGACCTTGGTGCCGGGCGTGGTCGAAGTGCCTGAGACGCCGTTCGCACCCCGGCTTGGCGTCGCGAGTGGCAACCCAACCGCAGTCAGCGCAGTTTGGATTTCGGTCGCGAGCGGGAGGCCGTTGGCGGTCCCGGTCGCATCGTCGATGTTGATGGTGAGCTGGCCGCTCGCCTCGGTCGGGTCGAAGATGTGGACCGGACCCACCTTGCCGATGGCGACGGTGGAGTAGCCCTTGGCGCGTGCGGCGGCGAGGATCGTCTCCTCGTTCAGGTAATTTCTGCCGAACTGCTGGTTCATCTGGCCGATGACCGCGTCATTCTCCAGGAACGGCGTTACGCTGCCGTTGGAAGCGGGCACCTTGAAGCCCGAGAAGATGGTGTTTGAGAAGTCGCCGGTGTCGCCCAGCAGGTGACCGGTCGCCATGGTCGAGGCGTTCGCGGTCGTGAAGGTCGGGAAGATCGCGTGCGAGTTCTCGAAGCGCACGCCGCCCCGCAGCAGCGCCGACATCGCCGGCGCCTGTTGCGGGGTCACCGAACTCGGGCGCAGCCCGTCGGCGACGAACAGGATTACGTTATGCGGGGCCGTTTGGGCCATGGCGCTCGTCGCAAGTGCCGTGCTGACCAACAAACCGCTCATTAACTGACGCATTCTTCTACCCACCATGATTGCCGCAAGCTATTAGGCGGGACACCTGCGTGCTGTAACGGCTCGGAACGATGATTATTCGATGAAATTATCATGGCGCCGAGTAGGACTGCCGTCGACAAGTGCTGCTGCTTGTCGTCGGAATGTCCAATGCGTCCGAGCTTGATCCTCGGTCGCCTCGAAGGCGGAGGTACTCACGATCAGTGTTGGGACGATAAGCCGGGCCACTCAAGGCCCCACAAAGCCAGCTGCGACCACCCAGGTCGATGAGTGCGGCATCAGGCCGCTCACGAGAGAGCGCGAGGATGGCTCAACCATCGCCCGCGTCGACCTGGTCGGTGCTGCCCAAGCGCCTACGCCGGCAGGGTATAGCGCCGCTCGATCGCCGCTTGGACCGCCTCACGGGCTGCCTCGAACGGCTGCTCGCCTTGCTCGATCGCCGTGATCTCATCGGTCAGCTCGCGGTCCTTGATCGACAACCCGATCCAGCGCGAGAAGTCGCCCTGCCTTCGGTGGAACTCCCAGGTTTCGGCGTCCACCCCCGCCCCGATCTCAACGAACATGACGAGGTTGGTGGCGCGCAGATTGAGCTTGCCGTCGGGACCACGGAAGAAGAACGAGCGGTCGTCCCCGAGCTTGCCTTCGGCGTATTTGCGCAGATGCCGTCGCCGCGCGCCGGTGCCGGGGATCACCGCCATGTGCCGCAGCGTTTCGCGGCGCGACAGGGTCAGCATCTCGCCCCGCGGCACCCTGGCCGAGGCGTCCGGCGCGGGCAGCCCGGCCGCTGCGCAGAATACGCCGATGGCCGCCCCGGCTTCGTCGCCCACCGCGATCATGCGGTCGACGCAGTCCATGACCCTGGCGGACAGCGCCTCCGGCCGCACGGTGACGAACAGGAAGCCCTTGAGGTCCGCGGGCAACGCGGCGCCGCCGGGGTCGTAGCCGTGAGGCAGCATATGGTGCGCCTCGTCCACGACCACGAAATGTGGCCGTCCCGTGCGGGCGCGGAGCGCGAGCAGCTCCGGAAGCAGCCCGGTGAAAAAGGCTGGACGGTCCGGGAGCTTCACGCCGAGCAGATTGACGGCGGCCCCGGTGCCGGATTTCCGCAGCAGCTCGACAACCTTGTTGATCCGCGGCGCCTCATGCGCCGAGCCAACGCCGATGAGGCTGTCGAGGTCGTCGTAGTCTCCCTCGGGATCGATTACGAGCGCTTGGAAGCCGCCCGCGGCGAGACGCTCCAGCAACCCGGTCGTCAGCGCCGTCTTGCCGCCGCTGCTCGCGCCCGCGAGGAGCAGGCTTTGCCGCTGCGGCACGATCGCCAGCGGCTCGCCACCTTCCAGCGGCGCCGCGAGCGCCACGAGCTGACGCGTGTTGCCAGCATCCTGCTCGGCGAGATCGGTCGCGAGCAGCCGATCGATCAGCTCTGCGACGCCGCCACCGCGTGCGGCCTCGGTCACCAGCACGGCCGCCTGCTTCAGCATCGGCAGCGCATTCGCGACGGCGACCGGCATGCCGCACAGATTGAAGAACGCGAAGTCGTTCTCCGCGTCGCCGACGGCGACCGTGTTGTGGGGGGAGATCTCAAGCTCCTCCAATGCGGCGCGCAACCCGCTCTCCTTGGTCACGCCGGCCGGCAGCACCATAACGGCGCCCTTGTTGAAGGTGATCTGCAGTTCGAGTCCCAGGTCCCGGATGGCCGCCAGCACCTTGGTCTCGTTCGGCTCCCAGGTCGCGACGATCGCGCGCCCGACGGAGAGCGGGTCGACCGCCGCGGCGCGTAATGCCTCCACAAAGGCCGGTGGCGGCGCAAGCGCCAGCAGCCGCTCCTCGCGCGTCTCCGGCCGGTAAAGGACCGCGCCGTTTTCGGCCACGACACGATCAAAAACGTCGATGCGCGGCATCACGCGGATCAAGTCATCGAGCTCGCGTCCGGTGACGAGTATCAGCTTGCGGCCGCTGGTCCGAAGCCGCTCCAATGCTGCGAGCGTCGGCTCGTCCACCACGCCGTCATGGGCGATCGTGCCGTCATAGTCGGTGGCGAGCGCGACATAATGCATGCTCGGCTCAACTCCGCGAAACCAGCGAAGTTGTGAGACAGTTTTGTGAAGTCGTCTGGGCAGAACTGCCAGCACGACCCGGCCGTCCTCAAAGTGTAACCGAAGCAACGATTGCCGTCCGGCGGTGCAGTGTTGCCTTATGGTTCACCGCCAGTTCACAAACCTAGAGAGCTTCCCCATGGACCCGCTCGCCCGCCCGGTGACGTTCCGCAGCTTGTCATTAATAGACCTGCTGCAGGCCCGCGATCTTTATCACGTGCACCTCATGAACAAGGCAAACGTGATCGGCACGGCGGTCGGCCTTTACCTGATACGCAACGCCGACACGCGCGCCGCTTCCGGCTCCGAGCCGCACTCGAAAGGGCCGCGCACGTTCGAGAACGCCCATGTTCGCGATATCTCGTGGCCCTGCATTCTGGTCCTTGTGCGTGACTGGGTCGCCGCACACGGGTTCGGGGGCGCGGACGGCCACTATGCGGCGCAGGACATGGTGCCGAAATCGCTGTTTATGCCGGACGGCCGCATTGTCCCGGTATGCGTCGTGCAGGTGAGCCCGGCCGAGGCGACGGCCGCAGCGCCCGCCGACATTCGCTGGCCCAACAGCAGGATCGGCGGCGGCTTGCCGCTCATGGTCGAAACGCAGGGCGAGAAGCGCCGCGCCAGCGTGGGCTGCCTGGTGACCGACGGCCATACCGTTTATGCGTTGACCAACCGCCACGTCTGCGGCCGGCCGGGAACGCCGGTCTTCACCGAGACGCGCGGAGGGCTTGGACAGGTTGGGCATGCGTCGGACCTGCAGCTCGCCCGCTTGCCGTTCAGCGAAGTCTATCCCGGCTTTCCCGGTCAGTCCGCCTACGCGACGCTCGACGTCGGCCTGATCGAGGTCGACGCCATCAATGATTGGACAAGCCAGGTTTATGGCCTGGATGGGCCGGTCGGCCCGATCGTCGACCTGAACGAGATGACCCTCGGCCTGCAGCTGATCGACGCGGAGGTGGTCGCGTTCGGCGCCCACTCGGGCCAACTGAACGGCCGCATCAAGGCATTGTTCTATCGCTACAAGTCGATCGGTGGTCACGACTACATCGCCGACATGCTGATCGCGCCGGAGCCCGGCGGCACGCAGAGTGGACCCGGCGACTCCGGCACGGTCTGGCATGCTCGGCAGCCGGCGTCGGGTGGAGGCAAGCCCGTGCTGCGGCCCGTTGCAGTCGAATGGGGCGGCCAGGCGCTCGCGTTTACTGACGGGACGCGACTGAACTTCGCGCTCGCCACCAACCTCGCCAAGGTTTGCGACCTGCTCGACGTCGACCTGATGCAGGAACACAACGACGGCGTCGTGCCGTTCTGGGGACAGGTTGGGCACTACAGCATCGCCACCGCCGCCATTGCCTCGGTGCGCGAGCCGTCATTGAGGGCATTGCTCGACGCCAACCGCGAGCGCATCAGCTTCGTGCCCGATGAGCTCACCGCCGAACAGATCCGTGCCAAGCTCGCCCGTGGCGACTTCATCGAGCTCGCCGACGTGCCCGACCTGGTCTGGAAGAAGCTCGCCACGCGCGTCCCGGGCGGGCGGGACGTCGCGACCAACACCGGGCCGGAACACCCGAACCATTATGCGGACATTGACCGCCCCGGCGCGGACGGCCGCACGCTGCGCGACCTTTGTCTGGCAGACAAGTCCCAGATCTCGGTCGCGGCGTGGCAGGCATTCTACGATGCAATCGGCGAGACCGAGGCGCGCAGCCGCGGCCTGCTCCCATTCCGGGTGTGGCAGTTCTTCGACGCGATCGTCGGCGATCTCGCGTCGGGCGATATCGCCAAGGCGGTGTGCGCCATGGGCGTCGTGTCTCATTACATCGGCGATGCCTGCCAGCCGCTGCACGGCTCGATGCTGTCGGACGGATATCGCGACCGCGCTGAGGAGAACGGCAAGACATGGCCGGGCAAGGGCGTGCACGCGACCTTTGAGGACAAGATGGTCGACCGGTTTTCCCAGGACCTGCTCGCCCAGATTGGACCCGCTGCAAGCGCCGGTGCGGGCGGACAAATCCCACAAATCGCGAGCGGCCAGGACGCTGCCTACGCCTTGATCGCGCTGATGGACTTCTCCGCCAAGACAATCCCGCCGGCCGAACTGTGCGACCGCTACATCGAACTTGGCGGCGGCACGTCGCGCCCCGTCGTCGAGGGCCTTTGGACGACGTTCGGCGCCCGCACCGCGACGCTGATGGGTGCTGGCGCCAATACCCTTGCCGCGACGTGGGAAGCAGCGCTGGCCGCCTCGAGCGCGCAGCTGCCACCGGTCGCGGCGTTCAGCGAGGCCAACCTCGCGTCGATCTACCAGGGCGCAGGCTTCGTGCCGTCGTTCACGCTCGATCAGATCGGCCCGCATCTCAAAGGCGCTGTGGGTCCTGATCAGGTTCGCCACGCTACTGGTCACTCTCGGTCTCCACCTCGCGCCGGACAGGGTCGATCCACGCCATGATGGGGCCTTTGGAGGCGGACTGGGATCGTAGGTCAGCGTCGGACGACGAACGCAGCGTGCGCACGCCGGCCGGACCGGCCAGCTCGACCGCGCCGCGACCGATTGCCGTTACGGTGAATGGTCCCAGCCGGCTCCCCTCCGCGACGACGACCGGCCGTCCGGTGCGGCGAAGATCGCCCGGCGTTCGCCTCCCGAGATGACGAGGCCTGCTAGGCGCGGGAGCCTCGCAGGCTCGGATTGAGCCGCTTGTTCTGTGCGGGGCGGAGCGCGGCCGGGCGTGAACAAAGGCCACGCCGACCGCACCGACCTTCAACGCCAGCGAGTCGTTGATGCCGTCCCCCACCACCAATGGGCGGAACCCGGCCGCGATCTCGGTCAGCACCCGGTCCATCTTCTGCTCGGGCAACGCCTCGGCGCAGACCTCGGCGATGCCCAGCTCGGCGCCGATGCGGCGAGCCACCGCCTGGCGGTCGCCGGTCAGCAAGGTTTGCCGCTCCAGGCCAAGTGCCCGCAGCTCGTCGACCGCCGCGCGGGACTCCGGCCGCGACCGATCGGCAAACAACAGCCATCCCTGGAACACGCCGTCGTGGCTCAAGCCGGCGATCGGTCCGTCATGGGCCGGCGGCGCCTTCACGCCCAGGCCGGCAAACAGGGCTGGTCGGCCGAGGGCCGCAGCCTCGCCCTGGACCGTCGCGGTCACGCCGAAGCCGCTCATCTCCCGAACATGGTCGAGCACCGGGCGGCTGCTGGCCGAAGCGGCGCGGGACACCGCGCGGCTGACCGGATGGCTGCTCGCCGCTCCGAGCGCCGACGCCACGCTTAGGGCCGTCCCTGTCTCGACGCCCGGCGCGGCGCGGAACTCCATCAGCGTCAGCTGCCCGGTCGTCAGCGTGCCGGTCTTGTCGAAGATGACGGAGGTGACCTCCGCCAGCTGCTCGAGGAACGCCGCGCCCTTGATGAAGATGCCGTGCCGCGCTGCCACCGAGATCGCCGCGATGGCGGTGGCCGGGGCCGCCAGCACCAGGGCGCACGGGCACGAGGCGACCAGCACGGCACGCGTCGCCGCGGTGTCGTTGCTCGCGAACCAGGTGCCGGCTGCGATCAGCAGCACAAGCGCCATGTAGTGTCCGGCGTAGCGCTCCAGCAGCCGGGACACCGGCGGCTTGGCGCGCTCGGCGGTTCGCATCAATGCGATGATCTTGCCGAGCGTTGTCTCGGCGCCGAGACGGGTAACCTCGATCTCGAGCCGCCCGTTGGTGTTGATGGATCCGGCCAGCGCCGGGTCACCGATGGCAACATCGATTGGCCGGAGTGTCCTCGATCGCGCGGATCAGCACCGTATCGTCGGGCGCGAACTGCAGCCACTGGTTGACCACTGCCGCCTGTACAGGGGCAGCCAACACGGTTGGGCCAGCGAGCGCCATGCCCGCGAGCAGGCCGAGCATGATGCCAAGATGGCGCAGCGGGCGGCCGAAACGGCGGTGACCGGCAAGAAGCCCGGTGGCAGGCCGCCCGCGCCGCCGGTCGAGGGACCGCTTCCCACCGATCAGATTAACCTGACGGACGAGCAATCGCGCATCATGCCCATGCCGGGCACCGGGTTCGAGCAGTGCTACAACGCACAAGCGGTGGTGGCCGTGGGCAGCCTGCTGGTGATCGCGGCCGATGTCACCCAGGCGCCGAACGACAAGCAGCCGCTTGAGCCGATGCTGGACCAGATCGCCGAATTGCCCGATGCGCTGGGCCAGGTTGGCGCGTTGCTCGCCGACAACGGGTATTTCAGCGAGGGCAACGTGAACGCCTGCGCCGCAGCGGGGATCGACCCGGTGATCGCGATGGGGCGCGAAGCGCATCATCCCTCGTTCGGGAACGTTTCGCCGAGCCACCACTGCCGCTGCAGGACCCCACGCCGCTTGAGGCAATGGGCCACCGCCTCCAGACGCCCGAGGGCAAGCGGCTCTACGCCTTGCGCAAGCAAACGCCCGAGCCGGTGTTCGGCATCATCAAATCGGTGCTTGGGTTTCGACAGTTCCTGCTCCGTGGCCTCGACCGTGTCCGCGGCGAGTGGAACCTCGTGACCATGGCGTGGAACATGAAGCGGATGTTCGTCCTGGCCAGCGCGATCTGTGCCAGACTTGCTGTGCGTGCGTCGATTGTAGGCCCTCGCCGGACATCATGGCCTTGCTCGAGACGAACAAGATCGCCCCTGCACAGATCCCATTGCTCAACGCTGTGTCAGCGACTACCCAACCAACTCAATAACGACTTCAGCCGACCGAATAACCGCGCGCTCATTCCGACAGGCGGCTAGGGGAAGCGCTTCGATCGAACGAAGGGGAGCATCGGCTCAGTCCATTGAGGCGGGGCATGGGTTTACGTGGCACGGGCGAGCGCTGTTTGCTGGCGCTGCTCCGCCGGCCGCCGGTTTCTCCTTGCATTTCGACAACGAGGAACCGATCTGTCTGATGTCGAGATCACCTTCCCCGGTGGTCATAGCCGAGCCGCGCACAGCCAGGCGTCGGATGAGCTCGGGGGTCGCACCGAATGTAATCCACATTGGCTAAGCTGAGCCCATTGTACGCAGGGCCATACACAACCGTCCCAAACCCATAGGGTATCATGTCCGCTTCCCGGGCGCCTGGAGCCCTCGGTTTCCATCGCATCGACCGTGCACGGGCCGACGCGGTGCTCTCCCTCGACTTGGGGGGTCACGAAGCCCTCGATTTCCTCGACCCCGTCGAGACCATCTTGCGGGCGGTGCGAGGCGGTTTAGCGCACCTGCTGTTCGGGATGGAGGACGCGAGCGGCCTTGTCGGCTTCTTCGTCGTTCATCCCGATCGGCGTGACTCCTCGTGCTGGTGGCTCGGCTGGTTTGCGGTGGCCCAGTCCCACCAGGGGCGCGGCTACGGCCGGGTCGCCCTGGAGCACGTCATTCAGCGGCTTCGGCGCGTGGACGGCTGCCGCCGCATCCGGCTTTATGTCGCGGCGGCGAACGGCGCCGCACGCCGGCTGTATGGCAGCGCAGGCTTCAGTGAGTGCGCGACCGACGACGCTGGATGGCACACGCTTGAATACAAGCTGCCACGGCAGGTGCCGACCGCGAGCGCTGTCCGGGGCTTTGCGGTCCATGCCGCACCGGCCAAGCGGGATCGCCGTCGCATGCGGCTCCGATCCAGCGTCGGGCCGTTCGCCGCACGCTCAATTGGCACGGTTCGCGGCCCACCCATAGCAGGGGAAATCTTCCACGACACACGGCGCCGTACACTGCCGATCAACAGCCATTTCCGGCGGTTGCTACGCGTTGTAGGTGCGGGACGACCTGGTCGCCACCAGTCTCGTTCACAGCGACGCGCGACTGCCTATCCGAAGGTGGCGTTTGTGCCAGTCCAGAACGGGGACGTTTCCTCAAGCACGCCACCTTTTGGTTGTGCGGGGGCGTGGCCGGTTTCGCATGTCGCCATTGCACCGGGCGGATACTGCGGCGGGCAGCCGAAGTCGCGCCGGGCCGGCTTTGCTCAAGCGCCTTGCCAAATTCGGGGCGACGACCGCGTCCTTCACGAGGCTGAACCCTTCCTGCAGTTTTGTCTGCCAGCCGAGACAGCCCGCTGAACCCAACTTCGACAGAGTGCGGAAAGGTCGGATCAGAAAAGCAACCTAATCACTTTGGATCGAGCCTAGAAGGCCGCCTGGGCGCGCACCGCCACCGCCTGAACCCGCTGCCCAACCTGCGTCGTGCCGCTCGCGTTCAAGCGGTCTACGTTGATAATGTCGTAGTCGAGCATGAACCGAAGCTGCTGGTTCGGATACCAGTTGAGACCCACGGCATAGATGTCCTGCGTGCCGCCGTAAACGCCGCCCGTCGCGCTCGACGCCACCGCGCGCGTGACCCGGTCGTTGAGGTCGATGCGGCTGTAGCGGCCCACCAGCTCGAATGCTCCGTAGCCGCCGTCCTTAGGCGAGAATTCCCGCGCCGGCTTGGGACTGCCGAACGCGCCGGCGGACACGACATAGCTGCGCGGCTCGCCGGTGATGACCCAGCTCGCCTCTGCATACCCGCCGCTGAACTCGAGGCCGGGCGTCCGCACCCTCGCGCCGCCGTCGTTCCGGTCCACGCCGATGCGGATATACTCGCCTTGCAGCAACAGGTTGCGCCAGCGTATCCCGAACTCAGGCCCATACTCGTAGGCGCTGCGCGCGTTGAGCGCCCCGGTGCTGATCAGCCGGTTCTGATCGATCCGCAGCTCCGGCCGGTCCTGCAGGTTGATGGTTTGGCCGCTGGCGGTGCGCTGGATGCGGAAGGCGTCGGACGCCGAGAAGCCGGCGTGCACGTCCCAGTTGCTCGTTGCCACCGGCCGGCCGGCCACCCGCAGCACCGCGCCGGTCTGCTGCGGCGTCGCCAGCGCTGCGCTCTGCGACCCATAGGTGCCGCCGGTCAGGTATCCCGCCAGGAAATACCGGTCCGCCGCCCAGCGCGCGCCCACCACGACCCGGCCGTCGCCGGCGGCGATGTTGCGCGCGATCTCCACGATCGACGGCCGCTCGAGGAACAGGAAGTCGTTCGAGCTCATGCTGTCCTGCAGCGTGAGCTGCGGCTTGTAGTAGCCGAGCGTGGCCACCAGCGGCTTGACCGGCGACCAGTTGAAGTTGGCCTCATACAAGGTCGGCTGGCCGTCCGGCGAGCCGCCGAAGTCCGGTGTGACGTTGATCTGGAAATCGTCATACTTGAACACGAACGGGATGCGCGCGCGCCGGAGGTTCTGGCCGAAGCTGTTCAGCCGGGGCACGCCGCGCGTATCCGGGTTCCGGCCGCCCTGGAAGTAGCCGCCCATGTCGTAGTGCAGCTGCAGCCCGACCGCGGCGGAGAAACGGCCGTCATTGGAGGTGAGCGTCGGCCGGCCTTGCGGGAAGCTGATGCCGCCGGGGTTGACCGGGGCCGCGGACGCGCTGGTGGACGCTGGGGCGGTGCTCTGCGCGGGCGAACTATCCGTGCCACCTCCAGCGGGCTGACCGCCGCCCTGCCCGGACGCGGGCTGCCCGGACGCGGGCTGCCCGGATGTGGGCTGAACGCCAGATGGCGGTGTCTTGGCGAGCCGCGCTTGGCTGGCGCGGGCTTGGGCCGCGCCCTGCCGCGCCGCACGCACCTCGCCGTCCCGCGCCGCGAGGTCGCGTCGCACCCGCTGCAGCTCCGCCTGTAGGGCCTTGATCTGTGCCTCGATGGCGGAAAGCCGTGGGTCCTCTTGCGCCGGCGCCGGCGTGGGCAGCAGCGCAGCGCCGACCCCGACTGCCACGAGGATTCGCAGGAATTTCATCATACAAGTCTCCAGACCTTGTTCGGTTTCACCTTCCACGCGATCCGCCAGAAGCGATGTGGGCCGGGCGTCAGCTTCGTGGATCAAGCAAGTCCACAGCCGCGGCGGCACCGCCGGCCGGCGCAAAACTGGGAAGCCGTTGCTCAGAAAACCTGGCGCAGGATGATGTAAAGGCAGCCGGCGATCGCCATGGCGGCAGGGAGGGTCATGACCCAGGCCAACGCCATTGCTTTCAGCGTGCCCCATTGCAGGCCCGAGCCGTTGGCCGCCATAGTGCCCGCAACGCCGCTCGAAAGGATGTGCGTCGTGGAGACCGGAAGGCCGTAAGCCTCGGCGAGGCCGATGGTGCCCATCGCAACGATCTCGGCCGAGGCACCCTGGGCGTAGGTCAGGTGCGTTTTGCCGATCTTCTCGCCAACGGTGACCACGATCCGCTTCCAGCCCACCATGGTGCCAAGCCCGAGCGCCACGGCCACCGACACCTTGACCCAGGTCGGGATAAAGCGCGTGCCGGCGTTCAGTGCATCCATCAGGGCCTTGAGCCTGTTGATCTCGTCGGCGCTGAATCCGGCGGGCTCCTTACCCATGATGCGGATCGCATCGGACGCCAAATACATGTCATTGCGGACGTTGCCGGTGGCCGCGGCCGGCACGCTACGGATCGAGCCGTAGTTTTTGACGGTGTTGGCGATCTCTCGCGCCAGGAAAGACAGGGCGGCATAAACCTCGGGCTGGTTTACTTGCTTGGTACGCAGCGCCATGCCGACGCGGTCCCGGGCCTGCGCAGCATCGACGGGGGGCGCGACGTGGGCAGCGTGCGCCTGGAACACGGTCTGTGCCGTTTGTGTCGTCTGGATGAAACCGGGGGTGCTGCTTTCGGGGATGGCGCGGTTGAGCGCGTAGGCGGTCGGGGCGGCGCCGATGAGAATGAGCATAATCAGCCCCATGCCCTTCTGTCCGTCATTGCCGCCATGGAAAAAGGAAACGCCGGTGCAGGTGGCAATCAGCATGGCCCGAATCCAGCCGGGCGGCGGCTTGGTGCCCTCGGGCGAGCTGTAAAGCGCCCTGTTCTTGATGAACATCTTGAATACCAGCAACAACAGCGCGGACAGCACGAAGCCGCAAACCGGGCTGAACAGCAGCGCCTCGAAAACGCTGGCTGCCTGGCTCCAGTCTACGCCAGACGTGGCCGAGCCGTTGCGCGCCATGAACTGGTTGGCGAGGCCAACGCCCATGATGGAGCCGACCAGCGCGTGAGAGGAGCTGTTTGGGATGCCAAAGGCCCACGTGCCGAGGTTCCAGATGATCGCGGCGATCAGCAGGGCAAAGATCATGGCGTAGCCCGCGCCACTGCCGACCTGGAGGATCAGTTCCACCGGTAACAGGTTGACGATGCTGTAAGCGACCGCGCCCGTCGAGGTGAGGACCCCAAGGAAGTTGAAGGTCCCGGACCAGACCACGGCCACCATCGGCGGCATGCTGTGCGTGTAGATGACGGTCGCCACGGCGTTGGCGGTGTCGTGGAAGCCGTTGACGAACTCGAATCCCAGCGCGATCAACAGCGCGAGGCCGAGCAGCACGAAGGTGCCGGTTGCCAGGTTGGTCTCGCCGACCTTGCTGATATCGTCCAGCACGCTTGCGGCCGTGAAACCGAGTGCCGCAAGCAGCACGACAAAGAAGACCAGCGCTCCGGCAACATGTGGCTTTCTGTCCAGTTGGGGGCGCGATGGCGCCGGCCCCGCATATTCGCCATCCATCGAAGCTTGTGACATGTCGTTCCCATCAGAAGACCTGAAGCGGGCTCTAACCGAGGCGACAATCGGGAGGTATGTCAGTTGGATGACGTTGCGCTGCTGTTGTTTGGAAGGTCAGGCCGGAATGGGATCTGCCTCCTTTCTGCAATCCGCGTTGGCGAGGCGATGAAGGTGCGAAGCACCACAACAAGCGCCCAATCGGGACGGCAAGGTTTCCGCACTTGATGATGAACGGGACGCCCACGCACGCCAGGATGCTTTGCCCAGTGTGGCCAGTCTAGATGAACGCCCGCCGCAGCTGCTGCGAGGCCGCGTCGATCAGGGTCACGGTAACGACGATCACCAGCATGATCGCGCAGGTCTGCTGGAATTGGAACGACCGGATGATCTCCCACAGCACCTGCCCAATGCCGCCCGCGCCCACCAGCCCGATCACCGACGCCGAGCGCACGTTGCTCTCGAACCGGTAGAGCGAGTAGCTGACCCAAAGCGGCATGACCTGCGGGATCACGCCATAGGCGATCTCCTCGATCCCGCGCGCGCCAGTGGCCCGCACGCCCTCGACCGGGTGCGGGTCGATCGCCTCGACCGCCTCGGCGAACAGTTTCGCCAGGATGCCCGTCGTATGGACCCACAGCGCCAGCACGCCGGCGAAGGGCCCCAGCCCGACCGCGACGACGAACAGCATCGCGAACACCAGCTCGTTGATGCTGCGGAACATGTCCATCAGCCGCCGGGCGGGCTGCGCCACCCACCACGGCGCGATGTTGCCGGCGCACATCAGGCCACAGGGCACGGCGCACAGCACGGCGAGCCCGGTGCCCCAGATCGCGATCTGCACCGTCAGCACCATCTCCTCCACATACGAGCGCCACTGGCTGAAATCGGGGGGAAAGAACTCCCTGATCAGCGTCAGGATGTTGCCGCTGTCCTGCACCAGCTCGACGGGCCTGATCCCGGCGCCCTGGTATGACCACGCCAGCACCGCGAGGACCGCCGCGTAGGCCAGCAGCCGCAGCAGACCGGGACCACGCGCCGCGCGCGGGCCGGGCGCTGGGCGGGCCAAGGTGCCGTCATGGCCCATCGTCGCGGATCAGCTGCCGATCTTGGCCATCTGCGCGTCGAGCTCCTTGAGCCGGGCGTCGATCTGGGCGAGCTTCTTCGTGCGCTCGTCGGCCGAGATCGTCGTGTTGGCCTCGGCCGCCAGCCGCTCGCGGAACGCCGCCACCTGGCGCACCGGCAGCAATTGGGCGTTGCTGCTGGCGATGAAGCCGCCCCAGTTGCCGAGGTCGGCCAGCACCTTGCGCTCATGCGCCACGTCGGCGCCGGGCCGGTCCGTGCCATAGGTCAGGAAGAACGCGCGGAGCTTCGCCTTCTGCTCGTCGGGCAGGTCGCGGCGCCACACGATCGGGTCGGCCGGGATGATCGGGCTCCGCCAAATCTCCCGGATCATCGCCGCGCGCGCCGGCTGGTTCTTGCTGAATCGCACGAAGTCCTCGGTGTTGTTGGTCGCCACGTCCACCTGCTTGGTCGCGACGGCCAGCAGGTTCGCCTCGTGATTCGACGTCAGCACGTTCTTGAAGAACTTGCGCACGTCGACCCCGTGCTTCGCCCAGGCATAGTAGCTCGGGATCAGGAAGCCCGACGTGCTGTTCGGATCGCCGTTGCCGAAGTTCAGCGTGCCCGGCAGCGCCTTCAGCAGCTGGTCCAGCGATTGGAACGGGCTGTCCTTGTTGACGATCAGCAGCGAGTAGTAGCCTTTGGTGCCGTCGGCGTAGGTCTTCTGCACGAACACCTCGCCCTCGGCCCGGTCGACGGCCTGGATGGCGCTGGCGTTACCATACCATGCGATCTGCACCTTGTTGAAGCGCATCGCCTCGATCACCCCGGCGTAGTCGGACGGATAGAACCCGTTGACCTTCACGCCGACGGCTTTCTGCATGTCCTCCAGGAACGGCGCCCACACGCTGCGCAGGTTTTGCGTCCCCTCGGTCGCGATGACGCCGAAGTTGATCTCGGGCGCATCGGCCGCCTGTGCCGCGAACGGCAGCATGAGCGTGGCCGAGAGCGCCACGCGGCGGGTCAGGTTCAACATGCCTATCTCCTGTCGGTTATCAAGCGAGCGCAAGCTCGTGGGCGGCCGGGGCCAGCGTCGGGACCCGCTCGGCGCCATAAACGTCGGCCAGCACCGCGGCCGTCAGCGCGGCGGGCGTCCCGTCGAATACCACCCGCCCAGCCCGCAGCGCCACCACCCGGCAGCAATACTTCATCGCCACGTCCACCTGGTGCAGCGACACCAGCACCGTGATGCCGTCCTGCCGGTTCAGCTCCGCCAGCGTTTCCATCACCCGCCGGCTGCTTTCGGGATCGAGCGAGGCGATCGGCTCGTCGGCCAGCAAGACCCGCGCCCGCTGCACGAGCGTGCGCGCGATCGCCGCGCGCTGCTGCTGTCCCCCCGACAGCGTCGAGGCCCGCTGCTGCGCCAGCTCGGCGATGCCGACCCGCGTGAGCGCCCGCTGCGCCCGGGCACGCTCGTCCGACGGGAACGCGCCGGTCAGCGTGCGCCACAGCGGCAGGCGGGACAGCGCGCCCAACAGGACGTTGGTCAGCACCGGCAGCCGTCCGACCAGGTTGAACTGCTGGAACACGACGCCGATGCCGGCCCGGGTGCGCCGGATGCCGCGCGCGGTCCGCCCGTTGGCCTGAACCACGGCGCCGTGCACAGCGATGCGTCCGCCGCCGCCGCGGTCTGCGGTGATCAGCCCGGCCACGTGCCGCAGCAGCGTGCTCTTGCCCGACCCGGACGCGCCGATCAGCGCGACCATCTCGCCGGGCTGTATCATCAGCCCGTCGATGTCCAACGCGCTGCGGCGTCGGCCCGATCCCAAGGCTTGGCCCTTGGCGAAGGTCTTGCGCAGTTCGGCGATCTCGACGGCGGGAGGGGACAAGCGGCGCACCTGTTCGTGTTGTGCGGCCATTAGCGAGTTAAAGGGACGTTCGTGATGACAGCGCGGTTGCGGTTGCGTGACAGTTGAGCGGGCTTGGACTGGCCTGCTTTCCGGCTTGCCTGGCCAGCACCGCGACCGGGCGTAATTCGAGACTTGGGCCCAGAGAACGTTCTCACCAGCATGATTCTTTAGAAGGACGAAGTTCGAGACGGAGTCGCTCAGCACTGGCACCGGCTTGTGCCGCAACACCTCGCCCGTCTTCCATAGGGATGCATTCGCGGCTGCCGCATTGCCCCATCCACGATCCCCCAAGCCGGCGCCGACCCGATCGGTAGTATCGATCCTGCAGCTACCTCCCCAATCCCTGGATTCTTCCATCACTTACAGTTGCGACAAGCGACGGACGCGCCGCTCCGTTGGCCTGGCTTTTATGCTGACCACCAGCGTCACTTAGTTTAAGAACGCGGCCCTTGTTGGCCGCATCGTCCACGGTCCATTGGACGGGAACCGACGTGAAAAGGGCGGCCGTGGCGCCGGTCGCTGACGCGAGACGTGGCAAGTAGGGGCTGGTCAATCCTTGGAAACCGAATTGAAGCTGATCGTGCGGCCCGAACACCGGGCACGACTGTTGGAACATCCGGCGCTCCGGGCGGCACAGGTAACGCTGCCCGAGCAGAGGCACGAGCTCACCACCTACTTCGACACGGCCGACCTCGCCCTGGAGCAGGCGGGACTGTCGCTGCGTGTCAGGCAGAACGGCGACCAGCGGATCCAGACGGTCAAGGCTAAGGGCTCCGGGGACGGCCTGGCCTCGCGACGGGGGGAATGGGAGTGGCCGATCGAGCAAGATGTCCCTGACCTTCACCTACTCACACAGACGCCGGTCGACCCAGCCGTGCTCAACGGCCTTGAAGACCGGCTCGAGCCCGTCTTTGTCACTAATATCCAGCGTACTAAATGCGACCTGCGCTTGGACAAGCATACCACTGTCGAGGCGGTGCTCGACGAGGGGCACATCATCGCCGGGGCGTCGAGCGAAGCGGTGAGCGAGCTGGAATTGGAGCTGAAAGAGGGCGCTCCTGCCGCACTTTATCGCCTGGCGCGGGACCTGCACGCGGCGGTGCCGCTGACCATCACGGCCGAGAGCAAGGCCGGGCGCGGCCGACGGCTGAAGACGGGCACGGCAACGGGTGTGCGCAAGGCGTCCGACCCGCGTTTGCCGAGCGAGGCCGATGTCGCCGGGGCATTCCGTCAGGTCGTTGAGGGGTGCCTGGGTCACCTCGTCAGCAACCAGGCCGCCGCGCGCGCCGCCATGCCCGAAGGCGTGCACCAGATGCGGATCGCGCTGCGGCGCCTCCGCACGGCCTTCGTGTTGTTCGACACGCATCTCAAGTCGAAGGCCCGGCAGCGCTTTGACGCCGAGCTACAGCGTTTGGGCCGGGTGCTCGGCGAGGCGCGCGATTGGGACGTGTTCTGCAAGGAGACGGTGCCGAGGGCGTCGGACGCCGCGCCGGCTGAGAGTTGGGCTGCGTTGCGCGAGGCCGCGGAGGTCGAACGCGGGGCCGCCTACGACCGACTCCAGGACGAGCTCGACGGCCCGGCGGTGACGAGCCTCGTGCTGGCGCTGGCGGACGAAAGCGAGAAGGAACCTGGCAGATCCGCGTTGCTGAGGAAGTCGGCACGAAAGCCGCTGCTCAAGCAGGCCCCGAGAATGCTGAGCCGCGTGGCGCGCAAGGCGATCAAACGGGGCCGCGGGCTGAAGCATCGCTCCGAGCACGAGGTGCACGCGCTGCGCAAGGCGCTAAAGAAGCTGCGCTACAGCACCGAGTTCCTCGGCGGCCTCTACGGCCACGACGCCGTCAAGGCTTACGTGCACCATTGCAAGGGGCTGCAGGAAGGTCTCGGCGCCGCGAACGACGCATCCGTTGCGGCGAGCCTGGCGGAGACGCTGAGCAAGACCGATCCGGCGCGGCTCCGCGTGCCGGCCGAGGCATTGGCCCGATGGAGCCATGACCACCGTGGCCGGGCACGCCACCGCTCGGCCGAAGGATGGCGGGAGTTCAAGAAGGCAACGCCGTTCTGGGCTGCGCGCGGCGATGCCGTGAACTGACGCGTAATCTCGAACGGTGGTTGGTTTAGGGCTGTATGTCGCCGACGCCTACAGGCGCGGGTGGTCCACGGACGGCGCCGACCAAGCACGCGGCGAACGGCCCGACGCTGGACCGCAGTCGCTCCATGGCCACCATGCATGCGGACAGCCGTCGATGAGACTGCTCAAACGCGAGGCTGATGCATTGTCGTCAATCGCCAGGCGTCAACACTGGAGCCATGGCGGAATGGGTCTCGGCGGATAGCCCAAACGACATCGAAACTTCACTGAACCGTCCGAAGCCTGCCCTGGCGCGGTGCACAAGGACTGGTACCTTCTGCGGCATTGAGGTTGGCTGCAGGTGCTTCCTTTGAACGGCGACGGTTACGGGCAGCACAAGTGGGGGCGGGATGCCGTCCTTCGCCCGGCCGCGGTCCGAGGAGAATCACATGGTGTACAACGACGCCTGCGGGCCGCTTCGTTTAGCGCTGCTCAGCGCCAGTGTCCCTGCGAGCCTTGCCTGTGCGGTCGGTGGGCCGAGCGACGCCCGAGCGGACATCGGTGACAAAAGTCCCGACAACAGCGGCCAGCTGCCGTTTCAGTCCGTTCAATTCATCACCGCGCAGGCCGCGACAGGGGTCGTGCTGCTGTCGCTAAGCGCCCCGGCCTGCCCAACGAAGCGCTATGGGCAACGCTGATGCCCGACGAGCCCGACCCCACAGTGCGCTGGGCCTGACCGTCGCCCGTGCCGTGCCGGTGGCGTGAGCGGCGCATCCACGACAATTAACCGCCGCCACGCGCACGCCTCGCCGCGTGCGCCATGCCAAGGAGCCTAATCCATGCGTCCTCTTGTCCTGAGCTTCCTCCTGCTCGCCGTTCCTGTTGCCGCCTCCCCGGCCGAGGATATAGCAACCTGCTCGACCCGCCATGCCGAACTCTCCAAGCAGGCGGCCACCTTCAATGGCGACGCCCGGATCAAGCGCTTGATCGATGCCGACCTCAAGCGTGCCTTGAAGGAGCAAGCGGAGGGAGACGGCGATGAATGCATCGAGGCGCTCGACCATGCGACCAAGCTGCTTGCTGGTGGTGCCTGACGCACATCCTATGGCGCCCCCTTTGCGCGGTCGTGGCGGTGACACTGGGCCGGCGGTCGTGTCAGCGTTCGCGCTGCACGCTGCCTGCCTCGGTGCGCTCATAGAGTTTCAATACAACCAAACACCGCCGGCGCCACAGGAGGAGACGGTTATCGAGCTTGCGATGGTGGCGCCACCCGAGCCGGTGCCGGTGATGCCAGCGGATCCGCCAGCCTCTGCGCCGCCAGCCCCACAACTGTCAGCCGATGAGCCGGCGGTTTCGCCTCCGCCGGAACCGAGCGAGATTGCTGCGGCACCACCCGAAACGGCTCCGCCGGTGCCCCTTGCCCAACTGCCCGTGGCCGACGATCCGACGCCAGCCACAACAGCGCCGGCCACACAGCTTGACCCACCGCCACCAGATTCCTCGTCGCCCGCGCCCGAAACGCGGGTGCCCGAGATGGGCGCCGTGGTCGCCCCTACGTCGCCGGTTGTGGAGATCACGCAGCTGCAGCCGTGGCCAAAGCCGTTAGCGCCGCCGCCGCAATTCGTGTACACATCGCCGCGTCCGGCACCGCACTCGGTCGCAATAGGGCGCGGGGTCACGGCGACACGCGAGGACAGCGCCGCCAATGGAGCGTCGGCCAAGACCGAAACCAACACACCGCCTGTTGCACCCTTTCCATCGCTCCCCGCCCTTGCCAACCAGGAGGCCGCGCTCGAGGCTCGCGTCCGCGACGCTGTTCAGGCCGCCGTGCACTATCCCGCGGCGGCGCGGATGATGGGCGTCACAGGGCGCGCGCGTGCTGCTCGATTACCGTAACGGCAGCGTCGCCAGCCCGATGCTGGCCCAGTCGTCGGGCGTGTCGATGTTGGACGAGGCTGCGCTCGCTGCTGCCCGGGCGGCGCGCTATCCGCCGCCGCCGCCGGCGATCGTGGGACGCTTGTTACGGCTGCTGGTTTGGGTCGACTTCAGGTCCGGTTGACCGCCGGGCGCGCCTCGCGTCAGAGCGACGCCGCCACCGAGACGAACACACTGCGGCCCGCGTTGGTGAAGAACAGGCCGGCATTGCCATCGCCCGCGGTGCCGTTCAGGAAGGTCGGGCTATGGTCGTCGGCGATGTTGTTGACGTTCAGCCGGAAATCGAGCTTGCGGCCATTCAGGATCGGCAGCGTATAGCCCGCCGCGAAATCGGCGGTGACGTAGGACTTCAGCTTGAAAGCGTTGACCGGCGTGTCCTGGCCGTATTGCTGGCCAACATACTTGGCCAGCAGCGATGCCGAGAACCCGTCGCGATCGAAGATCGGGCCAATTGCGGCCGTGCGGCTGGGGGCGGCGGCGAGCTTGATATGCGAGAACTTATAGTGCGCCTCGTTCAAGGTCGCGTTGGCATACATCGACAATCCCCCGCCGAGCTGCCCGGTGCCCTCCAGCTCGACGCCCTGGTAGATCGCGCCGCCGCCATTGTAGTAGAACGTGGTGCCGCCGACGTTGCGGCTCGCGATGCGGTTGCCGAAATCGATGTAGTATAGGTCGCCAGAGACGGTGAACCGGTCGGTTTGCCATGTCGCGCCGACCTGGTAGTTCCAGGTTTCCTGCGGATTGAGGTTTTGCGGCGACAAGGTCTGCAGCACGCCGAGGGGCGGCGCCAGGAAGCCCTTTGCGACCTGAAGATACCCAACCACGCCCGGAGCAAAGGTATAGCGCGCATCGATCGAGGGCTGTACCGCATCGTAAGTGCGGCCGAAACGCGCGGGCACCTTGGTGCCCTGGTTTATCGCGGCGTCCAGGCCGCGCGTGGTCGAGGTGTATTTCAGGCCCGGCGTGACGACCAGGCCGGGCAGCGGCGTGGCCGCGAACTCGATGTAGGGTTGATACGTCGTGAGCGTGGTGCGGTAGCGGTAGTCGAACGGCGTCGCGGCCGCGGTCCTGGTGTATTCGGCATCGCCCTGCGACAGGATGATGTTGGTGCGGTATGCGTTCGCCGCGTTATGGTCGAACCAGAGGCCGGCGCGTGCCTGGCCAAAGGGTGTGTCCTTCGTCACCCGCAGCAGGTTGCCAGCATCACGGAAGTTGCTGTGCACGGCGCGGCCCGGCACGGCGTTCGACAGCACGGTCGGCGCGCCGTTCACGAAGTATCGTCCGGTCAGGTTGGCCGTCGTGCCGTTTGGGTCGAGGCCGACGAGGCCGTGGTGGAAATAGGACGCCGTGTAGGGCGTGTCCTCGATCCCCCACCCGTCCCCGAGATCGGATCTGACGCGCAGATACTCGAAATCCGTTGTGTAATAGTCGACGTTGTAGCCGCGGTAGGCCTGCGACCGGGGATCGCCGTTCAATCCGTAGTTGGCGCCCAACCGGCGTATCTGCTCCAGGGTGGCGCCGATTGGGGTATGGGTGAATGACGTGTTGCCCATGATGCTCAAGGTCAGCAGCGCGCTCTCCCCGATCGGCGCCTCGACCTTTCCGAATGCGTTGCGGCGCCGAGTCGACGTGCCGGTCAGATAGCCGTCGCTGTCCAGCGCCTCGAGATCGACGAAACCGCGCCCGCCGCCCAGCAGGGGCATCAAGCCGGTGTCGATCTGGATGCCGCGCAGCGCCGTATTGAAGCTGCCGAACGTGGCATATGGATTGATCGTGAATGTGTCGAGCGGCGGCTTCGAGCGGATCGAGACGGTGCCGCCGAACGTCGCATAGCCGTTGGTGGACGCCGTGCCCGGGCCACGATCCAGCTCCACCGAACCAGTGTCGTGTGCCATGAAATAGGTGCCGCTCTGCGCGGCGAAGCTGCTGATCGTGCCGGGGATGACGATTCCGTCAAAGGTGGAGTTGAACTGCTTGTAGCTGAATCCGCGTATCGTCTGGTAAAAGTTCTGCTG
>JAABUK010004167.1_pt1 | contig 23774 bp, 29 predicted proteins | sample 5559141 | NCBI WGS metagenome assembly JAABUK01 (sample SAMN10711869, study PRJNA513367) | rock metagenome | isolation source: Antarctica rocks | place: Antarctica: Victoria Land, Pudding Butte nord | collected 2016-01-03
AATGCCGGCGGATCGCCCGCCGGATCGGGCTCCAGGTCGTCATCGTCCTCGGCCGGATGCTCTCCGCCGCCGAGTGCTGGGCCGCCCGCCGCCGCGGCTCCCGCCAGCGCGGGTTATCCACAGAGACGGCGCTGACCATCCCCTCCCCCGTCGCTCTGCGCCGGCTTTCCGATACCCCTACCAGAGGTCAGCCAGCCCACCCTGAAACCCACCTTCACTCTCCCCCACTAGGCGGCGCACGCGCCGAACAAAAGGAGGCGGCTCCGCCGCCGCACCGACACAGGGGCTCGCCTGGCCGGTCTGCGGCCCGCCGGCTGGCCGCAGACCTGGTCCACACCGTGGGGTGGCTGCGCTCCGAACGCCCCGGACGGCTCGTCCCGGCCCTGAGCCGGTTCGCCACCGCCCGGCCCGCCTGGACCGCCCACGACGTCATCGACGCCGTCCAGACCATCCGGGACCGACGCGGCCTCGTCACCACCTTGACCGACATCCAGATCCGCACCCGCCCCGCCGTCGTCCTCGCCGCCTTCCTACGCCAGCTTGACCACCACGACGACCACCCCCGCCTCACCCACCTCGACCCGGCCGAGCTGCGCTGCGACCAACCCGAATGCGACCACGGCTGGATCACCCTCGACCTGCCCCCCACCAGCCACCACCAGGTCCGCCGCTGCCAGCAGTGCCGACCCGGCGCCTGGCCAGCACCCGAAGACCTCGAGAACGGGTCCCTCCTCGACGGGCAGGAACCCCCGTTCTGATTCCAGACATGCGTTCAGGTCGAGCCCCGCTCGGGCCTCCCGGTCAAACAACCGGCAACTCTGTTAGTTCGGCACTTCGGCTGTTCGGGCGTCCGATGGTCACAAACTGCCGAAGTAACGGCGCGTCGGAAGTCCGATACTTCCATCTCCTGGTAGAGACGTACTCACATAGTTCGTGCGCCTGTACGTCTGTTAGTTCACACCTTTGGAGGTACGTGGTGAGGATCGTTGCCATCGCTGGGCAGAAGGGCGGCGTCGCGAAGACAACGACCGCCATGAGCCTGGCCGCCGTCGCGGCCGAGACCGGTCGTGTTCTGCTCGTCGACGTCGATCCACAGGAATCTGCCACCTGGTGGGGCGAGCAGGTGGGGGAGAAGCTCCCGTTCGACCTCGCCACCGATACCAACCCGGCGGTCCTGCGGCGGCTCCGCGAACTGGCCGAGTACGACGTCGTCATCGTAGACACGCCTGGATCACTGGAGAGCACCGACGTGCTGCGCGCGGTCATCGAGGCGAGCGACTACGTCATCCTGCCCACCGAACCAGCCGGACTGTCCGTCGCGCCGCTGATCAAGACGATCCAACGGCTGGTCGTCCCCTCCGGGAAGCCCTACCGCGTCCTGCTCAACAAGGTTGATCCGCGCAGTCTCACCACCGCCGAGGAAGCACGCCAGATGCTGCTGCGCAAGGACGTCCCAACCTTCAACGTCAGTGTGCGCCACTACGTCGCCCACCGGGACGCGCCGACCGCCGGCGAGGTCGTCACCCAGTACAGCGGCGATCGGCACTCGGCTCAAGCCATCGACGACTACCGCCGAGTCGCCCTGGAGCTGTTCGCGGAGTGGTCACGCGCGACGGACACCGCCGAGGCCGCCGGCCCCGCGCTGCGTGAGGTGAACTGAGCATGGCCAAGCGAAACCTCAGCGCCCTGCTCGACACGTCCATCACTCCCGCACCACATGACGAGGACACCGCCGCACCGGCGACACCCGTCGACCACGCGGCCGCCGTCGACCAAGCGGGCGCGGCGATCCCGCCCTCGGCCGTCCCTGGGGACGCACCGCCGGCGAAACCGGCCACACCGCCATCGAAGGGAACAGGCGCAGTTCAACCACGAGCACGCGCATCCGGCGGACCGCGCTACCTCGAGTTGGACCGCAAGGAGTTGCGCATCCGTGGCGACCAGGCCGACGACCTCACCGTCCTGACCCGCCAGCTGAATCGAGCACGCAAGGGCGAGGGGCAGCGGATCACCGACAACACCCTGATCCGCGTCGCTATCGACCTGCTGCTGCGCGACGGTGCCAAGCTGCAGGGCACCACCGAGGCCGACCTACTGAGATCGGCACTATCGGACTAACAGAGTTCGAAAGTAGTCCTGACCGATGCCTCCCGGTCCGGCACATCCCGAGCCCTCATGGCCCTCAACTCCCACAGCGTGAGCGGACACCCTGGCGCGACCTGCCGGCCACAGAGCTCGGTCCAGAACTCGCGGCCTTCCGCCGCCACGGAGCGTCCTCGGCCTCGACGCCTGCGAAACGTGGTGCTGTCAAGGTCTCTCTCGAAGCTCAATAGTGGCGTCTACCACTCTCCTCCGTGAAGTATCACACCAGTTGACCGCCAGCGTCGGTGAACATCGAGGAGGGTGCGTCCCGCGGGATCCTCTAGCACGTCGTGCGTCATTCGGCGTTGAGCGGACGGACCACCATTCGGAGGCCATGCTCAGCCCGCTTCCTGCCGGCGACCCCGACGCCACCGCAGCTGTCCTGCTCGCCTCACTGACCTACTACCCGATCCTCAACGCCCTGATCGGGCACCCTCCAGGAGACATCGACGCCGACCGTTTCACCGAGGCATGGGTCCAGCACGCCGCTGCCACGCTGGGCAACTGACCGCCAGACCCAGCCCGCACCTCGGCTGGTGCGTAGAGCCATCCCTTTGCGGTACAGGGCCGAGCATGCAGGACGGGGTTGGGCGGTGATCAGGAACGGGGTCATTCCCCGGTGGTGCCGTCGAGCAGCTCGCGGGTGGCATCGGCGTGGCCGACCTGCTCGTCGCTGAGGCCGTCGAGATTGCGGATCACGGCGCCGCGAAAGAACTGTAGCCAGCGTAAGAACAACTCACGCTCGTCACTTGTGCCACGCGGGAAGCCGAGCTCGTCGTCAGACGACATCACCACGATCCTACGAGGCGCCCGCCGCGGGATCCGCCGGCGGGCGCACGCCATTTGCAGAGGGCACCCTTTCGCGGTAACCAACGCGCAGCGTGCAGCGCGCTGTGCATTAGAAGACTTGGAGGTCGGGTCCTAGGTGTAGGCTTCCTTCCCAAGGAGTCCCCACATCTCTGCACGAGTCCACCAGGAGGCGCAGTGCCCAACTTCGAGACGTTCACCAAGCGAATGACGCCGCTCGTCAAGCAGCCGTACGTGACGATTCAGAAGCGCGGCACGATCTCCCTCAACGCCTCGGCTCATGCGGCGCTCGGATCCCCTGAGGCCATCGAACTACTCTACGACTCTGGTGAGCAGATCGTCGGGTTCAGAGGGGTTCCGAAGACGGCGGAGCACGCATACCCGCTGCGCGCTCAGGCGGGGAAGTCCGTGGGACCGTACATTGTTTCAGGGACTGCGTTCGTCAGGTACTACGGCATCGAGACGACCGTGTCCCGACGGTTTGTCGCAACCATGCAGGACGACGTGCTGTGCATCGACCTCAAACTTGAGGGAACCATCGTCACCAGCAACAGGAGTCAAGAGGCAACTCTTAGAGACACTCCCGAAGGGCCTGACTGACCCGTGGATGGTTCGAAGCACGCTTTCGTCGACGAGTCAGTCAGGGCTGCCTCGGGCTACATGATCTGCGCGGTCACGGTGAGTTCAGGAGATCTCCCAGACATCAGAAGGGCTCTTCGGGCCATGCGCCTAGGAGGACAGTCCCGCATCCACATGGGCAAGGAAAGCCCCAGTCGACGGCGGGCTCTCCTGTCGGACATCGGCGGTCTGGACGTCGAAACCCACCTGTTCGTCGTCTCCAAAGGGGGTGTTTCCGATCGAGTGCTGCGCGACATCTGCCTTGAGGAAGTCGGCCTTCGCCTCCCCCAATTGGGGGTCTCACGGTTGGTCATCGAGTCTTGCGACCAAGACCGACAGGACGTTCAGGTCCTGCGAGGAGCGCTCCTGAAGGTCGACAAGCTGAGGGACGTGACCTATCAACACGAGAAACCCGCCGCGGAGCCTTTGCTCTGGTTGCCCGACATGGTTGCCTGGGCATACGGCAAGGGGGGCGACTGGCAGCGACGCGCGAAACCGCTCATCGCAGAGGTTCACAGACTCCGCCCCTAGACGCGCGAAACCCGGCCTACTCACCGTCCGGAGAGCTGCCGGGTCCACTTCCCCAAGCTAGTGCCTGAGACAGTGCTAGTTATACGGCAAACCCCTTTAGGACGCAACAGAACTCAGGCTGTAGCGGGTGAGCAGGTCCGCGATGTGTGTCCGTCGCGGGCCGCGTGGTGGCGTTGACGGCCGCGACCGCGGCGGCGAGCTGCTCGCGGGACACCGTGCTCCCGAATCGCTACCCATGCCTCAGGTAGGCCGCCCGCTGGCGGGTCGGCCAAGATCTTCACCGCGTCGCGAAACTACGCGGCGGTCAGGTCAAGCGCCGGCAGGGTCCGCAACCGTTCCCTGGTGGGGATCCGACTGAGGAAGTTCTCCCGTACAAAAGGTGTGACATCGCATGGGTTTTTTGAGCTGGCATCGTGAAGTTTCGGACGCTTTTCGTCCGATTTCCGTGCGAACCTAAAGACGCACCGTGACCGCGCGGTCCGCGTGCACGACCTGGGGGATGCCGTGGATGCCGAAGATCTGTTTCATCATCAGCAGGCGGGACCGCTAGCCGAGGTCGAACTCATTGCCCTCGACGTCCTGCATCACGAGGCACGATTCGTTTTCCTCATCGGCAGGTAGCAGACGCAAGCGCCGAGCGCCGAGCGTTTCCAGTCGAGCCGCTTCAGCCTCAAGCGCAGAGACTCGCTCATCGCCAGTCAGCCCCACCCCGACTCGCACATCGAGGTGTAGCCGGTTCTTCACCGTCTTGGCCTCGGGCACTCGCTGGAAGAACAACCGTGGGCCGACCCCGTCCGGATCCTGGCAAACCCAGGTCGAGCCTTGGCTCTCAACGGGAAGCGAGGCATCAAACGCATCCCACGAATCAAACTCCGGCGGGATCGGAGGGTCGACGTACCCGAGCACGGCCTTCCAGAACTCCGCAACGGCTCGGGGATTCGCGCAGTCGAAGGTCACCTGCACCTGCTTCACGTTTGCCACCAACCCAGAGTAGGACCAAGCACCCTCCTGCCGTCGACCCGGCACCATGTCGCGATAGACGCACTCGACGCGGCACGGCGCCGTTACCGGTCAGCGACCAGGTTGACGCCAGGGTCAACCACGTTCCCGAGCCGGGAGGGATCGGGATCTTCATCGAGACCGATGAGGGCCACCAGGGCTTCGTCGACGTGGTCCATCTGCCGTATGAGTCGGAATCCTGGCCGCAGGTCGGGCTCGTTCTCGCGCTTGGGGTGCTGCAGCATCGCGCCGCGAACGCACGCTTATAGCCGCGATCCGCTCGGACGTCCCGAGTTGAGCGCGTGCCGATGGACGGAGGTTACAAAGCGGCACACGCGTTGGTGACGGCGGGCTCGGTGGCCTTACCGGCTTCGTAGGCCTCGGACCAGGTGCGATCGCGGTGGGGTCCGCGACTGGCGATGCCGACCACCGCCATCACCGCGTCCGTCCAAACTTTCGCCATCCTGGCATGCTTTCAGGCGGCTCCCGCTCAACGACCTCACAGGTCGCGTTGGGCGCGCGTTCCGTTAGCCGAACCCCCTACGGGAACGCTGCAGGTCAGCAGGCGCACACCCGTTCGAGCGTCCCGCAAGATCCGCCCGGAGCAATGCCCGGGGAGGGGAGGACAACCGGCACCCATCTTCCCTGGATGTGCGACCTGACTTCCTGGGTCACTTCAAGCCGTCATTGTGGGGCCAGATCGGGTTGACATACTCACCCATACCTTCGCAGCACCAGCGACCACATCACCACCTCGTCACCTCAGATACCCGGCCCGGGTGAGAGAGGCTTCGCGCTTCTAGTGATTCGCCCATAGCTGGGCGTCCGCCTACCGACCTCTTCCGGAACTCGGACGGCCAGGTCCGATTGGGCCGATCCATAACATTCTGTTTCGCGCCCAGCGGGCCGCCCATGCAGGGGTCTCAGTGAGGACCCAATACGAGTCACCAGCTGGTGGCCAAGATCGGGTGGTCGACGGCGGCTCACTGAGGCGACTCGAAAGGCCATACTAGAGAAGTGACTCGTTAATCGTCGTTTCGAGCAGGGAAGGGGGAGTGAGTCGGAGATGGCTGACTTTGGCTACGCGCGGGTGTCCACCACCGAGCAGGACCCACAGCTGCAACTCGACGCGCTGTCCGCTGCCGGCGTGCCGTCCGAGAACGTCTACGTCGATCACGCCTCGGGAACCCGACAGGACCGGCCGGCCCTGGCTCAGGTCCTTGGTCGGTTAGGGACTGGTGACCGGCTCACGGTGTGGCGTCTGGACCGGCTCGGCCGGTCCCTGCCTCACCTGGTCACGACGGTGGAGGAGCTCGGGCGGCGAGGGGTGTTGTTCCGGTCCCTGTCGGACCCGATCGACACCTCCACTGCCACCGGTCGGCTGATGCTCGGAGTGTTCGCTTCCTTCGCTCAGTTCGAGCGGGACCTCATCGCGGAGAGGACAACGGCCGGCCTTGCCGCCCTACGGGCCGCCGGCACGCCGCTGGGTCGACCGACCCAGGTGCACCCAAAGCAGGTCGAGCTGATCCACGGGCTCGCGGCCGAGGGGAAGTCGCATCGCACGATCGCGCACCTAACCGGGCTGAGTCGCGCCCAGATAGGACGCGTCCTTCGCGGAGAGATCGCCTCACTCGACGCCTACCAACCTCCACTCCAGGAGGAAGCCGTCATGGAACGGCCCCAGCTCGAACAGGTGGTGTCCGCGATACGGGACCGTATCCGGCCTGGCGCGGACGCCCTGGCGGATGCGAACGGGCAGCGACGAATCGACCGATCCCCGTGACCGACGAGACGACGCCCGAGACGCCGATGGCAGAGGGCGGCGACCCACGGCCTGTGCCACTGCGGCGGAACCGGGACTTCGCCAAGCTGTGGGTGGGGCAGTTCGCATCCACGCTCGGCAGTCAGACCTCTTACGTCGCCTACCCCCTGCTGATGCTCGGTCTGACCGGCTCACCGCTCCTGGCCGGCATCGTCGGAACCGCCCGGGCCGTCCCTCAGTGGGCGCTCGGACTGGTCGCGGGCGCTTTGGTCGACCGGTGGGACAGGCGTCGGTTGATGCTGATCTGCGACGTCGTCCGCCTCCTTGCCCTGACGACGATGGTCGTCGGCCTGACCACCGGGATCGTCGGCTTCCCGCTGATCGTCGCCGTCGCGCTCGTCGAAGGCTCGGCGACAGTCGTGTTCTTGCCGGCCGAGACCACCGCGCTCCGGCACGTCGTCCCGGCCTCACAACTCCGGGAAGCCTCTGCCCGCAACGAGAGCCGCGAGTACGCCGCAATGCTGTCCGGCAATCCACTGGGCGGCGCCCTGTACTCCATCGCGTCGTTCGTACCGTTCCTGTTCGACGCCGTCTCCTACCTGGTGTCCTTCGTCTCGATCTTCCTCATCCGGGCGTCGTTCCGCGACGAAGGCCCGGCCGGCGCGCGCCAGCCGATCTTCGCGAGCGTTGCCTACGGAGTCAGATGGCTGTGGCGGCAACCCTTCCTGCGAGGCAGCACCGTGATGGTGGCCGCGACTAACCTGGTGGGGACCGCCCTGCCGACCACCCTGATCGTCGTCGCGACGGGCAACCACGCACCGCCGGTGGCCGTCGGGCTCATCCTCACCTTGGGCGGGGTCGGGGGGCTCGTCGGGTCGGTCTTCGCCGCTTGGGCAGCTCGCAGGGTGTCGGCCTCCTGGGTGGTCGTCGGATTCCCGTGGGTATGGGCAGTACTCCTGCCGTTCATGTTGCTCGGCGGCAGCGCAGTGTGGGTACTGGGGATCGTGTTCGGACTCATGCTCGCCGCGGCACCGCTGTGGAACTCGGTCATCTTCGCCTACCGAGTCGTCCTGGTCCCCGACGAACTGCAGGGCCGAGTCGACAGCTCCTGCCGGTTCGTCACCCAGTCCACCGCACCGCTTGGTCCGCTGCTGGCAGGCGTGCTGCTGGAGTACGGCTCGGCCACGCTCACCATCCTCGCTCTGACCGGCTTCACCGGCGTGGTGGGTCTCGTGGGTGCAGCGACCAGGTCGCTACGCCACCCCCCGAAGATCCCCGCCGTGGATGAAATGAACGCGCAACCGCACCAGGAGGACGCGGGTCGGGACTTGCCGATGGAACGGTGATCGACATGTGCGATGACACCGCCGACGCGGTCCGCCAGGCGTGGACAGGCCCTTGGGGAACATCGGAACGGAAAGTCACGCTAACGGGCGCGGGCTGCGGCGCGGGGGACTTCGTTCGGCGCTGTTCAGCCCCGAGGCGTTGGCGAGGTGCCGGTAGACGCTCGCACGCGAGACGCCGAGGGCCTTGGCGATTTCGGTCGGGCTTTCGCCTTTGGCTCGCCGGGCGAGCGGGCTGCTGCGGCCCGGGAGGCGGCCCGGTTGCGGGGCCGGCACACCGGCCGGCCACCTCGGCTGAGCATCGATCAGATGCGGCAGGTGCGCGCGTTGCGGGGGAGTGGGGAGTCGATTTCAGATCTGGTGCGCCGCTTCGGCGTCTCCCGGGCCACCATCTACCGCGCCCTGCAGTCAGCAGAGTCGATAACCCGAGTCGCTCGGGTATGAAGCCCTTCGCCGTGACCCACAGCCGCGTTGTTCGGGTTTTCGTAGTCGTCGGAAACGATTTTCCATTGCCGTCTCAAGTGCCTACGCACTAAAGCCGACCGCAGGTGACTTTCGTCGATGCCTTGTGCTCTGAGACCCGACTTAGCAGCACGGAGAGCGTCGCAATGAGACACGGCTCTTACCGACTGACGTTCAATTGCGGGTGAATCCCAATTAAAATAGGCAAAATCAACGAGATGCTTATTGCGCCTCTTGCTGAATCCCTTTGGCATGAGTTGCGATCCTCGGTTGCTCCGGAACATCTTTAGGCCACCATCCGGGCTCATTTGACGGCTCTTCGGATTTAAGCGTGGGCGGGTTGCTCGCGGGTTGCTCGTCAAGTTCGGCGTGGCGGTGCGGGGATGAGGGTGTCGAGGCCTTCAAGATCGGAAGCGACCAAGCTCCCCGACGGATTGAAGACCTCGACATGGATGACTGTACGTGCGTCTCGAGCGACCCTTGGTGCCAGCGCGCCGATGCCCTGTTCGACGTTGCGGGGATGAATGTCCTCGGTCAAGCGTGACCGTTCGGATCGGCTGCTGCTGACGGTGGAGACCGACAGCGACATCGGCGGATGCCCCGAGTGTGGTGTCGTCGCGGTCGGTCACGGCCGCCGCGTCCACCAGGTGGCGGACGCGCCGTGCTTCGGGTGTCTCGACGGTGCTGCGTTGGCGCAAGCGGGTCTTCCGGTGTGCCGAGTCGGCCTGTGAACGGGGCACGTTCAGCGAGGAGCACGAGCTGATCCGGCCGCGAGCGAAGCTGACCAGCCGGGCGATCGGGTGGGCCACCGACGCACGCGAGCCCGCACCGCAAGATCTCTTGCGCTACTACTATTGCGCAATTGTCGGCGCAGAGTTAGCGTCGGGGCGTCCGGATGTCTGACGTCTCAAGGGGGTGACTGGCATGGCTGTCGTTGTCTACGAGCTTGATGAGAGGAACACCTGTGGGATCAAGGGCTGAGCTCCACCTCGGCTAGAACGCAGCGCGTCGGTGGGGGTTCGTGATGAAGCGGCTCCCACCGACTGCGCCAGTCGACAAGTTAACCAAAGCTTGGGAGCGCGCATGGAATGCAATGTACGAATCCTGTCCTCGAGGACACACTGGTGGGTCCTAGCTGGGAGTAAGGTCGCGTGGCTCCCTCTGGAAGCAGTGCTGCCCGCAGGCGGCCACAGCTCGCCACCTCCTGCAGACCCTTCGCTGAGCGTGGTCGACCGGGAGCGAGGTTTGCGCCTCGCCCAAGCTGCGGTCGGGTCCTTGGTTCAGGCCGGCTTCTTCGCGAGTCCCCGGCAGGACAATTACGCCGTTACGGTGCTGACGGCAACGGCGTGCAATCTGGGCTGCAATTACTGCTCCAGAACACTGCGATGGCACCCTTAGGATCTTTCGCCCCGCCACGTATTGACGGGGCAGTGCTGAATAGGGGACTAGTCGATGCCTCGGTCTCATTCATAAGTCGTCAGGTTCGACGGTACGATATGAGTTCGGTTACTCTCCTGTTGTTTGGGGGCGAGCCTTTGCTGAACCCCGCCGGCTGTTTACGGCTACTGACCGGGCTTAGCTTCTTGAATCTCGTGGACGCAGAGATCGTTACGAACGGAGTGCTCCTAACGCCACCCCTGACCCGGTCACTGGCGGATGCAGGGTTGAGGCGAGTCCAAGTGACTTTCGATGGCGATCGTGAGTCACATGACGGGGTGAGGGTGACCCGAAATGGGCGGCCCACTTATGAAGCGATTCTTCGCAACGTCAGAGCGAGTAGCGCCGAGTCGCCCGAGCTCTCGTGGAACTTTCGGGTCAACGTGTCTCATCACAATGTCAAAGCTCTCTCAGGGCTCCTCGAGGACCTTGGAGCAGCCGTGGGCAACGCGCGTCAGATCACACTTCATCTTGCCCTTATCGATGATAATGGGTTGGGTTACGAGAACGCTGTAGGCTACGACCCAGTGCTCGCTGAAACCTTCGTCGCACTTCATCAGCAGGCAATACGCGCGGGCATGCGAGTTCCACCGTCAAAGCCCTTGACAGCCTGCCCCTATTGCTCTGTCGTCGGAGGAGCTCGAGGAGCAGTGATCAATGCAGATGGGCGCCTGTACAGCTGCTGGGAGAATGCAGGACGTGAGGGCTGGGATATCGGCGATGTGCGCCATGGCTACGCCGAGCAAGACGTCGTAGAGAGCCATTGGGTCGCTTGTGACTTCGACATCAAGCCACACGCCACCCGGGGCGCCACGCGTCGGTTCTTTGACCTGGTTGATGCAGCGGCTTTGGACGAGCAATTAGAGCGCGGCAAACTCACCCAAGCCAACGCGTCGAGGTCATCGAGGCCCAGGCGTGAGCAAGTCGTTCGCTAGTCAGTGTCAGTCACGCGCCTCAAGAGAGGTGGTCAGGATTCGTTGAGAGTTGGATGGGGTCACCTGCCGCCTCGGTGCTCGTCGGGCGTCCGTCTGGCACCAGAAGCACAAGTGCTGCGCAGACGGCGCCGACCGCCGCACATGCGAGCCAGCCAAGTCCAAAGCCATACACATTCGCTAGCCGAGGCACGGTGAGCGATCCGACGACACCTCCCAGCATCTGCGCCATAGACTCGACAGAAAGCATGGAAGCGCGCTCATTGGCCCTGGTCCTGAGGTGCAACTGCTCTTGCCGCAGCGGATCGATCGCACCCAGGGCAAGGTAGACGACGATGAACATCGTCGATGCGACGGCCACGTTGTGGGCAGCGCCAAGTGCTCCGTATGCCAGCGCTCCCAGCAGGGCAGCAACAGCTGCCCCGCGCATTGGACCCCGGGCTCGTCGCGAGACGGCAGGGGCGGCGGCGCTTCCGAATCCGGACGCGAAGAAGATAGCCGTAAGCAGGGCGCCGTAGACAACTGCTGCACGCGACTCATCCCCCATAACCTCGGCAAAGAATGTTGGAGCGAGCACCTCAGTGGCAGAGATGACGAGGCCTGTGGTAAACACCGATAGGAGAAGCACCCAAACAGGCCTGTTCTTCGTTATGAACCGGACGCTCCGCGTCATCGTGAAGGGGACATCCGAGAAGACCCGGCGCAGCGTGGCGCACCCGCCAACCGCGGGCGCTGACGTGCGATCCTCAGTCATTAGGAGCGCCAAGGCAATTGTCACCAGAGCTAGAAGCGCTGAAGCGGTCCACACCGGTATCGTGAGAGTCAATAGCAGGCCGTCGCCCTCCGTTGGAAGGCCTGGGTAGAGGCGCGCGGCGGCTCCTGGCAGCAGGCCGCCGATCAGTACACCCGAGCCAAGAGACACCGAACTGACGAGTCCTTCCCGGCTCAGAGCTGGCTGCAGGTCCGCATTAGGGTCCGCAGCCTGAGCGGCATCGACGTACCACGCATGGAGAGGGCCCGACGAGAGAGCTCGTCCAATCCCGAACACGCCAAGCGCCAGACCGAACTGCCATGCGTCGCGGGCTAGCGCGAGCATGGCAAGGGCCCCAGCGTTGAGAGCCGCAGAGCCGAGAAAGACCGGGCGGCGACCGACGACATCGGCAAGCCCCCCAGTGGGCAATTCGAAGAGCGCCACCAGAGCGCTAAAGCCAGCGAAGAGTGAGCCGATGGTTACCAAGTCGATTCCGCGAGCGACCATGAGCAGGACCAGGATGGGCAGGACTAGGCCGCCGGGAAACCATCGCATCGCGCTGATAAGAAGAAACCGTCTCCGGGCGGTCTTTGCGGCAAGGGCACTCACCTGGGGCCCGTCTCGCTCGAGCCGCGACGACGGCCTGAGTCCTCAGAGCCATGGCCAGCTTGACCCCCGGAGACGGAGAACGGGAAGGCGTGAACGACCAGGATCACCGGCGCCCGGACAACGTCCGCGTCACTGTTGCCCTCGCTTCGGTTCTGCCTAGAGCGGGTCACCCAAAGGTCTGTCAGGCTCTCGAGATCCTGGCCCAACTCTGAGAGCTCTGTAATGCTGAGGTGGAGAACTAGGTCGCTGCTGACTGCTGCCGAACGCCATTCCGCCCCGAAAGGTGCGTCGTTGCCCACCAACCACTGGCGGAGCCGGTCCTGTTGTCGCGACAGGAACATCAACTGAGCGGAGGTCGCCGCGTGCCGAAGCCCCGCGTTCTGCTGCAGATCTTCCTCCGACCACCGCGCGCCACCGGCCACCGCCCGCCACCGCCGCTCCCGGCCATCTGCGGCGAGTTCGGGAGCCTCCTCGACGAACCCGTGCTTGGCTAGCGTTCGCAGGTGGTAACTGAGGCTGCCTGGCGCACCCGGCACATCACGTGACAGTTGTGCGGCAGTTGAGGGGCCCGTTGCGAGAAGAGCCTCGTACAGGCGAAGTCGAACGGGGTGCGCGAACGCGCGCAACGTCGCAGGGTCCCGGATGGAATCGGTTTCTCGAGTGGCCACTCCTTGAGCCTAAGAGAACAACAGAAGTTGCGCAATAGCCGTGGAACATTCCCCGGGGGCTTCTTCGGGGTACTGCGGTGTGTGCGGTGGGCGGAAGTTGGTCTTGGTAGCCTAGTCTTGGTAGCCGTCCTTGCTGGTCAGGTACAGGGCGAAGCCCCAGCGGCCGGCTGAGCCGCCGTAGCGCAGCCGCATCAGGGGCAGCGTCTCCCCGTCTGGCAGGCGCCCGTCGATGTAGGCGAAGGTCCCGCGGACTCGCACGTCCACCTGGGTCAGGGCCGGCCAGTGGGTTGCCGCGTGTCCGCGCTGGCCCGTCATCTCGGGGGTGGACTGGCACACCTGCTGGGACGCGGTCGAGGCCGAAGCGGCCGCCCGGGTCGCCGCCCCGGCCCGGCTGGCCGGGGTGCGGACCCTCGGCGTGGACGAGCACATCTGGCGCCCGTCCCGGGTCGGGGACAAGGACCTGGCGGTGACCGGGATGGTCGACCTGACCCGCGACGAGCACGGAACATTGCACGCGCGGCTGCTGGACGTTCGTCCCGGGCCGGTCCGGGACCGCGTACTAGGCGCCATCCCTGATCCATCCCATAGGGCTCTCCCAACGTCGTCGGTGCCGTCAAATGTTGACGGTGCGCCGTCGTCAAGCGGTGTTGCCGCTGCGTCTACGATGTATTACATTTGTGGCGTGGAGGTCGACTGGAGCCACCGGGCCAAGTACATGCAGCAGCGGCACGGTGTCACCGTCGAGCAGGCCGGTGAGGCGCTGAGTGATCCGTTGGCAGTGGTGGCCGACCCGGACCCGAAGAGCCGCAGCGGGCACAGCGCGCGGGTAATCGGCTACTCGGCGTCCGCTGGCGCCGTGCTCGTGGTGGTCCTCGTGCGGCGCGAGGATAAGCCGGGGGCGTGGTGGGGCGCTAACGGATGGCCGGCCAACAGCAGCGACCAGCGGACCTACAACGACCAGAACGCGGAGACGGAGAACAGCGATGAGTGAGAACGTCAAGGATCTCGTCGAGCAGATCGCGGCCGAGGCCGAGGTCACGATGGATGATCCGATGCCGGAGGACACCGTGTGGACGCGGCCGAACCGGGCCAAGTCGGCGACGTTCTCGCTGCGTCTCAACCCCGACGAGCTGGCCGGTGTGCAAGATCTTGCTCGCGTGCACGGCGTGCCGGCATCGGCGCTGGTGAGGGGCTGGATCGTGCAGCGCCTCACCGCTGAGCGCAACGCGCCGACCGACACCGCCGCGATAGTTGACCGGCTCGAGGCAGATGTGCGCACGCTGCGCAAGCTGGTGGCGTCCTGACGATGGACGAGAAGGACGCTGACGAGCCGAGCTGGCGGACCGGGCCGAGCGCGCGCTCCAAGGAGTACCCACCCCCGGCCGAGCCAGACCGCGACCATATCGCCGGTCAACTCGACCAGGCACGTCGCGGTATCGAGGGTGTCTCCGCCGAAGGCGCTCACGCTCGCGGGTCGTCTCGCTAGGCCCCGGCTGTGGCCTCGTACGCGGCCGCGCCGGGTTCGCGCATGCGCAGCCACGGTGTACCGAGTGACAGCGTGGACGAAGACTGAGGCCGAAGGCGACGTTGAGTTGAGGCCGTGCTTTTACGCCGGTGAGGCGGCCGACGGGTCAGCGCCGTCTGACGGTTGGTAGGACACGGCCACGAGCCACGTGTCGTTCCGCACGAACGGCCGGGCCTGGAACCGGCCGGTGGCCTGCTCAACGAGCCGTGAGGGCTTGGCCCGCTGGTAGGAGCGGACCGTCCGGCGGGCGGTGGCCTCGCTGAGCTTGGCCCGGGTCTTGAGCACCATCCACTGGCCCGGCTGGGCGATCAGCTGACGGCGGGCCTTGTCGTGGGCCGTCTCGCTTGCCTTCGGCGCGAGCGGTGGCGGTCGATCGAGTGTTTCTAGGATCGGGTCGTCGGCCAGCGCCGGAACAGCCTCACGCCTCACACCGTGCCCGGACCTACGTCCCGTCGTCTGTTCAGCCATTCCGCTCGTCTCACTCACCGTCTCAGGCTCATCGACTCGTCACAGCCGGTACGTTCCAATGGTTGGTACACCGCAGGCTACTAGCCTGCTCGCCCACCGTCGCTTAATTTTTAGTCGGACCACCCAACTCTATTTCCGTCTTTCGATCTTACTGCACGTATGCTACCGGTGGTAGATCCGAGTCGTCACCTGTGCGGTGACCGTGACCGGCGAGGCGCCCCTGGTTGGGGGCCGCTGAGGGCGGGGCGAACGGCGGAGGGAGGGTGGCGTGCGGGGTGGGGTGAAGTTCTATCGGGGCTCGGCCCGGGCTGCCCGGGACTATGTAGAGACCGAGCGGGGCCGGGCGGATGACTACTACCTGGCTGAGGGGAGCGGTTTCGCGCAGCGGTACAGCGCCGATGGGAACGGGCAGGTGCAGGTGATGGCGCAGCTGGACGGCGACGCCTACGAGGCGTGGGTGTCCGGGGTCGACCCGGGCACCGGTGAGCCGCGCGGGTGGGTGCGCCAGGACGAGCACGCGCTGCGGTTCGCCGAGGTGGTCGTGAACGGGCCGAAGTCGTGGTCGATCGCGGCGGAGCTGCACCCGGACATCGCGCGGGCGTACGCGGCGGCGCAGGACCGGGCGGCGGTCGAGATCGTGGCCTGGGTGGGCCGGCACGCCACCACCCGGGTCGGGGGACGCGGTGGGCAGGTGGCGACGCCGGTCGAGCGGCTCGAGGCGGTGGCGGTGCACCACTACACGAGCCGGGCCGGGGACCCGCACCGGCACATCCACCTGCAGATCAACGCGCGGGTCTTCGCCGCCGGCAGGTGGCGCGGGATCGACTCGGTGGCGGTGCGGGACTCGATCGGCGCCGTGCAGGGCATCGGGCACGCGGCGGTGATGGCCGACCCGGGCTTCCGCCAGGCCCTGGCGGCGCACGGGTTCACCCTCGAGCCGGACACCGGGGAGGTGGTTGAGCTGGCCGGGTTCGTCGAGCCGTTCAGCAAACGCGCCGAGCAGGTCGCCGCCCAGGTCGAGCAGTACGAGGCGAAGTGGCGGGCGGGCAACCCGGCCGGCGAGCCGGGGCCGGGGCTGCGCCGGGCGTGGGACGCCCGCGCCTGGGCCGAGCACCGGCCGGGCAAGGCGCCCGCGGGTGGCGGCGAGCCGGCGCAGGTCGCGCACCAGCGGTGGATCGGCGAGCTGGCCGAGCTCGGCTACCAGCCGCCGGCCCGTCCGGTCGAGCTGGTTCCGCTGGCGGTGGGCCGAGTCGGGCGGGATCAGGCGGCAGCCGAGGTGCTGGCCCGGCTGACCGCTACCCGCTCGGCGTGGAACCAGGCGGACCTGCGCGGGCAGGTCGAGCAGCTGCTCGCCCGCCGGGGGGTGATCGCCGAGGCCGCCGTGCGGGCCGAGCTGGCCGAGGACATCACCGCCCGCGCCGCCGTCGCCGCGGTGCCGCTGCTTCAGCGGGACGTGCCCGAGCACGTCCGGGCGTGGACCTCGGCGCAGGCGATCGCCGTCGAGGCGGACCTCGCCGGCCGGCTGGCCGCCCGCGGCGCAGCCGATGCCGTCTGCGGCCGCGACGCCGGCGCTCAGCAGGTGGCGGCCGCAGCCGGGGTCGCGGGTGTCGTGCTGGACCCGGCCCAGGCCGACGCCGCCGCGGCGCTGGCCGGTGGGCACGCCCTGGTCCTGGTGACCGGCGCCGCCGGCGCGGGCAAGACCACCACCCTGGCCACGACCCGCGCCGCGCTCGAACGCGACGGGCACCAGCTGCTGGTCGTGACCCCCACGTTGAAGGCCGCCCGCGGGGCCCGGGCCGAGACCGGCGCCCGGACCGGCTCCGCCGCCTGGCTGGTGTTCCAGCACGGCTGGCGCTGGGATCAGGCCGGCCGGTGGACCCGGCTCCAGCCGGGGCAGGTCGACCCGGGCACCGGGCGGGAGTACCGCGGGCCTCGGGAGGACGTCCGGCTCTCCCGGGGGGATCTGCTCGTCGTCGACGAGGCCGGGATGCTGGACCAGGACACCGCCCGCGCCCTGCTAACCGTCGTCGACGAGCAGCACGCCCGCCTGGCGCTGGTCGGGGACCGGCACCAGCTGGCTGCGATCGGCCGCGGCGGTGTCCTGGATCTGGCCGGCCGGTGGGCCGAGCGGGCCGTCACCCTGGAGGTGATCCACCGCTTCACTACCACCGAACAGATCGAGCCGGGCGTGCTGGCCGACGTCGAAGACGTCGGCTACGCAGCCCTGTCGCTGCGGATGCGCCTGGGCGCCGCCGGGCAGCCGGGCGCGGTGTTCGATCAGCTCGCCGCCCGCGGGCAGGTCCACGTCCACGCCAGCGTGGAGGCCCTACGGACCTCCGTCGCCGCGGACGCGGCGGCGGCCCGGCGGGCCGGGCGGGCCGCCGCGGTGTCGGTGGCCACCAACGAACAAGCCGGCCAGTTGAATGCTGCGATCCGCGGCCGGCTGGTCGCCGCCGGCGACGTCGACGACGAGGCGGTGGCCGTCACCGGCGCCGGGCAGCGGATCGGCGTTGGCGACCTGGTCGTGACCCGGCACAACGACCGCGACGTCGACGTCGCCAACCGCGACACCTGGAACGTGAGCGCCGTCCACGACGACGGCGCCCTGACCGTCACCCCCACCCGTGGCAGCGGGCTCGCCGGCGAACGGGCTGTGCCGGCCGGGTACGTCAACCGGCACGTCGACCTCGGCTACGCCGGCACCGTGCATGGCGTCCAGGGCGACACCACCCAGACCGGCCACCTGGTCCTGGACGAGCACACCGGAGCCGCCGCCGCCTACGTCGGGATGACCCGCGGACGGAGCGCGAACACCGTCCACGTCATCGCCGCAGACCTCGCCGACGCCCGGGCGCAGTGGATCGACGCCGCCGGCCGCGGCCGGCCCGACCTCGGCGTCGACGCCGCCCGGGCCCAAGCGATGCGCGCGGCCGCCCCCTACGCCGCCGACCCACCGCCGGAGCGGGGCGCCGACGCGCGGCTCGCGAAGATCCTCGACCAGCTGGGCGCGGCCTGGACCGACCAAGCTCGCGCCGGCGAGCAGCTCCAGTGGCTCGAGCCGCGGCTGGCCCGCGCCCAGGCCGACGCCGCACAGCGGGCCCAGGCCGAACGGATCCTGGCCCCGCTGACCGAGCGGTTGCGCACCACCACAGCCGCCGCGCGGGCCGCCGAAGCGCAGGCCGCGACCGTGCGGGCGCTGCTCGAGCAGCGCGCCCAGACCGTCAAGGCCGCGCTCCGGCCGGACTGGGACGCCGACCGGCCGCTCGCCGCCGAAGCCGCCCGCACCCTCAACGCCGGCCCCGGCCGCTTCGGCCGGCGCCGGGCCGCCGTCGCCGACGCGCAACGACTACTCGACCAGTGGGCCACCAAATGGCGGCCGGTCAAACCCGAGCTGAGCGACCCAGCCGCCGCCGCCCGGTTCGCCGCCGCCCACCCCGCCAACGACCGGATCGAGGACGCACTCCACCGCTACGCCCACCAGCGGGCCGCCACGCAACTACCAGACCATCTCCAGGTCATCCACGGCGGCGAACAAGCCCGCCAGGACGCCCAGGCCGCCGCCGCCGCCTACCAGCAGACCTCAGCCGCACTCTCCCAGCACCAGGCCGCCCGGCACGCCCACAGCGGCTACCGCGACCTCGCCGACGACCTCCCCCACCTCACCGAGCAGACCACCACGACGCGAGAGCGCCTCACCGCCGCCCAGGACCGCGCCGCCCGGCTCAGCCGCGACCCCACGATCGCTGCCCACCCCGACGGCGAAACCATCCTCACCGCGGCTCGCAACACCTGGCAGACCGCCGACACCACCCACACCCAAAACCAAGCCGCCGCCGAACGCGCACAACAACGCATTCACGCCCAACACGCTGAAGAAGCCGCAAGGCGCCGGATGCGCGACCGGACCCGACACGGCCCCAGCTACGGCCCCCCCGGACGCGACGGACCAAGCCTTGGCCGCTGACCCCCGACCCACCCTCGTCCCAGGGCCTGCCCGGCATCACTGCTGCGCACTTCGGGGAAGATTGGACAGCCGTAGCGTCCACTCCCCAAGCCCGGCGGGAGTGGCAGCGGTAGCACGTCGACGGGCCGAACCGGACCCTCTGGAAGCTGCGCACTTGGAGCGTTTAGCGAGCTGGGAAGGGGATCGGACACCGCAGGGGAGCCAGCCATCGATCGGTACCATTTTCCATAAGGTCATTCCGGGCGATCATCGCTCCACACTTATCGATCCCAACGTAACGGGGATGACCGATGTCCTCTCAGCAATCCTCGGGCAATACACCGAACGACTTGCCCTCGCCACCGGTACCGGAGCCAGGACCGATGCCTGACCAGGGATCATCCACCGTGCCCGTCCGTGACGAGGATCGCGCGCCCGAAGGTGCCCGTGACCTTGTCACGGAGGCGGCCGATACGCCGACCGCCACACCGCCGTCGCGGCCGCCGTCGCTGTGGCGCAACCGGGACTACATGTTCTGGTGGAGCGGTAACGCGGTGTCGCTGCTCGGCAGCAACGTCTCCAATTTCGCCTTTCCGCTCCTGGCCATCTTCACCACCGGATCGGTGCTCAACGCCGGGATCATCGCCGCGGCCGGCCGGATCGGTGGACTGCTGACGTTGCTGTGGGGCGGCGCGCTCGCGGACCGTCGTTCACGCAAGGCGATCCTGGCCGTGGCGCCTGCGCTCCAGGCCGTCGTGATGGGCGTGGTCACCGTGTCGTTGCTGACCGGTCCGGTGCGCATCAACCTGCTGGCCATCATGGCGCTGCTGTCCGGCCTGATCAACGGTGTCCGCGCCGGCGCGGTGCTGCCGGCGCTGCGCCGGATCGTGCCCCGCGAGCAGTTCGCCGCCCGCGCCGCACAGGAACAAGGTCAAGCGATGGCCGCGCAACTCGCTGGCTCCCCGCTCGCGGCACTGCTGTTCACCGTCGCGCCGTGGCTGCCGTTCGTTCTGGACGCGGTGTCCTTCTTCTTCGCCTCGATCGGCGCGGTGTTCATCCGGCATCCGCTCGGCCCGGACCGAGAGCCGCCGGCCGGTGCGGAGTCGGCCGCGGGCAAACCCAAAAGGCCGAGCGTCATCTCCGACATCCGGGACGGCTTCCGGGTCATCATCCGAAATGACTTCCTGCGCTACACCACCGGTTGGGTCGCGGTCACCAACCTGGTCGGCAACAGCTTCATGCTGCTGGTGGTGGCGCTTCTCTACTCGCGCGGCGCCTCACCGGGGCTCATCGGGGTGACCAACTCCGGCGTCCTCGCCGGCGGCATCCTCGGTGCCCTACTGGCGGGCGCGATCCTGCGCAGGATGCGGGCGCTGCGCGTCTTCCAGCTCGGCGGCTGGATCTACGTGGTCAGCCTCGGGCTCGCCGCGATCCTGCCGGCACCATGGCAGATCGGCCTGGCCACCGCGGCGTTCACGTTCGCCTCGGTACCGACCGTCACGGTGTGGGAGTCCTATACCGCGCGTCTGGTACCCGACCATCTGGCCGGCCGGGTCGGCGCCGCATCGGCGTTCTGCGCCCAGTCGCTGACTTGGCTGGGCATGCTGTTGGCCGGCTGGCTGGCCAATGTGTGGGGCGCCACCGTCGCGACACTGTGCTTCGCCGCGATTCTCGTGCCGTTCGCGATAGCCGGACACCTGGCCAAGTCGCTCACCATTCTGCGAGCCCCGCTGGACCAGGTGGAAGAGGTGTCGTTGGAGGCGGCGACCGGATGAGATGGGAAGCAGCAGCATTGTGCAGTCCGTGGGACTCCACCTGTCCAGGAGGGAGTACTGGGATCGACCGAAATCACCGCCGCCGTTCCGGGTCTCAAGAGCGTCCAAGACGCCGCCCCGGTGCTGCTGCACAACCCAGCCCGCATCGAGGCGTTGTTCTGCTGCCAGTTCCTGGCCCTCCTCATCAGCGCCCTCATCGAACGCGAGATCCGCACCGGCATGCAACAGGCCGACCTGGACAAGATCAGGCTCTACCCCGAGCTCCGGAACTGCACCGCACCCTCGACCGAACGGATCCTGGAGATCTTCGCCCCCGTCACCCGCCACCACCTGCACCACAACGGCGTCCCGGTCAAGACCTTCCAACCCGAGCTCACAACACAACAGCTACAAGTGCTGGACCTCATGAGCATCGCCCCGAGCGTCTACACGCAGCTTCCGTAATCACCGAGATTTCTCGCGCGAGAAGTGCGGAACGTCAGATCGATAGCTGTATACGGAAAGTAACCGGTCACTGAGCCAAATTCTCAGGGGGAAGAGGACCATGAATGGTCCACACGTGTTGCGCGACCGAGATTTTCGTCGATTCTTTGTGGGCCAGTTGGTTTCGTTGCTCGGCGACCAGGCGTCGGTGCTTGCCATCCCGCTGACCGCGGTGCTGGTGCTGCACGCCGGGCCCGCCCAGCTTGGGTTGTTGACCGCGGCCGGCATCCTGCCGAGCCTGTTCTTCTCGTTGTGGGCCGGTGCGTGGATTGATCGGCGCGGCCGGCGCCGTCAGACGATGTTGGTTGCCGACGCGGGACGGGCTGTCGCGGTGCTCAGCCTTCCGATCGCTTACGTGATGGGACATCTGACGCTGACGCAGCTGTACGTCGTCGCGTTCATCGTCGGAACTTTCGATGTGAGCTTCAGCGTTGCCTACCAGGCCCTCCTGGTCGCGATCGTCGACCGAAGGGACTACCTGGGCGCAAACAGCCTCCTCAACGGCACCAGATCGTTGGCGGAAGTTGTCGGCCTGGCCCTCGGGGGAACCCTTGTCGGGCTACTCACTGCACCGGTAGCGCTCGTGCTCAACGCCTTGAGCTTCGTCGTCAGCGGTACTCAGCTCGCCCGCATCCATCCCGTGGAGCCCCCGGGTGACACCTCGAAGTCCCGCGGCGTGGCCGGCGGGATCGCCTGGATCCGCGGCTGCCCGGCGGTGCGAACCCTGCTGCTGTCCACGGCTACGACGAACCTCTTCGCCTTTATCGGGAACGCCCTGCTCGTCTTGTACGCCAGCCGCACGTTGGGTTTGAGCCCTTCAGTCATCGGCCTGGTCTTCGGCGCGGGGGCAGTCGGCGGCGTTATCGGCGCCGCGACCTGCGGAAGGGTCGAGCGACGGCTCGGGCTCGGCCGCGCCGTCATGCTCGCCTCGTTGGTGTTCCCGCTGTCCATGCTCCTCTATCCCGCCGCTCACGGCAGTACCCTCACCGCCGCCTCGATGCTCGCCGGCGGCGAGTTTCTCGCCGCCGGCGCCGCGCTCTGGCTCGACATCAGCATCGGCGCGGTCTTCGCCCAAGAAATCCCCGACCAGCTGCGGTCACGGGTGGCCGGCGCCTACCGCACCGTTAACCACGGTATCCGACCAGTCGGAGCCCTCCTCGGAGGATTCCTCGGTACCCAAATTGGGCTACGGAACGCTCTGCTGGTCAGCGCTATCGGAGCGCTCTGCGGAGCTCTCCTCTGTATCCGACCAGCCGTCTTCAACCTGCACATACGACCATGAACCACCTCCCCGGTCCCCTGATCAGGTGGACGTGCGATTCCGCGGGAACTTCGCCTACATCGGCGGGCACCTGCCAGACGGGGAAACGCTGCCCCCTGATGGTGGTGGGCAAGTGTCACTTCTCCATCTGTCACTTCGCTTCTGCGACACGCCGCAAAGATAGCCAGATATCGCCTCGGTCCCTGTCAGAATGACGCCATGGCCGCCGCAAATACCCACCGCAGCAACGAACGCAGCGCAGGTGTTCTGCTCCGGTTCTCACCTGAGGACCGCGAGGATTTGAAGCGCCGCGCCCACCAGCTTGGGCTAACCGTTCAGGACTATGCCGACCTCAAACTCCTCGACCGACCGACGCCGGCCCCGCGTTCCGGTGGGCGCCCGCGTGGCACTGTTCAGGAGGAAGCGCTCCCACTGACTGGATGATGCTCAGGGCAGTGCCCTGAACAGACGAAAGGCCCCCGCGCCAACGGGAGCCAGTGTCTGACTTCTAAGTCTTTGGTCCGGTCGCACCCGGACCGCATCTCGATCCACTCCAGACGAGAGGTCGCTTTGCTATGCCTACTGTATCAAGGTTCCGGCATGTCCGGGAGTCCGTACCGTCGAATCCTTTAGCGCGTGTCGGCCTGACGTCTCGTCAGGCGTGGGCGTTGGAGCACATCACCCGGTGTCCCAGCTGCGGCACGTGGGTCCTGGTCAGTGACCAGACGCTTTGGCTGATCACCTGCGCCGGCTACGTGGCGCCGGCGGTGTGTGGGCACTTCCAGCCGCCCTGCGTCGCGTGACGTCGCCGGCCCTGGTGGCGGCCGAGCCTGGCCGGCTCGGGGGGTATGCCGCCCGAGCGCGGATCGTCCGCACGCATCGGGTCTGCGCGGGCGAGGACGCCGAGTTCGTCCGCACGGCGTGCCTGTACGACCGGGCCGTCCTGCCCCGCTGGCACCAGGACGACCGCGGCGACCGCAACGCCCACCGCGGCATCCACTCCGCCGCCCCCGCCGGCGGCTACGCCGGGATCCGGGTCTGGCACGGGCGCCAGCACTGGCTGACCTTCGTCGTCCCGGTCGCGATCGCCTTGCACCGAGAGCTCTTCCGCCTGCAGGAGCTCAGCCCGGTCACGTTCGCCCTCTGGGCTCGGGTGGAGTCCGGCTACGCCCAGGACCAGCGCACCGGCCGGCGCTGCATCGTCCGCCCCGACACCGTCGCCTCCGTGATGGGCTGCCAGGTCAACACCGTGCGCAAA
>JAABUK010004169.1_pt1 | contig 23772 bp, 19 predicted proteins | sample 5559141 | NCBI WGS metagenome assembly JAABUK01 (sample SAMN10711869, study PRJNA513367) | rock metagenome | isolation source: Antarctica rocks | place: Antarctica: Victoria Land, Pudding Butte nord | collected 2016-01-03
AAAGACGGACTTGGCCGTATCAAGGCCGATCATGGTGATGCTCATTGCGGGCGGCTCCCTTTCTGCCGGTTCTCACGACCCGCATCTTGGCACATCGATGCCGTTGGGGGCCGTCCACCCCATCTGGTCCGGCCAGGGCATCGCCGCTGCCCCCTGCACCAGCGCCAGCGCCGCATGGAGCCGGGTGCGGACCAGGGCGACGATCTCGCAGCTCGGCGCATCGTGGCCCCCCGCGTCGGGATGGGACGGGGTGCCGAACAGGTCGGGTTGGATCGCGGCCATGCCCACCGCGTAGCACCCCGTTCCGAGTCGCCCCAAGCTTGGCTATTTCCCCCCGCGCGGGCATCGTGCCGCCATGGACCCGCAATGGCGCACCGAACGTTTGCCCGAGCTGGTGCGCGCCCTCGCCAGCCGCCCCCGGCACGAAGCGCTGCGCGGCCACATGACCGAGCTGCTCCGCTCCGGCTTCGACGCCCCCTATGACGAGATCGCCCACGAGGTCTATCTGCTCGACGGCAGCGGGCGCATCGACACCCTCTGGGGCGCCACCGTCATCGAGCTGAAGTCCGACCTGCGGCGCGAGCTGCCGGACGTGCTGGCCCGGCTGCCGGACTACCTGGCCGACGCCGCGGCGCGGTCCCGCAGCCCACGCCCCGTCACCGGGCTGGCGACCGACGGCGCGACCTTCATCGCCTACGCCCTGCGCGAGGGCGCCCTGGCCGAACTCGCGCGCTACGCCACCGACCCGGCCCGGCCGGACGAGCTGGTGGCCTGGCTGGAACTCCTGCTCACCGACCGCCCGGACCTGCTGCCGGAGCCGCGAGCCGTCGTGCAGGCGTTCGGCCGCGCGAGCCTCACGTTCGGCCGCGCCCGCCTGCAACTGAACGCCCTGTGGGCCGCGCTGCACGACGACCCCGAGGTGCGCCTCAAGCGCGACCTGTGGGACGGCCTGCTGCGCGAAGCCTATGGCGAGCCGGTCGGCGAGGACGCGCTGTTCCTGCAGCACACCTATCTCACGATGGTGGTGAAGGCCGTCGCCGCCCGGGTGCTGGACCTGCCGGTGGACGACCCGGCGGCCCTGCTGTCCGGGCGGGCCTTGCAGGACGCCGGCATCCTGGGCGCGGTGGAGGCGGACTTCTTCGACTGGCCGCTGCGCCTGCCCGCCGGCGCATCACGGTCGGGAACAGCAACTCGTGCGCATGCTGCTTTTGACGGTGCGTCTCGAACACCTCGTCCACCCAGCCCGCCGGCAGCGCGTGCTGCAATGCAGCCCGCGCCATCACGCTCGCCGGCGCCTGCCGCTCAAACCGCTCCATTACCGCACGCCAGGCCGACCCAGCCTCGTCCAGTGCACCCCCTTTCCACAAAGGCCGGGAGCGCCATCAACACCCTGAAAGGGGTGGGGCTTAGGGGCATTAACCTCGTCATCGTGCAGGAAGTGCTCGTCGCCGCGCGCCATCGCGGCGACCGCGAGCAGCGAACGGCGGACCAGGCGACCCTTTATTGGACGGCCGCGGCCGGAGCCAATGCGGGCGTGGCGGCGGATGCAACTGGGGCCGGATAGCGACGCGCGATCTCCACCGCCATGTCGCGGTTCATCCGCTCATATTCGACCTTGAACTTCTCGGGCTTGAAGACCCCCACGAGCAGGCCCTTGAAGTTCTCGCCATGGACGATGTCGGTGCCGCCGCTCGCGTTGCGAGTGAGCATCCAATAATGCTCGCCGTCGAACAGGCCGTTGACGATCAGATGCCCCTTCCAGCGCAGCTCGCGGTCCTTGTCGATCACGAGCAGCTTCGGCTTGAAGCTCATCTTGCTGCCAGACGAGGAATAGAGCGTGATGTTCAGCTTTTTGCCGACGCCGACCTCGCCCGAAGCCTCGCGCATGAAGCTGTTCCAGCGGGCATAGGACGGATAGTCGATCAGCACCGACCAGACCTGATCGGGACTTTGCGGAACGGAAAAGCGGGTTTCCACCGTGCGCATGGCGTAAGCACTCCTTGCTGTGATCAGCGTGAGGACCCCCACGGGTCAACCCAATCGGAACGGCGGCGCGTGACGGCCGCTGCGGCATAGACATCGACGGGGTCATCTCGGCCGCTCATGTTCGTACAGCGAAGCGGCCGGGATTAGGTGAGACCATGTTGACATAATATGGTCGGTGCGGTGGACCCGGTAGGATCGGAAACTACTCAGCGGCAGGCGCCGCCGGAAAAAGCGGCTGGAGCGGCCAGGACCTCCCTTGCAAGCCGCAGCGCCGTATCGGCTGGCTGATTGCGCGTACTTACGGCGTGGTGCCATCGGCGGCGGCACGGCCTCGCCATCCAAGCGGGGGGCCTCAATGGCGGTCTGGATGGCGTCGCCGGCCCGCGCCGCCCGTGACCCCACGCCTGAACCCAGGCCCACGGCCGGCAGCCAATCCGTTGAAACCGCTTGGACGGATCATGCCTTGGCAGTATCCGGGCGCCCATGACACGCACCCCCATACGACGCGCCCTGCTGTCCGTCTCCGACAAGGCCGGGCTGGTCCCCCTCGCCCAAGCCCTGGCCGCGCACGGGGCCGAACTCCTGTCCACCGGCGGCAGCGCCCGCGCGCTGCGGAAGGCCGGCATCCCGGTGCGGGAGGTCGCGGACCACACCGGCTTCCCCGAAATCCTCGACGGCCGAGTCAAGACCCTGGTGCCGCAAATCCACGGCGGCATTCTGGGCCGGCGCGACCTGCCGGAGCACCTGGCCCAGATGGACCGGCACGGCATTGCCCCCATAGACCTGGTCTGCGTGAACCTCTACCCGTTCGAGGCGGCCGTCGCCGGGGGCGCCGCGCCGGACGAGTGCGTGGAGAACATAGACATCGGCGGCCCCGCCCTGATACGCGCCGCCGCCAAGAACCACGACGGCGTGGCGGTCCTGACCGACCCGGCCCAATATCCGGACCTGCTGGCCGAGCTGGCCCAGGGCGGCACCACCCTGCCGCTGCGCCTGCGCCTGGCCGGGGAAGCCTATGCCCGAACCGCCGCCTATGACGCCGCCATCGCCGCCTGGTTCGCCCGCGACACGCCGTTCCCCCCGCGCATGACCCTGTCCGGCACGCTGCGCCAGACGCTCCGCTATGGTGAGAACCCGCACCAGCACGCCGCCTTCTATGTTAGCGGCGCCGGGGTCAACGGCGCCCGCCCCGGGATCGCCACGGCCACCCAGGTCCAGGGCAAGGAGCTGTCCTACAACAACCTGAACGACACCGACGCCGCCTATGAGGCCGTCGCCGAGTTCGACGCCCCGGCCGTCGTCATCGTCAAGCACGCCAACCCCTGCGGCGCCGCCGTCGCCGCCACCCCTGCAGAAGCCTGGGACCTGGCGCTGCGCTGCGACCCCGTCAGCGCATTCGGCGGCATCGTCGCGTTGAACCGCACCCTGGACGGCACCACGGCGGAGCGCATCGCGGCCATCTTCACCGAGGTCATCATCGCCCCGGACGCCGACGCCGACGCCCGCGCGGTGCTGGCGCGCAAGAAGAACCTGCGCCTGCTGCTGGCCGGCGGCCTGCCGGACCCGGCGGCGCCGGGCCTCGTGGTCCGCAGCGTCGGCGGCGGCTTCCTGGCGCAGTCGCGCGACGCCGGGCGCGTGGCCGCAGCCGGCCTCCGCACCGTGACCCGGCGCGCACCCGCCCCGGCGGAGCTTGAGGACCTGATCTTCGCCTTCCGGGTGTGCAAGCACGTCAAGTCCAACGCCATCGTCTATGCCCGGGGCGGCGCCACCACGGGCATCGGCGCGGGGCAGATGAGCCGCGTGGACAGCGCCCGCATCGCCGCTTGGAAGGGCGCGGAGGCCGCCCGCGCCACCGGGCTGCCGGCGCCGCTGACCAGGGGGTCGGTCGTGGCGTCGGACGCCTTCTTTCCCTTCGCCGACGGCTTGCAGGCCGCCATCGCAGCCGGCGCCACGGCGGTCATCCAGCCCGGCGGCTCCATGCGGGACGCCGAGGTGATCGCCGCCGCCGACGAAGCCGGGATCGCGATGGTGCTGACAGGGATGCGCCACTTCCGGCATTGAGGCCCGGCCTGGCCTGCACGGCTTGCCGGGTGTCCCAAGCCGTCACGGCGAGCCGCTTGGGGTGCGGGGATCCAAGGCGGCAAGCGCCCGTCCCGCTGCACCCTGCGCTGCAATGGAGGATGGCGCACGCAAGGGCCGGTTGACGTGCCTTCATCTTCAGGGAGGCCGCATGACTTCGCCCGGCTCGCGCAATCGGACCTTCCGCCCCGCAGCCATCAGAGAGGCCGAGGAGGCGTGTGCAGTCATCCGCCGCTCGATCATCGAACTATGCGGCGCGGACCATGATGGCAACCCCGCCATCCTCGACCGCTGGCTCGCCAACAAGATGCCCGACCAGGTGAGGCAATGGATCGAAGCCAACCCGGGCGGCGTCCTTGCCGGAACCGGCGGCAGCCGGGCGCAGGGCCGGGATGGAGCGCATGACTGGCCGCTGCCCTGGCAGGCAACGCAAACCAACCCAAAGGGCTGTCCTGCGCCGTGTTCGGCAACAAGACAGCCCGCATGGTCCCGTCCGTCCAACCACCCGCTGCATGGCAGCCGGAATGGCAGGGCAGCCGGCAGCTAGTCCGCCGCGTCCGCCACCTGCGCCGCGCCGCCCTTGCCCGGCTTCGCGTGCTTCAGTTCCGCCATCTTGTCCTGCACGTGCCGGCTGAACACGTAATCCGCCGGGCGCTGCTTCGACAGGTCAATCTCCGGCGCCATCGGCCCCGTCAGCTTCGGCCCGCGCAGCGCCGTCATCATCGTCTTCACCGGCGACTTCACCGCGTCCATCACGGCCGTGCTCTCGTATCCCGAATGCACCATGCAATCCGCGCACTTCTCGTAGTTGCCGGTGCCGTACTTGTCCCAGTCGGTGCTGTCCATCAGCTCCTTGTATGTCTTGGTGTAGCCCTCGCCGAGCAGGTAGCAGGGCCGCTGCCAGCCGAACACGTTGCGCGTCGGCTTGCCCCAGGGGGTGCAGGTGTAGTTCTCGTTGCCCGCCAGGAAGCTCATGAACAGCGGCGACTGCGTGAACTTCCAGCCGCGGCCCTTGCCGTAGGTCAGGATGTCGCGGAACAACTGCTTGGTCTTCTGCCGCGACAGGAAGTGCGCCTGGTCCGGCGCCCGCTCATAGGCGTAGCCCGGCGAGGTCATGATCCCGTCCACCCCCATCGCCATCACGTCGTCGAAGAACTTGCCCACCCGCTCCGCCTGCGCGCCGTCGAACAGCGTGCAATTGATGCTGACGCGGAAGCCCCGGCGCTTCGCCTCCTTGATGGCCGCCACGGCGCGGTCATAGGTGCCCTCCTGGCTCACCGCCCGGTCGTGCATCTCCCGGTCGCCGTCCAAGTGAACGTCCCACGAGAAGTCCGGGTGCGGCGCGTAGTCGTCCATCTTCTTCTCAAGCAGCAGCGCGTTGGTGCAGAGATAGATGAACTTCTTGCGCGCCAGCAGCCCGCGGACGATCTCCGGCATCTCCTTGTGCAGCAGCGGCTCGCCGCCAGCGATGCTGACGACGGGGGCGCCGCACTCGTCGGCCGCCGCCAGGGCGTCCGCGACCGACAGCCGCTGGTTCAGGATCGGCGCGGGATAGTCGATCTTGCCGCAGCCAGAACACGCCAGGTTGCAACGGAACAGCGGCTCCAGCATCAGCACCAACGGGTAGCGCTTGCGGCCCAGCATATGCTGCTTCACGACATAGGCGCCGACTCGCGCCACCTGCCTCATCGGAACGGACATCTGTAATTGCTCCTGCGGACCTGGATCGGCATGGGCCTGCCTGTGCAGGCCGAGCCGCCCCGGGATATTCTCGGGATATTATAGCGTCGATATGGTGACGATATTACGTTTGCAACATGGATCATTCCGATCCATTGTGCATCTTCTAGCTAAGCTCGGCCGGAAACTTGAATTTCACGTCTTCGGCAACGCCCGGCAGCAGGGATACCTGCACGTCCTGCATTCGGCGCAGCCCTTCCAGCACCCCTTGCACCAGCATCTCCGGCGCGCTGGCGCCGGCTGTCAGGCCAACGGTGGCAATGCCCGCGAACCACTCCGGCTGCAACGCGCTGGCGTCGTCGATCAGGTAGCTCGGCTTGCCCAGTTCCTGCCCGATCTCACGCAGGCGATTGCTGTTGCTGCTGTTCTTCGATCCCACGACCAGGATCACGTCCACCTGCTTCGCAAGGTCATGCACGGCCTGCTGCCGGTTCTGCGTGGCGTAGCAGATGTCGCGCACGTCCGGGCCGACGATGGCGGGGAACCGCGCCTTCAACGCACTGATGATGCCGCGTGTGTCGTCCACGGACAGCGTGGTCTGCGTGACGTAGGCCAGCTGGTCCGGCGTTCCGACTTGCAGGGTGGCCACGTCCGCCACGGTCTGCACCAGATGAACCGGCCCGGGTATCTGTCCGATCGTGCCCTCCACTTCGGCATGGCCGGCATGGCCCACGAGCACGATCTCGCGATCTTGGGCGGCGTAGCGGCGGCCTTCCTGGTGGACCTTGGCGACCAAGGGGCAGGTTGCGTCTATGACGGGCAGCCGGCGCTCCTTGGCCAGTTCCTCCACGCGCTTCGCGACTCCGTGGGCGCTGAACACGGTCATGGCGCCAGGCGGTATCTCGTCCAGCTCGTCCACGAACACGGCGCCGCGGGTGCGGAGGTCCTCGACCACATGGCGGTTGTGCACGATCTCGTGCCGGACGTAGATCGGCGGCCCGAACTTGGCCAATGCCCGCTCAACGATCTCGATGGCCCGCTCCACGCCGGCGCAGAAACCTCTGGGTTGGGCCAAGACGACGCGCATCATCCACTCTACCTCCACGACCTGCCCCGTAGCGCCATCGGCAGGCAACACAGGCTGTTAACGCCCAGCCTAGCCCATCTAAGTCGCCGGAACGGCCGTGTGTGCCCTATGGCCCATGACTGTGGCAAGAATGCAACATTTCGTCTGGCCGAGCGCGGCGGTATGGCACAGCGGCCCCTGGTTGGGTAGTGTTGCAGGCTGTTACGAGGGTCGGGCCGGGCAGGCCGGCCTAATGCGAGGTCGCGGCACCGTGTCATACGGCTGCCATGAACCGGTGTTGCCCTCGCCGGGGGGACGTGGTTCTTGCCGCCCCTGACGGGCGCCGTGCCAAGCATCAGCCGGGTCTGCCCGACGCGACCGGTGCATAATCTTAGACGCCGCATGGGCCGGGGCCACCTGGCGCGTCATGCGGGTGGAGCAGACCAGACCCATGAACGCGAGCATCCAGCTCCCAACCCGTCCCGCCACCCCGATGCTCGACCGGGTCCGCACACCGGCCGACCTGCGGAACTTCTCGGCCGAGCAGCTTCGCCAGGTCGCCGACGAGTTGCGGGCGGAGACGGTGGATGTCGTCAGCACCACCGGCGGCCATCTCGGCGCGTCGCTCGGAGTCGTGGAGCTGACGGTCGCGCTCCATGCCGTGTTCGACACCCCGCACGACCGCCTGCTGTGGGACGTCGGCCACCAAGCCTATCCGCACAAGATACTGACCGGCCGGCGCGACCGCATACGCACCCTGCGCCAGCCCGGCGGCCTGTCGGGCTTCACCCGCCGCAGCGAGAGCGAATACGACCCTTTCGGCGCCGCCCACAGCAGCACCAGCATCTCCGCCGGGCTGGGCATGGCGGTGGCGCACGACCTGATGGGCCAGGAAGGGCGGCACGTCGTCTCGGTGATCGGCGACGGGGCCATGAGCGCCGGCATGGCCTACGAGGCCATGAACAACGCCGGCGCCCGCAAGGGCCGCCTGCTGGTTATCCTGAACGACAACGACATGAGCATAGCGCCCCCGGTGGGCGCCATGAGCGCCTACCTGTCGCGGCTCATCAGCAGCCGGTCGTTCCTCAACCTGCGCGACCTCGCCGCCCGCATGGCCAAGCACTTCCCCCGCGGGCTGGAGCGCACGGCGCGGCGGGCGGAGGAGTACGCCCGCGGCATCCTGACCGGCGGCACCCTGTTCGAGGAGATGGGCTTCTACTACGTCGGCCCGATTGACGGGCACAACCTGGACCACCTGCTGCCGGTGCTGCGGAACCTGCGCGAGGCCGAGGAGGCCGGGCCGATCCTGCTGCACGTCATCACCAAGAAGGGCCATGGCTACGCCCCAGCCGAGGCGTCGCCGGACAAGTATCACGGCGTCAGCAAGTTCAACGTCATCACCGGCGAGCAGGCCAAGGCCCCGCCCGGCCCGCCGCAGTACACCCGTGTGTTCGCCGATGCCTTGATCGCCGAGGCCGAGGCCGACCCCGCCATCGTCGCCATCACCGCCGCCATGCCGACCGGCACCGGCCTGGACCGCTTCGCCAAGCGCTTCCCGGACCGCATCTTCGACGTGGGCATCGCCGAGCAGCACGCCGTCACCTTCGCCGCAGGCATGGCGACGGAGGGCATGAAGCCCTACTGCGCCATCTACAGCACCTTCCTGCAGCGTGCCTACGACCAGGTCGTGCATGACGTGGTGCTGCAGAGCCTGCCCGTCCGCTTCGGCATAGACCGCGCCGGGCTGGTGGGTGCGGACGGCGCCACCCACGCCGGCAGCTTCGACCTCGCCTACCTCGGCTGCCTGCCCGGCATCGTGCTGATGGCGCCCTCGGACGAGGTGGAGCTGATGCACATGGTCGCCACCACCGCCGGCATAAACGACCGGCCCAGCGCCGTCCGCTACCCGCGCGGCGAGGGCACCGGGCTGGAGCTGCCGTTGCGCGGCACACCGCTGCCCATCGGCCGCGGGCGCATCCTGCGGGAAGGCTCGTCGGTCGCCATACTCAGCCTCGGCACCCGGCTGGCCGACAGCCTGCGCGCGGCGGACGAGCTGCAGGCGCGCGGCCTGTCCGCGACGGTCGCCGACGCCCGGTTCGCCAAGCCGTTCGACGCCGCCATGATCGAGCAGTTGGCCCGGCACCACGCGGTCCTGGTGATCGTGGAGGAAGGCTCCATCGGCGGCTTCGGCGCGCAGGTGCTGCAGCACCTGGCCATGCGCGGCCTGCTGGACGGCGGCGTGAAGGTCCGCAGCATGACGCTGCCCGACGTGTTCATAGACCACAACACCCCGGCGGCGCAGATTGTGGAAGCCAAGTTGGGTGCCAGGGACATCGTTGCGACCGTCATAGGCGCCCTGGGCCAGCAGGGCGCGGGACGCGGGGTGGACGCGGGATGATGCGCCTTCCGCGCCGGGCGGCGCTGGGAGCGGCGCTGCTGGCGCCGTTCGCGGCGCAGGCCGCCGATCCCGACGCCTCCGCGCCGATTGCAGCGCTGAACGCGGGGCTGATCCAGGCCATGCGCTCCGGCAAGGCCGCGCCGTTCCCGCAGCGGTTCGCGGCGCTGGCTCCGGTGGTGGACCGCGCCTTCGACCTAGGCGCCACCTTGCAGGCCGTGGTCGGGCCGCGCTGGGCCGGGCTGCCGCCGGCGCAGCAGTCGCAGTTGCTCGACGTGTTCCGCCGCTACACCGTCGCCACCTACATCGCCAACTTCGACAGCTTCGGCGGGGAGCGGCTGGAAGTGCTGCCGGACAGCCGCAGCATCGGTGCGGACCAGGTGGTAGCGACGCAGATCGCCCCGGCCTCCGGCACGCCGACGCGCCTTGACTACGTGATGCGCCGCGGGGCGGCGGGCTGGCGCGCGGTGGACGTTTACCTGAACTCCACCATCAGCCAGGTGGCGGTGCAGCGGTCCGACTTCCGCTCGCTGCTGTCCACGGGCGATGCCGGGGCGCTGATCGCCAGCCTGCAGCGCAAGATCGCCACCCTGTCCGGCGGGACGCTGTCCTGACGCCCGCCCGCCCTTTCGCCCCCCTGGCGCACGCTTGCTGATCCGGAGCCACGTTTGATAGACCCAGCATCCGCTGTCCTGGCCGGCATCACCGCAGCCGGCGTGGCCCAGTCCGCGGCGGGTTGGCTGGCTGTCCGCCAGTTCAGCCGCAAGCGTGCCGCGGCCCCCGCAGCCTGCCCGCCGGTGACGGTCCTGAAGCCGCTGCACGGCGACGAGCCGCTGCTGGAGCAGGCGCTGGCCAGCTATTGCCTGCAGGACTACCCGGCGTTCCAGGTCGTGTTCGGCGTGCAGGACGCGGCCGACCCGGCGCTGCGAGTGCTGCGCCGCCTGCGCGCACGGTTTCCGGACGTGGACATGACGGTCGTCGTGGACCCGTCGCCGCATGGCGCTAACCGCAAGATCGCCAACCTCATCAACATGCTGCCCCAGGCGAAGCATGACGTGCTGGTGATCGCCGACAGCGACATACACGCGGCACCGGACTACCTGGACAGCCTGGTCCGCAGCCTGGCCGCGCCGGACGTGGGCCTGGTGACGACGCTGTATGCCGGGCTGCCCGCCGGGGACAGCCTGACGGGCCGGCTTGGCGCCGCGGGGATCAACCACGCCTTCCTGCCCGGCGCCCTGCTGGCCCGCGCGATGGGACGCCAGGACTGCATGGGCGCCACCATGGCCCTCACGCGGGGCACCCTGGACCTGATCGGCGGGCTGCACGCCCTCTCCGACCACCTGGCGGATGACGCCGTGCTGGGCCTGCTGGTGCGGGCGCAGGGCCTGGGCGTCGCGCTGGCCGCCACGGTGCCAGCCACGACCGTGCCGGAAACGCGGATGCCTGCCCTGTTCCAGCACGAGCTGCGCTGGGCGCGCACGATCCAGTCCCTGGTGCCGGTGGAGTTCGCCCTGTCCGCCGTGCAGTATCCGCTGTTCTGGTCTTCGCTGCTGGTCGGCACTTCGGGCGCCGCCGCCTGGGCGTGCCTGGTGTTCATGCTCGCCTGGATGGTCCGGGGCGCTTCGGCCTGGGGGGTCGAGCGGCATTTGGGCCTTGCGCCGGGCCTGGCGATCTGGTGTCTCCCGTTGCGCGACCTGTTGTCGGTGGCAGTGATCCTGGCCAGCTACCGGACCGACCGGGTGGCCTGGCGGGGCCAGACGATGCGCGCCACGCGCCTGCGCCACCTGCCCGGCCCCACCTTGTCGTCGGGTCTTTCGTCGGGCCTGTCATCCGGCGCACGCCTGTCGCCCAGCCCAAGCTTCTCACCCGGAAAGGGATGAACCCGCGATGATGAAGACCCTGTTCCTGCAGCCGCCCTCGTTCGGCGGCTTCGATGGCGGCGCCGGGTCGCGCTATCAGGCGAAGCGGGAGATCAAGTCGTTCTGGTATCCCACCTGGCTGGCGCAGCCCGCCGCCCTGGTGCCCGGCAGCAAGCTGATTGACGCGCCGCCCGCCCGCATGGGCATGGAGCCGGTGCTGGCCGCGGCGCGCGAGCATGAGCTGTGCGTGATCCACACCAGCACGCCCAGCTTCGCCTCCGACGTGAAGGTGGCGCAGGCGCTGAAGGACGCGAACCCCGCGCTCAAGATCGGCTTCGTCGGCGCCAAGGTCGCCGTCCAGCCCGGCGACAGCCTGGCCGCCGCGCCGGTGATAGACTTCGTCGCCCGCAACGAGTTCGACTTCACTTGCCTGGAGGTCGCCGAGGGCCGGGACCTCGCCGACGTGGACGGCATCAGCTACCGGGACCGCCTGGGCGAGGTCGTCCATAACCGCGACCGCGAAATCCTGGAGGACATGGACAAGCTGCCGTTCGTCAGCGAGGTCTATAAGCGGGACCTGCGTATCGAGGACTACTTCATCGGCTACCTGATGCACCCGTATCTCTCGATCTACACGGGACGCGGCTGCAAGAGCCGCTGCACGTTCTGCCTGTGGCCGCAGACCGTGGGCGGCCACCGCTACCGCGTCCGCAGCCCGCAGCACGTCGCCGCCGAGATCAAGCAGGCCATGCGGGACTTCCCGCAGGTGCGCGAGTTCTTCTTTGACGACGACACCTTCACCGACAACCTGCCGCGGGCCGAGGCCATCGCCAAGGAGCTGGGCAAGCTTGGCGTGACCTGGTCGTGCAACGCCAAGGCGAACGTGCCGCGCAAGACGCTGGAGGTGCTGAAGGCCAACGGCCTGCGGCTGTTGCTGGTCGGCTACGAGAGCGGCAACCAGCAGATACTGCACAACATCAAGAAGGGCTTGCTGGTGGATGTCGCCCGCAAGTTCACCAAGGACTGCCACGAGCTGGGCATCAAGATACACGGCACCTTCATCCTCGGGCTGCCCGGGGAGAACAAGGAGACCATCGAGGAGACGATCAAGTACGCCGTGGAGCTGAACCCGCACACCATGCAGGTGTCCCTGGCCGCGCCCTATCCCGGCACGTACCTGTATGACCAGGCGGTGCAGAACGGCTGGCTGGATGCGGCGAACGCCGAGCTGATTGACGAGCGCGGGGTGCAGATCGCCCCCCTGCACTACCCTGGCATCCTGTCCCACACCGAAATCTTCGACAGCGTGGAGTCGTTCTACAAGCGCTTCTACTTCCGCGCGCCGAAGATCGCCTCCATCGTCGGCGAGATGGTCCGCAGCCCGCAGATGATGAAGCGCCGCCTGCGGGAAGGCGTGGAGTTCTTCCAGTTCCTGCGCGAGCGCAAGACTGCGGCATAGCTCCCTCTCCCTCCGGGAGAGGGGGCAGCAGGCGTCATCCACGAAACCGCTGTTCTTGACGGCCACGCGCCGCGTCATCCTTTCCGCCGACGACTTCGGCCTGTCCCTTGGCGTCAACGAGGCCGTCGAGCGTGCCCATCGTAATGGGCTGCTGTCCACGGCCAGCTTGATGATCGCCGGTCCCGCCGTCGCCGACGCCGTGCGCCGGGCACAAGCGCTGCCGGGGCTTCGAGTCGGCCTGCACCTCGTCGTGATCGAAGGTCCAGCCGCCGACCCGGCATCGGCGCCGGACTTGGTGGACGGCGCCGGCCAGTTCCCGTCCGACCAACTCCGCCTGGGCATCAACTACTTCGCCCGCCCTGCCGTGCGCCGCCAATTGGCGCACGAAATCCGCGCGCAGTACCGCGCCTTCGCCGCCACCGGCCTGCGTCTGGACCATGCCAACGCCCACAAGCACATGCACCTGCACCCCACGGTCGGACGCCTGATGATCGAAGTGGGCCGCGACTTCGGCCTGCCCGCCCTGCGCGTCCCTGCGGAGCCGCCCGCGGTCATGGCGGCGCTCGGCGTCCCGCAAGGCCCCGGCGCCCACGCGCTGTATGCCTGGACCCGGCTGCTGCGCCGCCAGGCCCGCCGCGCCGGGCTGCTTACCAACGATTACGCCTTCGGCATCGCCTGGAGCGGCCACATGACCGCTGTCCGCCTGGTTGCGCTGGCGCCGCACCTGCCGCCGGGCTTATCGGAGATATACTTCCACCCTGCCGCCCACAGCGACGCGCTGCTGACGCGGCTGATGCCGGACTACGAGCACCTGGCGGAGCTGGCCGCCTTATGCGACCCGGCCGTGCGCGACGCGCTGGCAGACGCGGGCGTGGTGCTCGCCGACTACGGCGCGGCCTGAGCCGTAGTCGGACCCGGCACCCCCACGGGATGCGCCCGCACGGCGCTCCAGCCCAGCATCAGCGCCACAATGATCAGCCCGGTCCGCACGAACGCCATGTTATCCACCTCGCCCTTGCAGAGGGCACCCGACATCAAACAAGCTAACGACATGATTGCGGCGGCAATGAGCAGGTTTGCGGCGGCATCGTGGCAAGCAGCGCCGGCACGAACACCAGGCTCGCCAGCAGGGTGCAGCTCAGGCTGAGCAGCAGCAGCATCCCCATGCTGGCGGTCCCGGGATGCCGCGACAGCGCCAGCGACCCGAATGCCGTCGCGGTCGTCAGCGCCGAGAACATCACAGCCCGAGCCGTCGGCGACGCCAGGTGTCCACGTTGCCCGTTCCGCCAATTCATCACGAAGTAGATGTTGAACGACACCCCGACCCCGAGCAGCAGCGGCAGCGCAATGATGTTGGCGAAGTTCAGCGGCAGCGGCAGCAGCACCGCCGCCAGCACCGTCAGCAAGCCCGACAGCAGCAGCGGCGCCAGCACCAGCAGCACGTCCCGCAGCCGCCGCAGCGCCGCGAACAGGATCAGCGTGATCGCCAGCAGCGCCCCGGCCGCCGCGCGCTCGAACGCGCCGATGATGGTGCGCGCCGTGGCGGCGATGGTGACGGCCGACCCACCGGCCTCCGGCACCGCCTCCTGCACCTGCTCGGCGAAGGCGCGCAGACCGGCGTGGTCGGCGGACTCCGGCCGGGCCGCCACCTGGACCCGCACCCGGCCGTCCGGCAGCCGCCAGTCCCGCGCGATCTCCGGCGGTATGCTGTCCAGCGTGACCGGCCCGGCGGACAGCGCCACGCGCAGCCGGCCGATCTGGTCCGGCAGGAAGCGGGTCAATGCGTCGTTGGCGGCCATCACCGTCGCGTCCGGCGCCACCGCCAGCGCCCGCAGGTCCGCCGCGACCTCGACAAGCGGATCATCTGCCGGCAGGCGCGGCACGGCGCGGTTCATCTGGGACAGCGCCGTGCGCGCGGCCAGCCGCACGTCCGCAGGGCTGACCGGCGCCGCCGGGCTGCGCGGCGCGAGCGTCGGCCCCAGCAGCCCGGCGGCATCGGCGATCAGCGCCAGCTTCTCCGCCTGCTCCCCTGGCACGAAGCTGCCCAGGGTGATCACCTGCCCTACCAGCGGCAGCGCGGCCACCCGTGCGGCGATGTCCGCCGCCGCCGCCGGGCCGGGCGCCAGGATGTCTATGGTGTAGGGATTGGTCAGCGGGTTGGCCGCAAGGTCCGCCAGCGTCCGCATCGCCTCGGTGGAGGGGTCCTTGGTGCTCAGGGGGTCGCTGTCAAATTGCAGGCGCGGCAGGGCGGCGGCGCCCAGCGCGGCCAGCAGGCCGAAGGCGGCCAGCACCGGCCAGCGCCGCCGCTCAATCGCCCGGTCCAGCGGGCGCAGGGCCTCGAAGCCGACTTCCCGCACCGCGGCGCGCGGGCGGAACACCACCAGCGCCGCCGGCAGGAACCCCAGGGTGCAGGCGAACGCGATCAGCATCCCGGCCCCGGCGATCAGCCCCAGCTCCGCGACGCCGGTGAAGTCCGTTGGCACGAAGGCCAGGAACCCCGCCGCCGTGGCCGCCGCCGCCACCAGGATTTGCCCGCCAGCTTCCCGCGCGGTGTCCGCCAGCGCGTCCGGCAGGTTCGCCGCATGGACCTGCGCCGCCCGCAGCCGCACGCAGAACTGTATGGCGAAGTCCACCGCGATGCCGACGAACAGGATGGCGAAGGCGACCGAGATCAGGTTCAGCGGGTTGCTGGTCAGCGTGGCGAACCCCGTCGTCAGCAGCAGGCCCAGGAACAGGGTCAGCACGATGGGCGCGATCAGCCGCCAAGACCTGACCGCGAGCGCCAGCCACGCCACCACCAGCACGATGCTGCCCGCCAGCCCGGCCGCTGTGCCCTGCGCCACGGTGGCGAACTCCTCATCCGCCAGCGCGACCGATCCCGTGACGCGCACGCGGGCCTGTCCGGCGGCCACGAACTCCTGCCGGGCCGCGGCGGAGCGCAGCGCCGCGGTGGCGGCGGCGCCGGGCTGCAACGCGCCGTAGTCCAGCACCGGCTGCGCCAGCACGAAGCGGTAGGGGCCGCCCAGCTCGGCAACCTTGCCCGCCAGCAGCCGCTGCCAGGACAGCGGCACCGGCTGCCCCCCCTTTGAGTCAAGCTGGGCCGCAGCGGACAGGGCGGCGTGGAAGCCGCGCAGCGGCGCCTCGAACGCACGCAGGCTGACGCCCTGCTCCACCCCGCGCGCCACCAGCGACAACGCCGAGAACAGCCCGCGCGCGCTGGGGTCCGCCACGAGCTGTCCCAGGAAGGGCTGGGCATCAATCGTCTGGTCCAACAGGGATTGCAGCACCGGGCGGTCCAGCAGCAGGAAGCCCTCCTGGGCGAAGAACGGCGAGGCGTCGGGACGGCGCACGGTGCGGAAATGCGCGGGGTCCGCCCGCAATGCGGCGGTGAGGCCGGCGGCGGTCGCGTCCGCCATCTCCGGCGCATCCGCCTCGACCACCGCCACCAGCAGGTCCTTGAACTGCGGGAACAGCCGCTTCAGCTCGGCCTCGTGCTGCTTCCACGGCAGGGTCGCGGCAAACAGCCCGTCAATGTCGGTCGTAACCTGCAGCCGTGCGGCGGCTAGCCAGGCGGACCCGGCGGCCAGCAGCAGGCCCAGCAGCATCACGAGCCATGGGCGGCGGGCGCTGGCAAGCACGACCCGGCTCAGGACGTGCCGGCTCGGGATGGCATGGTCGGCGGCAATGCGAGGCATGGGCAGGGCTAAAGCGGAACCCGGCACCCGCCGCAACCCTGCATCACGTCAGGGCACGCCGTCTTGGGGGCACGTCATCCCGGGGCAGCGGGTCAGGACGCCGGCACATGCAGCCGCCACAGGTCCACGGCGGCCCCGCCGCGCACCGGCGACGGCGCCACGCCGCGCAGCCCGCGATGCGTCCAGCGCCGCTCCACCGCGCCGGCGAAGATCGCGGGCTGGGTTGCGGCGATCAGCCGCTGCACGTCGGCATAGGCCGCCATGCGCCGGCCCTCGTCCGGCTCCGCGCGGGCGTCGGCGACCAGCTTGTCCAGCACGTCGTCCCGCAGGTGGTGCATCCCCCAGTACTGCCCGGCGGCGGCGGAGGTGAGCAGCGACGCCACGGCATCCGGGTCCGCGCTGCATGGCGTGACGCGCAGGGCCACCAGCGCGGGCGATCCCTCCGGCTGCGCGCCACGGGCCGCAAGCTCCGCCCAGGGCAGCGCCGCCAGGGTCAGCCGCAGGCCCAGCGGGGCGGCCGGCGGCGGCCAGCGCCCGCCCGGCCGCAGCCGCCTCGTCGTCCCCGGCGACGTGGGCGTATTCCAGGTCCAGCCCCACCGGGGGCAGCTTGCCGGCATATTGCCGGGCGGCGTCCAGGTTCTGCCGCGGCATGTCCGGCACGTCCTGCGCGCCCGGGATGCCCGGCGGGAACGGGCTGGCGGGCGCGTCCGCCGCATAGGGAAAGGCATGGGCCAGGGCACGCCGCACGTTCAGGTCCGCCGCTGGGCCGGATGCGGTGTTCATCAGCAGCAGCAGGCTGGTCAGGCCGCGGCGCCGCTCGGTGGCGACGCCCGGCCCATCCGCGCCTACCCCGTCCGCGCCCATCCCATCCGCGCCCTGATCGGCCAGCAGGTCCGCCTGGCCCCTCGTGAACGCGGCCCGGCGGGCGGCGCGGTCCGGCACGACGCGCAGCACGACCGCAGCCGGGCGGTCCGCAGCCGGCATCGGCCAGCCGCGCCAGTGGCCCGGCACCGCTTCCAGCACCAGCCCGCCCGCATCCTGCCGACGCGGGCGATAGGGGCCGGACCCGGCGGAATGCGTCGCCAGCCAAGCCGGATCGTCCGCCGGAACCTGGCGCGGGTTGATGACGGCGACGTGCGGCAAGTAGCCCGGTAGCGACGGCAACGGCCGCGTCAGCAGCAGCCGCAGCGTGCCCGGATCGGGGGCAGTGACGCCATCGGCCTGCAAGTGGCCGCGCAGCATCCAGGCCGTGCCCGGCTGCGCCAAGGCGCGGACCCAGCTTGCGCGGGCGGCCTCCGCGTCCACCGGGTCGCCGTTCTGGAACCGCGCGGCGGGGGCCAGCCCGAAGGTCCAGGTCAGGCCGTCTTCGCTGGTGGTCCAGCTTTCGGCCAGGGCGGGGACGACGGTGGCCGGATCGCCCTCGTGCCGGGCCAGGGCGTCATACAAGGCGTCCCGCACCATGCAGGTCGTCCAGTCCATGCGGCCATGCGGGTCCAGGATGGCAACAGGCTGGTCCAGCAGCAGCAAGGGGTTGCGCCGCGCGCCCTCCTGCTCGAAGGCGTGGGCTGGGATGGCGAGGCCCGCCGTGGCGGCAGCGGCCAGAAAATCTCGTCGGTGCATCGGGAGCCTCCGCTGGGTGCTACGCCGTGGGGCCTAGCAGCCCATGCAGGGCGGAATCAGGACCTTGGCCACCTGCCCCGGCCTTCCTCGATGCCGTCATTGCGAGCCGGCTTCGGCGCGGCGATCCAGGGACCGCAAATGCCGCTCTGGCCGCCAATGGATCGCCGCGCCGCAAGCGCGGCCCGGAGCGGCGCATCGCCAGGCGCCGCCGGCATCAGGGCATCGCCGGCCGGGCCGGCTTCCCGCGGACAGGGGGCATGATGATGAGGTCCCAGATGCTGGGCATCTCGCCCACCGGCACATGCACCAGCGCGGGCGCGTTCAGCGCGAACGCCTCCCGCAGCCGCGCCTCCAGCTCCGCGGCGTCGTGCGCGCGGAAGGCGGCGACGCCGAACGACTCGGCAAACCGCACGAAGTCCGGGTTGTGCAGGCCCGACGCGATCTGCCGGTCGCCGTACGCCTCCCGCTTGATGCGCCGGACGTTGCCGAAGGCGCCGTCGTCGAACACCACCACGACCACCGCCAGGTTGTGCAGCGCCGCCGTAGCCAGCTCCATCGCCTGATAGGCGAAGCCGCCGTCCCCTGCGATGCTAAGCACGGCCCGGCCGGGGCACGCCGCCTTGGCCCCCAGCGCGGTGCCGTAGCCATAGCCCAGGTTGTCCTGGTAGCCGGAAAAGAACTGCCGCGGCCCCGGCACCGGGAAGGCGATGCGGGCGGCGAAGCCCATCTGGGTCACCTCGTCCACCAGGATGCCGTCCGGCGGCAGCGCCGCCCGCATGGCGCGCAGGAAGCCCATCTGCGGCTCCAGCCGCCCCAGCCGCTCCGCCAGCCAGGCGCGGTGCCCGGCCAGCTCGTCCTCGCGCGGCGGACGGACCGGGCCGTGCGCCGGCAGGCGGTCCAGCAGGGCGGACAAGCCGGCCGCGGCATCCGCGACGATGGCGCAGGCCGGAGGCTGGAACCGGCCAGGCTCCTCCGGGTCAATGTCCAGGCGGACGATCTGCAAGGCGTCGTCGGTGCCCCAGCCCGCCTGCTGCGTGTAAAGCCGGGTGCCGACCGCCAGCACGGCGTCGGCACCGGCCCACAGGCGGCGCCCGACGGGATAGCTGACGGCCAGGCGGTGGTCGGTCGGCAGGATGCCGCGGCCCCGGCGGTAGGACACGACCGGCGCCTCCAGCATCTCCGCCACCAGCCGCAGCTCCCCGGCTGCGTCCTCCGCGCCGCCGCCCACCACGATCAGCGGGCGTTGCGCGGCGCCCAGGATGCGGGCGGCCCGCTCGACCGCGTCCGGGTCCACTGGCGGGGTCGCGGGCAGGATCGGGTCCACCAGCGGCGCCGGGCCGGACTGGCCCCATACGTCCATGGCGCACTCCAGCGCCACCGGGCGGCGACGGCCGGACAGGGCGAGGTGGATGGCCCGGGCCACCTGGGCGGATGCCTCGTGCGGGCCGGTGATCCGGGCGGCGTGCTTGGTCAGATGGCGCAACAGGCCGAGCTGATCCGGGATCTCGTGCAGGTGGCCATAGCCGCGGTCAATGGCATGGGCCGGTATCTGCCCCGCCAGCGCCAGCACCGGCGCCCCCATGCCCCAGGCGGTCAGCAGCGCCGCGCCGGTGTTGAGGATGCCGGGGCCGGGCACGGCGGCATAGGCTTGGGGCCGCCCGGTGGCCAGCGCGGCGCCTAGCGCCATGTAGGCGCCGGCCTGCTCGTGCCGGGCGTGCAGCACGCGCATATGGTCCCGCGCGCCATATAGGGCGTCGAACAGGTGGTCGTTGTGGACGCCGGGCACGCCATAGACGGTGTTGATCCCATGGGCGGCCAGGCTCCTGGCCACCGCCGCCGCCGTCGTCATCCGCTCCATGCCCTGCTCCGTCACCGGCTCGCGGCCGAACGAGGGGGCGGGCAGCGTTGGGGCGATGGACATGGGGCGTGCCTCAGGGTTGCTGCGTTGCGGGAACCGCATCATGCGGGCCGGCTATGGAATCGCCGCACCAACATTAATTGACGTTGCGGTTTCTTGACACGCCATGAGGCGGGACATACCACTCCCGACACGAAAATTCGCCCGCTTCGCCGGGTGCCCCCAAGGGAACCAAGGCATGCTCCGGCGCTTCGCAGTCCTTCTTGCCGCAGCCGTCGCGCTGGCCCCCGTGCTGGCCCGTCCGGCGGCGGCCCAGATCAAGATCGGCGTCATCGTCAGCATCACCGGCCCATCCGCAAGCCAGGGCATCCCCCAGCGCAACAGCCTCGCGATGCTGCCAAAAGGCGTCGGCAACCAAGGGATCGAATATATCGTCCTCGATGACGGCACGGACGCTGCCCGTGCGGTCGCCGGCGCACGCAAGCTGATAGACGAGGATGGGGTGGACGCCATCGTCGGCCCCAGCACGACGCCTGCGTCCCTGGCGCTGATCCCCATCGCAGCCGCCAAGCAGGTGCCGGTGATCGCGTTTGGCGCCTCCGGGCGGATCATCCTGCCGATGGATCAGCAGCGTCGCTGGATGTTCAAGACGTCGCAGAACGACAGCCTGATGGCGGACGCCATCGCCCTGCACATGTTCCGCGCGGGCGTGCGGACGGTGGGCTTCATCGGCTTCAGCGACGCCTATGGCGACGGTTGGCTGGCGGAGGCGAAGCGGGCGCTGGAGGGCATGACCATCAAGCTGGTCGCAGTCGAACGGTATGCCCGCGCCGATACGGACGTCAGCACCCAAGCGCGGAAGCTGATTGCGGCGCAGCCCGATGCGGTCCTGGTCGCCGGGTCCGGCAGCCCCTCGGTCACGCCGCAGAAGGCGCTGCGCAGCCTCGGATACTCCGGCAAATACTATCAAACCCACGGGGCCGCGACGATCGATTTTATCAAGCTCGGCGGCAAGGACGTGGAGGGGACCGTGTTGCCAGCCGGGCCCGTCCTGGTCGCGTCGCAGCTGCCGGACAGCGACCCGGTGAAGGAAGCCGCGCAGGACTACGTCCATCAGTATGAGGCTGCTTACGGTGCTGGAAGCGTCGCACCCTTCGGCGCCTACACCTATGATGCCACAACTCTGTTGAGGATGGCGATCCCCGTGGCGCTCCTGACCGCGAAGCCCGGCACGCCCGAGTTCCGCGCCAGTCTGCGCAACGCGCTGGAGACTGCATACGATTTGGTGCTGACGGACGGCGTCGCCGAGATGACGCCCGATGACCATAGCGGCTTCGACAAGCGCGCGCGCGTGATGGTGACGATCCAGGACGGCGCCTGGAAGCTGCTGCCGTAAGCGGCTGGACGGCGCAGCGCCCCTGCCCTCCAGAGGCGACGGCCGCCTCCTGACCCCTGCCCTGAGCAGGCCGCCCGGCTTTCTTGACACGTTCCAGGGCTGGACATACCAGTGGCGCAGGGAAAATACCTATGCCCCCGGCTTCATCGCAACGCATCCATCACAGGGGAACACAGGCCATGCGCCGGCGCTTTGCAGTCCTGCTTGCCGCAGCCACCGCGCTGCTTCCCGCCCTGGCGTTGCCAGCCGCCGCGCAAATACGCATCGGCGTCACCATCAGCACCACCGGCCCGGCCGCCAGCCTGGGCGTGCCGCAGCGCAACAGCATCGCCCTGCTGCCGAAGGAGATCGGCGGCCAGGCCGTCGAGTACATCGTGCTGGACGACGGCGCCGACAGCACCCGCGCCGTCGCCAACGCCCGCAAGCTGATTGACGAGAACAAGGTGGACGCCCTGGTGGGGTCCAGCACCACGCCCGCGTCGCTCGCGATGATAGACGTGGCGGCGGAGAAGCAGGTGCCGATGATCTCGCTCGCCGCCTCGGCCCGGCTGATCCTGCCGATGGACGCGCAGCGGCGCTGGGTGTTCAAGACGCCGCAGAACGACAGCCTGATGGCCGACGCCATCGCCGGGCACATGGCGAAGGCCGGCGTCAAGACGGTGGGCTTCATCGGCTTCAACGACGCCTACGGCGACGGCTGGCTGACCGAGGCGACGCGGGCGCTGGAGGCGCAGGGCATTAAGCTGGTGGCGGTCGAGAAATACGCCCGTGCCGACACCAGCGTGACCGGCCAAGTGCTGAAGCTGATTGCGGCGCATCCGGACGCCGTGCTGATCGCCGGGGCCGGGACGCCCGCGGCCCTGCCGCAAAAGGCGCTGCACGAGCGGGGCTACGCCGGCAAGTACTACCAGACCCACGGCGTCGCCAACATGGACTTCATCCGCGTAGGCGGCAGGGACGTGGAAGGCACGATACTCCCGACAGGCCCCGTCCTGGTCGCGTCGCAGTTGCCGGACAGCAACCCGATCAAGGCGCTGGCCATGGACTATGTGCGCCGTTACGAGGCGGCGAACGGTGCCGGCACCGTCGCCACCTTCGGCGCCCATGCCTACGACGCCGCCCTCATGCTGCAAGCGGCGATCCCCACCGCGCTCAAGTCCGGCAAGCCCGGCACGCCGGAGTTCCGCGCCGCCCTGCGCGACGCGCTGGAGGGGGCCAACGAGCTGGTGCTGACGCACGGCATCTCCGACATGACGCCGCAGGACCACAACGGCTTCGACAAGCGCGCCCGCGTGATGGTGACGATCCAGGACGGCGCCTGGAAGCTGCTGCCCTGAGATGCCCGCCCGCTCCCTCTCCCTCCGGGAGAGGGCCGGGGTGAGGGGGCCTTCAAGCACCTCCCTCGCCCGTCCTGGAGCGCGTCCCTTGCGGCGCCTGCCATCTGCCGCTCCGCAGCCAAGTCCCCCTCACCCCGGCCCTCTCCCGAAGGGAGAGGGAGCAGCAAGGCCGTATGGACGCTAACATCGCCCTGATCCTGTTGCAGGACGGGGTCGTGAACGGCGCCATCTATGCGCTGCTCGCCCTGTCCCTGGTGCTGGTGTTCGCCGTCACCCGCGTGGTGTTCATCCCGCAGGGCGAGTTCGTGGCCTATGGCGCGCTGACCTACGCCGCCCTGGACGAGGGCCGGCTGCCCGGCAGCGTCTGGCTGCTGGCCGGACTGGGCGCCGCCGCCATGCTGGCCGGGCTGGCCGCGGCATGGCGCACGCTGACGCCGCGGGCGGTGCTGCGGCTGGCGGCGGAGTGCCTGCTAGTGCCGGCGCTGGTGCTGCTCGCCGTGCGGATCATGCCGCCGAAGCCCGGCGTGCTGGCGGAGGCGCTGCTGACGCTGGCCATCGTGACGCCTATGGCACCCTACCTCTACCGCCTGGCCTACCAGCCGCTGGCGGAGGCGTCGGTGCTGGTGCTGCTGATCGCCTCCATCGGCGTCCACTTGGCGCTGCTGGGGCTGGGGCTGGTGTTCTTCGGGCCGGAAGGCTACCGCGCCAACGGCTTCTCGGACGCGCGCTATGCCGTGGGGGCGCTGACGGTCCCCGGGCAGGCCGCCTGGATCGTCGGCACGACCTTGGCGCTGATGCTGGCGCTCTATCTGTTCTTCGAGCGCACCCTGGCCGGCAAGGTGCTGCGGGCGACGGCGGTGAACCGGCTGGGCGCGCGGCTGGTGGGGATCGCCACGTCCTTGTCGGGCCGCATCGCCTTCGTGCTGGCAGGCGGCATCGGCGCGCTGTCCGGCATCCTGATCGCGCCGCTGACGACGGTCTATTATGACAGCGGCTTCCTGGTCGGCCTCAAGGGCTTCGTCGCCGCCATCATCGGCGGGCTGGTCAGCTACCCCCTGGCGGCGCTGGCGGCGGTGCTGGTGGGGTGCGTCGAGAGCCTGTCCTCGTTCTACGCCAGCGCGTTCAAGGAGGTGATCGTGTTCACGGTCATCATCCCCGTCCTGCTGTGGCGCTCGCTCCGCAGCCCGGCGGAAGAGGAATGAACAGCGCCTCCTTCTCCCTCTCCCTCCGGGCTACGGCGGTCACACATATCCGGAACGAGCTAGGGTCCATCCTTGTGCGATGGCGTCGAGCTTGGCGAGGCCGCGCGTGACGGTGAGGGGTCCGGGCGGCTTGTATC
>JAABUK010004170.1_pt1 | contig 23769 bp, 10 predicted proteins | sample 5559141 | NCBI WGS metagenome assembly JAABUK01 (sample SAMN10711869, study PRJNA513367) | rock metagenome | isolation source: Antarctica rocks | place: Antarctica: Victoria Land, Pudding Butte nord | collected 2016-01-03
TAGATTTTAAAGATTTTTATAAAAATAAGCTAAATATTAATTTTCAGCTTAATTAAGAGACTATAAATAGAAATAAAGAAACTATTATATAGAGATTTTCTAGCGCTTTTTAATGAATTTATTTATAGTATATTATCTCGAGTCATTAGCCTGCTATAGCTGATTTAAGCTCTTTTTATATTTTTAATTTTGATGTTCTTAATGCCAAGACTACAGCAAATTTTCACGCTAAACACGGAAACACTATTTTTAATGAGGAGGGGTCATCATTCCAGTGATACAAGAAATAGAAAAGCTGCAGAAGTACTAGATATATACTGCGGTCGCTAATCTCAATATAGTCTTTTAGTTCTAAGATCTAATTAAGAGACATAACTCTAACGCGTTAAGCTTATATATTAAGTCTCAAACATTTCATCTTATCGCGCGTATAATGAAATAATTAGATTTTCACAATCAAGTCTGCAATCATCTCTTGCATATAACTATTCTTCATAACTATCCCTTGTGTTACTGAATGAGTGACGTTCCTATTTAGGATTAGCGTGTAAAGAAACTTATACTGCCTGCATCGAGCTAATTATTGTAGTTATAATACTAAAAATAGCATTATTAGAAAGATAACTCTTAGAACTATTTATTAATACTATTTATAGAACTCTAACTTATATAATTAATAAGATATAAGCTTTTGAATATTTAATAAAGAAATTTAAAGTTTTCTCTCATTAAATATTTAAAAGCTTATATCTTGCTGATTATATAAGCTAAAGCTCTATATATAGTACTACTAAATAGATCTTAGAGTTATCTTTCTAATAATGCTATTTTTAGTATTATAGCTACGATAATTAGCTCGATGCAGGTAGTATAAGTTTCTTCACACGCTAATTCTAAATAGGAACGTCACTCATTCAGTGATATAAGGAATAGCAACTTATAATATTATCTCCCGACTTATTAAGTTAATTATTCTTAATTAATAGCTAATAATATACTTCTTATCAATCTCGAATTATCTTAATTAATTATAAATGCTCATTTTTGAAATGATTAAACATCTTATAAAGTCGTGCTGAACTGAGAAGTTATTAAAAAAGAAAATAGATAACACGATTACAAAACTTATTAAAGACATTCAAATAATAATAGAAGAAAGTGACGAAATAATTAGAAACGAGAAGAAATGAATAGAGATAGAGCGAATAATAATTAATCATTAAGTGCAATAACTTTTAAGTCTTAATAACGCGTTAAAATATGTTAGAATAGAAAATAATAATTTAAATATTCTTCTAAAAATTCTAGCTAATATAGAAGATCTTAAGAAATAACTTATTATAAAAGAAAACATTTTAAGATTATAAAATTAAGTGATTATAAACTCTTTATTCTCTTAATTATTATCTCTTATATAATCACATTTAATTAAAATTAAATATAAAGAAGTGAAACTTATTATAATAGATTTATAAGAAATGTCACAAGTTACTATAGCTATCCCTTGTATCACTGAATGAGTGACGTTCCTATTTAGGATTAGCGTGTGAAGAAACTTATACTATCTATATCGAGCTAATTATTGTAGCTATAATACTAAAAATAGCATTATTAGAAAGTTAACTCTGAGGTCTATCTAGTAATATTATATATAGAGCTCTAGCTTATATAATCAACAAGATATAAGCTTTTAAATATTTAATGAGGAAAAACTTTAAATTTCTTTATTAAATATTCAAAAGCTTATATCTTACTAATTATATAAGTTAGAGTTCTATAAATAGTATTAATAGATAGTCTTAAGAGTTACCTTTCTAATAATGCTATTTTTAGTATTATAGCTACGATAATTAGCTTGATGCAGGCAGTATAAGTTTCTTCACACGCTAATTCTAAATAGGAACGTCACTCATTTAGTGATATAAGGAATAAAGAATAGTTATACATAAGAGGTGGTCGCAGACTGAATGATAGAAATCCAACTATTTTCTTATACGCGCGATATGATAAAATGTTTGAGATCTATATGCGGGCTTAACGCGTTAGAGCTACATCTCCCGATTAGATCTTAAAGCGCGGAAGCTGTATTAAAATTAGTAATTATAATACACATCTAATACTTCTACAGCTTTCTTATAAGCTAGATTAGTTTCTATAACTTAAGTATTCATTTTTATAGATTATTAAATATATTTAGCTTAAGCTATTATAATATACTTAAATTTACTCTCTTTATTATTTAAATAAATATAAAATAATCACTCTTTAATTAATTTAAATTTCGAGCAGATCGACTTATTTTTATTAAATCTTCTTTAAATTACTCTCAGACTCTTTAATAATAAGATAGATTTCGTGAATAAGCTTAATATACTAAATTCGATTATTTATTTTCGAAGAGAAAGAAATTAGAGACATCTTTAAAAAAGTAAGATAATCTAAGAATTAAGCTAATAAATCTGGAATCTATTAATTAATAATTAATATTCGCGAATAAAAGAATCTTGAGAGTACTTAAAATAATATAATTAAAAGTAGAATTTAAAATTCGATTTCTGAGCTAATTAAAAATCAATATAACTCGATTTAATTAAGAAAGATTAGAGAAAGATTCTGCGTTATAAACTGATCTAAATATAAATCAATAACAATCTTCTTTATAAATAGAGAATATTGAGATAGAAATGATTTAAGAGATAATAGCTTTAAGATAGCTTACTAAGAATTAAGAAGTAATAAAGTTTGTTGCGAGAATATAGAATAATGTGAGTTATGTACTGCGCACATTTAAGAAATTCTATGATTCGTATAATAAGACAGTCAAGACTCATAATAAAGAGATTAATAAGATGTCAGAAAATTATTAAATAATTCTAAATATATAGAGTTATTAATAGAAAGAAAGAGATATATAAATAGCTGAAAGATAACAGTTAATTTAAGAGAATTAATTTCTCAAAAAGAGATTAAGAGATAAGAAGATGTTAATAAAAAGATTATTGACGAGATTAGTTATATCTATTACATCTCAATATTAAGAGAATAGAGTGAAAGACTTACAATAAGTATTAGAAGCTTTAACAGCTATAATAAAAGAAACTAATTAAGATTAAAGAATGAATAAGAAGCTTTTCAATTTAAAGATATTTAAGATCGAAACTTTATAATAGTTCGCGATATAATTATTATCTATCAGAATAAAGCTAAGAGTGAATAAAGATAGATTTCTCACAGAAATAAATTAAGTGATCTATATAAGATTCAGAATTAAGAGTGAGATTAAAGATCTTCTAGAATTATATTTAAAGAATTTTGAGATAATAACTATTATCTCTCTTCTATAAATATTAATAAATCGATTCGCCAATTTATTTTAAAAGTAAATAATGAGAGATAAGTATTAATAGCTTTATTAATAAAATAAGAATCTACTCACTTTTCTTAAAGAATTTATAAGATATACTGCTCAGATAAATATTTTAAAGAAGAATCAGATTTAAGATATAAGATCTAAAATCTATAATAAATTAAAGTAGATAATTATCTTAAATAAATACTCTTTATTAAAGAAGATGATTGAGAATCTATAATTTTATAAAGTAAATATTCGAAAAATAGAGATATTTATAAAAGATCGCGAAATAGCTCGAACAGATTTAGAATTTAAAAAGAGAAAGTTAACTGACAAATTAATTAATATAACTAGATTAGTTGAATCGTTTCTATTTTACACGATTAAGATAGATTATAAGAAGTTTCGATATTATAAATATTAACAGCTAAAACATATAATCAAGAACTGTTTAGAGTTAATAATTATCAAGAAAGAAGATTCTAATATTCTATAAAAATCGAAAAAAGAGTAGTTTATCGCAAAGATACTGTGAATAAATCTGCGAGTGCAGAAATAGTTGTGAATAAATTAGAGTAGAAACGTTAATTATAAACGCCGCCGACTATTATTTCTATAATAATTAAAGATTAAATAAAATCTCCGTTTCTAATTAATGCTTTATTAAGCGAAAGAAAAACGGGTTCTCTAAATATGTCTGTATTAATAAATACTAACTGTCAACTTACAATAGTAATAGATTATCAACTAACTGAGAATCTATGTAAAAGATTGTAAATTGAATTAATGAATCTAATTAAGAAGATTTTATTAGCAGATTTTATTGAAAGAAAGTATTTTATTATTCCTTGTGTCACTGAAATGACAAATTCCTTTATTGAGAATAACGTTCCCGCGTTATAACGTCAAAATTGGATGCAACCTTAGCATCAAGAACACCAAAATCAAAAAGACAAAAAAGATCTTAATCAGCTTTAGCAGGCTGAGCTTTCTAGCTAGCATATTATAAATAGTATTATTAGAAAGCGCTAGTTAAACTCTATATAATAGCCTATTTATTTCTGTTTATTAATTACCAATTAAGCTACAAACTAATATTTAATTAAATTTCTCTTCTATCGAACTTATTATAAAAGAAATTAAAGAAGCGTATAAAGTTTTAAAGACTAAGAGAAGTGTATAAAGAAATCCGCTTAGTCTGCGAATAAAAATGAAAAAAGAGATAAAAGAATAATTAAAGAGAAAAGTATTTAAAAACAATTCTTTTAAAATTAAATAAAAATTTAATAATATTATATTAAAGACTTAAGAAATACGAGAGCGCACTTCTTATATAATTTTGTATAAACAAGATTGACTTTAATCAGTTTCTGTATAAAAGAAAGGTGTCCGGAATTAAAAGCTCTTAATGCGAGTATATATAAAATAATATGATAATGAAATACGTTCTACTGAAATATCTCTAATAGATCACGGAAAGGATGGAACTCATTAACTCTCTTTGTATAACAGATCTGAGAATAATTCTCTTAGAAAAGAAAGAATATAGAGTAGCTATTAGAATGATATTCTGTATAAAGCTGCTTAATTAATTTAGATTGACGGAGGAAATCTTATAGAGCGAGAGGGAAGAGAGATGAAGAGAAAGAGAGAGGAAGAGAATAAATTAAGGGGGAAAAGAAGATTGATTAATTTAATAGGCGTTTAATAGCTCGATTCGTATAAGAAGATCTATATAAATTAGTTTTAGTCTGAATTAGATAAATAGAATTTACTATTATTATATAAATTACAGAATTTCTTAAATATATATAATATATTACTCATATTATTTTATATTCTTGTAATAAACTTTATTACTTCTTAATTCTTAATAAGTTATCTTAAAGTCGTCATCTTTTAAATTATTTCTATCTTAACATTCTCTATTTATAAAGAAGATTATTATTAATCTATTTCTAAATTAATTTATAACGCAGAATCTTTCTCTAATCTTTCTTAATTAAATCGAGTCATATTAATATTAATTAGCTTAGTAACTGAATTCTAGATTCTGCTTTTAATCATATTATTTTAAGTGCTCTTAAGATTCTTTTATTCGCGAATATTAACTGTTAATTAATAGATCTCAGATCTATTAGTTCAATTCTCAGATTATCTTGCTTTTTTAAAAACGTCTCTAACTTCTCTCTCTTTAAAGATAGATAATCAAACTCGATATATTAAGTTTATTTACGAAATCTATCTTGTTATTAAAGAGTCTGAGAATGATTTAAAGAAGATTTAATAGAGATAAGTTAATTTACTTAAAATTTAAATTAATTAAAGAGTGATTATTTTATATTTATTTAAATAATAAAGAGAGTAAACTTAAATATACTGTAATAATTTAAGCTAAATATATTTAATAGTCTATAAAAATAAATACTTAAGTTGCAGGAACTAATCTAGCTTATAAAGAAGCTGTAGAAGTACTAGATGCGCACTATAATTGTTAATCTTAATACAGTCTTCTAATTCTAAGATCTAATTAAGAGACGTAATTCTAACGCGTTAAATCCGTGTGTTAAGTCTCAGATATTTTATCTTATCGCGCGTATAATAAAATAGTTGGATTTTCATAATTAAGTCTGCAATCATCTCTTGTGTACAACTATTCTTTATAACTGTAGTAATTCGTGATAGTATTAGAATAGAGTGCTTACTCTATTTTAATATTTTAAGAATGAATATTCGGCGTAATTAATTAATAGCTAACTCATTATCAGTTCATTCTTTAAAAGAAAAGACTTATATAATATCTGAAAGCTCTTTATTTAAAGAAAATATATAATCTTCTAAACATTTACTTATAAAGATGAGATAGAGCTTAATAACTTGATTAATATTAATATACTTAATAATAAAGACTTATTAAGTATTATCTGATTTTAACGCAATTAAACAATTTATAATAGGATTATAAATAATATAGTTAGCTGTTATTTATTCTATTTAAAAGTCAGTCTTATTTATATTATAGATATCTTCAATTTCCATTATATATTTACTTTACAGATGATTAAATTTGATAAAAAAGCGCTTAATAATAATAGAATTGAGAGCTGAGAGACGCTTAATATTTATAACGTGAGCATTAACTGTTTTAAGCTCTGAATATTGAGAAATAAGACGTGTAATATAATGTTTTCCCAGCTAATTTCGATCTCTCTTATTCTCAAGAAGTTCACGAATAATCTAGCGAATTTGAGAGTAGTTTGGGCACAGATTCTGTCGTTGTAGATCTCGAAGATACTGAAGTAAGACTTTTTCTTCTTTATTTAATAGGCGTTAAGATTTGCGCTCGGTTTTCGCAGTAGAGTCGCGGCCTGCGTATTGATAGGTCACTGTTGATTTTGCAACCCCGTGGTAATTCGCAGCCTTCCGAATTGAGCTAAATAAGCCTAGCTTATACTCATTTACAGCTCGCTCGACAGAATGCTCTTGATTCGATGTTATTTCGAGCTATATTGGTGGAGTTGTGGGTATTTGAAGATAGGTGGTCGCCGAGCCCGTCAAACGCGAAACTGGCCCGCGAAGTGGGGTGGCCCGCCAAGTGGTTCTGGCCGTTAGGCTGAATAATCGCTTTGGACGCCAGCCTATGCGTGCAAATCGCCCCTGGCCGAACCATGGTGAAAACAACTGGAACCAGAGCTTCAGCATGCCGCCTGCAAGACCGAGAATTCATTTCTGGCCGTTACTTACAAACCCAGCAGTATGCCAGGTTCAAGAACATATGCGACGGTGGCCGAGACGTTCAGAGGTTTTCTGCTCCTCCTGTGAACGGCCACGCCGTCACCACAATCTGGCATTAATCTACGCTATTTACTTGCCAAGTTGACGAGATGATCATTATCGAGCCGTCCACTTGAAGACCGAGCGTCAATTGCCCGATTGAGGACGTCCTTTTTACCGGGTTTTGTTCTTAATTATTGCATCCACGATCTTCGCGATAGCCCAGATTTTCTCCTCGTCGTATTTCCTCCCCACGATTTGCAGTCCGACTGGCGCGCCATCATACGCCTCCGGGTCATACCATGCCCAATTTTTTGCGTCGAGATCGTTCAAGGGTGTGTAAGTGGCATCGACGACATCAATAGATTTATCTGCAGTTGTAACGGGGATGACTGCGGCACTGTAGTCCAAAAGGTTGATGGCTTCTGTATACCCAGTGTAGAGATATCGTCCGGGTATGACTGCTGCGTGCGGAGCTACAGGCATAATGAAAGCATCGACATCGTGGCCACCTGCGGCTGCCATGCTGTTCCAGTAGTCCGAGTAGGCCTCGCAGATGTCTCGGCCTTGAATACTCAGCTCTTGGATTTTGATAGCTGAAAACGGAGGCACGAGCTTGAAAATCTCGCGCAGAGGGGAAATGAGCGGTTCGCCTGACAAGTCCAGCTGTTTGTGGATATCATAGCCACCATCGGATTGGAGAAAATGCAGGTGAATTTGAGCCGCGTCCCGATGCGGAGGAGCATCCCAGTCCACAACCTTGTGGCCCGCTTCTACTAAAGCTTTGTGAATGATACGAAGGCCCCTTGTGATCGGTGGATGCGGAGTCATAAAGCCATCATCGAGAAGAATCCCAAGTTTCAGGGGTGTCTTATCGGTCGACTTGCCTTCACTGGTTGCTCGTGCTAGTGTCTGTTTCTCAATATCTGACCTCCATGGCAACGGAACCACGTCAGGGTCTCGTAGCCAGGGTTTCGTGGACAGCAAGGAGGACATCACCAGTTTTATGGACGCTATCGAGGTGGCCATCACACCAACAGAGGAGGCATAGTTCAATTGGCCTGGGTTGGTGTTGGCGACATTTCGGTAGGACAGGCGATTGTGAGTTGGCTTGAGCGAGTATATTCCGCAGAATGCTGCGGGTATTCTCACAGAGCCACCAATATCTGTTGCCAAACCGACCGAGCTTCCTTTCAGAGCTTGCAGTGCTCCTTCGCCCCCAGATGAACCACCACACGACAGTCCTTGATTGATAGGATTGAGGGTCTGGCCAATCAGATTGTTGATAGTCTCACCACACATGAGAGTCTGTGGTAAGCTCGTCTTGCAGTAGATGACAGCTCCGTGCAAGTATAGTTCACTGACAGCTTGACTCTCGACGTTGTGCACCTTCTTGGGATCCAAGTGGCCTTCATAAGTGTCAATCCACCCCACGTAGCCCATAGTTGTATCCTCACCCTTGACGTGAAACTGGTCTTTGAGACTGACGGGAAGACCGTGGAGGGATCCAACTGCTCTTCCATGCTCGTCAAAATATCGATCTAGTTCTGCGGCCCGTGCAAGGGCTCTTTCAAAGAAGATCTCATGAAGACAATTGTTAATCTGATGAGCGATTGCAGCTGTTTTACAAAATGCTTTTGCGACTTCTAGGCTCTTCAAGGTTCCATTGGCAAGCTTCTCGACTAGGCTAACGCTGTCTAACCGAACTATGGCAACCTCGTTCTCAGTAAGGAATGACTCAATGAAGTCTCCAGTCAAATTCTTATGCTTCTTTGCTCTATCGCGGTCTTCTTGCCTTATTCGCCAATGTGGAGGGATTTTTGAGGCCGTATCAGCGACTTTTGCGGCAGCACGGTCTTGCCATGGTATTTGAGACATGTTTTAGGCAACCTTCTGAGAGATGCAATTGACCCGTAAAGCAAGAGAGACACGCATGCACCCAGACGTATTGTACTTGAGCCGTCCTGCAACCTTGACGTCTCCACGAGGAAGTCCCATGTGGCAGCGGTGCATCAGTCGCTACGCGAGATTTGGCTGCAGGGCGCCTCGTGCGCTAGGTCAGGGAATAGCACTGGTGTAAAGTATGAAGGGTAATTGATTGTTCTAGTTACGAGTGCCTACGCAGCATTGATGTACATGCCCTTCTATGCCAAGCCATCATGCCAAGCAATACACGTGCTAGCACTTTAGCGGAGCTAGCCTAGCTTTGATATCACATTGAAGTCGGTATCTGTACGATAGACAGCTGGACAAATCCACGTTATAAAAAAAGGGGTTTATTACCTGCAAATATTGCTCATTCCATTAAGAGCTCGAAGCTGACATTCTTTTATTCCAACAGGGTGCACAAGCTATGTTCATTCAGCCGTAGGCAATAGGGCTTGGCTCGCCGCTAAATGTGGAGAACGAATTGCTGTGAAGCTCATACGAGCCGCAATAGGAAGCGTGCGCATAAGGCTGAGGGTTTGAGATTCGCGAGCTACCTCGTCTTGTATCTTAGGTGAAGCTCATCGACTCTGTATCTTCTTCCGCTGTCAACGTCCTTATGCGCGACATGCCTTTCTCTGCGAATTTGGTCGTATTTGCTCTGCCTCGAGCCCGGTAGAATCATTGCGGCGTCCGTATGAGGCCCGAGAAAGTCTCCAGCTGGCGCGAGCGACTCCCTCCACCCTTTGACAAGCCTAGTCCACCGCTAAAGCACCGCGCTTCTGCAGCTCGACTGGAGGAATCAGTGGCCCCTAAGACCGGACTGGAGCAGTCGAGCAATACCAGATGCCGCAAGCGAAGAGACTCTGCGCCTGGCGCATTGGACCAGGCCGACAGGAGGGTGACTTGGTTACGATTCATCCATGCTCAGCGTACGAGAATGCGGCAAGAAAAGGCTTCAGCTGCTGTCGAGAAGCTGAGAAGGTAAGTACGAGGATGCGGGCGCTTCTCGTTGGCTGACTCGGTCATCACGAAGACTCAAACGGTCGAACCTCCGAAGACTTTCAAGCGTCTCGACCCTCCGCTTTGGAAAAAGCTTCAATAACATTCCCAACCTTGACCTTGTGGGCCAACGCTCTGTCCAGTCGAAGGCTATTCTCGAAGAGCCCACAAGAGATGAATTGTCCGCGCTCACTAGCGAATGCTTCCTGCCAATTGAAGAGTCCCGGGTAATAATCACCGAATACACAAGCAATGCTCATCGCACATCAGAATTCACGTTGGAGGAGGTCTTAGCGTCAGAAATTATTTTGCAACCAGGGGATTTGGTTTCCCGCATAAGGTGGATATATGTCGAATATTACAAGATGGGCACTTTCTGGGGCTCAGACTACAGATTCTCACAGTGGGGAACTGATCCTGCCTTGTTCGAGAAGTCACCCATCCTGCTGCTGCAAGAGCGTCTTGCGGAGTTGGACCGGAAAGCAGGACGTCCGCCTCTGGAGGAAGAAGATATCTCTGGTAAGCTGTGCACATGTTGGCTCATATTGTATACATACTCTAATCGATGAACCTTTGAATAGGTTACAAGCGTATCGGGAAATATTATCGCGAGGCTCCGGGATGTCCGGAATATCTAGGACTGCGCGTTAATTCATCAGTCTGGCTCAAATCAGAACCATATGAACTCCTCCTGGATTTCCTGGCTAGTAGGCCACGGCTGTCCAAGGACTTGCAACGTAGCAAGCATAATGATCTTGGGTATGGTCTGGCTTATATCAACGCCGTGCAGTGTATTAGGAACTCGGCATACCAAGCAAGACCTGGTCTTCGTGAGATTCACGACAACGCTGACATAGAAGATGTCTATGTCTATGGAAGCTGGGATGACAACGTTGAGAGACTTGAGTTTTACCGGGAGCATACTTTATTGAGCTGCGGCTCCCCTATATTCTACAAAGTCGTTGCCGATCGACTACTCCGTAGGGCAGACGCCCTTCGGCAGTCTGTTGATTGCGCTTTGTTGTATTACACCTTGGTTCGGGTATCCATTGAGAATGATGAGATGATGCAGGATGCTCCGGAGAGAGCTTTGAACAAGGTCTTCGCAAGAATCAAGGACAATCGAAACACTGATCGGGAACATGTAGAGCTGATCTTCAACCTACAACAAACTGTGCTCGACGGGTTGGAGTATCTCGAGGAGAACAAGCGCGAGCTCCCGATCTGGGGGATTCCGCCTTTCGGCAACCATAAAGTCTCTTTCCACCCTGAGCACACCCCGCCAGCAACCATTTGCGATTTGATCCAGCATGAGATGGAGCTGGTCGATAGGGACTTCGATAAAATCATTGACCATTGGAAGTCATTGGAAAGCAAGGTGGACCGACACCTGGATGTACTCCTTCAATTTCGGGTACTTGAGCAGCAGGAACTCGCCATCTCACAGCGTCATATGGCGACACAACGACAGAACCTTGCCATTGAAGAAGCGAAAAGTGCTAGTGTGCAATCAAGATCGGTCATGATCTTCACGGCAATCACCATCATCTTCCTTCCGCTGTCATTCTTCACATCGTATTTTGGAATGAACTTAACGGATATTAGCAAGACCAACCACGAACTGAGGTATTTCTGGTCAGTAGCCGGGCCGACATCAGGAGGCATTGTCCTCGTGGTCTTCGCAATCGCGAAATTCCTGAGTGTTGTGAGGGAGCCACCCCCTGACTTGGAAAAAGCCACGAGCGGTAGCGCGGAGGTCGAGAGCGAGACACCATGGCTGTCTCGTCTGGGACTGACTAAGGGGAAGATAAAAAGCAGTTGAGGAGGAGCGCCTTCAGTCGGCTCAGCTACATATCAATTCACAGAGTCACAATTTTTCAAGTCTTCTTTGGCGAAGCACCCACGTATGTGTAATTGTCGGCATCGATATTGAGGAAAGTCGGCCGCTTGCGATCACCAACAAGGTCCTCGATTGCAGAGCCATATTTCACTAACAGATGTTCTTTCCAGCTCGTTTGGATTATGCCCAACCCGAAAGGCACCCCAATTTCGTTAACACCCACTGGAATGGTGATCATTGGGTAGCCTGCTTTAGCAGCAAGTGAGCATGCAACACCACCCTCTGCTTGCAAGGGCACGAGCAGTCCATCCAGTGTGTCCACTCCAGGCTTGATCGCTGCATCAATGCCTCTTTCTCTCGACTCTCGCCTTATGTATTCGAGAGCTTTGCCATATGTTGTATCATCCCTGTCCTTAGTTTCGAGACATCTGTCGAAATTGTCCTGCCCCGTCGGCCATGCTGGATGAGTGCCAGGGACACCTCCCTCCTGATCAGTATGCTTGATATTGTATGCAACCACATCTTCGAGCGAAAAAATGTTCTTCTTGTTCTCACCAAGTGTACTCAGATAACATCGAAGACTGCGGTAGAACTCTACCCTGACGACTTCAAACTCAGACAATTTCGAGCCCGACTCGCCGGCTGCATATTTCCAGTCCCAGCCATCAGGAGAGATTATTACTTCGGCGCTCGGGAAGTCGACGTCAATAACTTCTGCGCCGGCTTTCTCTATTCCTTGGGTGAGCTCCTTAAGGGCCGTGTATTCAAACTTATGTTTTGCATTTTTGCTTGCTGTTTCCCACACTCTTCTCCATGGCAACCCGAATCTGGTTCCTTTGAGAGCATCTTTCTTGGCCAGCCAGGACATGTAGGGTTGGGCTGAGGTATGCTGTTCGTTAGAAGATTTCGAGCCGTTTCTATGGCTCTCAGGAGTTGAGTTCCCGTCCGCTATGATGTCCAGAATTGTCGTCGCGTCTTCTACCGATCGTCCGAAAGGGCCGACAGTGTCCATACTCGGAGCCTCAGGAATAACGCCCAGAGTTGAAGTCAGCCCAACGGTCGGCTTGATACCTACCACAGCGTTACGATCTGCTGGAAACATGATACTCCCATCGGTCTCGGTTCCAATACTGAAAGCGCACATATTGGCGGCGAGTGAGGTTGCACTTCCAGAGCTGGACCCTCCCGGATGCTCCGCCAGGTTGTAAGGATTTCGATTCTGGCCTCCTCGAGAGGAGTAAGCTTCGGCGTAGTAGCTCGCACGCATGGAGGCCCACTCCGATAAGTTTGCTTTCCCAAGGAGCACACCGCCAGCCGCTCGAAGGAGCGCAACGACGCGTGCATCATCTGGTACAGTGGTGCCTATCAATACAGCAGATCCTGCAGTTGTCTGCATCTTGTCCTTGGTAGCAATGTTGTCCTTCACAATAAATGGAATGCCGTGTATTTTGCTTCTCACATTGCCACTTTTACGCTCGTCGTCAAGTTTGTCAGCGATAGCTAGAGCATCTGGGTTCGTTTCGATGACAGCCTTGATGAGGGGATTGACCATCTCAATCCTCTTTAGATAGCAATGGGTGAGCTCCTTGGATGTGAAGCTTGCATTGTTTAGATGGTCTCTCAGTTGCTTTATTGAGAGCTCTTCAATGTCAATACCGCGGCATTGCGGCATCCTCAGACAGGAATTGGCGGAGCCCATGATTATTGACAATCGAATTCTGGGTTGTACGTAGTTAAGTGCTCAAATCCTGGAAACAGAATCAACAGCCCGTCTATTATGGTCTTTGCCCCAACGACGTTCGAATATTGCCGTTGGCCAACCCGGAGTGATACTTGAAATGAAGTATGTCACCTTGATTCTGCATGATGTTGACCGCAATGAATGGACTGAGTAGAGTGTGTAAACTCCATCATAACAGTAAAGTCGTAACGCAGATTTTACTTGTAGATACTTAGCAACTTAACAATCTCTTTCCAACCATATAGGGTGAGTCTTACCTGATGCTCACATGACGTAGGCGCGGCGTTATCTCTCAGCCAGATCAGGGTAAGCTGATGCAGATTTATACGATATTCTCTCTACCTGGTGATTACCACAAAACAAGGCTGAAACCTATACTTCTCCATCAGCCACTGAAAGATCTTTTGTCTTGAATGGATCTCCCATGGTAAGCTCCAGGTCACTACAGGGATTTCGACATGGCAAGGCCGAGCCAGCTGCGCAAGTCTCAAACGATACTCAAGATGTGAAGATCCACTGCCTGCAGTTGCTCGTACGGCGCAATCGCTCTCCAAGTAGATGCTGTATCACGCACAGCTACACCGTGATAGTACTTACTGAGTGTGAACCATGAGCTCATTTCTTGATTATCTGAAACAAGACGATTCGACTAGCTCAAACAGTGCACGCAACATCCCGGCCAACGATCAGCAAAAGGCCACTGCATTGCATTATGCTCGAAACATTCGTTACCAGAGAAGCATGCGGGAGAAGGTTCTTGACCTGATCGTCAATATTGTGGACCTCCCTTCAAACTCCAACGCTGACCCTGCTCGACCACCCGCGTCTGACGCGACGTTGTTCAAACGAGCGCTAACTTTCTTCCAACCCAATGATTTTGACGACGCGATTCTGGAGAGGAACATCTACGAGAAGTGCGGGTACTCGCTATGCCCGAGACCGAACCTGAAGCAGAGCCGAGAGCTCAGGGACCGAGTGTTCCAGAGCATGAAAGAAAGACGAAATTTCAAGTTGAATACGATAGAAGAACTTGAGAAGTGGTGTTCTATGGAATGCGCCGAACGAGCATTATTTGTTCGCCTACAGCTAGGTACAGAGCCTGCATGGCTGCGGAGTAATCCTGTGGAGGACATCATACTCTTAGAAGAGGGCAGGGGAAAGACAGCTGCAGAAGATCTGACAAGAACAATGCACGGCCTTGCGTTAGAGGACTCCCCACGAATTGATCTTGCTAGCAGCTTGCAAGACCTGGCTTTGAATCAAAGCAAGAGAGATGCTATCCAGGACCGTTTGCAGACTTTGTCTTTAGAAAGGGGCAAGAATGAGAGCCGTGATACCAATGCGAGGATCGTCACTGGCATCGAGGAGAAAGAAGCCTCTTCAACTCCTTCGATACCACAACATCCTCGTCATGGAAATGACACCATGGAGGGATACAAGCCGAGTTATTTCCCGTCTGCTCGTCGATTCGGCGGCGAAAGCGAAAGAAAAAACATTGAGATGAATACATGAGCTTTGCATTGCATTTCCCAAAATCTTTTACCTCTAGCGATTGCTCTTTGGCGCTCATAGAGTAGGAGAGGGTGCTCTCAGTGTAACGCGAAGTTCACCTCAGTCCGACGGCGGAGTCGTTGCTCTCGAGAAGGGTCTAAGCGCGTCAGACCACGCAGGTCTTTGAAGCAAACCAGGTGTCATTGGCTGGTTCGCAGTCTCTCCTCTTTGAGAGTCCAGGATGCGTAGATGCTCCTGCTCCTGCTCCTGCAAGCATTTGATGTACGGTCGTATGTTCATGTGGAAGCCGCCTTCAGAGTTCTCACTCTGTACCAGCGTCATGCAGTCCGGCCGATCACGACAACTCCTACGGTAGCATATTTCTTCGGCTTCTCGACGCCAAGGTACTCGAACGCGGTATCCTCGTTATATTTCAGCAGCTGCAGAAGTGCTTCGCGGCATCCACGGAGTGGCTCAGCGATGACCTCTGCATCCCTCGTCTACCACGCGCCAGTGGCAGCCGTGGGAGTGGCTACTTATCCCCTAGGATGCGCAGAGATCTGAGGGCTTCAATCGCCATGGCTTCCCGTATCTCTCTTGATATACAGCTGCAAATGCGTGCATCTTTTCTTCAGTCGGCTCCGGCAACTTATGAGGCGATCTCGCCAATCCCCTCCAGGTGTTTACCGATCCTTTCTCGCACTCGCTTCCCGCCAAGAGATGACATTCTCTGGAAGCGCTCAAATACTCCTGGACACTCCTACACCATTTCCTGGCCACAATGAGAAGGATTGACATCAATGCCGAGATACGACTTGCTCGACGTCAAGAAGAAAAACATCTCAACATCTCTGTCATACAGATTCCATCTCAATCAATCAGACTTTGGGCTGGATCAGAAAAATCACAAAGAAAGTCTCAATACAGAATTTTATTCTGAAAATCTCATTATTAGTGTCATTGTATGTTAGCTCAAAAACGATGCCTCGATAAAGGACACTATATGGCCCTCTAAAGAATCAGCCAACATCTTAATGTAGGCCTTCCAAGGCATGATTCGGGGGCCAAGTGTAACCCTTTCCGGGCAGGTTTCAAGGGGGCAATGTCGAAACTGTCCTGGAAATAGTATGGGGCTGTCAACTATCGAGTGGGTCAGGTGGTCCACATTCCTGCCCCCCAGCTCCTTCGCACTTACGGAGTACCGTCTCAGGGTCTGAGTTGTCGCACCCTGTGTCAGACCCATTCATGCTTTATTCGTGCCGCTGGCCCAAGGCTGGTGACAATAATGATGAGACATCCGGGCGGGCAAGATGGTCATAATATCATACTCCAGATCAGTAAGCTCATCTGACAGTAATCAACTACAGTCCTCGTCCTCGGCGAGTCGGGGTAGGAGGCAGCACCGGCTGACGGGCTCCGGGCCGAAGCGGGATGGCCCTTCGGTCTATGCGACGGCAATAGTCTGCTAGTCGGACCTTGGCGTGCCCTCTTTGAAACTGTCGACCTTTCATCGCGCTCAGCTTCTGCTCCATTTAGTCACATTATGCATGCCTCGAATAATTGAAACGAGCCTCGATCGAGTGTGTCCCTCCGCAGATTCTGCAAGGAGCATATTTTCCAGTCACCGAGAGGTTACGGAGCGTCGTCGATCAACTCATCTCAATTGCACGACGAATTTGATTGTTTGCGCTCTTCCGCCTCCTTGTTTGGCGTCCTCAATTCCAACCTTAACATGATGATACCCTTACCTTCGCTGGGAATTCTATTCAAGCTTTCGGATGCGGAGTAACCGCGGAGAGTGAGAGATCTTGAATCTCAGCAGCAACGAGCTCCCGAGAGTGGGCTCCGAGGAAAGGTTTCACATCGCCACGAGAGATCTTAAAACCTTGCTCAGACTCGAGAAGCTCCTAAATAGCATTGTGTCTGATCTACTTAGAGATGAAGAAATGATGGAATTACCAAAGTTTCGCGAACCCTGCACATTCTAGACAAGCATCTCTATATTTAAAATGTGGACTTCATCTTTCCGATTTCGATAACCAACTTAAAGCCTAACACTTATTGCTTTCCTAACATCGTTCTCTCCCTCCTTTCTACATCATTTTCAAAGCTCAAGATAGCTTCGCAATTGCCTCCGGGAAATTCATGTCAATCACATTTATAAAGTCAAGGACCTGATAAACACCTGTCATATCGGTGACAATCGCACTTTAACGAAGATAGAAGATTCAAGAAAAGTCTTATACAGGACATCCTGCAGCAGAAAGAAATATTTCAATAGCTTGAAAGCTCCACAGAGCTACCATGCCATCAGGATCTCCACGAGCGACACGTGCTGCAAGTGGGTCATCAACGTCGTCACCAAGGTCAGGGGCGTCGACACCGCGGTCGAACTCCGCCACACCGGGACCCTCTTCCATCACAGCGGCCCCTCCCTCATCTTCAACTACTGCGCCGCCGGACGTCACTTTGCGGCAGAAGATCGAGCAAAGAAGGCAGCGGCAGAAGATCGAGCAAAGAAGGCAGCGGCACACCGACGCCGGATCGTCCACTGAGTCCGACTCGAAACTGCGGAGCGGAGGCCATAAGCCAAGTGGTTCTGCAAAGCCTAACAAGACAAGCCCAAGTACCTCACAGGTGAAACAGATTCGACGTCTACATAGCTTCAGCTGACAGGAGTCATAGGGTCCATCCACCGGAAATGCAACTCACGTTCGTGATCCCTCAGCAGAGACCTCAGTAAAGAAGACTCAAGTCCTCTCTACGGATATGATAGACAATCTACCCTCTACGTTGCGAAAATTTGTGCTAAAGGGCAAAACTGCAATAGTGACTGGGTAAACCTGTACATTCTGAACCTAAAAGTCTTCTAATACTGATACCAATTATTCTAGCGGAGCTCAGGGACTGGGATTCAATATGGCTCAAGCTCTATGCGAATCTGGTATCAAAGCACTGGCAATATTTGATATTCAACCTGGTCTCGGTCAGTCGGCGGCACAAGCTCTTCACAATGCCACTGACATTTCGGTGAAATATTACAATGTCGACGTCACGAATGAGAAAAACGTCGAATCCCAACTCGCCAAGTTCTCCAACAGTTTGAGGGCAAGGGGATCGACATCCTCGTCAATTCTGCAGGTGTAGTATTCTCCAACCTCCCTGCCGAAACCCACAGTCTGGATACTTTTCAAAAGACCATCATGATCAACCTATTCGGTTCTTTCTGTATTGCGCAAGCGGTTGCTAGGCACATGATTGCTGCTACAACCCCAAAAACCTTAACATCAAATCCACCTCGTCTAGATCGAAGTATCATCTTCATTGCATCGATGTCCGGTTCTATAGTCAACTATCCACAACCACAATGTGCCTACAACGCATCCAAAGCTGGAGTTGTTCAACTCAGCAAATGTCTGGCCGCAGAATGGGCTAGGCATGGTATTCGTGTCAATACTATCAGTCCCGGATATATGGATACCGCCCTGAATAGAACGCCAGCGTTGAATCAACAGAAGCGGATCTGGAAGGACAGAACGCCAATGAGAAGGTTGGGGGAGGTGGAGGAGCTAAACAATGTGATGCTTTGGTTGGCGGGGGAGGGGGCAAGTTTTGTTACGGGGAGTGATGTGAAGGTGGATGGAGGATATTCAGTTTATTGAGAACTGGAATGGAGGACGGTTCGGATCATGCTGGGCGTGTCCGGTTGTTGAGGAAATAGAGTGAATGGATGGCTGATGTAGCCCGTGTGGGTTGGTCTTTGAAAGACTGAGGGTAGTAGGAAAGAGGGCAGGCATGAGCAATAGAGCATCCATCTCAAAGTTGCCGGATTGGGAACGCTGAAAGATCGCGTGATCGAGGTATTTAATGAATGCGGACAGGTGATTTGCACCCTAGCACAGATGCATTAAACCGAAGACCATCTATGTTGTACTCATGTCGCAAAGTAAGCCCTCTCCAGACACATCCTCTCCCCCTCAAATGCCACCCAGTCAGACTGCGTTGTCGGCAATAGCCCCATCTGTCCGATCTTCCACACGCCCAACGCAAGTAGCATACATTGCATCCCAACAAATGTGGCTTTGACCAAAATCATTTTCCCTTTGTTGCCCTCGGTCTCGAGCTTAGTGAACGTAGAATTCGTCGCGGCGATTGCTTGTAGTGGACCCTTGAAGAGCATGGCGACCATCATTAACGAGAAGATCTGAAGGCCGTTAGCTGGACCTTCCATTTGCAGCGTCGCCTTTGGACGGAAGAGACCTGTAAGGAGTTGCCGCCCATATACGACATTATTAATTGCATAGGCAGCTGTTTGCCGGGCGCCAGCGCTATTTCCCATGACTTTTTGAGCTTTAATGTATCCGTTTCTTCCTGCGTGGGAGGCTTGCGCGCTGGAAGTTGGGAGGTTTTCTAGACGAACTCAGTATAAGGGCCTCGAGTGGAGGTCTTTGAGAAAAACCTGCTTGCCGCCGGCTGCTCTTTGCGTAGAGAAGCCAGGAGGGTCAGGGATGTTGGAAGTGTTCTTTGGACGAGATGGAGGAGGGTTATTCAGCTCGACGGCCCATCGCGGAGGAGGCGGAGGAGGTGAGGTCTGCTTCTCAAGGGCCATAACTGCAGAATTATGGCAGTGACTGGAGTGTATGTCGCAAAGCGAAAAATGACGTGAAGATTCCCCAAAGGAGTTGTGGAGACGGAGGTTCTTGGAGTGGGACAGGGGTCTGGGGAAGCATTTACCACTCCTGCGCCCGAACCGTGAGTAGAGCGCGGACGTCTGATCCCCGTCGTCAATCACCTTCAACACGGCCAAAGTGGGCAAATTCAGTGGCTGGTATAGTCGAAGACAGATAAGTTTTTCCAGGGAGTCAGTGATGCCATGGGGTGAATGCGCATTTGAAGCTGTCGGACGTCTGAAGCTGTGCGAGTGTTGAAGTCAGGAACGCCCTTCCACGATGAGTTCAAGTCAGGGAGATGCGAAGCTCTTTGCGAGGGTAAGCACAATACACATCCAGATTGTTCCTTCTATTCAAAGCGTTACGGCGCTACAAAAACTGCTTGAAAACACTCTGATTGATCTCCTCACTTTGCTCTATGTTCTTTTTATTCTCTATACAATGGCTTCTCTGCTTTCCATACGTTCTGGCACACTTCCCAAATCGTTTTTGGACGGAGCAGGTCTGGAAGCCAGGCTTCCACCACCGCCGTCGCCCAGAACACGCAGGAAATGTCTTGCCTCCAGCGCTGATGACGATTCCACACCGAACGGTAGCTTACATAAGAGGTTTCCCCAGGGCAAAGTAGCAGAGCTTCGTCAAGAGCTGAACAGTGGAGGAAAGAAGGACAAGAACAACTCGGCAAAGAAGATTGCCTTGAAGAAGATTGTCGCAAACATGACTATGAGCAACAACGACATGGTCGCTCTCTTTCCCGATATCATTGCCTGCATGCAGATACCGAGTTTGGAGATTAAGAAAATGTGAGGAACATTCCGAGAACAGGTAGAAATTGACTGATCGCGGATTCAGGTGTTTTCTATTCTTGGTCAACTACTCTAGGATGAAGCCGGACGCTGCGTTGAAAGCCCTACCTATCCTCGCTGAGGTAAGCTACTTGTCCGTGTATTTAGCAAGGGCTAAGAAGATGGCCAGGATATGGAGGACACCAGCCCTTTGGTCAGAGCTCTGGCTCTACGAACAATGTCATACATTCATGTCAAGGAGTTTGTCGACGGGACAGTCGCACCTCTGAGGAAGCTGATGACGGATGGTGATCCCTATGTCAGAAAGACAGCAGCATTTTGCGTGGCCAAAGTCTACGACCACGACAAACAGCTTGTCGAAAAATCAGATCTTATTGATCGACTCAATAGAATGTTGAAAGACGAGAATCCTACGGTGGTTGCAAGTGCGCTAGCTTCGCTCATGGACATCTGGGAGAGGAGTGAAAGCATAAAACTGACCATTGACTATGCAAGCGCCTCCAAGATTGTGTCCATCTTATCTGACTGCTCTGAGTTAGTACTCCTGATGTCGACAAAATTTGATGCTGACGGTGATAGATGGGGACAGACCTATATTCTGGAATCAATGATGTCCTATGTACCCCAAGATTCTGGAGAAGCCCTTCTTCTTGCCGAAAGAATAGCACCTCGACTGTCACATTCGAACTCAGCCGTTGTTCTGACTTGCATACGAGTCATTCTGTATCTCATGAATTACATAGCGGATGAAAAGCAAATATCATCCCTGTCTCGAAAGCTTTCTCCGCCCCTCGTCACCCTCCTTTCCAAAGGACCAGAGATTCAATATCTTGCGCTTCGAAACGCTATCCTCATCCTCCAACGACGACCTGAGGTGCTGCGAAGCGACATCCGCGTATTTTTCTGCAAATACAATGATCCAATCTACGTCAAGGTAACCAAGCTTGAGCTCATATTCATGCTCGCCAACACGGAGAACATCGCGGTAGTCCTGACCGAGCTTCGCGAATACGCCACCGAGATCGATGTCCACTTCGTAAGAAAAGCCGTTCGAGCCATCGGCAAACTGGCCATCAAGATCGAGCCAGCCGCTCGCCAATGCATCGACACCCTACTCGAATTGGTCAAAGCCAAAATTCCATACATTGTTCAAGAAGCCACTGTAGTCATCCGCAACATTTTCCGCAAATACCCTAACCAATACGAATCCATCATAACCACCGTCATCGATCAGGTGGACGAGCTCGACGAATCGGAAGCGAAAGCTGCCATCATCTGGATCATTGGCCAGTATGCCGACCGCATAGACCAAAGCGACGAGCTCCTAAAGGATTACCTTTCCACCTTCCACGATGAGCCCATCGAAGTACAACTCGCTCTCCTCACCGCAACCGTCAAGCTCTTCATCCTCCGCCCCACCAAAGCATCCGCACTAGTTCCGCAAGTGCTCAAATGGTGCACAGAGGAGACAGATGACCCCGACCTCCGCGACAGAGGCTACATGTACTGGCGCCTCCTCTCCACCGACCCCGCCACGGCAAAGAAAGTCGTCATGGGCGCCAAACCGCCCATCACCGCCGAGTCAGAGAAGCTGGACCAAGCGACCCTAGAAGAGCTATGTCTAAATGTTGGAACCCTAGCGACAGTCTACCTGAAGCCAGTCCACCAAGTCTTCAGAGGTGCACGACCCCGTCGACTCATCGAAAGCCCCGCCCTGCAAAAGCAAAAATTCGACCCGAGCGTGCCAGAGAGTCCGTCTCTTTCCTTCGCGTCCCTCCTCCCTTCAAACAATTCCCAACCAAGTTCCCCTACTCACTCTCGACAACAGCACCAACCATCCGATGGGCTGGCCGCGGCAGTGGACGCCGCGGATCTGTATTTCCAGGGCCTGGGGAACCAGCACATGGCGGCCATGACCTTGGGAGGTAATAGTGGCGGTGGCGGTGGACGGGGAGGAGCGGGTGAGATGCTGAGTAGCCCCACGTCTGGCGGGTTTGGAGGCGGTCATGGACCACAGACGGGGTACGTGGTTAATCAGAATCAGCCGCAGATTGTGTATCAGCCGCAGATTGTGGGGAGTGGGGGTTTGTTGTTATAGTCTTCTGAGAAGAGAAGTGGAATAAGATGGGATAGGATAGGATATGGATTTTGGAGCCTTGGGGGAGGGTGGCGGTATCTGATTAATTAGACACCTCAACTGGATCAAATCGTCCTCATTGTAGCTGTGACCCCTCAGGGATTCAGAATCACGGATTTCCATCCTTACCGTCAGGCAACACTTCATTTTAGCGACGTCTGTCAATACTAGAACTCATCCCCTGAGCCGCATCTCTCACTTCCTCGGCAACCTCACCCACTGCGCCATCATCTCCTAATCCTGGCCCTGGTCCTGGTCCTGGTCCTGCTGCTCCGCCGCTAAACCAAGTAGTAGGATTCCATCCGCCACTACTCGTCGTCCTTCTCGTCGTCCTTCTCGTAGTAGCCTGCCATTTCTTCTCCTCCACCGCCTCTGTCCCTTCACTATCCTCAAACTCCTCCCTCTCAATATTCTGAAACGAATTATCACTCCTATTTTTCCTCATCCCGGTGCTACCCACATCATGGTGTGCTTGTCCTGATGAGGCGTTGGTCGCGGTATCCCTCATTCTTCTCTCGACGTCGGCTTCTAGGCTCTTCTCTAATCCCGGCGGTGTGTTGCCGTAGGCGAGATCGAGGTCCCGCTGTTCGCGGTCGAGGGCTTTCATTAGCACAGCGAGTTTTTCGCGTTGCGTGGTGAGGAAGGTTTGTTTGGCGGCGGGGCTGGTAATGGTGCTGGGGATTAGGGGTTTGGCGTTGCTGCTGGTGTTACTGGTGTAGGGGTGGGTTCCGCTGGGGGATCGGGTTGTGGAGGTTGAGGATGCGCTTGGGGTGGCGGCTGCGACGGCGCCGGAGAGCATGCTGTAGAAGTCTGAAGTGGAAGGTGCACGGGCGGATGGCATGGCGAAGCGGGAGAGGAGGGATTGCGCATAGCCTGCTGGTGTGGGTGGGGGGGCAGGTTCTTCCCTTGTTGCTGGGAGGCCGAACGCACGCTGGCGGATTAGGTCGATCAGCTGTTTCAGGTAGCCTAGACCGGCTTGGCTGCCTTTCTCGTGGAGGTCGCCGATGAAGGTCTCGATTTGACGCTCATG
>JAABUK010004171.1_pt1 | contig 23765 bp, 26 predicted proteins | sample 5559141 | NCBI WGS metagenome assembly JAABUK01 (sample SAMN10711869, study PRJNA513367) | rock metagenome | isolation source: Antarctica rocks | place: Antarctica: Victoria Land, Pudding Butte nord | collected 2016-01-03
AGCAACATGGTGGTGAGCATCGAGCAGCACGTCGAGTGGATCAGCGACTGCCTCAGCGTCCTACGGGCCGAGGGACACGACACCATCGAGGCCACCGTCGAGGCGGAGGACCAGTGGGTGAAGCACGTGGCCGAGATCGGCTCGCACACGCTGGTCCCGACCGCAGACAGCTTTTACATGGGCTCCAATGTGCCCGGCAAGCCGCGCGTGCTGATGGCTTACTTCGCCGGCGTCGCCGCCTACCGCGCCGAGTGCGAGGCGGTCGTTGCCCGTGACTACGATGGCTTCGTCCGCTCCAACGCAGCCTCCAACGCCGCAGCTGCGCCGGCCGGCACCGGGCGCGCCCTGACAGCTGGCCGGGCCTAGCAGTGGTCGCCGCTGGACCTCTCGGGACTGCGCCCGCAGCCTCCGCACGTCAGCCCGGCTGCAGTGAGCACGACAGGGCCGGCCTTGCGGGCGAACCGGTCACAGAAGGCCCTGGCAGCACTCGGGACGGATCGCCTTGGGAAGTCCTGGCGGTCCGGTACGGCACTCGCAACACCACTCGTGCAGCGGTCTTCCTCGACTACGCCATCTACGGCGAACCGGACGCGCCCCTAATCATGGACTATTACTTCTGGGTCCTGCGCAACGATCTCGAGGTCATCCTCGTTGATACAGGCTTCAGCGAACAGGGCGGTGCCCGTCGGGGCCGGATCACCGTCGTGCCCCCGCTGCAGGCGCTGCGCGAGCTCGGCATCGAGCCCGACGACGTTCGGCTCGTGATCGTCACGCACGCCCACTACGACCACATCGGCAACCTTTGCCACTTCCCGAACGCGCAGGCGGTGCTGTCCCGCCGGGAATACACTTTTTGGACCGGTCCGGGAGACAAGCCTATCTTTATGAGTGTCGCCGAGACCGGAGAGATCGAGGAATTGCGACGGCGCCACGAGCTCGGCACGCTCCGGCTCGTGGACGACAAGCACAGCCTGCGGCCTGGCGTGACGCTCGTCGACGTCGGTGGGCACACCCCCGGTCAGCTGGTCGTCCTCGTCGAGACCGGCCGGCTTCGGGTGGTCCTGGCTAGCGATGCGCTGCACTACTACGAGGAGGCCGAGCGGGACCGGCCCTTCGCCATCGCCTCGAACGTCCCCGAGATGTACGATGCCTACGCCTGGCTGCGCGAGCTGGCCGACGACGATCGGACCGTCGTCGTCGCGGGCCACGATCCCGACGTCATGCGGCGCTTCCCGCGGCAGTCCGGTCCGGTGGCCGGCCACGCGGTCCGTATCGCAGGAGAACGCCGGCTACCACCACCGCCGACCGCGACCGCCCTGCGGCGCCCGGCTGACACAAGGACGCCCTTATGACTGACATGACCGATCACCTTGTCGACTGGGGCCAGCCAGCGCCTGATGACGCCTCGGAGATCCAGGCCCTGATCACCGAGCATGCCTGGGTGCTGGACCGCGGCGATGTCCGTGACCTGCCGCGGCTCTACACCGATGACGGTGTGCTTCTGGGGCTGGAGGAGCCGCTGCACGGCCGGCCGGCGATCGCGCAGTGGGCGGAGCGCAGGGCCACCCTGACCGGGCGCCGGTCCCGGCACGTCCACACCAACGTCCGTCTTGTCACCGCCGGGGGCGCCGAGGCCCGCGGCACAATGGTGACGCTGCTCTACCGCCACGAGGGCGACGGCCTAGGCTCCACCGTGCCGCTGTCGGTGTCGGACTACGACGATAGCTACCGCCGGGTCGACGGCCAATGGTTGATCGCGCGGCGAGAAATGCGGCGGGCGTTCGTGGACCCGGCTCGGGTTCCGCCCGAGGCGGCCGTCCCCACCCCACTGACCCCAAGCGCCCAGGTCTACGCCTTCACCGACATGCCCCTCGACATCGTCCGGGAAGGTCTGTCGCGGGTCGCGGTGCGCAGCGACGGCTCGATCGTGACACTGAACTGGTTCGACCCCGAGTTCGTCAGCCGCGGCTCCCACTCGCATACGTTCGACCAGCTCAGCTTCGTGTTCTCAGGCACCCTCGAGTTCACCGTCGGCAGCGAGCAGATGCTCGTGCCAAGCGGCTCGGTGCTGCGGATCCCCGCAGGCGTCGAGCACACGGCCGCGCCTGTCGGCACCGAACGCGTCCTCAACCTCGATGTGTTCGCGCCCATCCGCGAGGACTTCCGCTACCTGACCAGCTACCAGGACGCCCAGGCAGGTGTGGCGTGAGCGACGGACTGCAGCTGGGGTACCTCGTTGTCGGCTCGGCCGACACGGCAGCGTGGGACGCCTTCCTCACCGGCGTGCTCGGTGTCATGCCGGCAGGCAAAGCTGCGGGGGTTCACAACTACCGGATCGACGACCGGCAGATGCGGGTCCAGGTGCAGGAGGGGGACGGCAGCGATCTCGGCGCGGTCGGCCTGGTGGCGACCAACCCGGCGTCACACGCCGCGCTGGTGGGGCGCCTGGCCGCCGCCGGCGTCGACGTGACGGCGGGCAGCGAAGAGCTGTGCGCACGTCGCCGGGTCGCACACCTCGTGAGCTTCACCGCGCCGGGCGCCATCCCGGTGGAACTCGCCCACTCGCCGCTGCTGGCCGCCGAGCCGTTCCACTCGGCGATGGTGCCCAGGGGATTCGTCGCGGGCACGCTGGGGCTCGGGCACGTCGTACTCATGGTCGACGACATCGCCGCAGCCAAGGGCTTCTGGATCGACGTCATGGGCTTCGCGCTGAGCGACGAGTCGTTCCTGGACACCCCGAGCGGACCGTTGCACGCGGCGTTCCTGCACTGTAACCGACGCCACCACAGCGTCGCCGTGGCCCAGCGGCCGGCGCGCTCCACCGCCACCACGAAACTGTTGCACTTTATGGTCCAGGCCGCCGACATGGACGCCGTCGGGATGGCGTTCGACCGGGCGATCGATGCGGGCCTGCACATCTCGCGCAGCCTCGGGCGGCACCCCAACGACCGGATGTTCTCCTTCTACGCCAGCACACCGGGCAATTTCGACTACGAGATGGGTTGGGGCGCCGTAGAGGTCGGCGAGGACTGGGAGGTGGTTCACTACGACCACATCTCGGCCTGGGGGCACCGCAACATCGGCGTACTGCGCTCGGTGAGCGCGCCGGGCGCGCCGCCGCCTCGGGAGGCGCCTGTCGTCGCCGGTCCCGCCGGGACAGGCGACCCGCGATGACTGTCCGCAGAGTCCTGGTCGCGAACGTCAACGGGACAAGCCAGGTGGTGGCCGACGGTGCTGCGCCGCGCTCGGCCGCAGCAAGCGCGACGCCCGGCTTCGAACAGGCCCTGATCTGGTCCACGACCGCTACGCCGAGTCTGACCGACGCCACTGACGCCACGCCGGAGGTGGCGTCGTTCGTGCCCGGACCGGGGGAGACGCGCGCCATCTGCCTGACGATCCCACCCGATACTGTGTTCGCCGACCCGGCGTTCGACCCGGCGGCTGCCAACGAGGAGTTCGCGCGCAACAGCCCCGGGATGGCGGAGTTCTTCGAGCCCGACGCGCCTGGCATGCACACCACGCCGACCGTGGATTACGCCGTCGTCGTACAGGGAGAGCTCTGGCTGGAGACCACGCAAGGCGAGACGCCCCTGCGTGCCGGTGACGTCGTGGTGCAGGTCGGGACCCGGCACGCCTGGCGCAACAAGGGCACGGTTCCCGCCACAATGTTCGGCGTCATCATCGGAGCAGCAGCCGAACCGGCGGGTAGCTCGTGACAATGGAGTTCGGCCTTGGTCTGGTCTGCTACACCGACTGCTGGCACGACGTGGCCTTCGCCGAGGAGCACGGCTTCGCCACAGCCGGGTTCGCCGACTCCCCGCTGCTGGGCGGTGACGGCTTCGTCTGTCTGGCGCTCGCAGCGCAGCAGACCCGCCGCATACGACTCGGCAGCTTCCTGGCCGTCCCGAGCAATCGGCTCAGCGCGGTGGCTGCGTCGGCCGTCGCGACGGTGAACCGCATCGCCCCCGGACGCGTCTTCCTCGGGCTGGGCACTGGCAACACCGGCCGGGCCGTATTCGGACTGCGGCCACTACCGATAGCTGCGGTGGCGCGCTACGCCCAGGAGTGCAGCACACTGCTGGCCGGCGGTGAGGTGGCTCCGGCCGACGGCGGACCCCAACCGCCGTACCGGTTCGCGCACGCGTACACCGGCGACGTCGACCCGAGCATCGACGCCCAGGTTCCGGTCTACATCGCGGCCGACGGCCCTAAGGCGCTTGCCGTCGCCGGCCGGCACGGCGACGGCTGGATCACCACCATGCAGTACTCGCACATTATGGACACCAGCCCGGACGTGTTCGCCGAAGCTAGGGCGAGCATCGCAGCCGCCGCTGAAGCAGCTGGGGCAAAGGAGCGGGTGAGGTACACGATGCTCTCGGCCGGTATGTGCCTGCTCGAGGACGGCGAGTCGGCCGTCTCACCGCGAGCTCTGGATATGGCCGGTGCGGTTGCGATGCTCGCCTTCCACGCCTACGCCGACAACCCGTCCATCGCCGAACACCTGCCAGCACCAATCCAGGACCGGCTCGACGTCTACGAACGCGACGTGCTGTCAACGTTTCCCGCGGACCGGTCCGTACGCCACCAGTGGACGCACCGCGGACACCTGAGCCACCTGCTGCCCGGTGAGGCAGGTGTCCTAACCGAGGAGATCATGCGCATGACCACGCTGACCGGCACCCCCGACGAGGTCGCGAACACCGTACTGCGGCTACACGCCGCCGGCCTGGACAACGTCACTGTCCTGCTCCCCCCGCGGCTCACCCGACCCGCAGTGCTGGACATCGAGCGTCGGCTTATGCCGCTTGTCGCGCTGGGAGCATCCACATGACGCGCGCCACCATCGTCGCTCCACTGCGGACACCGGTCGGCCTGTTCGGCGGTGCCCTGCGAGGCGTCGCCGTCGAGGACCTCGCCGCGACCGTCATCCGGGCCGTCGTCGACCAAGCGGGGGTCGACCCGGCGCGGATCGACGACGTCGTGCTCGCCCAGGCCTACCCGAACGCCGAGACGCCCTGCGTCGGACGCTGGGTCGCGCTGCACGCCGGTCTACCCGAGGAACTGCCCGGCGTCCAGGTCGACCGGCGGTGCGGCGGGGGCCTGCAAGCCATCGCCACCGCAGCGATGATGGTGCAGACCGGCGCCGCCGACCTTGTGCTTGCCGGTGGCGTCGAGAGCATGAGCAACGTCGAGTACTCCTCCTACGACAGCCGCTGGGGAGCCCGCTTCGGCAGCACAACACTGCACGACCGGCTCGAGCGAGCGCGGGAACGCGCGCAACCGGAATGGCGCTACGGGCGCATCAGCGGCATGATCGAAACAGCCGAGAACGTAGCGCGGCAGTACGACATCACCCGCGAGGCCTGCGACGCCTACGCCTTGCAGAGCCAGCGCCGGGCAGCAGCCGCCTGGCACCGAGGCGCGTTCGACGCCGAGGTGGTGCCCGTCACCGTCCCGCAGCGCCGCGGGGACGCCGTCACTGTGACCCGAGACGAGGGGGTGCGCCCGGATCTCACCGCGGAGCAGCTGGCCGCGCTCCGGCCGGTCTTCCCCGACGGCGTGGTGACCGCAGGCAACGCCAGCCAGCAAAACGATGCGGCAGCGGCCTGCCTGGTAGTCGCCGAGGACCGCCTGGAGGAGTTCGGCCTGACGCCGTCCGGGTTCCTGGTCGACTGGGTCGCGGTCGGCTGCAACCCCGCCACCATGGGCCTCGGGCCGGTACCGGCGGTGCAGAAGCTGTTCAAGCGCACCGGTCTGCGGTTCGACGACATGGACCTCGTCGAGCTGAACGAAGCCTTCGCCTGCCAGGTGCTCGGCGTGCTCGCCGGTTGGGACTGGCAGGACCCCGAGCGGCTCAACGTCAACGGGTCCGGCATCTCCCTCGGACATCCCATCGGCGCCACCGGCGTCCGCATCATGACGACCCTTCTGCACGAGCTCGGCCGGCGCGGCGGGCGCTACGGCCTTGAGACCATGTGTGCGGGCGGTGGCCAAGGGGTGGCCGCCGTCTTCGAGGCGGTCTGACCCGTGGTCGACAAGGTCGTCGAGCTGGACGCGGCGGTCGCCGACATCCTCGACGGGGCGACGATCGCCGTAGGAGGCTTCGGGGACGCAGGCTCACCGAGCGATCTGCTGCAGGCTCTAGCCGCCCGGGCCGTTCGTGACCTCGTGCTGATCTGCAACAACGCGGGTGGGGCGCGCGGAGGCGTCGCGGAGCTGTTCGCCGCCGGCTGCGTGCGTCGACTGATCTGCTCCTATCCGCGGCAGCGCGCCCCGACCGTGTTCGACGAGCTCTGGGCGGCAGGCAAGGTCGACCTGCAGGTAGTGCCGCAGGGGACGCTTGTGGAGCGGCTGCGCTGCGGCGCTGCCGGACTCGGAGGCTTCTACACCAGGACGGGGGTAGGCACCGACCTGACCGCCGGTCAGGAAGTGCGTTCCTTCGAGGGCCGCGACTACGTCCTGGAACGCCCGCTGCTACCCGACGTCGCTCTTGTGCGCGGGCACGCGGCCGACCGCTGGGGAAATGTGATCTACCGCAAGTCGGCGAGGAACCTCAACCCAGTCATGGCAGCAGCCGCGCGCACCACCGTGGTGCAGGTCACCTCCGTAGTGGCGTTGGGAGACCTGGACCCCGAGGCCGTGGTGACGCCCGGGGTCTACGTCGACCGCGTTGTGCTGGTGCCGGCGTGACCGCGCACCGAGTGCCTGCGCAGCCGGTGGGGGACGTCGGTTGGGCGACCCAGCGGCTGGCAGCGGACCTGCCAGACGGCAGTGTCATCAACCTCGGGATCGGGCTGCCCGGCACCGTCGCCGCACACCTCGACGTCGACCGCGAGATCGTCGTGCAGTCCGAGAACGGCATTGTGGGTGTCGGCGCCCCACCCGCGCCTGGGCAGGAAGACTGGGACCTCATCGACCCTGGCAAGTCACCGGTGACCCTGGTCGCCGGCGGAGCCTTCATCGACCACGTCGAGTCCTTCACGGTGATTCGAGGCGGACACCTCGACGTCGCCGTGCTCGGCGCGTTCGAGGTCTCGGTCCAAGGCGACCTCGCCAACTGGACGAGCGGCGGCATGCCCGGCGTCGGCGGTGCCATGGACCTCGCCGTAGGCGCACGACAGGTCTGGGTGCTCATGCGCGCCCGCGGACCGCGGGGCGACCTCAAGCTGGTGCACCGTTGCGCGCTACCGGTGACCGCCCGCGGCGTAGTTGACCGCATCTACACCGACCTGGGGGTGCTCACCCCCACGAACGACTCCTTCCAGGTAGACCAGCTGGCGCCCGGCGTCTCGGCGACGGACCTGGAGACGCTCCTGAAACAGGTGTCGGCAGGGCACTGACCGGCGCGGCACCCGCCGACCGGTAGTAACGCCTCGCAGTCGCAGCCGAGCAGATACGACTCTGCATTGACAACTCGACTCACAGCTGCGATTGTGATCCGAACCACCGCAGGACCGGGGTCGTCGACCACCCGTGATCCGCCCTAGCCGTCGACCACCCGTGGTCCGCCCTTAGCCGTCCCTCAGCCGACCAGGAGTCGACCTCATGACCACGTCTGCCCGCCGCACTGCTGCGGCCGCCGCATCCCTGGCGGCCGCAGTCACAGCACTGACCGGCTGCGGGAGCAGTTCCGGTACGAAGGCCACCGGCGCGGCAGCTAGCCCGACGACTAGCGCGGCCGCTTCCGGCGGCGACTCGGCCGCCGTCACGGCCGCCAAGACCGAGTACGCCGCCTACCTCAAAGCGCAGACCCCCCTGGTGATCCCAGCGTTGCCCGCCAAGCCACCGAGCGGCAAAACGATTACGATCGTGTCCTGTCCGGCGCCGGTCTGCGCGCAGGAGACCGACCCTGCCGCCCAGGCCGCAAAGCTGCTGGGGTGGAAGGTCACCGCTTCCGCGCCGCAGCAGTCCCCCGAGAACTACCAGGCGGCGCTGAACCAGATCGTGGCCGACCCGACCGACTTCGTCGCCCTCACCCCCGTCACGCCAGACTCCTTCATCAGCAAGCAGCTGGCCGCCTTACAGCAGGCCGGGTCGAAGGTCATCGAGATGTCGCCGTCGGGAAGCCAGCCGAGCGCGGACGGGCCGGTGCAGGCCGACGTGGCGGGCATACCGGTGTTCAGCAAGAGCGGCCGGCTGATGGGCGACGCGGTCGTCAACGACGCGAACGGCGCGGCGAGCACGCTGTTCGTCTGGGATCCCTCGATCGCGACGGTGCTCGGCTCGGTCAAGGACAGTTACACGCAGGTCGTGAGGTCGACCGGTGGCAGCGTCGCCGTGCTCGATGTGAGCTTCGCCAATATCGGCAAGACGATCCCCGGCCAGGTCGCCAGCTACATCCAGGCCCACCCGAAGATCAAGTACGTGGCATACGCCGTGTCGGACGCCGCCACCGGTGTCCCACAGGCACTGGCCTCGGCGGGACTGTCCGGCAAGGTGAAGATGGTCAGCAGGGCGCCCAGCGCCGCCACGCTCGCGGACATCAAGAGCGGGGCTCAACTCGCCAGCGTCGGCGAGGAGAACGCGGCCGGTGGCTACCGCGCGGTTGACCTGTTCGCCCGCCTGGCCATGGGAGTGGACCTCGGGGAGCTGCGCAACACCGAGGGGTGGCACCAGATCTTCGATCACAGCAACGTCACCTCAACCTCGTCGGCCCCCGTCACTCCCGGGTACCCCGACGCGTTCCTCACCGCCTGGCACCTGAAGTAGGTCGGGATGGCCGCCTCCGAGCAGGTCCTGCTGAGCCTGCGCAACGTCTCCAAGACCTTCAACGGTCAGTCCGCGTTGAGCGGCGTCGACCTGGAGGTCCGGCGTGGCGAGGTACACGCGTTGCTGGGACAGAACGGCTCCGGGAAGTCCACGCTGATCAAGGTCCTGGCCGGCTACCACGCCCCGGACCGCGGGGCGACCGCGACGGCCGCCGGGACAAACCTCGAGCTCGGGTCCGCAGCCGGTGCCCGCGCCGCAGGCATACGGTTCATCCACCAGGACCTGGGCCTGATCCCCGGTCTCGACGTGATCGACAACCTCGCTTTGGGCGAGGGCTACGCTGGCCGCGCATGGCTGTCGAACCGCCGGGAGCGTCGGGCCGCCGCCCAGTTGCTGGACCGCTTCGAGGTGAACGTCGACGCCGAGGCGCCGCTCGAGTCGCTGAGCGCCGCGCAGCGCAGCATGGTCGCGATCGTCCGGGCGGTCGCGAGCGCCGGAGCCGACCGCGGGCTGCTCGTCCTGGACGAACCGACCGCGGCCCTACCCGACCACGAGGTCCGCCAGCTGTTCGGTCTGGTGCGGGCGGTGACCGCCGAGGGCGGCGGGGTGCTCTATGTGACCCACCGGCTCGCCGAGGTCTTCCAGATCGCCGATCGGGTCAGCGTGCTGCGGGACGGGCGCAAGGTCGCCGACCGCAGCGTCGACGGTCTGAACCACGACACACTCGTCGAACTGATCATCGGCCGCCCCCTGGACACGTTCTACCCGCCCCCGCCGCGGCCCGCTGAGCAGGTCGCCCTGCAGGCCAACGACATCGCCGGCGGCGCAGTGACCTCGGCTTCCTTCGCGCTGCACCAGGGCGAGATCCTGGGCGTGACAGGTCTGGTCGGATCGGGCTACGACGAGCTCCTGGCGCTGGTGTTCGGTTCCCGGAACCGGGCCGGCGGAACGGTCGAGCTGGATGGCCGACAGCTGCCGCCCGCGCGGCCGTCGGCGTCGGTGCAGGCGGGGGTAGCGTTCGTGCCCGCCGACCGGAAAGGAAGCGGGGCGATCCTGGACTGGACGGTCCGGGAGAACGCCACCCTGTCCGCCATCCCCGCCCAGGGACCGCTGCGGTGGGTCTCCAGTCGCCACGAGGACGCGAGCATCCGCGGCTGGCTCGACCAACTCGACGTTACGCCGTCCGAACCCGGCCGGCTGTTCTCCTCCCTCAGCGGCGGCAACCAGCAGAAGGTGGTGCTGGCACGGTGGCTACGGACCTCCCCCAGCGTGCTGCTGCTGGAAGAGCCGACCAACGGGGTCGACACGGGCGCTAAACAGGCGATCTACCGCTGCCTCGCGGACGCCGCCGCGACCGGCACCGCGGTCGCGCTGGCCTCCTCCGATAACGAGGAGCTGTGCGCGGTCTGCGACCGCGTCCTGGTCCTGCGCGACGGCCGCGTCGCTGCGGTCCTGCATGGGGCTCAGCTCACCGTCGAGCACGTCTTGCGTGAGGTCCTGCGCGACGACACGACGCCGCTGGCGTCCGCCTCCACCCCGACGACAGGATGATCTGACATGCCCCCTCAGTCGGACGTACAGTCGCCCGCCCCGGGCACCACCGACAACGACCGGTCCAGCAGCCGCCGGATGAACGTGGCGCGCCCACGAAGCGGGCCTCGCCTCGGCCGGTTCACCGGCGTGCTTCTGCTGGCCTTATTCGTTGCGGTCTTCAGCGCCTGGATCCCCGAGACGTTCCTCACCCAGGCGACGTTCAAGGCCATCTCCGGGGACCAGGCGATCACTCTGGTTCTGGCCGTCGGCGTGCTCTTCACTCTAGCCACCGGCCAATACGACCTGTCGGCCGCCCAGAACCTCGGCTTCAGCGCAGTGATCGACACAGAGCTTATGGTGCACCAGCACCTGGCCTGGCCCACGGCTCTGCTGATCACCCTCGTCCTGGGCGCGGTCGTCGGCGCGCTCAACGGCCTGTTCGTCGCGGTCATTGGGGTCAACAGCTTCATCGCGACCCTCGGCATGAGCTCAGTTCTGCTCGCCTTGACAGAGCAAATCTCCAACAACCAGTTCATCGGCCCGGTCCCCACCTCCTTCGCCGACCTCGCATCCCCTACACCGCTCGGCGTCCCCATCGTCGCCTGGTACGCCCTCGGACTGTGCCTGCTGGCCTGGTACGTCCTGGAGCACAGCCCCATGGGGCGGCGTCTCGCGGCTACCGGCGCCAACGCCGACGCCGCGCGGCTCGCCGGGGTACGCACCCGCCACATGATCATCGGCTCTTTCATAGTGACCGGCGTGATCTCGGCGCTCGCCGGCGCACTGGTCGCAGCCAAGATCGGCCAGGTGTCGCCCAGCATCGGACCGCCCTACCTGTTGCCAGCCTTCGCCGCCTGCTTCCTGGGCACCACGCAGTTCAAGCTCGGGCGGTTCAACGTGTGGGGGGCAGTGCTCGCCCTCTACCTGCTGGCCACCGGCGTCAAGGGTCTGCAACTCGCCGGGGGGCAGCTGTGGATCACCGACCTGTTCAACGGTCTTGCTCTGCTCGGGGCAGTCAGTGTTGCCGTGGCGAGTCAGCGCCGACGCCGCCACCGGAGCCCGAGCCGCACGGCATGAGTGCCCCGGGTCAAACTGAGCCGCTGAGCCACCCAGATAGTCGGGCATTGGGTATAGAGTCGACTCTTAGCGCAGCTGGTGCCCTGAAGGGAGAGGTTCATGCGGCTCGTCTCGTATGAGGATGCCGGTCGTAGCACCTTCGGTGTGCTGGTGGGGACAGCAGAGGGCGACGCGATCATCGACGCCGCCGGGCTGGTCCAGGGATGCCGCGACATCGTCGACGTCCTAGCCGCCGACTGCCTCCCCGAACTACACCAGGCGGCGGCCGAAAAGACCCCCGACGTCGCACTCGCAGATGTCACCCTGCTCCCGGTCGTCCCTAACCCAGGCAAGATCCTATGCGCGGGGGTGAACTACCGCAGCCATCGCGACGAGGCGGCGCGCCCGGAACAGGCCGCCCCCACCGTCTTCCTGCGCTTCGCCGACTCCCAGATCGGGGCCGGCCAACCAGCGCAGATCGCCCACGAGGTGACCAAGTTCGACTACGAGGGCGAGGTGGCCGTCGTCTTAGGTCGAGGAGGACGCCGCATACCGGCCGACCGGGCGCTCGAGCACATCGCCGGCTACGCCTGCTACAACGACTTCAGCTCACGCGACTGGCAGCGCCACAGCGGGCAGTGGACACCGGGCAAGAACTTCCCGGGCAGTGGCGCCTTTGGCCCCTGGCTGCTCACCGCCGATGAGGTACCCGACCCGACGGCCCTGGTCCTGCAAACGCTGGTCAACGACGACGTACGTCAGTCCGCGTCACTGGCAGATCTGATCTTCTCCATCCCCGAGCTGATCGCCTACATGTCGACATTCACGCCCCTGGCACCCGGCGACGTCATCGTCACCGGTACACCCGGCGGGGTCGGGCTGTTCCGCGACCCGCCGTCGTTCCTGAGCCCCGGCGACATCGTGGAGGTGCGCGTCAACGGCATGGGGTGCCTCGTCAACGAGATCATCGCCGAGCGCGGCGACAACGGCGCTGACCTCCTGCCGCCGGCCCGACAGGCCAACGCTCCGGCACTGCGGGCAGGCTGAAGCCATGGCCCGCACCGCAACATCCGACACCCTGTCAAGTCACATCTACTCAAGCCTGCGCTCCGGCATCCTGAACGGAGAGTTCGAGCCGGGCCAGAAGCTGAAGCCGGCCGAGCTGCGCGAGCGCTACGGAGTCAGCGTCAGCGTGATCCGAGAGGCCCTCGCGCGGCTCGCCGAACAACATCTGGTGCGCGGCGAGAACAACCAAGGCTTCCGGGTGACGCCGCTCACCAGTAGAGACCTGCAGGACCTCACCGCTATCCGCGTCGTGGTCGACGGCTACGCGCTGCGGGTGGCGATCGAACGTGGGGACTTCGCCTGGGAGGCGCGGGCGGTCGCGGCCGGTCACCTACTCGCCGTCACCCCTTCCCGGGAGACGCCTGGCGCCAGCCGGGTGACCGAAGCCTGGGCCCAGGCCCACCGCGAGTTCCACCGAACTCTCACCGAGGCATGCGACATGCCCATGTTGACCAACATGTGCGACTCGCTGTTCGACGCCAGCGAGCTCTACCGCCGGCTGTCCGCACCGTTCACCGCCGCGCACCGGGACGTCGCTGCCGAGCACCAGCACATTCTCGAGGCAACCCTGGCCCGGGACGCCGACCTGGCCGTCGAACGGCTCAGCGCGCACTACCAGCTCACGACGGCACTGCTGCTCGAAGGCCTCCTGCACGAAGACGCGCACGAGTCGCTGCCGGGCCGAGCCGCCGCAGTCCGAGCCCCACAACGGGATGACCACGGCCGCGACGACGTGGCCCCGCACCGGAGCGGCCACGTCCGGGACGACCAACAGAAAGGACGATCGTGACCAGTGAGCTTTTCGACACAGGACTGACCATCCGCAAGGAGGTGGTGGGGGAGCAGTACGTCGAGCAGGCCCTGGCCCGCTCCACCGAGTTCGACCAGGACTTCCAGACACTGGTGACGGAGTTCTGCTGGGGGAGCATCTGGGGACGGCCCGGGCTAGACCGCAAGACCCGGAGCCTGCTCAACCTGGCGATGCTGTCCGCCCTGAACCGTTCGAAGGAACTCGGCCTCCACGTGCGGGGCGCGTTGCGCAACGGCGTCACCGAGGCCGAGATCAGCGAGGCGCTGATGCAGGTGACGGTGTACTGCGGGGTGCCGGCCGGTGTCGAGGCGTTCTCGGTCGCGCGCGCAGCGATCGCCGACCACAACGCCGAACCGTCGAGCTGACATGCGCCGCCAACGCGTCCTAGCCCTGCCGGTACCCGGCGCCGGCCGTCCCGAATGGCGCACGCCGTGAAGGTCGGCTTCGTGGGCCTGGGCCACATGGGCAGTCCTATGGCGGGACGCCTCATGGACGCCGGACACGACCTGATCGTGCACGACCTTGACGGCATAGCGGTCGATGCGGCCAGCACCCGCGGCGCAGCCGTCGCCGGGTCGCCCAGAGAGGTTGCGGACCTGGCCACCCTGGTGCTGACCAGCCTGCCGACGCCGGCGATCGTCGAGGCCGTCCTGCTGGGCGAGGCCGGGCTGTGCCACGGCAAGGCGGTCCAGCGTGTCGTCGACCTGTCCACCACCGGGGTGCCAACCGCCCAGCGGGTAGCTGAGCAGCTGCGCGAGCGAGGCATCACCGCGGTCGACTCTCCGGTCAGTGGCGGGGCGGCCGGCGCCCTTGCCGGCACCCTCGCGCTCATGGTTGCCTGCCTGGCGGCGGACCTCGCCGTTGTGGAACCGGTGCTCTCGCAGCTCGGCCGGGTGTTCCACGTCGGGGAACAGCCAGGCCTCGGGCAGGCCATGAAGCTCGTCAACAACTACCTCAGTGCCACCGCTCTGGTCACCACCTCCGAAGCGGTCGTGTGGGGCGCGAAAGCGGGGTTGCAGGCGGAGACGATGATCGAGGTCCTGAACGCGGGCACCGGTCGCAACAGCGCCACTCAGGACAAGTTCCCCAAGGCCATCCTGCCGGGCACCTTCGACGCCGGCTTCGCCATCGGCCTGATGTGCAAGGACCTGCGTTTATTCGCGGAGCAAGCCGAAGTGATGGGCGTCCCACTGTGGGTCGGCTCGGCGAGCCGCCAGCTCTGGCAGTACGCCGAGGACCACCTCGGAGCCGACGCCGACTTCACATCGATCATCAAGCCGCTGGAGGAGTGGGCGGGGGTCTCCGTGCGGGGGCGCCGGACCGGGGAAGCCGCCGCCCCCGAGCCCATCGGCATGGGTTAGCAACGAGCGCCTGCTGGCGCCGACCCAGGTGTCTTCTTCTTCACGCTCACTGAGAGGAGTTCTTGACATGTCTTTGGCTGGTCTGCAGGGCAAGGTCGCTGTCGTCACCGGAGCCGCCGGGGGCATCGGCGCCGCCTCCGCGCGGCGGCTGTCACGGGAAGGAGCGCGGGTCGTCTGCGTGGACATCGACGGTGATGCCGCCGAGCGTGTCGCTGCTGGCCTCGAGTCCCCGGCGGTGGCCGTGGTGGCCGACACGTCCGATGCCGCGGCCACCGACAACTACATCGGCGCGGCAACCCAACATTTCGGCCGGATTGACTTGCTGCACGCCAACGCGGGGATCCTGGGGCCGGTCGCTCCACTGGTGAGCATGGCTGAGGCCGACTTCGACCGGGTCATCCAGATCAACCTGCGAGGAGTGTTCCTCGCTGTCCGTGCCGCGATGCGGGCGATGAGCGGGCAGGGAGGGGCGATCGTGGTCACGTCGTCGATCGTGGGCCTTCGGGGAGCGTTCGGAAGCGCGGCCTACGCCGCAGCCAAGCACGGCGTCCTCGGTGTCGCCCGCACGGCCGCGATCGAGGGCGGCAGCCAGGGCATCCGCGTCAACGCGATCTGCCCGGGGGCCATCGAGACACCGATGCTCGACACCCTCCGCGACCTGGTGTCGCCCGGTGACCGCGACCGCGGCGCCCAGATGCTCCGGGCGGGCACGCCGCTGGGGCGCGACGGCAGCCCTGAGGAGATCGCCGCAGCAGTCGCCTGGATGCTCAGCGAGGACGCCTCCTTCTTGACCGGCGCGGTTCTCGCGGTCGACGGAGGCGCGACGGCGGGCTGACGGCGCGATACCCGGCCCGGGCTGGCCGGGTATCGCGGGAGCGGGTCAGCGACACCGCCCAGAATTGGTCCGGCGGTCTCAACAGGTGTCGCCGCTCCCGGATCGGCAACTGATGTCTATCGCCTTGGTGGCGGCACACAGAAGGGTGGTACGTCGAATGAGCGAATGGTCTTCCAATCCGTCGCCAATGGGCGCCGCGGCAATGGCCGCGTTCGTCGGCAGCCGAGAAACCGCGCCCGCCTACTGGTTCAACGGCACATTGTGGGTCATCTTGGCCGATACCTATCAAACTGGCGGATCGTTTTCCGTCATGGAGCAGTGGATGCGGGCCGGGGTCGGACCGCCGCCGCACATACATCCCTGCGACGAGTGGTTCTTCGTCTTCGAGGGCGGCATGGACATGCACCTGGGGACGGAAGCGCTCGCCGCCCGTGCAGGTGACTCCGTGTGGATCCCCCGAGGCACCGACCATAGCTTCAGAACCACTGAGGACAACACCCACGTCCTGAACGCCTACACGCCAGGTGGCTTCGAGCAGGTCATCGCAGGTCTGGGAGTGCCCGCGGAACGCCGTGAGATGCCGCCGGCCGACCTGGCCCTGCCCACGCTGGACGAACTGACGCGACTGCTCAGCAACTACTGGACGGCCACCACTACAAGCCCCTGGTCGACGGTGGCCCCGCAGCGGTGAAGTATCCAGGCCGGCCGTACCACCTGGCACCACCAACATGGCTGGTCGCCATTGATTTCCTGGCAAGCCCCGAACGCAGTGTGCGTTCCTACACAAAGGAGAATTGTGCATGACTCGTACTATAGAGGTAGACCGGGTAGCCCATTTGTTGGCGCTCATGAAGAAGGGCGACGACGTGTTCAACTCCCGTGACGTCGCGGCCATGGACGCGATCCACCACCCCGACATGATCACGTATCTCCCGGGGGCCGCAGAGCCGATCCTGGGCCGGCAAGCGCACGCCGAGATGATCGAGGCGCTGATGCTCATCTTTCCCGACATTTACGTCTACAACGACCCGTACCCGGTCCAGTTCGGGAGTGGCGACTGGAATACGGTGATCACACGCACCACAGGGACCTTCACAGGGGAGTGGGTCTTGCCCAACGGCCACGTGATCCCCCCTACAGGGAAGGCGTTCGACTTGAACTTCTCCAAGGTCGCCAGGTGGGACGGAGACATGATCATTGAGGAGTTCGTGTTCTGGGACTCCGCCCTGCAGGCGCAGCAAATCGGCCTCGCGGGCTGAGCCGACCTCACGCCTCGGCGACTCGGGCAAGATCCCGAAAGGCATGGTCCCGCCGGCCCGCCCAAGTCGTCCCGGGTCGACTACAGGATCCGTCGCCTCGTGAGGCGAGCAACCAGCCCTCACACGCTTTTCAATCCACGCTGGACCAGAAACCTGGTCTCGGACTAGGGGCTAAAGGCGCCCGAGAAGGAGTTTGCATGGCTACCCCAACCCACCCCTCCGACCGCGTCACCCACATTCTATCGCTCATGAGAAAGGGCGACGACGCGTTCAACCGCCACGACATCGCCGCGATGAACGCAGCGCATCACCCTGACATGATCGCCCACGTGACCGGGAACGACAAGCCGATATATGGGCGCACCGCACACGCTGCTGCAATGGAGGTCATGTTCCGCGCATTCCCCAACGTCCACGTCGAAAATGATCCCTACCCCATCCAATTTGGTGATGGCGACTGGATAACAGTGGTTTGCAAGGCCACGGGGACGTTCAGCGGCGAGCTGGTTCTTCCCAACGGCAATGCCATTCCCGGCACCGGCAAGTCTTTCGAACTCAACTTCTCCACCACCGCAAGGTGGGAGGGAGAGCTGCTCGTCGAAGAGTACGTCTTTTGGGATTCGGCGCTCATGGCCCAGCAGATCGACGTCGCCTAGCCCGGGCTAGGCCAGGGTGTTCCCCCTGGTGCATCCACGGCCGGCGCGTCAGCGCCTTGCTAGCCAATCAACGAGCGCACCGCGCGCTTCGAATGAGAAGGAGAATCAGGCATGACTGCTGCCATGAAAGTAGACCGGGTTGTCGAGACGTTGGCGCTGATGAAGCAGGGCGACGACGCCTTTAACTCCCGCGACGTCGCGGGGATGAACGCGAGGCACCACCCGGACATGATCGCGCACGTCACGGGGAGAGCAGCGCCGCTCCTGGGCCGGGAGACGCACGCCTAATGATCGCGGAGATGATCCGTATCTTCCCGGACGTCCACGTCGACAACGACCCGTACCCAGTGCAGTTCGGAAGCGGCGACTGGACAACGGTGATCACCCGCGCGACAGGCACCTTCACCGGTGAGATGATCACGCCCGACGGCCATGTGATCGCCCCGACCGGGAAATCGTTCGACCTCGACTTCGCCACGACCGCCAGATGGCACGAAGACGTGATGGTCGAAGAATTCGTCTTCTGGGACTCCGCTCTGCAAGCCCAGCAGATCGGTCTCGCCGGCTGACGTGCTCTCCTGTCCGGCAGCCCAGCGGGCCACGGAGGTCCAACGCCCCGCTGGGCCGCCTGTCCGGAAAGTCACGGCAAACGCGCACTCCCCAACGTACGGATCGACTGATCCAAATCCTATGACTCGAGGAGACCTACCATGATCTTGGTGACTGGGGCGACCGGCAAAGTCGGCTCCGAGGCAGTGCGCGTCCTGCGTCAACAGGACGCGCACGTGCGGGCACTGGTACGCGACCCGCAGAAGGCGCAGGGCCTTGGCGAGGCAGGTGCGGAACTCGCCGTCGGCGACTTCGACGACCCTACGAGCCTGCGGGCGGCCATGGACGGCGTCGCCAACGTCCTGCTCACCAGCCCCGGCGGTGAGCCGGTGCAGGAGCTCAACGTGGTGGACGCCGCCGCCGTAGCCGGGGTCAAGCACGTCGTCAAACTCACGAGCAAGGCCTCCCCCGACTCCCCTGTCGCACGCCAGCGCTGGCACGCGCAGATCGAGCAGGGCCTGGCCGCCTCCGGATTGGCGCACACGCTGCTGCGTTCCAACGCCTACATGCAGAACACCCTCATGGTGGCACCGAGCATCGCCAAGACGAACAGCTTCGCGTCCTCGATCGGCGCCGGTCGAGTGGGCATGTCCGACGCCCGCGACGTCGGCGCAGTGGCTGCCGCCGTCGTCGCCGACCCAACCGGCCACGCGGGCAAGACGTACTGGCTCAGCGGACCAGACCTGCTCACCTACGCCGACGTGGCCGCAACGCTGTCGCGACTGCTCGGCCGGACAGTGACCTTCCAACCACGCAGCCGCGAGGAGGACGAGAACGAGATGGTCAGCGCCGGACTCCCGCAGCCGGTCGCCGCCATGAACGCCCTGGCGCTGAGCCTGTTCGCCGAGGGCGACGCGGAGTGGCTCTCCCCGGACATGTCGACGCTGCTCGGCCGACCGGCACGAACCTACGAACAGTTCGCCACCGACCACATCGCCGCGTTCTCCTGACCGAACCGCAGCCACGGTCACCGGGTGCCGGGCGAGCCGGCCACCTCGTACGACTGCACCCGCCCGTTCTGCACGCATCCGTTCTGCCTGCACCAACGCACAGCTACCGGAAGGAGCGACCATCCCTATCCATGCCGTCACCGGAGCCTCAGGCCATCTCGGGCGCCTAGTCATCCAGGAGCTCCTGGCCCGAGGCGTGCCTGCGGCCGAGATCGTCGGCCTCGTCCGCACCCCCAGCAAGGCCGTCGACCTCGCCCAGTGCGGTGTCCAGGTACGCGAGGCCGACTACTCCCGCCCAGAGACTCTGGGCGCGGCGCTGGCCGGCGTGGACCGGCTGCTGCTGGTCTCCAGCAGCACGGCCGGGCAGCGCGTCGCCCACCACACCAACGTCATCGAGGCCGCGACAGCCGCGGGAGTCTCCCGGCTCGTGTACACGAGCATGCTCCTCGCCGACGGCACGATCAACCCGCTGGCTAGCGAGCACCAGGACACCGAGGCGGCGCTACACGCGGCAGGCGTGCCGTTCACGTTGCTGCGCAACGGCTGGTACACCGAGAACTACACCGAACAGATGCCCCAATACCTCGAGCGCGGAGACATCGTCGGCGCCGCCGGCAGCGGCCGGATCTCGGCGGCGACCCGACAGGACTACGGCGCCGCGGCCGCGCTCGCGCTGCTGCAGCACGAGCAGGGCGACCGCATCTACGAGCTCGGCGGCCCGGCCTTCGACCTGTCCGAGCTCGCCCACGTCATCAGTGAGGTCACCGCCACACAGGTCACCTACCGCGACCTGTCGGTCGAGGAGTACACCGACTGGCTGCAGCAAGCCGGCCTCGACCCGGCGACCGCCGACTTCGTCGCCGCCCTCGACGCGTCGATCGCCCAGGGCGACCTCGACACCGACAGCCAGGACCTGGCGCAGCTGCTGGGCCGTCCCGCAACCCCGCTCATCGACGTCGTGCGCACGGCGCCAGCCTGACGAGGCCACCGTGCCGGAGGACTCGGGCGTTCGCGGCGGCCGAGCAGGTCCACTCAACAGGTAGCTCCACCTGCAGGGGCGGCGTCCCTCGTGCGCGAACGTCGATCGCTCCACAAGCCGCTCCCCACCAGGTGCCCGTCCCCAGCGCACCGAGTCCGCGGCACCACGCGAAGCACATTGACCGAACAGCCCCACCCCATCAACCAGCCAACCTGAAAGGTCATCATGCCGGAGACATTGCCCGCAAACCTTCCGCTCGTGAACGGTCGTGACACCGCGCCCGCCTTCTGGATGTACAACTCGCTGTGGCTCCTGCTCATCGAGGGTTCGCAGACAGGCGGGAGTTACTCCCTTCTGGAACAGTGGATGCGGAAGGACACCGTCGTGTTGCCGCACGTCCACAACTTCAACGACGAGTGGTTCTACGTCATTGAGGGGACGCTCGACCTGACGATCGGCGGCGACGCCGTACACGGCAAGCCAGGGGACAACATCTGGATCCCGCGCGGCACCGTGCACGAGTTCACGGTCACCAGCGACGTGTGCCACGTCCTCAACGGCTACACGCCCGGCGGCGTCGAGCAGTCGATCAAGCACCTCGCCCAGCCGACCGACGTGCGGGAACTCCCGCCGACGTCGCTCCCACTGCCCGACGAGCGCACGATGCGACTGATCTTCAACAACTACTGGACGTGCGAAGCGGGCGCGGGCTGGGAGCAGACAAACGCCGACCCCCGGACGTGACCACAGAAGTCGCTGGGCTGCCCCACGGTCGACCCAGGACCACGTCTGCTGCGCGTCACGCCACCGCGGTCAGCCGCCACGACGCCTCCGACGCGGCCTCCCGCACCGCCGCCGCGCACCAGCCGCCCCACCGAACGCGCAAGGACCGCGCCTCGCTCCCTGCCGATCCCACGTACGGCACAGCGTGCCGAGCGCTGCCAACGGCACCGCCGCCCTCAAGGAGTGCTCGCCGATGACCACTGTTCAAGCCCTGCGCACGCCGGACGACCGCTTCGCGGACCTTCCGGGCTTTCCGTATCCGCCGACCTACGCGGAGGATCTACCCGGGTACGAAGGACTTCGAGCGCACTACCTGGACCTGGGACCTGGTGACGCCGAACGCACCTTCCTGTGCCTGCATGGTGAGCCGTCTTGGGCATACCTGTATCGCAAGATGATTCCCGTCATGCTGGCAACCGGTGCGCGGGTCATCGCCCCGGACTTCTTCGGCTTCGGGCGGTCAGACAAGCCCATCGAGGACTCGACATACAGCTTTGACTTCCACCGGGAGTTCCTGCTGCGTCTCGTTGAGCGCCTCGACGTTCGCGATATAACGTTGGTCGTGCAGGACTGGGGAGGGACGCTGGGGCTGACGTTGCCCGTGGACTCAGGCTTCCGCTCCAGACTGGACAGGCTGTTGGTGATGAACACAGTCCTGCCCGTCGGAGAGCCGCTTGGGCCGCACTTCTACGAGTGGAGGTCGCTCGTCCGGAACACGCCGGACTTGCCCGTCGGGCAGTGGATGCGTGACGGGGCGCCGGAGCTCACGGATGAGGAGGTGGCTGCCTACGATGCTCCTTACCCCGACAGGCGGTTTCAGGCCGGAGCTCGAACGTTCCCGGACTTGGCCATGGTCACGTCCGAGATGGCAGGCGTCCCCGAAGCCCTGGCAGCTCGCGCGTTCTGGTCAGAACAATGGACCGGTCAGTCCTTCATGGCTATCGGCGCGAACGACCCAGACGTAGCGACCATGCAAGCTTTGCGGACAGAGATCCGCGGCTGTCCCGAGCCGCTGGTACTACCCGATGCCGGTCACTTCGTGCAGGAGCAGGGGGAGGCAGTTGCTCACGCGGCCCTTCTCGCCTTCGGCGATCTCTGACTAGCCCGACGGGACGCGACATCCGGGAGTCGCGTGCTGGCCACCGGGTGTCGGACCAGGTCGTCGACCGACTGGTCGCCTTATGGTTCCCGACCCGGCGATCCTGGGGCGCGGCCGGCGCCCACCCACCACAGACACCTGATACACCACCCACCAAAGGAGCAACCACGATGAAGGCCATACAGTTCTCCCGCTACGGCGGGCCCGACGTCATCGAGCTGGTCGAGGCCACCGAGCCACACGCCGCCGACGGGCAGGTCCGCATTCGGGTCCACGCCGCGGGGGTGAACGCCATGGACTGGAAGCTTCGCACCGGGCAGCTGCAGGAGATGATGCCGTTGTCCCTGCCGTCCGGGACGGGTGTCGACGCCTCCGGCGTGGTGGACGAGGTAGGTGCAGGCGTCGGCGATGTCAAGATCGGCGATGCGGTGTTCGGCATCGGCTCCGACACCTTCGCCGAGTACGCCGTTCTCACCAGCTGGGCCCCGAAGCCCAGCTCGCTGTCGTTCGAGCAGGCCGCCGGCCTGCCCATCCCGGTTGAGACGGCCGTCCGGATCCTGGACCAGGTCGGGGTGCAGCCCGGGCAGACTCTGCTGGTCAGCGGCGCTTCCGGCGGCGTCGGCTCCGCCGTCATCCAGATCGCCACCGAACGGGGGATCCGGGTGATCGGGACGGCCAGCCCCAGCAACCAGGACTACCTGACCTCCATGGGAGCCACCGCCACGACATACGGCCCGGGCCTGGTCGACCGAGTCCGAGCACTCGTACCCGACGGCATCGACGCGGCCCTGGACATCGCCGGCTCCGGCGTCATCCCCGAGCTCATCGAGCTGACCGGCGACCCCACCAAGGTGCTGTCGATCGCAGACTTCAGCGCACCCGAGCACGGTGCGCAGGTCTCCGGGACCGCCAAGGAGCCTGCCGCCGCACTCGCCCACGCCGCGCGGCTCTGGGAAAGCGGCATTCTGAACATCCCGGTCGAGCGGACCTACACCCTCGCCGAAACCGGCTCGGCGCAAGCGGCCAGCGAAGAAGGCCACGCCAAAGGCCGCCTCGTCGTGACCCTCCCGTAGAACCCAGCCTGCCAGCGCTGGTCTGGGTTCGACCGAGCAGCGCCGGTTCGCCCGACCCGGCGGTCACGCGGACCGGCGGGTCGGCGGGTCGGGTGTCTCCACTCCGGGCGCGCTGTCCGGGTCGTGCTCTGCAGGCCGAGGGCTCTGATCAACGACGGTAGGGCCCTGGTGCGGGCTGCGGCGCTGTTGGCTTCTCGCGGGCGCGCGGCCGGCGCACCCGAACTGCCGGCCGCTGCGGGTACGCGTACGGAACGCTCGTCTGGTCCTGCTGCGCCTCCCCCTGAGGATCTATTTTGAGTGGGGTCTCCACGTAAGTGCCGTAGGTGGCGAATGCGGTGTCCCACAAGGAGCGGAGCCACTAGATCTTGGGGCGTCGGACCGCTCCAGGCTGGCTACGGCACCGAGATGGAGACCCCACTCTATTTGACCGGCGCGGCGTTCCCGCAAGCTGTCGGTGGCCTCGCTCAACGCCGCCGTCAGACCGATCCGGTCCGCGAGTTCAGCCAGCAACACCGTCCCGGCGTGCGACCCCCCCCCCGTCCCGTCACACGTGATGGTCGGCGGCGTCCTGCTCGTTGTAGGTTGCACCCGCGAAGTGCCTCTCCTCGTTGGAATCTTTGTTCATCAGCAAGACAAGAATCCCAGCAACGACAGGCGCTTCCGCGCTTCCCGGCCCGTGTCGGGCCACAAGATCAGATCGCTACTGCAACAGCGGGGCTAGCAGTCGAGTCTTCTATGCGCTGGCGGTACTGAGAACCTGTAGTTGTATACCGTGCTCCTGCAGGAGTGGGTTGTAGTGGTTAGGACTCGCGTCAGAATAACCTAGGTCATGCTTATCCGTTTCGCTCCGCTCGACCCTGGCTCCCAGGCACTTTCACCCTTCCGCCGATGATCGAGTAGGCCGCCAGAGCACCAAGGCGCGAGACGGCGTCGCCGACGTAGCCTCGCCGGCGCGAGATGCCGCTGTGGGAGCGCTTCTGAGCACCG
>JAABUK010004172.1_pt1 | contig 23759 bp, 21 predicted proteins | sample 5559141 | NCBI WGS metagenome assembly JAABUK01 (sample SAMN10711869, study PRJNA513367) | rock metagenome | isolation source: Antarctica rocks | place: Antarctica: Victoria Land, Pudding Butte nord | collected 2016-01-03
AAATCGTCTCCAAAGGCCTTCTGGGCATGGTATAATGTATGGTGCAAATATAATGGTCAAAAAACGCGTCGAAATTTGGCCAAGAAAAACGCGCCCGCGGGTAGATACTTTTGCGTTAGTACTGTAGATCCTCAGACCTTCCAAAACATGCATTTTGACCTCATTCTTTGAAGATAATCCTTTATTCTTATCTTATCATTCCCCGACTTGCTCGATCAAAACACCCTAATCCAGCCTAGTAGTGGCGAGACTCGACATACTCGTTGTTACCATCAAGGACCACGGCAGTGTAATGGTTGTCATTGCCATGTTGAGGCTCGCTGTATCGGAGGTTAATCCAGTGATCATGTTTAACTTGCAAGGTTGATACGTACCGCATAACAATCTTCTCGGCTTGTGCAGGCAATACCTTGGTGTCGCCTTGCACTGCTGCCTGAATTCGGTTTTCATAGTTTCAGTAATGCCTGCCTCAGGTCTAGACCAATTCGACGTCTGGGTCGCAACGCCAAGTACGATGGACTTGGTACCTTTGGTAATGGTGCCGGTGGCCACAAATGCCTTGACTACGTTGCCTGGCATGTTGCTGAAGGGAAGATATAGGGGTATATCCGCTTTATCCAATGTTGGTCGGAATATGAAGATTATATTCGAAGGTGTGTCTTGGAATATCTATGTTGAGTTTGGAGTGGTTGTGAGAAGGTTGTCTTCGAGGAGGATGAGAGACTCATATACTACGTAGAGAGCTGGAGACAGTAAGAGAGTAATCTCGCAATATCCGTAAGCCATTCCTATATGAGATGCCGTGTGACGCATCATGTGGAGTTAGCTACTCTTAGGGAGAAAACGCTTTTGATAAACCTACCGCTAGGGTTGCAAGCTAGATCTTTCATGCAAGCCATGTCACATGTTTAAGCGCTTTACGGTGCCCGAGTAAGCAATGACTCAAAGACAGGAAGCAAATTATTTCAAAATGTTTGGACAAGTCATAGACCACAGTACAAGAGTAGGGTAAGTAGAAATATGCCCGTGGTGTGTGGGAAATTCTCCCACATGGCCATGATTTTAGGGCTAGGGCAATAATCATACCTGATTGGGTAACCACTAAGTGGCCAGCGTACCCTTGAGAGGGTTTCACAGGTGGACGCCATCCAAATTTAGAGCATCCCGTAAGGCCGCCTTAACAACGCGGCACTCTGGATAAAAACAAAGCAATTTTACGCTAATATAACAAGAGAAGGCCCAGAGAGAAGGTATTCGTGCCCTTTCCCCTGTCTCGACTTCTGATTTCCTTCATTATGCGCAGATCCGCGACAATGATGTCATACAACATCGGCCAGATCCTCCGGGGCAGGAATGCTTCGTACACAATCAATACCCAACTTCGTAACCGTCCAGAAGGACCATGGCTTGCTACGTATAGAGCTCCATTCATTGCGGGTTGTGACCCTTTTCCTGACTTGTACTAGGGGTCCGAATCAGGAGAGAGTTGTTGTGAAGACCGCCCCTACAAATCGCTTAAACAATGAAGCCCAGACGCTCCAGCTTTTCCAAGGCTGTCCCTCAATCCGTCAGTTGGTCGATCGGATTGAGAATCCGGAATCGGTGGTACTTGAATATATGGACGACAATGTCCTCAACTTGTTACGGCAAAAGCGGCTTATAAAAGTAGAGGCGAAGCGTGCTCTTAGAGCTACTATTGAGGCGCTTATTGCCTTACACGACAAAAACATTGTGCATACAGGTACGTTATGGAGGGGAGGCCTTATTGATTATAAAGTCATCAAGAATAACTGATCTATTACCCCAGACATTAAACCCGATAATATTCTCGTGAAGTATGGACCCTGGGGTACCCAGTACAAACTTAGTGATCTTGGGGATTCTGCACCGCCAAATGTACCCTCAAACGACGGAGGACACCTAATCGGTGCAGAGATATTTTGCGCCCCAGAAGTACCGCTTGGTATCCCGTGGACGACCAAAGCTGATATTTGGGCGGTTGGTGCCACGGTAAGTAATTTGCAATACGCTTTAAGTGTCATCTATCTAATAGTTCCGTATATAGGGCATTACTTTGATAACAGGAAACTATATATTCCTACCTCAAAATGCCCCTCCGACAGGCGATCCGCGGTTATCTATGGGAGTCCTCCAAATGCAGAACGATTACTACGGACCTATTGGTAGAGAGGCTTTCAAAGACCTCGTAGATGACTCGGTTCGGCCGCTACTACTGCAATTCGAAGAAAATTATCGACCGTTCTCCTTGGCGGCTGTGTCTCAAAACATCACTCAGAAGGACATTGATTTCTTTGACTATATTATGAAGGTTGATCCGAGACAGCGTCCAACATCAAGTGAGGCTTTGCGGCATCCATGGTTTAATGAGGTATAGGGAAGGTACTCCAGACTGTATTTCTTCTAACGATTTAGACTGGTACCCGTTATGTCGCTCTTTCTGGATGTCAGCTTTGTGCGTAGGAGTGTTTTAGTTGAATCTATTGAGAAACTATTTTCACAATCAACTCTCTCTGTTATCAATAATGCAAGCAGCTCCTACAGACAATCTATACTCCATACGGCTTACCTTCCCTCGTTAGCGCATAGTCACGTTGAGTATTTCGCTTTTTAGAGTATCTGGAAAGATAGCAGAACTCCTGTTATACTCTTTTTTGCTGCATAGCAATGCATAGATATAGCGTCCGAGATTTCATCCAGCCTTGTCCGCATATATCGCATTTCGATCTTTGGGACCTCGCCGTGTCCTAAATCGTGCCTCAAACTGCCGCAACAACCGCTGAGCGTTCCCTCACTCGCCCCTGGGCAGCCATGTACTCCTCTAGCGCACCTTGTACTCATAGCTCTTTCCCACCCGTCTCTTACCAAGAATCTTTGTGATCTCCCATTCCTCCTCTTCTAAAACGCAAGTTCGAGCCTCAGACTGCTGGTGAGGCGGCGGAGAACCGGCGCTAAAAGGGCCTGCGAACACTGCTGTTCCGTCCTCGTCTTCGCCGATGACCCGCCTACGTGGATACTGGGGTAGAGCCTCGTGGGCAGAGGTTGGTGGATCAAGAGATTCGGTGGGAGGTTTAGGGGCCGTAAGGGCGTCCGCGCAATTGAGGGTCTTTGACTCTTTCCTCGTGTGGAAGCTGAGGTGGCGCGCGGGTTTCTGATGAATGAGTGTATGAAGAAGAAGCTATCTACGCAAACTAGCAAGGAAGAAGGAAATAGGCCTATGCTGAGTAAGCCGCCAAGGAGGACCTACAACAGTTTCATCTGTAGCTCCACGCTAGCGGCCTTAGCAAAGGCGCCGTATTTGTCGACAATTATACTGTCATTCTCCAGCATGACCGGGTAGTCTATAGTTGTGTCAGAAGGAGAGGCCGGGGCGTTGCTCAGCGATACGGAAGAGGGGGGGCCACCTTGACTGTTACCAGGCCCGCTGGAGGGAATTAAGCTTCTAGAGCTCTCGCGATGATAGAAGTCCGGTAGAGGGGGAGGTCGTTTGAAGACAGGCTTAGATTGCGAACGACTCAGTGCGAGAACCTGGTCATGGACGGTATTATCTGTCTCATCAATGGGGTCTTCCGAAAGTCATCAATCGCGGCCCACAACTAGAAGGGCCTAGGCACTGACCTGTACGTCGGCCCTTCTTCTTCTTCTTCATGGACCTCGGTTCACCTCCGCCGCTCTCGTTGAAACCTGTCTTATCCGCCGTGCACTTGAAGGAAACTCGAACGCCTTTGGCAGCTCTGGCCGACCGGTCCACATCTGGTGTATCACCAACTCTAATCTGCCCGTCACCTTTGTCTGCCTTCTTTTTTCCATCACTGGAGGGACCAGGTCCAACGTCTTCGAGGGGACTGCCACCTGATTCCGTGTGTGTTTCGGGTATCGACGAAGGAAGGGCGGTATCGGCATTCCACGCTGCAGCCTGCCCCTTCGAACGCGCTTTCAGGAGCCGGCAAGGGCGCCATCACCCAGGCAGCACCCAGGATCACCCTACACTGGAAGAGGGTTGAGGCCGGGGCAGATTTTTATCAGCTTGGCAGCCGAACAAAAGTAAAATCTGCTCCCAGCTCACGTAGAATCCAAACGCCTTAAAATATCTCCCAATGAATGTATTGCCTGATGAAGGAGGAACAACTGATTGCTCTTGCTACTATCAGCCAAAGCAGCTTCATCTTATCCCAAGAAACATCTTCAGTCTGGTTCGTTATGATATGTATATATTTCAAGGGTCATAGAATTTGATATCCTTCTATTGCCGTGCTTGACCATTAAGTGTATCGCCTCTGTATGGTGAGTCGATACTTCGTTGTTGCTGTTGAATTGCTGATTGTATCTCTAGACCCCGGATAAGTTCTGCCAGGAACATTTTGTAAAGGCCCCTCCTGAACAAAGGTCTGGCTGTTCCAATTCGATCTCGCCTGCGATTTTACCTCTCCCATTACCTGAATTTCTGTCTAACCGATTAGACCTTCAAAGTCTCGTATCCAAGCTCGAGGACTCCATGCACCGAGGTCCGTAGCGAGGAGACTTGCACTTCTAAGTTGGGGTCCCCATACTGGCGGTGTCTGTACGCGATGCGCTCGGAAGGCACGCTCTTGACGTGGAGTATGGTGAAGTCATTGACGGTGGGATCAGGTTGTACCAAGATGCTGCCGTGGCGCATGAAGGGGCCACCCCCATGGGGCCACCCCTATGCCCTATGCTCGTAGACTGTCACAAAAACAGCTACAAGACCTTCTGCTGGCGGAGGCGATGCAGATTGCCTGATTGGCGGCGCGGTGGCGTCTGCGTGGGTAGTGTGCGCTGAACTGTTGTTCGTCGATGGACGGGGTATCCGACGTTTCGGGCTCGGAGACCTTTGCCTCTGTTCACGACGTGGTGGGTTCCCAGATGCTTCCTCTGTGGAGATGAAAGCTGTAGTGGCGTGCTTCGAGGTAGGTTCCCCCCCCCCTCGATAATGTGTGCTGCATAAGGGACGCTGATTCCCTGGTGTTCGGCAAGACTGAGTACGTCTGGTCAGTAGTGGGACTTCCAGAATCTTGTGGGACTGCAGACTTGATTGCTTGAACATTCTATCTCTTCTTGTCTGTTGGTAACGAGAAAGGGACATAAGCGGACGTCCCATTTTGCACCTGGGAATCTCACCCTTATTCGCCCTCTTCTACAGTCGTAATCCATCCACTTCGCTCTTGAAAATGCGACTTCCATAGACTGTCGGGACCTCTTTCAAGAAATAACAAATGAATTGCTGCGTTCCTGGACGCTCATATGAGTCATAGTCGTGCCTACGCGTGGTCACCTTGGAGCTTCACCAGTGTCTCGACATAGTTCGAACACGAAAAACCCCACAAGCTGGGCAAGGCGAGATCCAGAAACTTGCTGCAGCTTTTCCAGGGGACTTGAAGGGGTAAATGTGGCCACCAGGTTTTGGTTTCCCGCACGATGGAAAGGTGGTGAATATTAGACATCGACGTGCCCCGTCTGCCATGAAACAAAGCCAGCTGGTCCACGATGCGGAAATAATCGTCGTCTCAGGCAATGTTGATTTTCCAGATCCTAAGTAGTATTTCGCACACTCTTTGATTACGTACAGTCTCAGAGACGGTGAAACAAGCGAGCCCAAATGTGATGAATGAGTGTATATAGGAGGAAGCTATTTACACAGACTAGCAAGGAAGAAGTAAATAGGTCTATGCTGAGTAAACCGCCAAGGAGGACCTACCACAAAATGGCAACCCCGTTGCCGATGCGTTGCCTGGTTGGGCTCAGCCCTATCTCATCGCGCAGCGCGCCTAAGCGCCGCTTAGGACAGGGGACGGCTCGCGCTTCGGCCCGAAGCCTGTCGCCTATTGGGTTAGCCGCGCCATTTCACCGCGCTGTCCCGAGTTGGTTCGGCGGCAGGTGGCAAAATCCGCTCAACCTCTCTCCTCCGACACCTAACGCCATCTCCGCACCGACGCCTCAGCTTTCTCTTCCAGAATCAGTCCCTGCAGGCAAGCGTGTCAGCCATACCGCCTTTCTCCAACCATATCTACGCCATTCTTACATACCCACAAGGGGAGAACTTGCTCTCAGACATGGCAGAGTTATCGCTGGAGGCAGAGGGCGTGGCTGCGCCTTCGGTCGTGTTATTCAAGAAGAGAAGCTCGCGCCCCAATGGAAACATCAGGAAAAGACCGGCAACGCCAATTACATCACAAACCGATGATACTTCCGACTACTCGCCTTCAGAAGATGACTGGCTACAACGTCATAGAGTCAAGCGCAGGCACCAGAACACCGGCGTGATAACTCCTCCGTCAACGAAGAATCCCAGCACAGAGCTTTTCCCAACCGTCTTACGGTCTAATCGTAACGTCCCTCTCGGTGCCACAAACGACGCAACGAAACGGAGCAACTGGTTTGACGAGAACACGAAAATAGGTCCGACCCAGGCCTCGACAAATGTCCGCACCACTATCGTCACCGATTTCGCCCCTGACGTATGCAAAGATTATAAAACGACAGGTTGGTGTGGATTTGGGGATACCTGCAAATTTCTTCACGACCGAGGCGATTTTAAGCAGGGCTGGCAGCTTGATCGAGAGTGGGAGAATGTCATCAAAGGGAAGAAGAACCTGGGCGGGACCGTGGTTGCGAGCGCCAACAGGAACAAGGCCGAGAATAACGAGGACGATGAAGAGAAGGCCATGCTAGAGAACATCCCCTTTGCCTGCTTCATTTGCAAGGAGGCATACAAATCGCCCGTCATCACACGATGTGGCCACTACTTTTGCGAGTCCTGTGCCCTTAAGAGGTACACGAAAGATCCGACATGCGCAGCGTGTGGAGCGAGCACCAACGGAGTCTTCAATTCTGCGTCAAAATTGAAAAAGTTGCTGGAAGGGAAGAGGACACGGGCGGCTGAGAAACGCCGAGCGGCCATAGAAGTCGGACAGGAAGTCAGCGACGAGCATGAGTGATGATTTTAAGATACCGAATATTTCGCAGAAGCTCTTCAAGATACGGAACAACGAAGCGAAGGGAACTTCGGTAGTGGGCCATTGCTGCTGGAAAGTAGGACTGCGAAGGGGACACAGAGAAGAGGCGTGCAAAAGTCGGGCGGGAAGAGAACAAGCGGCGGTGGTAAAATGCAGCCCCAATGTATGTAACATACACCCCAGCCATAACCTCTGTACCAATTCCCCTCGATATGCTGACAGCCCTGAGGATCGTGGCAATATAAATCTTCGCCCCAAATCTTCCCACCATGTGCCAGTGCCTCACTGTCGATCCTTCAATCAGTATTGGTTTGAACGTTGTACATCCCCTTCTCTTTCACTCCCTCCAGATTATTGGAGCACGGCCTGCCGTAACGAGTACAAGTCTTGCACGGGTCTGCAGAACTTGCATGATGACCAGTTCTTCCATTCCCAACGCAGTAGCGACAGGGAGTGTGATTGATTGGGCCCTGTGAGCTTAGCTCGAGAACGTGTCTTGCCCGGTCTGGATAATCATTCAGAGCATCGTCAGTAACATCTCGACAGATAGCCTTGGCTACCTGGCAACGTGGACATGGCCTGTCTCCACAACACTTATACTGCTTTAGAAAGCAAGAGTTGCCCTTTGGGAAAGAGGATGCTTCAATGGTTAGTACCTCGGCCGTTTTGGGTTTGATGACTTTCTTGCGTCCCAAAATGTATCGTGCGAATCCCTGGGGACTCTTTCAGAGCTACCACGGTAATCTCCTTACAGCGAGCCCTGCCCTTCCAGCAAGATTAGCAAGGCCTGTTTCCATCGCACTTGAGCCGTTTTCGAAAACAATAGTTGCACCTCGCAAAAGTAGAAAGATCTATATCTTTTAAGCAGTCGAGGTTCTGCGGCTCGATTTCCCTGGTCTTGATGGATACAAGGCGGGAGCCCAAACTAATGTTACCATGTAGGACTTCTTTTTGTTCTGGAGATTGGTAGCCTTGAGATGATACCTTAACAGACAATGCTCCCGTAAACGGCGCTCTTGTGGACGGTGCTCTTGTGGACGGTGCTCTTGTGGACGGTGCTCTTGTGGACGGTGCCCTTGTGGACGGTGCTCTTGTGGACGGTGCTCTTGTGGACGGTGGTCTCGTGGACGGTGCTCCTTTTATAGGAGATACATTCGCGGAAGATGCTCTCAAAAATGTTCTGATGATGGTCCTTCCGTGGGTGATGCACTCGTGGGCGACCTAGATGCTTTGACGGAGGGTTTTGCCTTCCTTGAGGGCCTTGGATAGTACGTCTGGTGGTTGTCAAGGATCTCCCGTACGAGACCGCTGGCTTCCAAGTCTTGCGGCCCTGCCAGACAGTCCCATACAGCCTCAGCTCGCGGTAGTATATCCTCCCTTCCTCCCAATCTGGCTTTATAGCTCCGGACCCCGTGAGATGCGAGCCACGCCCCCCCAAGATGTTTCGCCCCCATTGTGCTTAAAGAGGTGCGCGTTGTTGGCACGGAGAGGTTCCTTTTTGCCTGCTCGATAGCGTGCTCGTGTCTAAGAGTGTCGTAGCTTTTGGTGGGGCAGTGATCTGTCCATAGGAACGAACGTGACGGCCTCCCCAGTTATCCAGTAGGGACACCATGCTCTGACTAAGTCAAGTATTTGCCGCTTGTTTTTCTCATATCGCGGAAGGTCGTCGACCCGACAAGACTGCGGGGCGCGACAACGGGGAGACACAACCTCTACGCGGAGTTAGTCCCCTAGAGATGGATTGGCATTTCTATAAAATACCTTCCGGGACGGATGGAGATCTTTGGGCGAAGTGATACGGCTTCTTGGTCAAAGAGAAACCCAATTCTCGGCGCCATTGCTCGAGTGCGTTGGCACTATTCAGGCCAGTCCACGAATAGGGGTTCAGTCTGGATCCTTGCGGAAGACACGTCCATAAGGGCTGAACCGGTGATGTCCGGAAGAGAAGCATGGAATACATCTATCTCCATGAAGTTGAGGAGTAATGCTACCTCTTCCATATTGCTGTCGCCTCGACGTTCGAGTTGTCCAAAGATCAACCAGAAACTCTGGATTCCGGGTCGTTGACTCCAAAATTTGATACGAGAAGTACCGAGACGTCTGTTTTTCCTCGACAGCCTTGCAGGCATCGGCCTCCGCTTCGTTGCTGCTGCCAGGCCCCTTTCAAGCTCTTTGATCCTAGCGCCGATGGAAAGAGATGATCCGACATACAATCCGACGTACTTGTCACCACTGGGGTCGTACATCACATGGACGTATACCCCCGGTCTATGACATGTTCGCGCTTTAGATTTCTGACACTGATTGACCTTATCGAAACTGAGACGCCCAGTTTCGATGAGACCTCGCATGTCGGGTTCAATGCTGGCTAAGATCCGTTCTCTCAGATTTTGGGCTTTAATCTTTTTGAGATATTCTGCGTGTTTGTACCTGGGCTCGTCGGCAGAACACGCTACTTCATCTATCTATCGGATCATGTTCGAGAGGACCAAGATGTGATTGTTTGAGTCGAGCCGGAATCGGGGGTCGAGGGCATTATTCAGATCGGCCCGACAAACCAATTTCCTCTCGTTGAAAGCCCCAAGCCGTGATGATGACCTTGATAGACCCTTCTCGGCGAAGTAGATCCTTCGGTGGTATCGGTTGCAGAATGGGCATCTTCCAAGATCCTGTAGCCGGTTTGGTGGTCCGACTTGTGACCTTCTTGACCTGCTTCGGCTTCGCCATCCGACTCAAAGCCTTCCCACTCATCATCCTCAGGCCCGCCAATATGGCAGGATCTATTGTCCAGCTCAGGGTCTTCCTGAGTAGCTTCGGCTTAGTCATCTGGTGTGGGCCTTCCCCATTTATTATTATCAGCAGAAATGAAGCTATTATTTTAAGCTGACGCAGTGAGTGTTATAGACTCTGCTAAGATTGAAGATGGAACAGCGGTGTTTTACATTGTCTATTTCAAGGCCGTCGCAATATCATAAGCGCCGAAAGCCTGATAGTAGATCAGTTTTTAACGCGGTACTGTCTCCAAATTTCGTCGCAATGATGTACCTCAAAGCCAGAATAGATATCTATCTGCGCACACATGTTATTATTATTAACAAGTTAGAGTTTGATACTTTACGAGTCTTCTATGCTCTTCACGTTACGGCTCCTACTATAACGGGCCCTCGCCGTCGTGCTGGCTTAAGCTCCTCGAGTGTCTTGATCAGTAATCCGATTGCTTATCGGTATATAATTAATTCTAATAAATTTATTATACACATCTAATTCTACTGTTATCTGTTGCGATTATATAGATAGAGAAATAGGATGCCGTTGTCGATTTTTTTCTTTTCAGACACTGGAAGCAAGGATCTGGCACCCGTGGTCTTCCCTTATCTTGAATATTGTGCGCTATCTCCCTCTTCTGCTCTCTCTTAGCGAGTACGATATCATTGCCCTGTTTCTTCTTTTTCCTCTTTTGCAGTGGCTTTCCATCGGTACATGCCTGATGCTGATGAAAACACCAAGCATGTTTGCTCGACTTGCCGCCTATCGCGACCATAAATGTAGGGAAACTGGATGCCTTTTTCGACCATCTCTTGTGTAGGCACTGAAAACAAGGACTAGGCTCACATAGATTTCGACGAAAACTATCGATTTTAAAGGATTCTCGTCGATTCTAGCTTCAAATAGCTGGAGACAAGTGTTTTTTGGGGTACTTTGAGCTGAAATATAGCTGAATTCAGCTATCAAGAAGGTCTGAAAGCAGTTCTAAAGGAATTCAAGCGATTTTGAAGCCGAAAGAGGGGTGTAGAAGGTTGATTGAAAAGAAAGTTGCTGTGTATGCTAAGAAATCTGCAATTTGATAGCGCTAAATTCACGCTAAGAACAGCAACGCTATTCTCAAATAGGATCGTCACCCATTCAGTGTCACAAGAGGGATAAAGACTAAGCTGAGAGACAAGCTAGATTGGGGGGAAGGTTCGCGCCAAATACATTACTATTTATGGCTGTTACAATGCTACTATGCTTGCTACGTCTATCTTAGATCGAAGTTGACTTTATTGTAGATTTTCTCAGATCCATCTACAGTCACAAAGCATCCAAAGACTATAAAGAAATTTGCTTAGGCAAGAATGGTTTCGAAGCCATATGAACTTTCAACAATCTATCGAATTTAGACTAGAGGCTCAACCATCAGTCGTAAAGGCATTATAACTTCCGTCCCCCAAGTGCCGTATTACCACTCAATCCCAACTTCAAGCTAGTGACAAAAGGTCTTTTCGCAACGACACTGGTCACCTGCCGTGATCGTTGTGTAGACTTCGTTGTCAGAGGTGTCAGTTTCTTTTGGAAGCATCTCTAATTGCGGCGCATGCAACGACCACCCTCCGTCGTATCCAAACCAAATAGTGTTGGCAAGGAACACGCTTGAAACCAGCAACAGCCCGCGTCACAATCGAAGGGGTGGACCCGAGACGTTACATCAGATGCACGAAGAGCACGAGGCGTCGAAGTGGCTGCGCCCCAGGCCGAGTTCAGGCAGGGAAAGCGATGCGCCGCATATGGGTGCGCCAAGCATGCTGTGCCGCAAAAGCGTTGGTCCTAAGAGCAGAGTTCCCGAATTAGTCTGAGCACGACCGGCCATGGGCGCGAAATCTGGCACAAAGCGTATTGACCATGTAAACTGGCTTGAATCGCAATACGCAAAACTTTGAAACCTATCCTACTGTTTGCTTCGAGACTTTCATCCTCCGTCAAGGTTATGAGAAGACCAGAACGATCAAGCGCCGACCTCATTTGGAGCCAATTGATACAGCACTCCTTTGCAAATGTATGCACCAGACTTCAAAACTCCTGTAGGTCCGCGCCTCCTCGTCTGCTGGTCGTTTGAAATCTGTTACGACCTTCAGAAAGACCCACGTGAAATCACACGACATTGGATGGAAGTCTCTAAGACGAAAATGAGATTGGCGCCTCCTAAGACAATTCCAGGTTCCAAGTATACCTCATTGCCAATGCAACATGTTGATGAGAAGGTATAAAAGGGCCTCCAAATACCGTAGGAATGGAGACATCAGCATTTGCACCTTTCATTGGCATCATTCTGAATTCCACTCTTCAAGTGGTACCTACCCAAGAAGCAATCAGTCCTATAAGCTATTCTTTTGACAGCCCGAGACACATCTGAGGTATTATGCCGAGCGTCAGATCTAGGCTTCGATCAGCCAGGGAACGCCTTGACAGTGCACGGGGAAAGGTTGATTCTCTCGCACGAAGAAAAAGGGAGGCCCAAGAATATTACTTGTCCACAGAAGGTCGCTCTTATCAAACGCGTATGCCCCCTTCTGCATAAATACCTGGTTAAGCCCAAAGACTGAGGGGAAGGCAATATAGCAAATGCAATGATGACAACTTGAGGCTAACTTTTGCGTGCAAATACAGGAAAGAAGGCTCGGAAAAGCCTGGAAAACTGGTCTGAAGCATACGAGGACGCCAGATACGACTGTGACAGGGCTCAGCGAAATTTGATCGAGTTAGAAGATCTGATGCGTGACATTGGACGCTTGGCCACACAAATTAGGTATCTCTTCTCCTTCCAGGTTTGACTTCCCGATTTGCGAAATATGGAAGTAATACCAGCGTGCCAGCGTTAAGCTAACTTTGAACAACCAAATAGTCAGTCAAGAAACCTACCCATGGAACTTGCTCTTCATATAGCGGAGGAGTCGTACCGGTAGATGCTGGTTGTTTTGTATCATCGGTTGCCGCTATATGTCTGCCTATGTATGTGATATCGTCTGTCTTTGTGGGAAACTCGTTGGCATGGAAGGTTTGGGGATTAGGAGCTGCATGTTTGGTCTAGCTTTGATTATCCACCTGTCTTGGAATTAGTATATCGTGGAAATGCGGGCTGAGTTTACTTTCCTATGTCTTTCTTGCGTCTCCCTTGAGACTGACAATCCGATTCAACACTATTTTGTTCTCCGTGCTGTCGCTGTCAACACAGAAATATGCCACGCGCATGCCTTGGAAACGAATTGTTTCCAACCGAGGAGATGTGTTCACATCGCTGTGCGCTTCTGAAAGACTTGCTTTTTCTTCGCCAACCGGCTTCTCCAACTTGGGATCTGCGGGCCATGGTGCTCGGCGCCGAATTTCCTGAAAGCCGGTTTCAACCATCGCGTTCGGGAAAATTTCTTCGGATTTAGGGTTGATGACCGACTGAATTTCAGAAGAGAAGAGAGAATTATACATCCGAACCTCTGCCGAAATAGGACTGCTAAGAGTTGGAGACCGGGCGACCCATTGGATGTACCTATTATTGACCAATCAGTCTAATCGAACATACAGATTAATGCCACCATAGCCATGGACCTGATATGAGAACAATTTCCGCAAGACAAGAAGATGGAAATGGTCGGACGTCCCGGAAGAATGAAAAGAAGGCGTTATTATTCAGAAACGAACAGCCGTGAGACCGTACGATTTTGCTGGGCTCAAAAATACGAATGCGGGCCTCTGAGTATTCCCTTTATACAGATATGAAGTTGAGTGGCCACTTCCAGACGATTCGTTTAGGTTGGGGATAGCGATGAACAACATTCTTGGGAAATATTGGTTGATACTTACGTCTTGGGCTTCTTGAAGGGTCCACCGTTGGCTGGCTTATCATACCTAGCATGAACACACGTCAAAAGCCCTGTGACAGGATCCTTCTCAAAAGATGTAGCGGTGATGGGATATGGTACTTTTAGAAGGCCGACGGATTTTCCAGGAGCAAGCCGAAAATAATCCTTGGAGGTGATCTCCCGAAAGTCGCTGCGGTCAATGTAAACGAACTTGGTGAAAGGAACGGTATGTATCTGATCGAATAAGTTATTAGTCGTTCTGATCGGTAGAAAGAGGGGGTGCAAGAAAGGAAATATTGTTAAAGATAAAAGTCCTTACCCCGAAAGAAGGGTCTCGGGAGAATGGTACTTCAATCATTTCCAAGTGGTCATCAGGAAGACCATCAATGACCACTAAGATGGGATCCACGACCAACATTAATCGTGGAACCGAAAATTCCAATGAATCGCGCACAGTTTGTTCGAAACGATTGACCGCAATTTGCACCACTGCCTTGGTCACTCCTAGCCCATTGACAAATGCAAGTATCGCATCTGGAGGCACTCCACGACGACGAAGACCGATAAGTGTATACAAACGAGGATCGTCCCAACCTCTGACATGGTTGTTGCTGACAAGGTCGGCAATCTTCCTCTTGGACGTAACAACACCACATACTTTCAATCGTCCGTACCTATTAAAGGTTAGATAGTAACAAATCTGTAAGAAAACGACTTCCTCACTCTCTTTGCATCGGTTTGTAGACCTTGACTTTATCACATAGCCACTCATATGACACCCGTGAAAGTTCAAATTCGGTTGTACACAATGAATGCGTGATGCCCTCGAAGCTATCGCACAAACAGTGAGTAAAGTCGTACGTTGGATACATTCTCCACTTCATTCCGGTTCGCCAGTGTGGCTTATCTCGGATACGATAAGCTGTCAGATCCCACATTTGGGGATTTCCGTCTTCCAAATTCTGCTTCAAACGAAGAGATGCTTCATGCTGCTGATATTTTCCGTGCCGCATCGCTCTGAACTCTGCAAGAGACTCGGTGACTGGTCGGTCGCGATGAGCACATGCAACTCGGGTTCTTCCAGTTTTCTCACCGCGCAACAATTCGATTTCACTTTCTTGCTATCGGTAAGCCATTTTTCTGCGTCTAAGTCCCGAGTGGACTTACTTGAGCAATGACAAACATATGCGCCGTCTTCATTGATGAGAAATTCTGCCAACTCGTAAAGACGATCAAAATAGTCGCTAGAATATGTGATTCTCGTTGGTTCAAATCCAAGCCAACCAAGGGTCTCCTTGATAGATCTATAATAGACGCCTGCTGCTGTGTCTGGATTCGTGTCATCAAGTCTTAGACAGCAATCGCCGCCATGATATCGAGCAAATCCAAAATTAATCGCCATTGCTTTTGCGTGGCCAACATGGAGGTGCCCGTTGGGCTCCGGAGGGAAACGGGTCTTGACCTCCTTGAGGCCACCTGGGCGTACAGGATTTTCCTGGTAGATGTCGGCGAGGAAACCTTCCCTGAACATGGCATCTCGATCCTGCTCATTGCCATTTACTTTAGGCCTTATCGATTGCTCAACTTGCTTCATGCTATCAGGTCTGGTCTTGGGTGGGGCAGACGCAACATTCTGTTCTTCGGCCATATCGTAGCTCGAATGTGGATCCAAGGGACCAAGAGAGCAAAGTAAATTGTTTGATGAATGGACTGCGGCGAGGCGGCAGGAAGAATTTTGAAGCCGGTGAAACACAGTAGAAAATTGCCGCAGTCCTCCGCCGTGCTTGCGGCGTAGCTGCTGACTAATTCAGAGTGTGCCAGCACAAAATTACATTTCACATACTCGAGGCAGACAATACTAATCCTGGCACGTCCTAGCAGTCAACATTTATAGATCATATCCTGTGGTATTGAACGAAAAGAGCTCTCGACTTGTCTGCATTACGTATAGCATTTGTCGACATACACGACCCAGGCTCAACTCCTTATTTCAAGGTCTATAATTCTCCCTTTATGCCTTCATTGCCTTTGCCAAACCAGCCATAGTAGCAGCAACGCCAACCGCCACCGCGCCAACCTTCAAAGCCTTCTCTGACTGATGTGTTACTCCGTCGGGTTCTTCATCCCGGTGTTCAGACCTCTCCGCAGCTTTCGCTACTTGACATTGCTTCAAATCTGCTTTTGTCGCTATTTGCTCCGTTTCGACGACCGGTGTCAATCTGCCAAATGTCAGTATACAATTCTAAACGCAGCGGGATTTGATTTACGTGATCGAATCCAGCCACCATTTGAATGGGCTTCCTCTCTTGAAGATTGCCTTATCGTGCCAATGTCGAATTGATATTTCAACTGCCTGACCCTCATGAACTTGAATCGTGCCTGAAGGGGAAACGGTCTCTTCGTTCCCTGTGCCCTTCTTCACCTCCTGTTCAACAATCTTGTCTGGTAGCCTCTGAAGGCATGGATTAACTCCTTTGGTCGAGGTAGTAGCTTCTCGATCCACTGCCTGCATTCCGACTCCCAAAGAGCCGAGCCAAGTCATACCAGCTTTTATCATTGCATATTTGCTCTTGCCTAATTTTTCCTTGTTGATAGCTGCAGGGTTCACGTATGTGCGGACGCCAACGGACACATAGTAAGTACCTGGTTGGGCATTCAAAACAAAGCGAACAGTCAAGTTGCCGATGCTTGATGGCGCGAAGCTATGATCCGAGTACAACCACTCCCTTCCAAGGATTTCTTTCGGTCCAAAATGGAGTCTAGCTCCATGCCTTCGTTCCCAGAGAAATTTATCGAACCGGAGAGATGATGTTGACTTCCAGGGATGAAGGTAGTGATCAGCATGATGAGGATCCTTGGGATTCGCCAGTACATCTCTGATGCAAGCTTCGCAGATGGGTCTGTTTTCGCAATCCAGGCAGATGAACATAGGACTCTCATCCAATTCATCTTTGGGCACATGAGCGCATTTTCTGCCCTTACGCATGTCACAGATTGGCTTCATTTCTTGCCGTAAGGGTAACGAGCGAAAAGCGATGTCGAGATCATCTCCAGACATATTCGAAGAAAGACTCGGCAATTTAGGTCGAAGGCTTGCTTGTTTCTTCCATTCGGGCACTTTCGAGGAGCCAGCCGTGTCTCGCGAATCTGCTTTATCGCTTGGTGTCTTCGCTTTCTTCTCGTTCGGTGTGCGTATCTCCTTGCCCTGTTCAGATACTGCTTCAGTCTGTGTTGGTGCCTCTTTGGTCTTTGTGGGCATTGACAGTGCCATATCGCGGATTTTCTTCTTTGCCTCTTCTAAGTTGTTCTTGAACGGGTCTACCTCTGTGTATACGGGAGGACCATCTTCGATTTGCCTCGTTTTGGCGGGCGAGTTCATAGTTTCCGAGAATCGTGGAGCTCTGGGAGCGGGCCTTTGAGCAGAGTAAACAGTCATGATGCTGTCTTTGGAAGGCAATAGCAACGTTTTTGAGTCGCGAGTACTGAAAAGCTGCACGCATTCGGTATGAGTTTATTGGAAGAAGGAAGGAGAGACTGAACAGTGCGAATGAGCTACATAAGGAGAAGAAGGCGGAAAGGATCTGTATTTCGAGACTGTGAGCGGGAATGTTTCCATATCTACCCATTGACAAAGCCAATCCTCCAAAACATTTCCAGAGCTCTCTTTGCTTACCACGTTTCAAGAGCTTGTCAGTGTAGGCAGAGACACTATTTCTATATATGGCACAGATATGCATAACGGCGGTCGATTGTTTTAGCCGCGAAGTGCCCACTTTACCACATTCATCGTTTCGTGTTGAAATCCTCAAGTCTGCGGCACGTGGCTGAGAATAGAGGTACAACTGAATAACATCAAATCCTGTAATAGAAGCATGAACATAAGGGAGTTTGAGATCCGTCACGAGTCAATATCCCAAGACTTGATTTGAACTTCAGGTTGGACGAGAAGCTCTTGAAATAACCAGTAGTAACAAATTGGAACGGATTACACAAAACTGCCGATCTTTCATGCACACTGATGAAAGCGCTCGGCTGGGGAAGCTGAGCCTGTGTCAATATTGTTTTGAGATAGAACCCACTCGATTGTGGAGGCTCAAAACACAATTGCGACGATACGAGCTCCAAGTGTAGGGTTTGCCAAGGCCGACCATCCCCCCATGAATTAAAGGGCCGAAGTTTACCCAGCGAAGCCCTCGTTAGTAGCCCTAGGTTTTGAAACGTTGTGAAACGAGCCTGGAGCTGACTCAGATGGATATGGACAAGAAAGACCTCTGGCCGGTTCTCCTAGCTGACTGGATAGACCGAGCTTTGTCGTTGTGGCATACGCACAGAACGGCCGTCATCGCGGTGGTCTTGACAGGCCTCCTCCTGCTGCGAACCTATCTGCGAAGCGCAACGAAGTCCAAAGATCCCAACTCCTCTTCGAACCCAACCTCGCCTCTCAGTCTGAAGGACGAAGAAAAGCTGCCCTGGTCATCTCAAAACATAGAGAAGTTCGAGGCTGCGCCATCTATAATTGGGAAGGGTAACCTCCAGCGTCCAGCAGGGCCAAAACTTGTGGCAGGTCGAAGACCATTGAAAGGGGGAAAGAAGGAGGGCCAGAAGGGTATTGAAGGCCCAACTACAGTTCAACCTATCATATTCTACTGCTCCTTGACTGGAACAACCGAGCAGCTTGCGCGGAATGTTGTCACAAATTTCACTGCCGGTCTGCCCGTAGATGGGCACATCTTGGCTCCAGAAGTCCACGCCCTTCCATGCATTGATTTCGATGGCTTCTTCGTTGCTGGACCGAAAGATAGCCCAGCAGGTGCTGATGTCAGATACTTCTACTGTCTCCTCATCCCCTCGTACAATATCGACACCATCATGACCAATTTCATCTCCTCCCTCGACGAGACGCACAATGACTTTCGAATTGACACTGCTCCACTTTCGATGCTGCTAGGATATTCGGTGTTCGGCGTTGGCGACAAAGAAGGGTGGCCTACAGAAGCGGAGGGATTCTGCTCACAAGCTATTGAGGTTGACAAATGGATGGCAAAGCTGACTGGGCGAAAGAGAGCGTACCCATTGGGACTGGGTGACGTGAAGGGTAGTCTGCAAGAGTCCCTGAACGAGTGGACGGCAGGCATACAAAAGACATTACACCATCTCAGTATAACCGGTACTCTTGGAGAAGGCGTACCCGGCAGCGGTGCGGATATCGAGAGCGGCGAAGAAGAAGAAGAAGAAGAAGCCGACTTCCCAGGCTCGGGTCGCCGAAAACGTCAACAAAAAAAAACGAACCTAGTCACCGACCTCGAAGACGTCCGAGGTCCAACTGACGCCCCTTTACCCATCGACTTCACCACCACCTCCGCTCCCTCTGCAGCACCATACCTCAAAGAAATGGTCCCCAAAACCTCTCCCACCTACACCGCCCTAACGAAACAAGGCTACACAATCATAGGCAGTCATTCCGGCGTCAAGATCTGCCGGTGGACCAAATCCGCCCTCCGCGGCCGCGGATCCTGCTACAAAAACTCCTTCTACGGCATCAAATCCCATCTCTGCATGGAGACCACACCTTCATTGTCTTGCAGCAACAAGTGCGTCTTCTGCTGGCGACATGGCACGAATCCAGTCTCGACGACGTGGCGCTGGCAGATCGATGATCCGCAAATCATCTTCGATGGTGCGAAGGAGGGGCATTACAAGAAGATCGAGATGTTGAGGGGGGTTCCTGGTGTGCGGGCCGAGAGGTTTGAGGAGGCGATGCGGATTAAGCATTGTGCGCTGAGTCTTGTTGGGGAGCCGATATTTTATCCTAGGATCAACGAGTTTGTGGGGCTGTTGCACAACGAAGGGATCTCGAGCTTCTTGGTCTGCAATGCGCAGCATCCGGATCAATTGGCCAATCTGAGGAGGGTAACGCAGCTGTACGTTAGTATCGATGCGTCAAATCGTGACAGTCTGAAGAAGATCGATCGGCCTCTGCACCGGGATTTCTGGGAGCGATTCCAGAAGTGCCTCGACATACTCCGAGAAAAGAGATCCGTGCAACGAACCGTCTTCCGACTCACCCTGGTCAAGGGATTCAACATCGAAGACGAAGCCGAGGGGTACGCCGACCTCGTGCAGAAGGGACTGCCCTGCTTCGTCGAAGTCAAAGGCGTCACCTACTGCGGTACATCTTCTTCCGCCGGCGCAGGATTAACGATGCAAAACGTCCCTTTCTACGAGGAAGTGGTGGCTTTCGCGGAAGCGTTGGATGGGGCGCTGGCGACGAGGGGGCTTGAATATGGTATCGCTGCAGAGCATGCGCATAGTTGCTGTATCCTGTTGGCTTCGAAGCGGTTCTTGATTGATGGGAGGTGGAATACCATGATTGATTATGCCACGTTCTTTGAGCGGCTGGAGAGGGGAGAGGGATTTAGGCCGGAGGATTACTGTTTGCCGACGCCGGAGTGGGCGCTATGGGGGAGAGGTGGGTTTGATCCGGCAGATGAACGCGTTGATAGGAAGGGGAGGCCGAAGGTAGTTAAAGTGGTGGATCATGCAGCCAAGGTTGCTCCACCGACAGAGGAGAATCACATCACAGAAGCCCACTAGGCCTTGTAGCATCACAGTGGTGGAACAGGTACACAGCATTGGCTTAAGCAGATAAAATTCATGTGAGGGAGAACGATAGCAAATCATCATAATGGGCAGGGAAAGTGAAGCACCGCGTCTGCAAAGAAGGAACAGCCAGATTGGCGTGTAGCCATGATGATCAAGCAGCCAGCCGAAGCTCAAGTAGCCCTCATAGCACAATCCCACAAAGCCTCCACAATTTCATTGTGAATATTCCTGCCTGTCAGAATCAGTCCATCCGTGCCTCCCATCCCAGCCGGCACGAAGCCAGACGCCGAAGACGGGTCAAGATCATCACCACGTCCTAAGCAAGCCTTGCCAAACAATCCCGAAGGAAGAGATGGACAAAAGCAAGCTGAGGCGGACGTATAGAGGCTTCACTTTTTGAGCGCGGAGGAATTAGATCATCGTTCAGGTTGAGGTTTGTGGCTAAGTTAGAAAACTCAGTCGAAGGACGTCAACTAAATAGTGATTCTATGAACTGTGGGTGAAGAAAGTCAGTCAGCAAAAGCCCACAGGAATTGAGCATTGAATCAGGTGAATGAGGGAGATCATGCTTCTGATGAAGCTCATCGACATGAAGATGGATGCAGGGTATTGTGGATGAAATGTAGGGGGAGGGGACACATACGTAAGATCGTCTGAAGAAAAGAAAAGAAAAGATGGGGGTCAGAGCTGGAAGATATACTTTTTTCTCCTGCCACCCGCGCTAGCGAATTAGCGCTGGTTGGCCTTGGCAAAACTGCATTTCGCTGGTCTTGGCACAGGAAGTCTCTTGGTCGGTCAAGCACTGGCCTCAGATGCAGTCGAACATGGCTCACTGAGACCTTTTTCGATAGGTGGAATCATTGCATTGCACATCGCATTTCCCACACTCAGTGTATCTGACCTTGTCTGCGTGCTCTCTTACGCTCCCTCAACATGGCGACAGCAATAGCCGGCCCGGTCAACCCTCCCAATACAACGTATATCTTCCCCCCTCTTTCCCTGCATCGATGAACAGGATGTAACTAATTCGATTGATCCAGAGTCTATGTCCGCAACCTTGAAGAACGAATCAAACCCGACGCCCTCAAATCCGCCCTCAACGAAATCTTCTCCGAATACGGCTCCATCATCGACCTTGTCGCAAAGACCAACCTAAAAGCCAAAGGGCAAGCTTTCATCGTCTTCGACTCCGCCGACGCCGCTGCTCGCGCCATCGAAGAAGTCAACGGCTTCGAGCTCTTCGACAAGCCCATGCAGCTCGACTTTGCCAAGACGAGGAGCGATGCCACGGTGATGAGGGAGGAAGGGGAGCCAGGCCTGGAGAGGTGGAAGAGAGGACGCCTTGCCGAGAAGGAGAGGAAGCAGGCCATCGAGGCGCAGAAGAGTAATCAGCTGAAGAGACCGGCGGTGGCGCCGGACTTGGCGACTCGGCCGGCGAAGACAACCAAGGGTGCCGGGTTGAAGGCCACCGGGACGAATGCTGCGGCGGTGATTCCGGATGAGTACTTACCGCCGAACAAGATCCTGTTCTTGAGGGATCTGCCGGAGAGCTACGATGCAGATGGATTGTCTACGATCTTCTCGAGGTTTGAAGGGTTCAGGGAGGTGAGAATGGTTCCGGGGAGGAAGGGCATTGCCTTCGTGGAGTACGAGGCCGAAGCTGGGGCTATCAGTGCGAAGGAAGCGACGGCGGGCATGCAATTAGGCGATGAAGGGAAAGGCATCCGCGTGACGTACCAGAGGCAGTAACATGGATCATCCGTCTGTCTATTTCGAGACATCCAATCGAGTCTATCACCGTAAAGGCGCATCGACATCTCCCCCCTTCTTCACGGCCTTGCTCGTACTCTCACTGTGTGCGATATCTACATCCAAGTCAATCATATCCGCCTCCTCCAGACCCTCATCCCGCATCAAGGGCACTTCCTCGCCTTGAGCATCATCCCTATGCTCTGACCCTACCGTCCCCGCCCCCCGGGGCTTCTCACCTTCCTCTCTCCTCCCAATAACCACGTTGCCCGCCGCCAACAGCCCCGCCCCTACCCACCACAACGGCGGCAGCTTCTCCCCAAAGACAACCAGCCCCAACAGCGCCGTCACCATGAAGTTTGAAGATACATTAATAATGCTGACGCGGGTTGTTGAGGTAGCACGAGTAAGAGCCGCGGTGAAGAGCGTCCACATAGCAAGATTGAAGAGGAGGTTGAGTGCGAAGAAGAAGGCGCGGAGGAGGTAATTGATGACTTGGTTGGTGGGTGAGATGGAGAGGGAGGATGACAGGGCGTGGGACCACGTCGTGGTTAGAGAGGTAGTCGTCCTATGGAGAAGAAAGGTCAGTTACACAAAGACATCAGTGCAATGGCTCCCGGACCAAATGCTCACAGCTTCGCGAAAACCCCGTTGAAAGCCGCACACACGCCGCTGGCGACGGCGAGGAGCAGCCAGACCGGCTGGCGTCGAAGGGCACTCATGCTGACTTCGTCTTTGGGAGCGGCTTGGTGGTGAAGGGAGGGGGAGGCATATTTCCGGGGCGCAGCTGCAGCTGGCACCGAGACATCGTTGCCAAAGCCAAAGCCAAAGCCAATCCATTGCTTCTTCCGGCGCTTCATGCTGGCTTGGCTTTGCTTGGAAGCTTGGAATTTGCTTGGAAGGGAGACTGTTTGACTGGCATTACGACGGAGTACGGCAGACGGATATCAACCAGTGGATGTTGTGAAGTCCGACTGCAGTCCAGAACGGGCCCCTACCGGATCTCGGCCCCACAAGGTCTTGGCACGTGCGCCGCCAATTGTCATGACGCGCGGAGGCACACCTCCCTTGCATACTACTATACCAGCATCTTCATGGACCTTATCTCGTCGCTCAGATTGTATCAACCGGCTTTGGCTTTTGGTAGCTTGCATAGAATTGGTCTCACATCCAGCATGCATCGCACATCAAAGTTGAAGTCACACTGCTGAACTCCCGCCCATGCGTACCAAGACCTATCACTCCCGCCGGCTTCTGGCTCTCACTCGTCCCGCTCGAAGCGATCCCCATCCCCTGCGCCGTTCCCCTCGCCTCCACACCTTCGCCCGCCGCACCATGTCGTCCACCCCAAAAGAGGGAAAACTCATCTTCGCCCCCGGTGAAACTTCCTCCTCCTCCAACAACACCACCACCGACCCATCCCACACCCCAAACCCAAACCAAGCCGCCCAATTCACCTCCTCCGCCCTCCACCGCCAAAACCTTGACCCAGATCCATTCCACCAATTCCACCTCTGGTTCACCTCCCCCACCCTCTCCGCCACCGTCCCAGAGACATGCACCCTCTCCACCGCCTCCCGCCCGACTGGCCGCGTCAGCTCCCGAACCGTCTACCTCAAAGAGCTGGACTCCAGGGGGTTCGTTATCTACTCCAACTGGGGCACCTCGCAGAAGGCGCGCGATTTCGCTAGTAACAAACACGTGGCGTTGTGTTTTTGGTGGAAGGCCGTGGAGAGACAGGTTAGGGTTGAGGGGGTGGGGGAGAGGTTGAGCCCGGGCGAGAGTCAGGTTTACTTTGATACGA